>ENA-OQCV01000237-OQCV01000237.1-human-gut-metagenome-genome-assembly--contig:-NODE-237-length-15961-cov-2.875584_pt1 | contig 15961 bp, 11 predicted proteins | sample MGYA00242766_ERZ504592 | MGnify/ENA primary metagenome ERZ504592 (study PRJEB26092, sample SAMD00036315) | human gut metagenome | host: Homo sapiens | study: EMG produced TPA metagenomics assembly of...
AGTATTTCAGAAAAGACAAGATTATATTTATTCTTAATATATTTTTTCTGTGGATAACCAATTAATTAAAATAAAAAATCTTCAGATATCTAAAATTTATTTCAGAAATCTGAAGATCCATATATTATATAAATAAATATTTAATTAATGAGTACATTTTGTATATGTTATAGTATGAGAATATTTAGCATTTGCGCTATATCCACATTTTTCACATCTTTGGCACGTATATACCTTAATAGTACATCCTCCTGAAGAGTTCTTTGAATGAGTATAAAAAGTTGCTGGAATCATACTATGTGTACATAATGCATAAGTATCTGAAGATTCCTGGCATACCATTTCATTTCCATCTGCATCAACATATACCGTATCACTTTCAGAAAAATCAATAAATTTAATATACTATCATTCACATCATCAAATCCAAAATCATATATTGAATCATCGGAAATAAACTCTTCAAAACTTTCATCAGATGATTGTGCAGGCTGATACGCCATCACCGTTCCAGCACTAGCCACAACTGTCAGCGCCGACACTGCCACCATAATCCCTCTCTGTAACATTCCTTTTCTCTTTTCCTTCATCATGTAGGTAATCCTCCTTTTTAATGTTTTAAAATCCTTTCCTTCCTTATTGTTTTTATGTCCGGAAAGGTTATTTTTCCACACGGCTGGACGAATATCAGAAGTTGAGGCTTCTAATACCAGCAATTTTGCATAGTCCTGACGTTTTTCTTTTGTGCAACCATCGACTGCTACACTGTCACTGACTATTTCTGCTGTATCTATGTATATGTAAAGGAAAAGTAAAAGATATGCCACGGGATTCATCCAGTGCAGACACAGAACGAAAAGGCATAAAAGTTTTACTAAATTGTCATGATTCTCCAAATGTGTATGTTCATGCTTATATACCATAATAAAATCAGGATGCAGAGGAAAACTCTCTGGAAACACGATTTTCTGACGGAAAAATCCGATGGTACATGGACCACAAATCTCATCCGGAATCAGGTAATAAGTAAGATTATCTTCAGGATCTTCAATCTTTTCAAAGATATAGTTCCGTATAGAATGTGCACCTCTCCAGTATTTAACAATCTCATAGATTGCAAAGATAATAATTCCTGTTAACCAGATTCTGGCAAATAGATTAAACCATTGAGGTATCCATATGTACTCACCCTGCTTTTCGCTCCAGAAAGCCAGAGAACCTGACAGATAGGAATCAGCTTTTCTACCAATTAACATTGTTTCTGGAAGTGCATCTTTTGGAAGCAAATATTTAACCAACTGCACAGGTACCAGATAAAAGAACACACCTGTCAGTAGTAATCTTCTTCCGAGAATGTAATTATAGTTTCCACGCTGGATTATATACAAAAGTAAACAGATCACAACAGGAATACTTCCTGCAATGGACATACAGACTAACAGTTCCATTTAAACATCACATCATTTCTTCTTAATGTATTCTAATAAATATTCTTTCTCTTCCTCTGTAAGTTTCTGATCAGAGGTCAGAGCACTGACAAGGATGTTCATATCAGGAACTGTATATCCTGATGCGGATGACCTGAAAGTGTGTGCAGATTTGGCAACTTCAGTTTCACCCTTTTCTTCAGCAAGTTCATTTAACTTATCATACAGGTAGCGGTTTCTCAATCCAAGAACAAACATAGATGCCGGGTATAGTAAGGATACCACAGCAGCACCAATCATGTATAAAGTAAATGTATGTGTATCGTTTACCGGAGGTTTGCTCATAAAGTTAATAAAGAAACCAATACCAGTAAAAAACGGTAAATAAAATCCAACAGACAAGTTCTATTTTCTTTTTCATTCTTTCGTCTCCAGATCATTAATAATTGTAAATTTCTGTCATTTCTTAACTACAGTTAGTCTACCATATTTTGCACAAATTAAGCAACTGATTTTTATGAATTTATCGGACTTCTTACCGTCATTATTCGAGATTTATCGAGAAATTGCACAATAGATTATGGACTTGTGTTACATTTTTTGAACACTTCTTCCATAGCGCGTCATCCGAGGACTGCAAGCTCCTTCTGATAAACTGCGGAGTAGTTATTTGGTATAGAGCCACGTAGCGAAGCGGTAGATTTTATCCGCTTGACAAATACATTTATCAGATATATTTCTGAAATGCTCTCAATATGCAAAAAAGATTCCATTTTCTATAAATCATTCAAATCCATGACTATTGATTTCATCTACCAGAGACACATCTCTGGATGCAACAAGGTGTCTGATAAAGTAAAAAGCCAGGAAAGAACTGTTCAATCACTGAACAATTCCTGCCTGGTTTCTCATGGAAAATTAAAACGTATTTTTATTTATGAAGAAAAGAAAACAGTCCTTTTTTCTTTTCATATGGCTCTGATGTAATGCCTTTTACTTCATATCCTGTAGCACTGATCGCTGTTTTTAATTTTGCTTCGTCTACCGGTCCGTCTGAGATGATCACGGTTTCTCCTTTGCTGTGGGAAGATGTAATTTTATCTACCTGGAAAGCTTTTCTCACTGCATCATTTACGTGAGATTCACACATACCGCACATCATGCCGTCTACTTTTACAGTTGTTTTGATCATGTTGTTATCCTCCATTTCTGTTATTACAATGCTGTTAAAAGCATGATCTGTCATTATAAGTTAGAACTCACTAACAGAAATTATAGCATATGTTTTTTTACTTTTACAATAAGTGTAAGTTTTAATTGTAATTAAAATTTTATGCTACTTTTTTGCTTTAATTTCAGTAATTTTATGCCAATGCCTGGGCAAGAGCTTTCTGAATTGCTCCAAGGATTCCCTCTGAGGAATAAGTGGCACCGCTTGCAGCATCAATTCCGTCTGCTGACTGATTTCCCATAATCTGAGGATAAATAGTTTCCCATGCATAATCAAAGTACTCAGGTGAATCACTGTTACTCTGTTCAATAGATGCAATCTGACCGCCCTGAATCGTTACGGTTACATTTACTCTTCCACTGTATCCATAGCTTGAGCCTGTATAAGTTCCGTCAATATATGGTCCTGTAGGTTCCGGCGTAGGCTCCGGAGTCTCTTCCGGTGTTGGTGTGGGAGCTGGTGTTTCCTCTGGTGTTGGAGTGACTTCTGGAGTCGGAGTTTCTTCCGGTGTCGGGATTGGGGTTGCCTCAGGAATTGGCGTAACTGTTACTTCTGGTGTTGGAGTTGGTGTCACTTTTGTGGTGCCTTTTTCTGCCTGCTTCTGAATATCTTTCATTGCGTTTATGATACCCTTTGAAGAGTAGGTTGCACCACTGACAGTATCAATGCCATCGACAGACTGATTCTGAATGATCTCATTTTCCAGGATGTCCCATGCTTTCTTAAAGAACATAGGCGTATCTGTATGCTCTGCTTCCAGAGACTTGATCACACCTTTTTTTGAATCTTAGCTGTCAACGTAATTGTCCCACTGTATCCTTTACCGGTTCCTGTATAGGTTCCGTCTTTGTAAATCTGTTCGTCTCCCGGCTTCGGTATTGGAGAAGGTTTCTTTGTCGGTTTCGGTGATGGAGTGGGAGTTGGCGTAACAACTGCCTGATTTCCTGATGGAATTGCCTGTGACAATGCATTCTGAACCGCAGTAATAATTCCGTTTGAAGAATAAGTGGCACCACTGACTGCATCTACGTTCGGAGACTGGCTTGCAAGAATTTTGCTGATCACACCCTGTGCATTTGCAAAATAGGAGGCTGTTTCATTTGATGCATCTACAATATTGATAGCTGCAATTTTATGGTCAGTGACAGTTACCTGAACAGTGATCGTTCCTCCGAAACCGGTTCCGGAGCCTGTATAGGTACCGTCCGCATATCCACCGGCAGGAACTTCTGTAGTTGGTGTGACTGTGCTTCCTGCACCACCCCCTGCTGTACCTCCATTTGCAGAGGAACCTGTAGATGAATTTTTCTTTGTTCCTGTTTTAATCTTACTTGTTTTTTTAGTCTTTTTGATGTTTTGAAATTGAGGTTCCATTGGTTTCAGAAGAGTCTTCTGAATCAAAATCCTTACCTGCAGTTCCTTGTGAAATCAATTCTTTAATCTCATCAGTAGACATAACATTATTATCGGAAACCGATGTAGTCTCCACAGGACTTTTATCTGCCTGATAACAGGTTACACAGACTGCTGCAAAAACTGCTGCCGCAGGAATAAGCTTTAACCATGGACGGAAACTGTCCTGTTTCGGTTTCATTTCCGGAGTCTTATTATTTTTTCTGCTCATTATTTTTGTCCATAAATTCCTCCTTCTTCAATAGTTCCAGGAAATCATATTCAAATGATTTCTTTTCAACTGTATAAAGTTTTACAGTTGAAAAGAAATCCTGCCCTTTCTGGTGGGATACAGGATTTCTTTCCTCTTGTCTGCGAATCCGATTGCAAATATCCGCCTGACTTCAGTCAGATCAGATTATTTTACAGTTACTTTAACTGTTTTGGTTACACCATTGCATGTTACTGTGATTTTGGCAGTACCCTTTTTAATACCCTTAATTGTACCATTGGATGATACTGTAGCAATTTTCTTGTTGCCGGATTTGTATGTAACTTTTCCTGACGGAGCTGCTTTTGCTGTGATCTTAGTTGTTTTTGCCGACTTTTTACAGATGCAGATGTTTTGTTCAGTGTAAGAGTTGGATTTTTAACTGTTACTTTGCAGGTTACCTTTACATCTCCGCATTTAGCTGTGATGACTGCACTACCTTTTGCTTTTGCAGTAACTTTACCGGTTGTTTTGTTTACAGCTGCAACTTTTGGGTTACTGGAAGTAAATGTAACTTTTGGTGCATCTGCTCCTGTTACAGTTGCCTTCAGTGTAGTTGTTTTTCCTTTGTAAACAATGGCTGTTTTCTTGTTGAGAGTTACTGTTACCTTCGTATCTGCTTTAACAAGAGCCTCTACTGCTGCGTTCAGATGAGTTGTAGCTTCATCAACCTCTGCCTGAGTTGGCTTTTCTTTTGCAAGAAGATCCTTTGCTTCCTGAAGCTCTAACTGCATTGCCTTCCAGGAATCTGCTGTGTAATCTGCTTCTTTTAAGGCTTCTGCTTTTTCTACTGCTGCTTTTAATGCTGTTGTATCTGCTTCTCCTGCTTCCGGTTTTACGATGTTTGCATCTGTTGCATTAACTTCAAATACAGTATCTGCATATCCCATTGCATATACGGTGATTTTCCATTTGCCGGTTCCATCTGTTCCTTTTGGAAGCTGGCAGCGGTAGGAATCTGTCAGACCAAGCTGGATTCCCATTGCCTTGTGCATCCAGTTATCTGCTGCAAATTTTGTTCCGTAAGATGCCAGAACTTTATTACCATTTCCGTAGTAATCCCATTTTACAGCATACATTTTAGCACCAAGAGCACCATATCCGTCACCTGTAATATCTACTCTTAAGAATTCGCCGTAACTTCCACTTGCTTCTTTTACTGTTGCGGTAACATTGGATGCTGTCTGGAGTGCCTGATCTTTAAGTCCGGAACCTGTACCGTTTGTTCTGGCCTTGAATGTGAATGTTCCATCGGAACCTTTTACAGCTTCTTTTAAGCCGTTTGTTTCAGCGGTAACATCCGCAACTGCACTATAGGACTGCAAATTGTTTTCTCCAAATCCTCCGGCAACTGTGCTTCCGTCTTCCACAACCTTGAACTGGGATTTGAAGGCTTCATAATCTTCTGCTTTTACTGCGACAGGTACATATTTCAGGCCTACTACGTTATAATGGTCGAATTCTACAACACTTCCATCAGCTTTTGTAATCTGTCCTCTTTCAGGCTGATTCAGCTTTACAGTTGTTCCGTCCGTAAGAACTGCATCATTAGCTGAGGTCCAGTAGGAAATCTCATAAGAACCGCCGTTTTTGTCATACATGATTGCTTCACACTGGTAGCTTCCTCTGTGCAGGCCATGGTTTACAGTAGCTCTGGTTACTGTGTCGAAACCGCCTTTGTCAAGTTCATCATGGCTGTCTTTTGTTCCATTGGAAGCTGTGTTTGCAGCATTATAAACTCCCTCAGATGCCCAGTACTGTGCCCATGTCAGACCTGCATAGACATATTTGTAGCCTGTTTCTGCTGTTGCAGCGAATTCATCTTCTGCTGCTGCCTGATCGTCAACAAAAGGTGTTTCCTCATCGCCTGCAAAAGCATCAGCGGTGTCATCTGCTGCATCAAACTCATCTGTCTGTGCCTCAGTCTCCACAGCAGTATCAGATGTAAAATCCGCAGCCATAACCGGTAATCCTGAAACCATCATTGCTGCACTTAAAATTGCAGGAGCTGCCATTTTGATTAAATTTCCCTTGCGCATACCTTTAAATCCTCCTGAATATGAGTTAATAAATATATTTCCAAACTGTCCGGAAAACTGAAATTTTTGACAGTTCAGAGATCTTTATATAAGATAAACCTATTCACCGATGGAATAAGTATCTTTCAGTAATTGAAATCTTTCTTTCATGCCTTCCGTCATCCAGACATGATCAGAATCATCTACGAACAGTCCGTCTGCATTGTATTTCTTCAAAAGTTCTTCTGCCTTTTCTTTTCCCAGTACAAAGCATGCAGTGGAAAGTCCGTCTGCGTTCAGGCCGTCATCACACACAACCGTCACAGATGTGAGACCGCTTCTTGCAGGATATCCTGTAGCAGGATCCAGTATATGATGATATCGAACACCATCTTCTATAAAGTATTTTTCGTAATCTCCGGAAGTAGATAAAAATTCAGTACCATTCAGAGTAACTACTCCCAGGTAATCACCTTCTGTATCCCGCGGATCAGTGACAGCTACCTGCCAGGCAGAACCGTCAGGTTTGCTTCCATAGCTCATGACACTGCTGCCGCCGAGATTCAGGATCATACCGGATACATTTTTATCTGCATCAAGAATTTTTTTTGCTGCATCGCAGCCGATTCCCTTACCTGCAGCCCCCAGATCAAGGGTTACTCCCTCCGGCATGGTAACTTTATTTCCATCCAGAGTCACCTTGTCATATCCTACATTTTCAAGCAGGGAATTTAATTCATCATCTGAAGGAATATGCGGATCCTCTCCGTCAATGTCCCACAGGCGGATCACTCTTCCCATAGTAGGATCCATGGCTCCGCCAGAAGCTTTCGACAAATCCAGTATCTGTTTTAAACAGGTGGCAGTTTCATCAGATACCGTTGTTGTATTTCCGGCATTTTGATTGATCTGATATATCTGAGAACTTTCTTTTGTCCAGGAGATCCAGTTTTCTTCCACATCTTTTAATGCAGAGATTATGTCTGCTGTGATGTCCTCACCTGTTGTGTAAAGAGTCTCTGATACTACGGTGTCCATAGCAAAGTCTGTTTTGGTGTATGTGTTTATTTCAGAGTTTCCCCATGCAGTCCGGGATGTACATAAAAGAGAGGACGTAATGAAAAGTCCCAGTACAAAAGAGCGTCTGTTTGTCATATATTTCTGATTCCTTATCCTCTTATTGTTATTATCAACTAACTCTATAGACTATATCACTGTCGGAAAAGTATGTCTACCAATACAGTTAGTTCTTACTAATCAAATTTTCTCAATAAGTTAGCAGTTGCTAATTTTTATCATTAACAGTGCCTGTATGAATATTTTTCCTTGGGCAGACTGCAGTGCAGGCGTGACAGCAGATGCATTCCCCTGAATGTGCAGTATCGCCGTCAATATCCAGATGTGCCGGACATCTCTTCTTACAGAGAGTACACTTTGATACACAGTTTGGACGATTTCGTTTGAAAAGTGCTCCCGGGATGATCGGCATGATTGCAAATACTGCTCCCATAGGACAGAGAAACTGGCAGAAGAAACGCTCCTGTGTACACATTCCGACCATAATCAGGATCAGCAGAACTGTTCCCACAATGTAGGTAGATTTCGGCAGTCTGCCTGTTGTAAGCATGGAGAATACATCCCATGAACTCATTCCCTGTAATTTGGAATAGAATCCTGTTATGCAGGAAAGAAGCAGAAATGCAAGAATCACATATTTTACTTTCTGTAATCTGTGCACCCATTCTTCAGGATATCCATGTTTTTTCTTTTTTCCAAAGCATTTCGCGCGGATAAACGCGGTAAGCTCATACAGAGCATCTCCCAGCGAGCCAAACGCACAGGCATAACCGCAGAAATGACGTCCGAACAAAATAGTAATGATCAACAGTAATGCCGTAATATCCAGAAAAGAGTTCCAGGTTACGCTCTGCTGTCCTCCGATTGCAAGAAAGATGGATTTGATTCCTGCAAATGCTGTGGCAAAAAAGGGAGGGCGCTGCTATAAAAAATATAAGCTGTATGGCTGCACGGATCAGCCGTACCTTTCGTTGTTTCTTTTTCATGCGTTTTCCGCCTTTGATAATGCGTCATTTACTGCTTCTAAGATACCGGTAGAACTGAAAGTTGCTCCGGAAATGGTGTCAACATCTGTGCTCTGCTCGCTGATGATGCTGTTTATGACATTCTCGCCCTGTGACAGATAAGCACTGTCCTCACCCGGTGCACTGACTACACTGACTGCTGTAATGGTATCATCTTCCAGAGTCACCTGAACAGTGATCGTTCCACCGTATCCGGTTCCTGAACCTTCGAAGGTGCCATTTTTATATACATTGTCAGAATCATCGGTTTCTTCAGAATCTGCCTGATCTGCATTTTCTTTATCCTCTGCAGAATCCTTTTCAGATTTATTATCAGCTTCTGAAGATACATCAGAAGAAGCATTACTTTCTGCTGCTGTTTTCTGTTCCTCATAAGTTTCCTTTAATGCTGTAAGTATCTGGTCCTGCTGTTTCTCCAGGCTCTCTGTTTTTGCAGTCAGGTCTGCAATATCCTGAGCCTGTTCTTTATCTTTTACTGTTCCGTTATAGAAAAATACCGCCATGATGATCAGCAAAAGATGCGATCAGACGCAAAATTAAAAAGATTTTTGATTATTCACGTTGTCTCCTCCTTTATTTTTTATTTTGCCGGATATGATATCTGTTTTTGGATGAAGCAAAACTTAATCATAACTAACTTTAAAAGTGTATCATTTTAGTATATAAAAATCTATATATAACAGATTCTGCTAATGTTGCTTTTTTTCTCATTAAGATGACCCCGGAGCAAAATCCGAGGTCATTTATTGTGTGAATTATTTACCTGTTATCGTTTATTTTACTTTTACTGTAAATACCTTCTTAACACCATTGCAGGTTACTGTGATTTTGGCAGTACCTTTTTTCTTTCCTTTTACAACGCCTTTGGAGCTTACTGTTGCAATCTTGCTGTTGCTTGACTTGTAAGTAACCTTTCCTGATGGAGTTGCCTTTGCAGAAATGTTTGTTGTTTTTCCAACTTTTACAGTTGCTGAAGATTTGCTAAGTTTCAGGGATGGATTTTTAACTGTTATCTTGCAGGTTACTTGGTATTCTCCGCAGGATGCTGTGATCACTGCTGTTCCTTTTTGCCTTAGCAGTTACAACACCTTTGCTGTTTACAGAAGCCACTTTTGTATTGCTGGATTTCCATGTGATTTTTATCTGTAAGATTTTGTTGTAACTTTGAGAGTAGTTTTTTCGTGCTGCCTTTTTTTTGTATAAAGAGTCTTGGAAGAAGTATTTAATTCAAATGTATTTTCTGCTTCTTTGTAAGTAAAAGTAAGATTATTCTTATATCCTACAGCAGTTATTTCAAATACAGTTGCATCTGTTACCTGAAGATCTGTGAGATCAAGAGTTCCATCTTCTTTTACAATGACCTTGCTTCCTCTTCCGGTTGCGGCATATTCTGTATCATCAACTTTTACTTTGCTGATGCTCTTAATGTATGCAGAGAACTCTTCTGCTGTAATGCCTTTTGCTGCAACCAGTTTTGTCTCGTTACTGTCATAAGAAGCCGGCATTTTGTCTGTATTTACTGTAAATTCAGTTACAATGGCTGCATATTTTCCGCTGGCATCTGCAATTTCAACCTTATGTGTTCCCAATGCAAGAGCTCCAACTGCAAGTTTTCCGTCTGTGCAGGAAACCACTGTTTTGTCTACAGTATACTGTGCCTTGAAGTCTGCCGGCAGAGCCTGGTCAAAGGTAACTGCTGCAGATGAGTCTGTATTCATAATATCTGCTACTGTTGCCTTAATTCCTGTAGTTGTCTGCACCTTTACATCAGGGACATCAAAAATGATCATACCCTTATCTGTGTAATAAGTAACGCTGTCAATTGTTTTTCCCATGATTGATTTATAATGTGCAGAAGAAACAGGGCATCCGTGAACTTCTGTTGTATATCCGGTTCCCCAGGAAAGCATACTTCCACGCCAGATATTCTCCAGATGACGCAGGCCATAGTTGGTTCCGTCTGTAGTATTTACGGTTACACCATAGATTTTATCTGTATTTGTATCAATTACTGCTGCAAAAGCCTCATTGTTAAGATCAAGCTCATAATCACCGTAATTTGTTTCTGGTTTTTAATGTAGCATCAATAGTAACGTTCTTTGTCTGAGCACCTTTCATTGCTGAGAAAGAATAGCTGCCATCTGCATTTACAGTAAATTCTTTGTAATAAGATGGTGTTTCGTTTAAAACGTAATAAGAATAAGAGGCATTTTCAATCAGGGAATCTTTTCCTGTATAGGTATTGCTGCTTGTCTGTCCTCTGTTTGTCACAATAATTGTAACGGAGTCGGAATCTGTTACCTGCTTCTGGTCTTTCAGAAGGGAAAGATCACTGACCTTTACAGGGAAAGTAACACCTGTTACATCGGTTCCGTTGGGATCTACATGATAAGCGGAATTTCCGTTCATCATACCTGCGGTTCTTGATTTATTAAGAGTTGCAGATGTGAAAGCATCAACTTTTACATCATTATTTTTCAGTTCTGCCTTGTAAAAATCATCGTATGGAATATTCATAAGCACATAAGCTTCGCCCTGCTGTGCTTCTGCAGCAAAAGCATCCTGGACATCTTCGGTGGTAAATTCTTCCTGCGCATCCTCGGCGGCAAACTCTTCGGAAACAGAGAAATCTGTGCTGTCTGTAAGTACCTCACTGTCTGTGAAATCAGATGCCAGAACTGCATATGGCATGCTGGTCATAGCAACTGCGGCACTCATTACAACAGGTGGCTACTTTTTTTCATAAGTTTTTTGTTGTCATGTTTTCTCCTCATCTAAAACTTTTTTTGCGGAATCACTCTTACCAGAGGGTTAATCAACTTATTAACCAAAGGGATTTTACTTTTACCAAAAGGGAGTGACTTCTGCCAAAGATATTCATATAGGATTGCTATAGGTATGCTGTCAGCAGTAATTATATAAAATAAATTAGTCACTACTAACTTATAAAATAGTAACATGTCTGTCTGAGAAAATCCACACTTTTTTATCTTGGATATTCGTCATTTTTTCTCAATAAATACTTCAGTAAAAATCAGTATTAGTTACATCTAACTTATGGTTGCGGGAATATTTTTTCTATGTTAAAATGTCTGAAGAATTCTGATAATTCCATTTGGATTTTTGAGAGGAGAAATAGATTTATGAAGCAAAAAATCAGCCTGCCTTGGGCTTTTTTCAGCTGTGGCTGATTATTTTGGGATATGTGGAATCACTGGTGCCGGTTTTTGCGGGGATTCCGGGGATTAAACTTGGACTTGCCAATCTGGGAGTACTTTTTATTTTGAAGAAATATTCATTTAGGGAGGCTGCCCTGGTTTCTGTTGTCCGCATTCTGGTGATCGGATTTATGTTCGGAAATCTGTTCAGTATCCTGTACAGTCTGGCAGGGGCCGCGCTTAGTATGACAGTTATGACACTTATGCTGAAAAAAATCCTCCTTCAGTCTGATCGGTGTCAGCGTTGCAGGAGGTGTTTCCCATAATATCGGTCAGTTGATCATTGCCATGCTGATCGTACAAAATGCAAGTGTGTTTGTATACGCACCGGCACTTCTGGTGGCAGGTGTTGCTGCCGGGGTAGTAATCGGCGGACTTACTAACGAGATTTTGAAAAGAGTTCATCTATAACTTTAAAAGCATCAGTTATCTGAATTTATAATCTTTCAGATAACTGATGCTTTTTTCAATCTTCTTCTATATGTTCCCGTCCCTGGTTGATGATCGTGCGGACATGATCATCTGCCAGAGAATAGAAAATAGATTTTCCCTCTCTGCGGCTCTTTACCAGTTTATTCTGTTTCAGAATACGAAGCTGATGAGAAATTCGCAGACTGAGTCATATTCAATGCTTTAGCGAGATCGCAGACACATACCTCTGCCTCAAACAAAAGCAAACAAAATTGCGTATTCTGGTAGAGTCTCCGAAAACCCTTGAATAATTCGGCCAAGATCATAAAGTTCTGTTTCTTCCGGCAGGGTTTTCATCTACAATTTTAAGCAGATCTTCATGTATTTCATTACTCTCACATAATTCTTCTTTGCATACTTCCATTTTCTTACCTGTTACCTTTCCGGCTTATCACAAAAGGTTTCTGCTGATTTGCCTGTTTCTTATAAATTCTTTACAAATAATGTACGGATCGCGTTTAATACTGCCAGGATCATAACACCTACATCTGCAAAAATGGCCACCCACATGTTTGCAATACCTAAAGCTCCAAGGATCAGACAGAGAATTTTAATGCCGATTGCAAAATAAATATTCTCATATACAATACGGATACATTTACGTGCAATTTTGATCGCTTTGGAAATCTTCAGAGGATCATCATCCATCAGAACGATATCAGCTGCTTCGATTGCTGCATCTGAACCAAGCGCTCCCATCGCAATACCAATATCGGCTCTGGATAATACAGGGGCATCATTGATACCGTCACCTACAAACGCAAGTTTAGCCTTTTCAGACTTCTGATTAAGAAGTTCTTCTACCCTGGAAACTTTGTCAGCAGGTAAAAGTTCGCTGTATACTTCCTGAATTCCCAGTTCCCCGGCAACCTGATCTGCAACACGTTTTGAGTCGCCTGTCAGCATAACGGTCTTGCTGATTCCGGCTTTCTTCAGTTCAGCGATTGCCTCTTTTGCATGAGGTTTGATGATATCGGATATCAGGATATGTCCTGCATATTTGCCGTCAATGGCCATATGCACAACAGTTCCTACATGATGGCAATCCTGATAAGCAATGCCAAGTCTGTTCATTAATTTGGTATTACCGGCAGCTACAGATATGCCGTCAACTTTGGCAATCACACCATTACCACTGATTTCTTCAATATCAGTAACACGATTTCTGTCGATTGGTTTTCCGTATGCTTTCTGCAGGCTCTTGCTGATCGGATGGGAGGAAGAACACTCGGCAAGTGCTGCATATTCTAACAATTTCTCATCAGGCATTTCATTGTGATGAATACCACTTACTTCGAAGACACCCTGAGTCATAGTACCTGTTTTGTCAAATACAACATATTTTGTCTGAGCCAGTGTTTCCAGATAGTTGGAACCCTTGACCAGAATGCCCTGATTGCTGGCTCCACCGATTCCTGCGAAGAAACTTAACGGGATGCTGATAACCAACGCACATGGACAGCTGATTACAAGGAAGGTAAGGGCTCTGTAGATCCAGTCTCCCCACATGGCAGGTTTTCCCATAATAAGAAGTACGATCGGCGGGATAAATGCAAGAGCAAGGGCTCCGTAACATACTGCAGGTGTATAGTATTTCGCAAATTTGGAAATAAAGTTTTCAGATTTTGACTTTCTGGAGCTGGAATTCTCTACCAGTTCAAGAATCTTGGATACTGTAGATTCACCGAATTCCTTAGTTGTACGGATCTTCAGCAGACCTGTCATATTGATACAGCCACTGATCACTTCATCGCCTGCTTTTGCATCACGCGGAAGACTCTCACCTGTCAGTGCACTTGTATTTAATGTAGAAGTTCCCTCGGTGATCACTCCATCGATCGGTACTTTTTCACCCGGCTGAACAACAATAATGGTTCCGATCTCAACTTCATCAGGATCAACCTGTTCCAGTGTTCCGTCTTTCTCTATGTTCGCATTAATCAGGACGGATATCCATAATAGACAGGAATGCTGCTGTGATCAGCTGGGTTGGTGTGATATTGATCCCAGCTGCTGTTGCGATAAATGTGATTGCAACCATATGCATGGCAGTTGTTCCGTTCATATTAATAGTCATTCCCATTGGAAGTACGAAACTACTGATTTCCTTGCTGCATCCAAGTTCTTCCATGCATGTTTTTCTGTTTAAAGGAAGTGTTGCTGCAGATGACTGAGTCGCTGCTGCGAACATTCCAACTTTAAAAATCTTCTTTGCAAACTTAAATGGATTTAAGCCGGTTAAGAGGAAGATACCGATTGGATAAATCGTTACAACCAATGCTAAGCTGATAAAGATCGTTGCGATCATAAATGTTAACGTTGGTCTGATATATTCTGTTCCATAAGTTGCAAATGTTCTGGCTAACATACAGAAGATCGCAATTGGACTGACCTTGTTGATCAAAATGTCCATATATACCTGTACGATATCATTGAGATTCTGTAATAAACTCTTAATGGTTGCTGCTTTGTCTCCCAGAGCATTCATTGAAAGCCCTAAGATCACAGCTACTACTACAACTGCCAGAATGCTGTTGTTTGAACCAAGTACTTCCACAACATTTGATGGCACCGCATTGATCACTGTTGTCAATGGATTATATGCCTCCAGTGTTGCTACATTAGAAGTTGTTGTTTCTGGAAGATTCACAGAGAACCATCCCATGGATTTGATAAAGTATGCAAACAATCCAGCTAATGTTGCACCGCATACATAAAACCCTACGAATGTTCCAATTGTCTTTCCTGCGATCTTTCCAAAGTCTCTTTGGATCTGCCATGCTGCATAATGCAAGGCTTAATGATGATAAAACAAGTGGTACGATTGCCAGCTGCAGACCTCTCATAAATAACTGTTGTATGATATAGAATAATCCAAGGGAATAAAATTCCCTTTTCCTGTGTGATGTCCTGAAAGAAGATTCGATTGATCAGCTTCCACGTTCCTTCATTGCCGCCTGCTGTTAGTGATTCACGCAGCCACAAGCAAACAACTCCTAATAGAATTCCTGTTACCATCGCGATCATGATCTTTCTTCATGATATGACATGCTTTCTTTCCGTTTTGCGTCCATTGTGCACCTCCGTTTTACCATGTGGTGCGATTGAAACGGTTAGCATCACAGACTATCATATCTTCTTAATAAATCAACGTGATTCCTTTTTCTTTACAAAATTCAACCATTGATCTGACGGTCTTTCATCAGTTACCAGATAGGTTACCTGATCCAGTCTAAAATTGTACAAATGCCGTTCTCTCAAATTTTGTATGATCTGCAAGAAGAGCTACTTCTAGTGCCTGTTTTACCATCTCTGTCTTGACATCTGCTTCTCGTTCACTGGAGTCCATGATACCTTTGTCCATATCAAGTCCTTTACAGCTGAGCAGTGCAAGATCCACATGATACCTTCTAATATTTTCTTTTGCTAAGTTCCCTTGCAGAGAGAGGGAGTCCTCATTGAACACGCCGCCTGTTGAAAGAATATGAATCTCTGATCCTGTCATCTCACGGAAAATCTCTGTTGATGAACTCAGTACGGTAATATTACGGTTTGCCTTCAGTAAACGAATGGCTTCCATGACAGTTGTACTGGCATCTGCTGCTATCGTTCTCTTCTGATCTAATACTTCCTTAAAGAGTTGCGCGATCTTAGCCTTTTCCTTTTGATTGATCGATGTTCGCTTGTAAAAATGGATATGTTCCTTCTGACTTGCACTATTTAATACAGCACCACCAAATGTTCTCGTCAAAAAATCCTTCCATTTTACCAGCTTCTCAAGAATCTCTTCGGATCGTCTCTTCCGTTACCTTGTAAATCTACTTAGTTCGG
>ENA-OQCV01000239-OQCV01000239.1-human-gut-metagenome-genome-assembly--contig:-NODE-239-length-15942-cov-3.064685_pt1 | contig 15942 bp, 16 predicted proteins | sample MGYA00242766_ERZ504592 | MGnify/ENA primary metagenome ERZ504592 (study PRJEB26092, sample SAMD00036315) | human gut metagenome | host: Homo sapiens | study: EMG produced TPA metagenomics assembly of...
CAAACAAATTGCTAATTGCACCTGCTACAACTAACTTTTGTTTATCCAATGTCTGGTTCAATTTGTGAATCAAGCGTTCAGAAAAATCCGCATCATCCTTATTAATATAACCCTTTTTTTACTAATTTCTTTACATCCACATAAATTTGATTTTCATCATCTCGTGAAAAGAACAAGTCATCATTAACATAAAGAACCTCTTCTTCAATTTTATATACATCAATATCCGTAAACTTAATTCCGTATCTATAAATATTATTTTGAGTGGAAAATGTAATTTCTAAAGAAACCGGATCATACCAACTTGTATCTCTAATAAAAGATAACATACTTTTATAAGATTCCAGCTCTTTGCAATTTAAGGTTCCTTTCATAACCATTTTTTTTAATATATCCATTGCCAACACAATGTTGGATTTTCCACATGCATTTGCTCCATAAATGACAGTCATTGGTAATACTCTTAACTTATTACCATTTACACTTTTATCTATCACATAATCATTATGCGTTTTCTGTTTTACTTGAAAGCATTGTAAAAAAAAGTCTCATCTTTAAATGAACCTAAAGTTTTCCATTTTAAAGTTTAACAACATTTTTTTTAGCATCTCCTTTCCATTTCTTTATTATAATTATACATCATTATTGCTTTTTATCAACAATTTTATTGTTATTATATGCTAATTTGTTGCTATTTATACTCCACCCCCACTCTCCCGTCATCATACACATATATTCCCTGCACATATTCTTCCAGCATCTCTCGTGTCAGATTCTCATAGCCTAAATACTTCAACATTTGCTCCACCGGAACATTCTTTTTCATCAGGATTTCTTTCTCGTCGTTTATCAACTCATCCAGTTCCTGTACACGTTTCTGCAGTCGTTCTCTTTCTTCTTCCAACTGCTTCTTGGCTTCCATAAACTGGTTCTGGTTCATCTGTCCCTCGTGATACTTCTCATAGTTCTGGCGGTTCTGGATTTTTATTTGTTCTTGACACTTTTCACAATCTGCACTTTCCGTCTTATAGGCTTCTATACTGTCCTCATGCTGTTTTCTCATGGATTGCTGCATCTGTTCTTGGCTGATATTCTGACGTAAGTAAGCCTTTATTTCTGCCAGCACGATATGCTCCAGCATTTTGTTATCCGCTTTCCCGGCGAAACATCCTGTATCTTCTTTTCCTTTACTGTAAGCACAGCTATAAAGAATATGACCATGAATCGGACTGCTTGAAGTCAGGCTTCTGCGACAATTCCCGCATTTTACATAGCCACCTAATAGTGTTGTTTCCCTGTCAAATTTGCTTTTCTTGGTGTATCTGATCTGAAGGGACTGTGCTTTTTCAAAAACTTCTTTTGATACAATCGGCTCGTGATGATTTTCCATCACTTTCCACTGATTTCTCGGTACCGGTACTTCTTTCCCAGTTCCGGGATCTGGAATCTTTGTTTTTCCATAGACCATACAGCCTATATAAGTTTTATCATCCACAATCTTCCGTATCATATCACTCGTCCACTGCAGTCCTCTTGATGCAGCTTTCTTGCTGTCTGATTTCTGTCGTCTACTCATAGACTGCAAGGGAGTCAGTACCCCCTCTTCATTAAACAACCGACAAATCTCCATCTTTGAATATCGCTGATTGGTCAGTTCAAATACTCTGCGAATCACTTCCGCTTCGTCCTCTACAATCACCAGTTCTTTCTTATTTTCTGGATTGATTCGATACCCATAAGGTGCAGAACCACAACAATACTCACCTTTTCCCCGTCTGGTGTTGACTGCTGCCTTTACCTTTACAGACTGATCTTTCACATAGAAGTCTGCGATCAATCCTTTAAACTGTACTTCGATGTCTGAACTCTTTCCTTTATAATCTTTAGAATCATATCGGTCTGAGATAGAAATGAATCGTACTCCCAGGAATGGAAAAATCTGCTCCAGATAAGTTCCCATCTCAATATAGTTTCTGGCAAAACGTGAAAAATCTTTTACCACAATGCACTGCACTTTATTCTCTCTGGCAAGCTCCAAAACCTGTTTAATTGCCGGACGCTCCATACTAGAACCAGAATATCCATCGTCGTAGAACTCCTGAAATGGCATAGAAGCCAGTTCCGGAATATTGGAAATATAATCTTTTACCAGTTTTCTCTGATTGATAATGCTGTTGCTTTCTCCCTCTGAATCATCTTCCATGGAAAGACGGTAATATCCAATAATCAGTTTCTGATTACTCATATTCTACCGCCCCCTTAAACCCGAAGTTGATTTCCAGTCTGTTATCACCATATAGATACATACTTTCAATCAGGCTCTCCGCAAGTTCCGCATTGATTCTGGTTGTCCCATCCAGTTCCAACAGACTTCGTAAAAATCTGGCTTCTTTTTTTGCTGCTGTTTTTCCAGTTTACGTATAGTCTGCTCCAGAGACTTCTTCCTCTCTTCACAGAACACTTTCCAGTTATTACGGTCATCTTTCATTTCTATATAGGCTTCTTTGGAAAGTTCGCCCTCTTTATATTGCATAAATGCCTGTGCCAGTTTTTCTGAACGTCTTTCCATATCTGCATCCAGTTTCCTGATCTCTGCTTGAATTTCTTTGATTTTGGTAAGAAATACTGCACTGCTTATAGCAGACATATCCTTTTTCCGTAAGTCAGATAACTGAAACTGTCTGGTCAGCTCTGAACGGACAATTTTCTGCAGCTTCTCTTCGGAAATAGATTTGTGACTACATTTTCTTTCATCCCGATACCAGGCAGCATTGCAAAAGTAATACACATTGCCTCTGTATCTACGTGTACACATTTTTCGCTTACAATCTCCACAATACAATACATTGTAAAATGCTCTTTCATCCTCTTCCCATCCTACTGTAGTTTTTGTTGCTTTCTGTTGTGCTACTTTTAACCTGACCTGTGCTTTGTCAAACAGTTCTCTGCTGATAATCGGCTCATGAGCATTTGGCGTAATAATCCACTGACTCTGGTCCAGTATGTCACACCATTTTTCACCTCTTTGAAATCTGGATTCGTATTTTCTCTGAACCAGATCACCATAATAATTATTTCGATTTAAAACCGCACGTATCGAAGAATTTCCCCACTGATGAAGATTCTCTCCATCCTGACAGTACACATGATGATATTGGTTATAGTCCGAAATCCGATGTACCCTATCCTCAAACAGCCTGTCAATAATGCTCTGTATGCCATCTCCCGAAGCATATTCTTCAAAAATCCTGCGGACAATCTTTGCAGCTTCCGGTTCCACAATCAACTTACAAATTCCATTTATCTTTTCCACACAATATCCGTATGGAGCTGTAGATCCCACATATCACCGTTTTTTCGTGCAATACGTTTCGCCGCCCGTTCTTTTGCGGAAATGTCTTTTGCATAAGCATCATTCACCAAATTCTTGATATTCATGGATAATTCCTGATTCTTAGCACCCGGTGCAAATGAATCATAGTTGTCACATACAGAAATAAATCGCACTTTCATAAAAGGAAGAATCTTTTCCAGATAGTTACCAGTTTCAATGTAATTTCTTCCAAATCGTGAGAAATCCTTTACCAGAATACAGTTTATTTTACCTGCCCTGACATCATTCATCATCCGTTCAAATCCCGGTCTGTCAAAATTTGTTCCGGTTTTTCCCAAATCAGAATAAATATCATATACAGCAATCTCATACTCTTTGTCCGGATTTTCATTGTGCTTCTGAATGAATTCTTTTATCAGCGTAACCTGTGTTTCAATAGATTCTGACTTTTTTTCATCATTATCTACGGATAATCTGGCATAAATTGCAGCCATACATACCGGAATACCAGAAATCTTCTTCTCTGTGTTTTTCTTATATCTTTTTGCTGTTCTTGCCATTTATCCCACCTCTTTCCTGCACTCTGTCCTGTGTTCCGCATAAAACCGTCTTATGACTTTCATCTTCTCAATCATATCCTGATAGCGGATGTGAATTTTAATTTGCTTGTTTTCATAAATATAGATTTTATCTACGGTCAGTGCCAGCAATGTGCGATCCAGTTCTTTGATTTCCAGTGATTTCTTCCAGTCCTCCAACTGAACAGTTGCAGACACTCCACCCTCAAACATTTGCTTTACCAGCTTTTTCTGATTCTCAATCATCTGCTCCAGTTCTTCACATTTTCTTCCATAACTTTCCCGAAAATCATCGAACTCCGCTTTGCTGATCAGTCCCTCTTTCAAGTCATCACCCAAAGATGCTTTCAGACTGTAATAACGGTTATATTCTTCCTGCAACTTACTAATCTGTGTATCATAACCGATTACCTGATCGTAACTGACTTGCATCTCACAAAGTTCTTCCATAATCATCTGATAGTCTATAAAAAGTGCTGTATATGCCTGAATCTCTTTCAATACAATCCTTTTCAGCACCTCTTCTGGAATACTGTGTCTGGTACAATCTCCACCTTTATTCTTTGTCTGGCAGATATAAAAAGCTTTTTTCTTCCCCTTATACTGATTTACCCTGCGTATCATCGGGGTCTTGCAATCTCCACAAAACACAAATCCCGAAAAAAAGTTTGCACTGTCTAATGTTTTCGATGCTCTGCCATCATATTGGAGTAACTTCTGCACCACGTCAAAATCACTCTGCCTGATGATTGCCGGATGCGTATTTTCTACTTTCACCCACTCTGATTCTGGCTTATCCAGGCGTTGCTTTACTTTATAGCTGATTCGTTCCTGCTTGCCCTGTACCATGTTTCCAATGTAAACCTCGTTGGTTAGAATCCTTTTAATCTGCACTGCCGACCATTTCGGTGTGTCTGAGCTGTGAAATCCAGAATTATAATTCTCGCCATTTGCCTTTTTATATTCTTTTGGCGACTGCACATAACGTACATTCAGTTTTTCTGCGATTGCTCCAAGACTGAATCCATCAATTTTCCATGAAAATATTTTTCTTACAATATCCGCTGCATAAGAATCTATCACCAGACAATTCTTATTCTCCGGATCTTTGCAGTAACCATACGGTGCAAATGCTCCAATAAATTCACCTTTCTCACGTTTGATTTTCTGATGGCTTCGCACTTTACCGGAAATGTCCCGGCAATAGCTTTCATTTACAAAATTTTTGATCGGAACTACAAATGACTTCTCTGAAAAATCTGCTGTTTTACTGTCGAACTGGTCTGTAACTGAAATAAAACGCACATTTAAAGCCGGGTAGGTCTTTTCGATCCATCGCCCGGCTTCTATATACTCTCTTCCGAATCTGGATAAGTCTTTTACAATCACACAGTTTACTTTTCCAGCTTCTATATCAGTTGTCATTCGTTTAAACTCAGGTCGGTCAAAATTTCCTCCTGAGTATCCGTCATCCACATATATATCAAAGATCTGAATATCCGGCTGGCTTTTTACAAAGCTCCGAAGTAACTCTCTCTGATTTGCAATGCTGTTGCTCTCTGACTTCGCACCGCCCTCTTCCATATCATCTTTCGATAACCGAAGATACAATGCAGCATCGTACATATCTGGCATATTCATTTGCATTTGTTCCATTTTACATCGCTCCCAACTTACTTATTCCATTGAATTTGAAGTCAGAAACCATGTATCACGTTCATTTTCCCTGACTTCACATTAACATAACATCTGTAGCTTCGCAAGATATTTTTTCAAGACTTGCATCTAATACATCAACTCCGTTCTTTTTCTTAGATAATCACTGATCGCATCTGTAGCATCCATTTCTCCTGTCATTTCCACGACTACCACATACCCTTCATTCATGTGAGCATACGGCTGATCGCCAGATTTATCCAGAAAAGTTTCCACTTTCTCAGAAATAGCTTTATCTATATTAGGAATTAAGTCTTCAATATCCTTTAACTGCTCCAGATTCACACTGGAATCTATTACTGACTGATTTACCATGATGCTCACCTCTTTTCCAACATATTCTTTGTATCAGTTGTCCTATACCTGCAATTTTCTCAAATGCATCACCTTATCTGGATATTCTTTAGCAACTACTTCACTGCCAATCTGAATATATGTTAAGCGCTTAATTTTTAGATATGATAGAAAAAATCCCCGACTGCTTTTCAGCAGCCGGAGCACCTTGACAATTCACATATGATTGATTTGATTCGTTTGCACGACGTCCGATTTCAGCTTTGACGATTTCGTTCCATGGAGCCAGAAGTTCTAATTCATCATCGCTCATCCTATCATTATCGTGCTGATTTGCACAAAGAAATAACCTTATTATGCCGGTTGACAGGTTGGATTACGCTGAATTTTTTGAAAACTTTATATGGTATATTTTAATGAATTGTAGGATTACTTTATTGACATTTCTGACACTATCATATACACTGTACATATCGTATAAGTACGCATATATCAGAAGGTGGTGAGAGGAAGTTAGAATGGAAATTATCATAAGTAATAGTAGTGATAAGCCTATTTATGAACAAATTGCTATGCAGATCAAGAGTTTAATCATGAATGGTACCCTATCTGCCGGAGAAGCCCTGCCTTCCATGCGTGCACTGGCAAAAGACCTGCATATAAGTGTTATTACTGTTCAACGAGCTTACGAAGATTTAACTCGAGATGGGTTTATCGAAACCGTATCGGGAAAAGGTAGTTTTGTTGCATCACCAAATAAAGAATTTATTCAAGAAGAACAACTACGAATAGCAGAAGAACTTTTAGAAAAAGTTGCTATAATCGGTCGTACTCATGGTATCAGCTATGAGCAAATGGCTAATATTCTAAAACTATTTTTTGAAGAATGAGAGGTGAAATTATGGAACAGAACAGTATTGTTGTAAAAAATGTGACTAAAAAATTTGATGATTTTATGTTAGATCATATTTCATTTACAGTTCCTACAGGACGTATTGTGGGTTTCATAGGAGAAAATGGTGCTGGAAAAAGTACAACTATCAATTTAATTTTAGACCAGTTGAAGTTGGATGCGGGTGAAATAAGAATATTGGGTAAACAAAATCATTCTTATTTGCATAAAGAAAACATTGGTGTTGTTTTTGACGAATGTAAAATTCCATTCCGTCTTAAATGCAAAAGATATTGCCCAAATCCTTTCGGGATCTTATAAAACATGGGATATGAATTTGTTTGAAGAATATATGAAACGCCTTGATGTTCCATTAAATAAATCAATAGGGCAACTTTCAAAAGGTATGAAGATGAAATTGTCAATTATTTGTGCACTATCGCATAGACCCCAGATTCTGATTTTAGACGAAGCAACAACAGGGTTAGATCCTGTTGTACGAGATGAAATTTTTGGACATTTTTTTAGAATTTATTCAAGATGAAGAACACTCTATTTTGTTCTCTACACATATAACCTCTGACATACAAAAGGTTGCTGACTATGTAATTCTGATTCATAATGGAAAAATTATTTTTGAGGAAAAGAAGATGACCTCATTTATAATTATGGAATTATACGCTGTAAAAAATTCAGAATTTAATACTGTTTCACCAGATGACTATGTATGTTGTCGAGAAACAAATCTTAGCGTGGAATGCTTAATACATGACAAAGTAGCTGCAAAAAAAAGGATACCAAAATCTAATTATTGATAATGCTTCTATTGAGGACATTATGCTGTTCTATATCAAAGGAGGTGTCAAATGAAAGGATTGGTTTTTAAGGATTTATTGCTTATGAAGAAAATGAATAAAAAGTCATTTTTGTAATGTATTTTTTGTAATAGCAATTTCATTCTTCGGAGAGAATGAGGTTTACTCAATTATGTCATCGGCATTTTTTTTCACTTTTTATCGGTATGCACTTAATGATGACCATGACCTATGATGGATTGACTTCATGGAAACAATATGAATTAACCTTGCCGCTGAGTAAGTACCAAATCATTTTCAGTAAGTATTTGACTAGCTTGCTTCTTGTTCCGATTAGTATAATGGGTACAGTTATCATTTATATCATTCGTTATGTGGTTTATCATAATTTTTACGCTTAGCCAGTTTGGATTTTTCTATCACCATTGCAATAGCATTACCTGTTTTATGGTGTTCTATATGTTTAGCAATAGCACAGTGGTTTGGCTATATGAGTGTTCAGTATGTGAGAATGATTTGCACGCTTCTCGTTATCTTTTTCGTAAGTAAAATATCAAAAGATATGAAATACGTTACTCAAAATTTGGTTAAAAATCCTATGTTGATTACTATTTTTGCTTTGGGTATAGTAGTCGCATCGTATTTTGTTAGTGTTATAGGATACTCAAGCAAAAAAATAAAAAAGTAGAAGTGCAAATAAAAGTAAGTGTCGAGCGAGTACGTTGTCCTGTCTGCGGAAATAAAACACGTGACAAAATCCGAGAAGATACTGTACTAAAAAATTTCCACTCTTTTGTTCGAAGTGCAAAAGAGAATGTCTAATCAACATTGAACAATTCCATATAACTGTTATTAAAGCGCCAGACGCAGAGCCGATAATACACAGTTCTCTGAACTGTAGTTATCGGTTTTTGTATTTTCCCAATCATAGTGATTATCAGCTATTGATTTACACTTAAAACTGATCCAGATTTAATGCTTAAAACTGACCCATGGTATAATTTGGCCTTATGGCCTTGATAACTGATAATTATTTGTATAAGTCAGTTTTATATTCCTGTGACCTCTCTTTCGTTTTAATATGTTGTCTGTAACAGAATCGGCTGTTCATGTTACGTCATTGCTGCAAGTCTTTCTTTCCATATCATTTTGAATCCAACCCGGGCAGATTTTCTTCAAAATCATGGTGGAAGTGCTTCGTTTCTGTGTTTGGAAAATGAACGGAAACACTTGATTTTACTGACTTTCTTCAATGTAACCTTATTATAACGTCCTGCCCCCCACCCCACCTCTTCATTAGGATACTCCTCGAACCCCGGCAATGGTCTGGCGCCTTTTCGGAGACAGGCTTTTACTTTTTCCCCATAGAGGTAGGGATCGTTTCCATTCACAATCCCCCATTGCATCAGCAATGCAGCGGATCCGCTGACAAAGGGTGTTGCAAAGGAAGTCCCTGTTACTGTTCTGTAACCACCACCGGGTACGGGGGGCAACTATGTTCACTCCGGGTGCCACCAGATCAGGTTTCAGATATGGCAGCATTCTGCTGCCCCTTCCGGAAAAATCCGCATAAGAGTCAACCAGCGAATCATATGCTCCAACTGCAATAACCCGCCGGGCTGTGGCAGGTATGGTCAAAGTCCCATATGCCCTTGGTTCATAAAACCCAGTTCCTCTGTTCAGGGTATTTCCACCTGGCAGCCACAGGTAATATTCCCCTCCTCTGACCTTTTTTCCACTTAGGATGATTTTCCAGTCTCCACTGTCCACATAAGTTTTCCCAGGAAGGAAATCTATGTAGATTTCCTGTGTCAGATGATAGGGTCCAGGTTTGCCATAATAGATTAAAAGATCTGTATTTCCCAGTCTGTACCTCTGAGGACCAAGCTTTTCGTCTAAGGGGCCGATCCGGTTTCCGGATGGATTTTCAATATAAATACTCATTTCATCCTCATAAGATTTCCATAACTGCACATTTAATGTTGGTTCCCTGCTGCTCACAGATAATTCTATCTGTCTGGTCTGTCCCTGTTTCAGGGTTCCTCCCTCATGCAGAGGCTGATTGCCGTTGTTCCCTGTACCTGTACAGATAGCCAGACGTCCTGTGGAAGAAACCATATCTATATATGTTTCAAGAAGGGAATCTCCCTTGTGTGTTCATTATAACTAGGGGAAAATTACTGTAAAAAAATTTGCAGTCTTTACACTGCCTGTTTTTCTACCGGATAAGGCGACTGATACTTAAATACAATATCAATGCTCTTATCTCCATTCACAACAATTTTTTCAATCAATTCTGTCACAATTTCTCTTGTCACTTCGGATAATGTTCCATACTTGATAAATTTCTCTATCCAGTTTTCATAAGATTCTTCTGCCTCTCCAAAGCTGTCTTTCTCTTGTTCTGCCAACTGAATCTTCGCCCTGATATCTTTATCCTGCTTTTCATATTCTGCCTTATAGGAGAGATATTCTTCTTTATCCAGAACACCATCTACATAATTTTCGTAAGTTTTCTTTTTATACTTTTGGACAGCCGCAAGTTCTTTTTGTAACCGTTCAATCTGCTGGTCTGCTTCTGCACATCGTCTCTGCACCTCCTTCTTCCTATCTGCTACTTTTAATATTTCATCCTTATCACTTTCTTTCAGTGCCAGTTCCGCTTGTCTTTGGATTTCATTTTTTACAATAGAATCCAATACTTCTTTTTTAATGAAATGAGAATAACAAACTGTGTTTCCTTTTTTGTGATAGGTACCGCACTCATAACCGTCCCGACAAGTAACCCTCTGGAAATTATATCCGCAATCTCCACAAACAATAATTCCTGCGTATGGATTTACCTTTCTCACTTCGCTATTAAATCCCGGTGTCCGTGTTCTTTTCTTCATAAGTTCCTGTACCTGCTCAAAAGTATCTTTGCTAATAATTGCTTCGTGCATTCCTTCCACAATATACTGCTGTTCCTCTGGAATATATTGATACTTTTCCACTTTATAGGATATCTTTTCTGATTTATGCTGTACCATAGCCCCTGTATAAACTCTGTTTCGCAAAATTACATTGATCGTAGGATATGCCCAGCCCTTTGCACCCGCTTTTTCTAATGCATTGGCATATTTCAATCCCTGCACCTTTCTCTTATACTCTGACGGTGTCAGAATTCCTTCCTGATTCAGTTTCTTTGCAATACCATCCCTGGAATATCCTTCCAAACTCATATAAAAGATTCTCCGTACCACTTTAGCTGCTTCTTCATCTACAAGAAAATGATGCTTATCTGCCGGATCTTTTACATATCCATATGGGGCAAACCCAGACATAAACTGTCCCCGTTTCTTCTGGGCGGTCAATGCACCTCTGATTTTCTTAGATATATCACGACTATACATATCATTAAACAACGTCTTAAACTGTGCCAATTCTTCATTACTGTGATGAACAGAATCCACGCCATCCAAAATTGCAATATAACGCACACCCAAAGATGGAAAAACACGCTCAATATAGTTACTGGTTTCAATATGTTCACGCCCAAGCCGGGAAATATCTTTCGTAATAACGCCTTGAATTTTCCCTTTGTAGATATCCTCCATCATCCGCTGAAATTCCGGTCTATTCGCAAAATAAAGCCCCGAATAACCGTCATCAATATAAATATCTGCGATTTCCAGATCCTCTGATTTAGTCACATACTCACGAATCAGTTTCATCTGATTTTCAATACTCTCACTAACTTTATTCTCTCCATCATCCTTCGACAGACGACAATATACACCCATCTGATACATCATATCACCCCATCTTTCTCAAGTATTCTATCTGGTGAACTCTCTACTGAAGCAAACTTAAAATATATATCTATTTTCTGCTCTGGATATACATAAATTTTATCAACTAACTCCACAAGCGCTTCTCTGGTAAGCTGCTTTACCGTTATTCTTCTGCGATTAAAGTGCTCCAACCATATCTTTGTTTCATTGACCGCCGCCCGCTGCCTTTGCTCTTCATGGTTCAGTTCTGATAATTCTTTTTTGATATTTCTGATTCTCTGTTTCATACATCTGTTTTAATTCCAGATATTCCTCTTTGGAAAGTACTTCATCCATAAACTGTTCATATGCTCGTTTCCGGTATTCCAGATTTCTTTCTATTTTTGCCTGCAATTTTGCAATTTTACCATCCAGTTCCGGCTGTTTCTGTCTGATCTGAGTTTTCCAGATTCTTCATATCATCTTCATCTGTTTCAATTGCTGGTTGATTGCAAATACAACCAGTTCATCCAGCTTTTCAAATGTAATATGATTCAGCTCACAGTAATTCTGCCCCTGCTTCTGATGAAAACCACACATATATCCGTCATAGTCTTTATGAGATGCCAGATAACGTTTTCGCATGGCTGTTTTACATTTCCCACAAAAGAGCAGTCCCACATATTTATGTGGTTCATTGTTTTTATCAAAATAGGAAACTCTGCGCCCCTTTCTTATTTGCTGAACCCTATCAAACTCTTCTTTAGAAATGATTGCCTCATGTGCATCCGGCACCAGCTCCATTTCTTCCAGGGGAATTGCCTTTTTGTATTTCAGCTTATAAGACGGTCTTTCATGTTTCCGAATCACAACCGCCCCAGTATAGACCGGATTCTTTAAAATTCCACTTACAGTAGACGATGTCCACAGACCTTTTCCCGAATCCCATACATAATTGGTTTTTAAAACTTCCTTTTTATATTTTGCGGGACAAGGGATTTCATCTTCATTCAAAGTCCTGCAAATAACCGTACAGCCAAATCCATTTTGATACATTCTGTAAATTCTTCGAACAACCTCGGCTGCATAAGGATCAATTTCCAGATGATTATGAATTGTTTTACTTTTCACATATCCAAAGGGGGCTGTTTCGGAGTATATTCGCCCATACTTCTTTTGGTCTGAATCGTTGTCTTAATCTTTCTGGATGTATCTCTCAAATACATATCATTCAGCAAAGTTTTTATTTCTAACATTTCATCATAAGTTCCAACGGCTGAATCATAATTATCCAGAATCGAAACAATCCGAATCTGTTTCTCCGGGAAATATTTGCCTAGATAATAGTTGGTATCAATATGTTCTCTTCCAAGTCGAGATACGTCCTTAAAAATCACCATATTGATAACACCAAGCTCAATATCTGCCAGCATCCTCCGAAATTCAGTTCTTTCAAAATTACTTCCAGAAGCCCCATCGTCTACATAAACATTTTTTCTCTGCAATATCTTTATTCTCTGCAATATAATCTCTTGCCATCTGAATCTGAGAGTGAATACTATTGCTGTATTCACCCTCTTTATTTTGCTCTTCAATGGAAATTCGGCAATAAATTCCTGCCTGATACATTCTATCCCTCTTTTCATCGGTCTTGCGTAGTCATTGTCTTTAATTGTCTTTATTTTACAACAAGAACTTAAGAAAATCAACCTGCAATTTTTCGTTCAGTAAGATTCTGAATGCACTGGATCAATGTCTTTTCCCCATTAAAATGCACTCGAATCTGATATCCTGCATGTTCATAGCTTACATTCTCTTTTTGGATTTCATTTTTTTGTATCCAGAACTTCTACAGAATCAAATAACGTATTCATGCTATATGCCTCCTTCAGCATACAGTTCTCTCTACATCCTATGCCGGCAGGATTGTACAAAAGTTCTGTATGAATTGAATTCGGCTTTCGAAAGCCTGATTACATTCTAAAATTATTCTGCACCAATCACATTGAATTGAAATTGACCGCAGATTGAGTTTTTAAGATTCATTTTCTTCCTATACAGTATCAATTCCTATTGTCCGGAACATTTGTTCGTGTTATAATAAAAAGACTTTAAGAATATAAAACACGAAAACCAAAGGAGGGATTTCTGTTGGAACGATGTGATTTTTCTTCTATTAGCACATGCCTAAAAAAGTCAAATCAGTGAAAGCAATCAGATGAACCAACCTGATTTTTTTATACGAATTATTTGAAGATTTTATGAATGATCCGATAAATGAAGATTTTTCTATGGATAATGGTCTAATTTGCCGCTGGATAACCGGACAAGCAAAAATCAGTCCCAAAATAACCTCATATTATGCAAAACCCAGCAATCAGAAAAAACTGGCAACAACCATTCAGCGGAACTTACTTCCCTTAATGGCAGACTGCAACATGGTTATACAGGACATTTACACGTTATTCATACAGGACGATACGATTTCGGATACAAAAAAGCAGGAAACTTGTATCTCTATATAAACCTTCTGATTCAAGGCTGTTGTTTTTAGCAAAAGTACTTTCTTTTGGTATGGAACGGCAATTTATTAAACGTGATACAAGAAATCAAAAATCTGATTGCAGGAGGTGTTCTATCTCCGATTGTTCTGGATTACATTATGGACAGCGAAGTCCCAAAACCATGCCGTCATTTTTCTAGGAAGAGAAGAAGAACTGGATGAACTCCATACTTTGTTTGAAGAGAACCGACATATATTTCTTTATGGAATTGCCGGAATTGGAAAAAGCGAGCTTGCTAAAGCCTATGCAAAGCAATACAGAAAACAGTACACCAATATTCTCTATATGGAATACACCGGTAATCTATATCAAGATATTGTAGACATGGATTTTATTGATGATCCACCAGAAATCAGTGAGCAGGAACGTTTTCAAAGACATAACCGTTTCTTACGCTCTTTGAAATCTGATACACTGCTGATCATAGACAATTTTAATGTCACATCCACACAGGACAGTTGCCTGTCAGTCGTATTAAAATACCGTTGCCGGGTTTTATTTACAACCAGAAGCCAACTGTCTGAATACTGTAGTTTTCAATTAAAAGAACTGAAAGATATACCCACTCTTTTTCAACTGACATCTGTATTTTATTCAGAAGCAGAGGAAAACCGGGCAATCGTAGAAAAAATCATAGAAACTGTACACTACCATACTTTTGCTGTCGAACTGGCAGCCAAACTTCTGGAAAATGGAATTTTAACTCCAGAGCAATTATTGATAAAACTTCAAGAGGAAAAGGCTTCTCTTCATAATGAAGATAAGATTAAAGTAATGAAAGATGGTCAGAGCAAAAAAGCCACCTATTACAACCATATCCATACCCTGTTTTCGTTATACTCCTTATCACGGAAACAGCAGGATATTATGTGCAATATGTGTTTTATGCCTTCATCTGGTATTTCTGCCCGTATATTTGCCAAATGGCTGGAACTGCCCACACTAAATGAAATCAACGATTTAATTGAGACTGGTTTCGTTCAGACAACAACACGTCGCACTATCTCTCTGCATCCGATGATTCAGGAAATCACCCTTTCAGAGACAAAACCATCTGTAACTCGCTGCCACATATTACTGGATTCTTTACAGCACATATGTTTAATGCATGGAATGGAAGTTGATTATTACAAGAAACTGTTTCAAACAATCGGAAATATCATAGAATTGATTGAAAAGGATGATATACCAAAGTATCTGCTTTTTCTGGAAAATGCATTTCCATACATGGATAACTATAACTACCACAAAGGTATGAATGGAATCATTCAGGAATTGAAATGTCTATTAAAAACAAAAAGTATTGGCACCGACTCCGACCGGGCATTATTACTGGATTTTTCAGGCAACTCTTGAAACCAAACCTGAAAAAGCAATAAAACTGGAAAAAGATGCACTTGCCCAGATAGAAACTATCACTGTTGACAATGCTCGCCTTGTTTCCAACCTTCATGCCAATCTCGGTGGACTTTACCGCATGAACGGTCATCCCGATCTTGCAAGAGAACACATGGAAAAAAGTATCTCACTGCTTGACCAATTTAACCTGCTTCATATAAATGACAGCATACCTCAGATTGCCAATTATGCAATGTTCCTGACAGAACAGCAGGAACCCGAAAGAGGCATCTCTGAATTGCAAAAATTATCCGGCATCATCAAGGAATACCATTCCGATGACTGTCTGGATTATGCCAAAGTACAGGAAACCCTTGGAACCATTTATCTGATGACTGCCAATCTTCCGCAAGCCAAAACACATTTTAAAGAGCTTTCAAATATATGAAAAGATCTGGGCTGATGAACCAGAAATGATTGAAGCAAAATATCAGGAAATTCAGGAGTTATATCCACAGATTGGATTTTTTCCATTGGAAAAACTCTATCCGGTCTTTTTAACAAAACAAACATAATTTACGGCGGGCAACTTGCCCGCCGTTATATTCAACTATTCGTCAAATAAATATATGCATCTTCCAAAGTGATATCATTATCCA
>ENA-OQCV01000240-OQCV01000240.1-human-gut-metagenome-genome-assembly--contig:-NODE-240-length-15926-cov-2.324451_pt1 | contig 15926 bp, 16 predicted proteins | sample MGYA00242766_ERZ504592 | MGnify/ENA primary metagenome ERZ504592 (study PRJEB26092, sample SAMD00036315) | human gut metagenome | host: Homo sapiens | study: EMG produced TPA metagenomics assembly of...
CCCATTTTTGTTCTTTTCAGAAGAAACTACCATAGCTTCCAACGCCTTTTCCGCGTCAAATCCTCTAATACCCTTCATATAAGCATCTGCTATAACGGACACTGCATGATCAACCAATCATAGTTCCCGTCTCTCCGGCAGAAAGCTGGCCAGATAGGAAGTTCACCCGAAGATTCGTAAATGTCCAGAAAGGAATTTATCATATTATTGACCAAAGTTGTATCAATCAAAGTCATCAACGGATTCCATGCACGGAAAGTATCCCAAAGCGAAAATGTAGAATATTGCACTTTGCCTTTGGCAATTGCCCAATTTCCATATTATGACGGCGGTACTCACCATTGATATCACTCACGACATTGGGTACAACCATAGAATGATACATGGCTGTATAGAAATTCTTCAAGTCGTCCGTATTGCCGCCTTTTACCGTAATAGCAGAGAGAGCTTGTTCCCAAGCGGAACGGGCAGCACTACGCACGGCATCAAAATCGAAACCTATCACCTCGGTTTCCAAATTCTCACGTGCATTCTTTTCACTGACAATGGATAATCCAACTTTGGCTATAACCGGCTCTCCATTACTATTATCGAAGGACAAGCAAGCCTGCAAATCGGTACCGTTCAACTTAACTCCTGCAGAAACCCATCTTTTTTATTCTGTATAAAGTCTATGGCCTGAAAAGGGTTTCGAGAACTGGGCTACAAAATAAACGTACTGATTGTCCGTCCATCCCCTGGTTCTGCGCATACCTGTTATTTCGTTGGCGGCAGTCTGTTCAAGTTCAGCCTCATAAATATATTCGTTATCAAGCAAATGAGTCAAATCTATAATAATAGATGCTTCTTTGCCGGAAGGAAACGTATAGCGGTGCATACCGGCGTGTGCCGTTACCGTCAATTCAGCTTTTATTCCTTCTTCTTTCAGAACAACCGAATAATATCCGGCAGAAGCATCTTCGTCTTTATGGGAAAAACGCCGCTGGCTGGTAAATGCTTTCCGTAGTCAAATCCGGTTTCAGCGTAGTAGGACGAAACAGTATATCCCCAAGATCAATGCATCCGGTCCCACTTAAATGTGTGTGTGAAAAACCTTTTAGAGTCGTATCATTATAATGATACCCCGAACAAGCATCCCAGTTTCCGGCACGCGTGTCAGGACTTAACTGTACCGCCCCGAACGGAACGGTTGCCCCCGGATAAGTATGCCCATGAAAGCCGGTACCTATAAAAGGGTCTACATAGTCTACGGGAGATAGTTCACCGGATGTACAAGAGCAGCAAGCCCAAAAGGCAGTAGTTGCACATATAAGAGTTTTTAATTTCATCAGACTGTATATTTGAAGAGCGCTGCAGACTGTCGGGAATGCCGTCTCTCCGTATATTAAAATGATTTTATGAATAGCCTTTGCAAATGAAAGAAAAATGAAGAAATATCTGCAAGGATCAATACCCGAAAATACCAACCCCTGCAGATTAGACCAATGGCAATGAGGTCTTTTTTTATATTTTATCTCTTTCAGAGAAAATATCAATCATAATGAGGATTCTGTTTTAACTTACCATCAGATTTGGTAATCTGAACCGAAGGATAAGGGAATACGATCATGTAATCCTGATAAGCAATCTTATCCGTATAATCCTCATACTCACCTACAACGAATGTGGAAGCAGGGTCCTGGCGGTTGGCATAATGACGTACGCGCGGACGGGCATTCAATTCGGCAGCAGCCAAAGCCTTTATTTCAGTATTGCCTGAGCGATACCAGCGTTTCAAATCATATAAATGGTCTGTAAACTCAAATGCCAATTCACAACGGCGTTCATGATATAGGTCAGCCATAGTAGCAGTGCCCGTCAATAATGCAACATTGGCACGTTTACGAATGCGATTCAAATCAGCCGTAGCCAAGTCCGCTTTATTAGTCATCAAATAAGCTTCCGCACGGAAAAGTAACATTTCTGCAAAACGGATACCGGGAAATTAATACGTACCGTCGGCCAGTCTCCGTTTGTATTGATATACCCCTTATTGGCTGCATCTTCATACTTAAAGGGATCCATGTATTTATTAATCATAAAACCGGATTCAATATCCGAGCTTGAATAAAAATGCACGGGATTCACCCAAGAATTGAAATTCCTGACCATACTCTAAAACCGTACGAACCAAAACGGTCATTACCAGCTCCGTCTTTCAACATCTCTTCGTAAATATCATAAGACGGCTTGTTCTGTCCCCAGCCATTATATTGTCCCCAGCCTTTGTTCTCAAGGACAACTCCCGGAAACTCCGAACCGCCACCTTGAGAGCCACCATTTCCAGGAATAGTCCAAATATACTCTTTATTCCACCATTTAGAGAAATCAGAAGAGAACAACTCTTCATAAGTACCGGCTAAATCACGTCCGTAAGCAGTTTCCAGTTCATTGACCATACTGATTACATTTCCCCATTGTGTAGCATCCCAAGTTGCCCAATAAGCATAAACTTTAGCTTTAAAAGCTACTGCAGCCGCATCGTGCGCGCGTCCTCTATCATTATCTCCATACTCTTCAAAACGGGGCAAATACTCTATTGCCTTGTCCATATCCGAGATAATCAATTTATAATTATCGATGACCGAAGCTTGCTGAGGAGGAATAGAATTGTCATAGCCACCTTCAAAATCTTCATAACGGACAAAAGGTACCCCTTGTGTATCAAGACCGTAACGATAAGCGATCAAGAAATGAGCCCATCCACGAGTGAAGTAAGCTTCACCGAGACTTCTCTTTTCAATATCACTCAAAGTGGTGCTTTTCCCTTTCTTAAGCAACTCTTGTATTACCCAGATTGGAACGTGCCATCACTTTGTACATAGTATCAAAAATAGTACGCAAAGGGGATTCGTCTCCTGTATATTTCAATGTAGCAAGTGTTGGAAAATCACGGGTCTTTCCCCACACAACGTCGCACGCGGCACCTTGTTCCCAAAACAGTTCGCGTCCATATACAGCTTCCTGATGAAATCTTTCATACAATGCATCTACAGCATCAATAGCCTGCAGGTCATTGGTAAAATAAGTCGTTGTAGTAGCATCTCCCTCTGGTTGCACATCAAGGAAGTCACTGCAAGAACTCATAAGCAATGTGGCAGACATCGCAAAAAATAATATATTTTTTTTGCATAATCATTCTTCTCTATTAATTATTAGTAAGTCAATTTTACACCAACAGATAATACGCGAGATACCGGATATTTCAAAGCATCCCAGCCACCACATTCAGGATCCATACCAGAATATCCAGTGATAGTAGCAAGATTTTCACCACTGAAGTACACAGACAAACGGCTGTTACGGTCATTCAAATGAGACCACTTGCGGAATACATCGCTTAAATCATAAGAAAGGGTTACATTCTTCAAACGCAGATAAGAAGCATTCTCCAAATACCAATCAGATGCAGTCGTAAAGTTTCCATTCGGGTCATTCTTTGACAAACGAGGAATATCAGAACCGGTATTTGTAGGACTCCAAGCATTCAATATCTCGCTGGAACGGTTAAAGTTTCCTTCTACATCACTCAACAGCATGTACTTTCCTACATATAAAGCTTTTGCTCCACCTACTCCCTGGAACATGGCACTGAAAGAAAGATTTTTTCCACGTCATTCCCAATGTAAAGGCAAAAGTCGTCTTCGGAGTCGCACTACCCATATACTGACGGTCTGCATCCGTAATTTTACCATCGCCATTATGATCCACAAACTTCAAGTCACCAGCCTTGGCATTCGGCTGAATACCTACCCACTCTTTTTCACCATTATCATTGGTCACATATGTTCCATGTTTAGCATTCCACTCGGCAACTTCTGCATCACTTTGGAACAAACCATCTGTCTTAATCAAGTAGAAGGAATTCAGAGGTTCCCCTTCCGTACTCTGCATCATATAAGGGATGCTACGGAACCTTTTATCATTAGGCCACAAACCCGGATTGCCATCCGCATCCTTCACACCTATATCTGATACCCAGTTCTTTAAATACGAGAAGTTACCCGATACGAAATAAGAAAGGTTTTTGTTAATCTTATCGCTCCAATTAGCTTGAATCTCAAAGCCACGGTTACGCACTTCACCTTGATTGATTAACATGGCATCGAGTCCCATAGTAGAAGGCCACCCCCATTGATTGTGTCTGAATCAAATTGAAAGTACGTTTATCAAAATAGTCTAATGATACCGACAAACGGTTTTTAAACATCTCAACATCCAAGCCCAAGTCAGTCTGTTCTGAAGTTTCCCAGGTCAAATCAGGATTTAACGCAGAGCCGTTGTAAATCAAAGTATTCCAGATATTATTTGCCTCAGGACCATATTGTGCTTGTTCTGTCCACGAGCTTTTCTTCAACAAAGCAGACTTATAATTAAGCCCTATAGAGCTCAAATTACCTACACGCCCCAAGAAGCACGCAATTTCAGCAAACTGATAAAATCACTCTTCTTAAAGAATTTTCATTAGATATTTCCATCCAAGGTCACTGCAGGAAATCACCATAGTTATTTCCTAGGCAAACGTCCAGCATAATCACGACGCCAAGATGCAGTAGCAAAATAACGGTCATTATAAGAATAAGCCAAACGGCAATCAACGACACATTGGCATCAGGTCCAGTCAAATAGTCAGATGCTGTCACTGATCCTGCATACGCCATGTATTGTAAAAAATTCCGATTCATCCGCAAAATCCTTACCCGTCACTTCCAGTCCACGCGTTTCAGAATGATCTGCCGTAGTCGAGAACAAGGCACCAACCGTATGTTCACCGAATGTCTTATCATAAGTCAGGGTATTTTCCGTCTTCCAAGCATCTCTACGGTAAGTAGTTTCTTGAAGATTATTCGACAAAGCCGGTTTACCTACTTCATCACGAATAGGATTGAACTTCTTGTAATGATTAGTCTTCATATTATAAGTAAAACGACTCGTAAACTTCAATCCAGGAAGTACATTAGCTATCTCCAAGCTGGTAGTGCTCCATATGTCACTTATCTTGTCATACAAATTCTCTGCTTCCAATAGACGTACCGGATTTACAGCATCCCCGTGGATATCAGAGAAATTCGAACCATATTTTTCAATATAGGCAGGATCTTCCGTAGTCACACCACCATAACTTCCGTCCAACGGATTATAGACAGTGGCACTTGCCGGCATGTAGATAGCCGAAAGGATAGGTCCTGTATAAGCATCGTTATCCGTAGCTTTGGAACGTTGGGTAGTGTTCTGCCATACAAAATCCTCACTGACGCTCACCCACTTGTTCAGCTGCATTTTACCATTATAACGTAATGTAAGATTCTTCTTGAAAGTATTAATCAAAACACCTTCATCATTATCGTAAGCAAAAGATATACGATTTGAAAAATTATCAGAACCTACATTCAACGCTACGTTATGACGTTGGTAGAAGGCAGTGCGGAAAATCTCATCCATCCAATCAGTACGAGTCGTACCTATCCATGGATTTTTGGTAACATCCCAACCGACTGGAAGCGAAAGTCCTGCATTTTGATGAGATATCTTACGCATCTCAATCTGCTGCTCCGCATTCAGTGGTTCTATCAAATTGGTAGCCTGACGAATACCAAAGTGCCGTCATAAGTCAACGAAGGAGCACCTTGTTTCGCCTTTTTTGGTAGTTACCAACACAACACCACCTGCACCAGACTGTGCGCCATAGATAGCAGCAGAAGCAGCATCCTTCAAAACAACGATACTTTCAATATCATTCATGGATGAGATAGGTGCACCGGGAACACCGTCCACAACCCAAAGTACATTGTCTCCATCTTGTGAGCCTTGACCACGAATCACAATGTTAGGAGAAGAAGTTGGGTCGCCACCATCGGCCGTAATGGTAACACCTGCCAGCTGTCCCTGCAGCATGCCTTCGGTAGAAGTTACCGGGCGAGCAGCCAATTCTTCAGTATTACTTACTACACCCACTGAAGCAGACAAGTCCTGCTTACGTGTATTCGCACCATACCCTAATACAACAACCTCATCCAGAAGTTCTGTATCCTCTTTAAGCACAATTACCATTTGTTTTCTGCCACTGGTACTTCCTGAGTCACATAGCCGACAAAACTGATTACCAATACGCCGTTTTTATCGGCCGAAACATTAAAGTTTCCGTCAACGTCCGTAATCACTCCATTAGTCGTCCCCTTTACTAACACATTGGCACCAATCACAGGTTCGCCAGTCTGATCCTTTACTGTTCCTTTCACAGAAATCTGCTGTGCATAAGCACCTGCCGACAAGAACAGTCCCAACAATAGGGTCAGAATCGTTCGATAGATTCTAAGATTTACTTGTTTCATGCATTCAAAATTTAAAGTTTATAATATAGAAAATTATAATTCCGCCACAAAGGTCAGAAAGCAGAATTACATAGTTATTACAAAAGGAACAATTCCCTAACAGTCCTTATTTATGCGTAAAATAATATAACTGCAAAATATTTATTATTTTCAATCAAACCGTATAGGGATTATTACTCAAGAAGAGCGGCAGCACCCAATAAACTGGAATCCTTTTGATGCGAAGCCACCACACTCACATTATCCGATATAATCTTGTAGGGAAAACTTTGCATTGTTTGTTCCATAGCATTTTTAAAGAAAGGAAAAGCCGATACAATACCGCCTCCTAAAACAATAGCCTGGGGAGCATAGGCAAAAAGAATTGCCTTTATAAGATTACCCAAATGCCTCCCAAACTCTTTCCAAATCTCCAATGCAGCTTGTTCTCCTTGCTGGGCTTTTTCAGCTACTACCGCACCGGTAGTGCCATAACGTTTAAACAAGAAACTACTGCAATAGTGTTCAAAATCAGAGTCCAAATAAGGAAATGAGCCTATCTCACCGGCTCCCATATATTGCCCACCATACAAACGACGGCCAATGACAACGCCAGCTCCAATTCCGGTCCCGATAGTAACGCCTACCATGTTGGTATAAGATTTTCCTTCGCCGTATAGGCTCTCCCCCAAAGTGAAACAGTTGGAATCATTATTAATGGCAACTGCCACCTTGAATTCGTTCTCCAAAATCTCCTTCAAGTGTATTTCTTTCCAAGAAGATATATTTGCTACATTATATACAATTCCTTTCTCCGGATCAACAATTGAAGGGACACCGATACCGATACCATCTACCTGCTCATTCATCATATTCCGAATAAGCTGGGAAAGCTGGTTTAGCACAGTAGAAGCATCTTGCTGAGCTAAACATGGAACCGACACTTTATTCAAGCAGTTCCCTTTTTCCACTTGGGCTATTCGAATATTGGTTCCTCCTAAATCTATTGACAGTTTCATAGTATATAACATTAAGGTGTTCAACATGTGCAAAATTAAGAAAATGCATTTTTTTTCAGTATTCCCAATTGCGCATATAAATCTTCATTTTGCGCAAACATTACTGCCAATCAAATATTCCACCAAATCTTTTCCTCCAGGTTCACTGACAAAATCGATAAAAACAATACCGCAATTCCGGCTATTCTTTTGTTTTAAATAGTCAGCAATAGGCTTGTTTACCTTATCAGCAAAGACTTTAGGGGTTCCCAAGGGCAGCCCCGTCGCACTTACAAAAGTAATTCCCCACCGACGTGAGGAAACCGGCTCAGCAGACATCCCTTCAATATTACGGACACAAACCCCTACCTTCTTCCCGGCCTCCTCACCCGATTCATATTGATATTCATCTTCGAGCAAAGCCACTCCTTCCTTACCATCTTTATTGCGAAGAGTGAGCAGGCAAGTACTGTCATCCTCCCAACCTACACATGCTGCTCCAGGATAATTATCCATAGCATGATCCCTATGCAGGAAAAGAATCTTTCCACGGCAATCTTTCAGCGTCAATTCAGGGCGAAAGTCCATCACGAAATAACTTTGATACTCAGGGCTGCTTAAAGAAACGGACAGCAGAGAAGCATAATCCCGCAATTCTCCCCCTTCCTTTTTCAAGGAAACAATCAAAGTCTCAGAAGGATATGTTTGCAGAAAGTGTATAAAAGCAGGTAAAACATCATCTTCCCAATATATATCCTGAAAGGCATGACTGTGAAACACCCCCAGTTTATTACCTTTCTTTTCCAAACGGATATCGAAAGCACGGATGCCTTGCCGTAATTGAGCAGGAATATCTGTTGCTTGTGTTTTCAACATATGCCCTCCTTTGATACTACCGCTATCGTGTGAACCAGGAATAGAAATCTTACATATAGGAAGCGTATCATGGAGAATCCTCATCCACTCAGGCCGCAGTGCAACCTCATCCCGCGCCTCCGCACAAGTATCCTGCAATCTGGAAGCTGTAGCACAAACCGGAGCATTCAATAGAAATATGGTCAAAGCTAATACAACAACTGTTCTTAATCCGTTTCTCTTCATAGTATATTGCTTTTAAGTTTACTGCATGCAAATGTAGAGGGTTCATTCTTTTCCCTCATCCTAAATTGCGTATTTAGTTCTTCATTTTGCGCAAACATCGAAAGCAACATATAGTAACATCTGAGCCAAACGTAATGTACCTTTTCATTACATAAATGTACCTAACGCAAAAATGCCATACATTCTCCGTACTGCGTATCTCATCCCAGACGAAGCCCTCCCAAGAAAAGGATTTCAACTCCTCAGGACACTCCAGACGGTTCTTGACAATAAAACGCGTCATCTCTCCGCGACACATCTTGGCATAGATAACGACAGTCTTCGGCTGTCCGGCCTTCCAAACTTGAAACTCGGGCGTAATAACACGCACCTCTTGCTCCACCCGCTTCCAGTCGAACAAATCTTTCATTTCAGCACTTGCCAAATTAATGAGAACACCGCCACAGTTTTTAATTTCCTCTATGAAGTAATCCGTCAACAAAGGCTTCCAATAATCAAACATGGATATTCCACCTTTTTCGGGCAAACGGACATCTCCTTCCAAACGATAGGGTTTGATACCGTCCAGCGGGCGAAGCAACCCATAAAGAAAAGAAGTGATACGTAGATGTTCTTGCGCATAACGAAAATCCTCCGCTGAAAAATCTTTCGGAAGAATGCGTTTAAAAACAGCTCCCGTGTAGGCGCAAACGGCTGGCATCGAACGATTCTCCTCCGAACAGAAATCATGAAAACGCAAACGGTTCTCGGCAGCAATTTTGGTATTCACCCGAAGAAGCCTTTCCAATTCGGATACTGAATACTGCGACATTTCCAACGCATTCCGCACAGCCTCCGTTTCGAATTTCGGGACTGTGACTTCGGGCACGACAACAGAGCAGCGCGCTGCCATGGTCTTTGCACAAGAGATAAAAACAAGCATAGCGATAGTTTTTTAATGGATACAAAAATAAAGGTTTTTTAGTGGAGAATACATATACTTATAAAGCTTTTTCCGCAGAATTCACCTCCGTTTCAAGAGCTTTTTCATACCTTTACACCTTGTTGGAGAAAAGTGCACGTATTGAACCCCTCTACTCCCCCAACATCTTGAGATAGAAAAAGAAAAAATAATATATAAAATGACTCACAAATGGAATTATCAACCCATTACACCCGAACAGGCAGAAGCAAGCCAACAACTGGCCCAAGAATTGGGAATTAGCCCATATTGGGAAAATTGCTGGTGGAGCGGGGAATAACAACGGCAGCGGATGCCCGGAAGTTTTTCCGACCCCCAACTACCGGACTTATACGACCCATTCCTGATGAAGGATATGGATATAGCCGTAGAGCGCCTGAACAAGGCAATGGGAAAGAAAGAGCGCATTCTTGTTTATGGAGATTATGACGTAGACGGTACCACGGCTGTGGCATTGGTCTACAAGTTTATTCAACAGTTCTATTCGAACATCGACTACTATATCCCCGACCGTTACAATGAGGGGTATGGAGTTTCAATCCAAGGAGTAGACTATGCCGCAGAGAGTGGTGTAGGTTTGATTATTGTATTGGACTGCGGTATCAAAGCCGTCGAAGAAATCACATACGCCAAGGAGAAAGGCATTGATTTCATCATCTGCGACCATCATGTCCCCGATGATGTACTGCCCCCTGCTGTAGCCATTCTGAATGCCAAACGGGAAGACAACACCTATCCTTATGAACATCTGTCCGGATGCGGTGTAGGCTTTAAGTTCATGCAGGCATTTGCCCTCAACAACGGTATCGAGTTCCATCACCTTATCCCTTTACTGGACCTCTGCGCCGTCAGTATCGCATCGGATATTGTCCCCATTATGGGTGAAAACCGCATTCTCGCCTACCACGGTTTGAAGCAGTTGAACAGTAATCCCAGCGTAGGCCTGAAAGCAATCATTGATGTCTGCGGACTGACGGACAAGGACATCACCGTCAGTGACATTGTATTCAAAATAGGTCCCCGCATCAACGCCTCCGGACGTATCCAGAACGGGAAAGAAGCTGTTGACTTGCTTACTGAAAAAGATTTCTCTCTTGCCCTGGAGAAAGCCGGACAAATCAACCAATACAACGAGACACGCAAGGACTTGGACAAGACCATGACCGAGGAGGCCAACAAGATTGTAGCTGACCTGGACGGACTTGCCGACCGACGTTCCATCGTATTGTACAATGAAGACTGGCATAAAGGCGTCATCGGCATCGTAGCCTCCCGGCTGACGGAAATCTATTACCGGCCGGCAGTAGTACTGACACGTACGGATGACATGGCAACCGGATCTGCCCGTTCCGTCTCCGGATTCGATGTCTACAAAGCCATTGAATACTGCCGCGACCTTCTGGAAAACTTCGGAGGTCATACCTACGCCGCCGGTCTTTCCATGAAGGTGGAAAATGTACCGGCCTTTATCGAACGCTTCGAAGAGTTCGTATCACAAAATATCCTGCCGGAACAGACATGCGCCGTCATCGACATCAATGCCGAGATTGATTTCAGAGACATCACTCCGAAATTCTTCAGCGACTTGAAGAAATTCAATCCATTCGGACCGGACAATGCCAAACCCATTTTCTGTACGCACAATGTCTATGATTATGGTACCAGCAAAGTCGTAGGCCGCGACCAGGAACATATCAAGCTAGAACTGGTGGACAATAAATCGAACAATGTAATGAACGGCATCGCTTTCGGGCAAAGTTCCCACGTACGCTTCATCAAGACCAAACGTTCCTTCGACATCTGCTATTCCATTGAAGAGAATACCCATAAGAGGGGTGAAGTGCAGTTGCAGATTGAAGACATAAAGCCGAACTGAAAGCCTCTCCCCTAACCCCTCCCCCACAGGGAGGGGAATAAGAATAGTCTCCTTATATTAAGGAAATGATGAAAATTGGTTGATGCTATAAGATAAGTAATCACTACTATTAGCATAGAGAAGGAAAGAATATCAATTCAACGATAAGAAGTAGCAAGAAAGTTCAATAAGACCATGAGCAGCAGTAGTAACTTCAAAACTCCCCTCCCTATGGGGGAGGGATTGGGGGTGAGGCTTCTGAAGCAATACTGGGGATACGATACCTTCCGGGGAATCCAGGAAGACATCATCAACAGCATTACCGAGGGACGGGACACTTTGGGACTAATGCCCACGGGAGGAGGAAAATCCATCACTTTCCAAGTTCCGGCTCTTGCCAAAGAAGGACTTTGCCTGGTCATCACTCCGTTGATTGCCCTCATGAAAGACCAGGTACGAAAAACCTGGAAAAAAACGGGGAATCAAGGCGCTTGCTATCTACTCAGGCATGAGCAGGCAGGAAATCATCGTCACACTGGAGAACTGTATATTCGGCAATTTCAAGTTCCTCTATATCTCCCCGAAAGGTTCGATACTGAAATTCTTCCGCACCAAACTGCAGAAGTGAAAATCAGTATGATTACGGTAGACGAAAGCCACTGCATATCGCAATGGGGCTACGATTTCCGTCCCGCCTATCTGAAGATAGCCGAAATACGCGAACTTCTGCCCGGCGTACCCATCCTGGCATTGACAGCCACCGCCACTCCGGAAGTAGTGAAAGATATCCAGGCCCGTCTGCATTTCCGTGAGGAAAATGTGTTCCGCATGAGTTTCGAACGCAAAAACCTTGCCTATATCGTCCGCAAGACGGAAAACAAGACGGGAGAGCTGTTGCACATCCTGCGCCGTATGCCCGGAAGCGCCATCATCTATGTGCGCAACCGTCGCCGTACCAAGGAAATTACCGAACTGCTGCACAACGAAGACATCACCGCCGATTTCTACCATGCCGGACTGGATGACGCCACCAAAGACATCCGCCAACAACGCTGGCAAACAGGAGAAAGCCGTGTCATGGTCGCCACCAATGCATTCGGTATGGGTATCGACAAACCGGATGTACGGATTGTCATCCACATGGATCTGCCCGATTCCATAGAAGCCTACTTCCAGGAAGCAGGACGTGCCGGAAGGGACGGACAAAAAGCCTACGCGGTCGTCCTTTACGCCAGTCGGATAAGGCAACACTGCACAAACGCATTCCCGACACCTTTCCTGAAAAAGAATATATAAAGGAAGTATATGAGCATCTTCAATACTATTACCAGATGGCAATGGGAGATGGACAAGGCTGTGTACGCGAGTTCAATATAGAAGACTTTTGCCGAAAGTTCAAGTACTTCCCCGTTCCCGTGGACAGTGCCTTGAAGATTCTGACACAAGCGGGATACTTGGAATATACAGACGAACAAGACAATGCATCCCGGCTACTGTTCACTATCCGTCGAGACGAACTTTATAAACTGAGAGAGCTCGGCGAAGATATGGACAAACTCATCCAAACCATTCTCCGCTCCTATACCGGGGTCTTCACAGACCATGCTTTCATCAATGAAGATTCACTGGCCATACGCACTGGACTCACACGCCGGCAAGTGTATGAACAGCTCATCCACCTAGCCAAGCTACGTATCGTCAGTTACATCCCCCGCAAAAAGACACCATATATAATATACACGCGAGAGAGGGTTGAAATGCGCCACCTGCAAATCTCTCCCGCCGTGTACGAGGAACGCAAAGAGCGGTATGAGAAACGCATAAGTGCCATGCTGGATTACGTGAGCAGCGATACCGTGTGCCGTAGTCGAATGCTGCTACACTACTTCGGAGAGAAGAACGAGCATAACTGCGGGCAGTGCGACACTTGCATCAATTTGAAGAACAAGAAACCTTCCGGCCACCTTTCGGAAAAGGAACTTTCTGAAAAGATTCTTCAAGCCCTATCTGATAAACCACAAACTCCAGCCACTTTGGCAGAACAGATACCGGACGATAAAAAACATGCTCATCGATGTGTTACATGAATTGTTGGACGAAGGTAAGGTAATTGCTGTCAACGGAATGCTTCAAATCAAAAAAATAATTCATTACTTTTGCCGTTGGAAAAGAATGTCCTGCCGCTGAGAGGAACATCTCTTATCAGCCATGCCCCTCCATTTTTCCATTTTTAAGTTTTTAATTCTTTAAATTTTTAATCACCTATGGGATTCTTTAAATCATTTTTTCTCCGGCAAGTCAGACAGTCCGGCAAATGAGAAACCAAAAAAACGAGCAGAAGAATTTTGAGATATTCAAGTATGACGGTATGCGTGCACAACGCATGGGCCGTACAGACTACGCCATCAAATGCTTCACTGAAGCCCTTGCCATTCAGGAAGACTTTGAGACCATGGGCTACCTTGCCCAAGTCTACACCCAGACCAACGAACTGGACGAGGCACACAAACTGCTGGAACGTATGACCGAAATAGAGCCGGAACATACCTCCACCTACCTCAGTCTAGCCAACGTATGCTACATGCAGGAAGACTATCCCGCCATGGCAGGAGCGGCAAAGAAAGCTATCGAAATAGAAGAGGGCAACGCCATGGCACACTACCTGCTCGGCAAAGCAGACAATGGGCAAGGGGACGGCATCATGTGCATCGCTCATCTTACGAAAGCCATCGTACTGAAAGATGATTTCATCGAAGCACGTCTGCTTCGTGCCGAAGCACTGGTCCAAATGCAGCAATACAAGGAAGCGATGGAAGACATAGACACCATTCTGGCACAAGACCCGGAAGACGAAAGTGCCATCTTGCTCCGCGGAAAGATAGAAGAAGCTACGGGAAACAAAGAAAAAGCAGAAAGCAGTTATCAGAAAGTGACAGAGTTGAATCCCTTCAACGAACAAGCCTTCCTCTACTTAGGACAGCTTTACATCACCCAAAACAAGCTGGCAGAAGCCATCGAGCTCTTTACGGAAGCCACAGAACTGAACCCTAATTTCGCAGAGGCCTATCATGAGCGCGGACGTGCCAAGTTGCTGAACGGAGACAAGGAAGGCTCTGCGGAGGACATGAAGAAAGGACTGGAACTCAATCCTAAAGAGATACAGAACTTTAACGGACAATATGGTAACCAACCGGGGGGAAGTACCGGTAATATCCTAGGATTATAACAAATTCAATTATTGCCGCCAATGAAACGAAATTTATTTCTATCAGTACTTTTTGTACTGATGTTCGCACCTGCCCATGCACAGCAAGTGAACATATTGTCCTATAACGTACATAATTGCATCGGTATGGACAAGGAGTACAATTACCGACGCATTGCCAATGTTATCAGTCAAACTTCTCCGGACATAGTCGCCCTGCAGGAACTTGACAGTGTAACGGTGCGCAACAAAGGAATCCATGCTCTCGGAGAACTAGAAAAACTGACCGGAATGCACGGGACTTATGCAGCAGCCATTCCTTTTCAGGGTGGAAGCTACGGCATCGGAATCCTCTCCAGAGAGATACCCATAAAATACAAAATCATTCCAATGCCCGGACGGGAAGAAAAACGTACCCTCATTATTGCAGAATTTAAAGATTATGTATTTTGTGCCACACACCAGTCCCTCACTCCAGAAGACCAGCTCCTTGCCGTACCATTGATAGAAAAAGCCTTGCAAAACGTCGATAAGCCCATCTTTATGGCAGGCGACATGAACTCTGCACCAGCAAGCGCTCCCCAGCTGGAATTGGCAAAACATTTTGCCACCCTCAATGACACAACCTCTTATACTTTCCCGGCAGACCGTCCCAACCGATGTATAGACTACATCTACGGCTATTCCAAGAATGGGTATCGGTTTGACGTACAATACCGGAAAGTCATAGAAGACACCATTTCATCCGACCATCGTCCGGTTCAAGTCATTGTACAAGTTAAAGGGAAATAAGTTAAATTGCTACTATCCCTAAAAAAAAGCATTGTTTTTTGTTTGTATATAAAAGAAAAGCATTAACTTTTGTCACGTAATTCAAAAACAGAGAATACAAGTATGAAGTCATTTAACTTATGCATATTACTTCTTTTTTTACTTTTACTTTAGCAATGAAGTGAAGCGGGAGTTCGCATATGTACGATAAACCAATGAATAAGTAAAAACAATATAACGAAATCCCGCTTCTGGAAAGAAACGGGATTTTTATTTTAAACCAAGAGCAAATGAAAAAGATAGCAATACAAGGTGTTCCGGGCTCATATCACGACATTGCCGCCCACAAATATTTCAAGGATGAAGAAATAGAGTTAATCTGTTGCAATACATTCGAAGAAGTATTCGAGAACATGCGCAAGGACAGCAATGTAATCGGAACAGTTGCCATAGAAAATACAATTGCCGGAAGCCTGCTTCATAACTACGAATTACTCCGCGAAAGTGGAGCTACTATCATCGGAGAACACAAGCTTCGTATCAGCCACAGTATCATGTGTCTGCCCGATGAAAGCTGGGAGGACCTGACAGAAGTAAACTCTCATCCGGTAGCCCTGGCACAATGCCGCGAATTTCTCCAGCATCATCAGGAACTGAAAGTTGTAGAAACCGATGATACTGCCGG
>ENA-OQCV01000241-OQCV01000241.1-human-gut-metagenome-genome-assembly--contig:-NODE-241-length-15908-cov-3.072049_pt1 | contig 15908 bp, 19 predicted proteins | sample MGYA00242766_ERZ504592 | MGnify/ENA primary metagenome ERZ504592 (study PRJEB26092, sample SAMD00036315) | human gut metagenome | host: Homo sapiens | study: EMG produced TPA metagenomics assembly of...
AACGCTTTTGACACGTTACACGATTTCCAGTCGTGCGCCTTAGACCAACTCAGCCATCATTTCCATATTCGGTTGTACGCCGTAGCGCCACACTATAATACCTGAAAGAACCGCTTTTGTCAAGGATTTTTTGAAAAAATGGGTTTTTTCAAAACGACATCTCTGTGCAGGCAAAAACGGCAAAAAATTCAGGGATGCAGCAAAAACCCTTGACGAAGCGGTTGAACCGGACTATGATGAAGCAGGAGAGTACTGCGGCGGGAAATCTTTGCGGCCGCAGAGTGGAATCAAAAAAGGAGGATGCTTTCTTATGACTTATCCTGAAGTGCTGGCCAATGCCCGTGAGTGCATTGGCAAATACTGCAAGGCCTGCCCGGTGTGCAACGGCGTGGCCTGCAAAAACCAGATCCCCGGCCCGGTGCCAAGGGCGTGGGCGATACGGCCATCCGCAATTATAATAAGTGGGCCGAGATCCGCGTGAACATGGACACCCTGTGCGAGGGCGGCACCCCGGACACCCATATTGAGCTGTTTGGTAAGAGCTTCAAGTACCCGTTCTTTGCAGGCCCGGTGGGTGCTGTGAACCTGCACTACTCCGAAGCCTATACCGATATGACCTATAATGATGTGTTGGTGCGCGCCTGTGCAGAGAACGGCATCGCTGCCTTTACCGGCGACGGCACCAACCCCACCGTTATGGAGATGGCCACCAAGGCCATTGGCGCAGCAAACGGCTGCGGCGTGCCCACCATCAAGCCCTGGAACATTGATACCATTAAGGAAAAGATGGCCGAGGCCAAGGCCAGCGGCTGCTTTGCCGTGGCCATGGATGTGGACGCAGCCGGTCTGCCCTTCCTGAAGAACATGACTCCGCCCGCAGGCAGCAAGAGCGTGGCAGAGCTTGCCGAGATCGTCAAGCTGGCCGAGCGCCCCTTTATCGTCAAGGGCGTTATGACCGTTAAGGGCGCACTGAAGGCAAAGGAAGCCGGCGCGGCTGCTATCGTGGTGTCCAACCACGGCGGCCGCGTGCTGGATCAGTGCCCGGCCACTGCCGAGGTGCTGTCGGAGATCGCAGCAGCCCTCAAGGGCACCGGCGTGAAGATCCTGGTGGACGGCGGCATCCGCACCGGTGTGGATGTGTTCAAGGCACTGGCACTGGGTGCAGATGGCGTGCTGATCTGCCGCCCGTTCGTCACGGCTGTGTATGGCGGCGGCGAGGAAGGCGTGAAGTGCTACATTGATAAGCTGGCCGGTGAGCTGGCTGACACCATGCAGATGTGCGGTGCGCATTCTCTGGCCGAGATCACCCCGGATATGGTGCGGGTATAAGAAAAAGAGTGAATAGAAAAGCGGTCTGTGCCTTTGCGGTGCGGGCCGCGTTTTTCATTCTTGCACTTGCAGCTGCGTGCCGGGGGTAGTAGTGTGCCAGAATATCGGCATAACTTTTGCCCTGCTCCGCCATGGCCTTTGTACCCCACTGGCTCAGGCCCACACCGTGGCCGTAACCCCGGGTGGTAAAGCTGAAATTCCCGCTCTGGTACTGTACCGTAAAGCATGTGCTGCGCAGGCCCAGCGCCCGGCGCAGGGTCGTGCCGGAAACGGTCTGTCCGCAGATCGTGACGGTTTTTGTGTATCCGGCGCTGGTCAGCGCTGCCGGGCCGAACCAGCCCTCCGGCGCGGCGAGGTCGGCAGAAATGCCAAGGCTTGCAAGGGCCTGCTGCAACTGTTCTGCAGAAAAGGTGACGGTGTATTCGTAGTTGTCAGCGGAACGGTCGGTGCTGCTGTCCACTGAAATGAGGTAGGGCAGGGCGGAACCCCATACAATTTTCACTGGCCTCGGTCTGCCCATTGGAAATGGCAAAGTAGCTGGCGCAGGCAGGAGCATTCTCATAATAAAGTATCTCATCCAAGACCTCGTCCACGAGGGCGGAGAGGCGGGCGTAATTCTGCTCGTAGGCGGTGCCCCAGTAGCTGCGCAGCACCGGCTCAGTCAGGCAGCCCTGCCGCCGGGCTGGGTCGGCAGTGAGCCAAGCGCCGCTTTGCAGGGTGGTGTGGTCCCGGCAGTAGAGCGCATAGCTGTGGGCGGCAACGGCCTGTGCCTTGAGCGCTTCGTCCGGCCAGCTCACCGGCATCTCGGCGGCGACAGCACCCAGAACGTATTCCTGACGGGAAAGCTCCAGCACCTGTCCGGTGGCCTGATCCTCCACCAGAAAGGTCTCGGCATCCGCAGAAGGCACGGCACTTGGCGGCTGCGCAGATGCTGCAGGCGAAGACACGGCAGAAGATGCGGGCTCTGCCCCGCTGAGCACGGCGCGTGTGACCCGGTAGGCAGCCAGCGGCAGAATGCTGCCCAGCACCAGCAGGACCGCAAAGATTGGCAGAAAAAATCTTTTTCATAGTCCCAAACCCTCCGACAGCGGTGTTTTTTTGAATCAGAATACCGGATATACCCATGAAAAAACGATGCGAAAGCAGGGAAAAACGCCTTTTGTGGTGCAAGCGCAAAAAAGGCACCAAACCGACTTTTTGAGCGCTGAACGGTGCAGTTAATGCTTGAATTTACTCGTCAAAAGCGATAATATAGAATTATACCCATCATTGAGGGTGGGCGGGAAAGTATATAAATAGGATGAAAGGAGAATTCCCCTTATGAATTTTGCACATTCGGAGGTGGCAACGCTGGACCCGAACACGATGCGGACTTTGTGTGAGGAATATGTTGCCAACAACTACATCGATCCGGAGACGAGCGAACGTCTGGGGGTCAAGCGCGGCCTGCGCAACCCGGATGGCACCGGTGTGCTGGCCGGCCTGACCAACGTCTGCGACGTTGTGGGCTATAAAAAGGATCAGGAAGGCCATGTGATCCCCACTCCCGGCAAGCTGATCTACCGCGGTGTGAACATCAACGAGATCGTGGACGAGGCCTACCGCAATGACCGCTTTGTGTTTGAAGAGGTGATCTGGCTGCTGCTGTTCGGCAGTCTGCCCAACCGGGAGCAGCTGGACGATTTCTGTGAGATCCTGGCAGAGCACCGCGCCCTGCCGGAAGGTTTCATGGACACCATGAACGCCCCCTCGCCCAATATCATGAATAAGCTGCAGCGCTGCGTGCTGGGCCTTTACTCTTATGATGAGCACGCCGAGGATCTGAGTCTGGAGAACATCCTGAGCCAGAGCATCAATCTGATCGCCAGCATGCCCACCATGATGGTGAACGCTTACCAGATGAAGCGCCGCTACTACGATAAGCAGAGCATGTTCTTCCACCTGCCCAAGCCCGGCCAGAGCACGGCAGAGCACATCCTCAGCACCTACCGTCCGGACCAGAAGTTCACCCACGAGGAAGCAAAGCTGCTGGATATGTGCCTGCTGGTGCACGCCGACCACGGCGGCGGCAACTGCTCCACCTTTACCACCCGTGTGCTGTCCTCCTCCGGAACCGATACCTACTCCGCAATCGCGGCGGCCATCGGTGCACTGAAGGGCCCCAAGCACGGCGGTGCCAACCTGATGGTGAACCGTCAGCTGAAGGATATCCTCAAGCATGTGGAAAACCCCGAGGACGACGATGAGGTGCGCGAGTATCTGCGCCGCATCCTGCGCAAGCAGGCGGGCGATGGCTCCGGCCTGATCTACGGCATGGGCCACGCGGTGTACACCATCAGCGACCCTCGTGAGGTGGTCCTGAAGCAGCGCGCCCGCCATCTGGCCTACGACAAAGGCTTTGAGGAAGAGTATAATATGCTGTGCAGCATCGAACGGCTGGCCCCCGGCATCTTTGCGAGGAAAAGGGCAGCACCAAGCCGGTGTGCGCCAACGTGGACCTGTTCAGCGGCCTGATCTACAACATGCTGGGCATCTCTGAGGATATCTACACCCCGCTGTTCGCCATTGCCCGTGTGCCCGGCTGGTGTGCACACCGCGTGGAAGAGGTGGTATTCGCCAACCGTATCATTCGTCCCGCTTACAAGTATCTGGGCGTGCGCCAGAAATATAAGCCGATCGAGGAACGCTGATGAATCCTTCTGTTTTGTTCGTTTTTATCCTGAGCATTCTGCTGGGCGTGCTGCGCGCGGCAGACCTTGCCTTTGGCACCGATGCCGTCACCGGTCTGTGCGTGGTCGGCTCGGTGTGGTGGCGCTATCTGGCACTGGGTATCGTGGTGCTGGCTGCAGTGCTTGTGGGCCGTACACAGCCTTCCCGCTCGGAAGCGGTGCGTAGCCGCAGGCCGCTGGCCGGTATTCTGGCTTTTGTCGGTGCAGTATGTTTTCTGGCCGCAGCGGGTGCACAGATCGCGCTGGGCGCAGCTTCCGGTCTGGGCGGCTTTGTGCGGTGCATTCTGGAATGCCTGTGCTCCGCGTGGCTCAGCACCATGGGCCGCTGCTGGCTCAGCCCCAACGAGTGGAAAAAGCCCTTTGGTGGGCTGTATCTGGCCGTGGCGGGCAGTCTGCTGTTCTACTGGAACGTGCTGCTGCGCTTTATGGAGAACAGCTCCAGCTGGCACCGCGTGACCCCTACAGCGGCGGTGTGGCAGGCGCTTGCGGCACTGGTGTTTTTGGCAGCGCTGGCCCGGGCACTGCATGTCCCGCAGCCGGGCAATGGCAAAACACTGTGCGCAGCCGGGCTTGCCGCATTTGCACTTTGCCTGTGCTGGCAGCTGCCCTACGTACTGGTTTTGATGAGCGGCCTGAGCTGGGCCGCACCGGCTGTCTGGCCGGAGATCTTTGCCGGACTTGGCCTTTGCTGCGTGGGCGGCATTGGCGGAGCGTGCGTTGCAGCCTGCTTGAACGGGGAGAGCTGACAAAAATGTTGGCACTCTGTTGGCGCAATTGCCGAAAAGCAGGGAATGAAAGGAATTAAAATCGTACAAAAGCAAAAAAATTGCAGTGAATGTCTTGTTAATTTTTTGGCAGACACTTGAAATCTTTCTGCGTTTTGGTCTAAAATAAAGATACCGTGATTTATCCGATTATGGGTAAAATAATTAGGAGGTACTATTAACATGGCTGTTAGAGTTGCTATCAATGGTTTCGGTCGTATTGGTCGTCTGGCTTTCCGTCAGATGTTTGATGCTGAGGGTTACGAGGTCGTCGCAATCAACGACCTGACCAGCCCCAAGATGCTGGCTCACCTGCTGAAGTACGATACTGCTCAGGGTTCTTTCTGCGGCAAGATCGGCGAGGGCAAGCACACCGTCGAGGCTACCGAGGACTCCATCATTGTTGACGGCAAGGAGATCAAGATCTACGCTGTTAAGGACGCAAAGGACGCTCCCTGGGGCGAACTGAACGTTGATGTCGTTCTGGAGTGCACCGGCTTCTACACCAGCAAGGAGAAGAGCATGGCTCACATTCAGGCTGGCGCAAAGAAGGTCGTTATCTCTGCTCCCGCAGGCAACGATCTGAAGACCATTGTCTTCTCCGTCAACGAGAAGACCCTGACCGCTGAGGATCAGGTCATTTCTGCTGCTTCCTGCACCACCAACTGCCTGGCTCCCATGGCTAACACCCTGAACAAGACCTACCCCATCGTCTCCGGTATCATGACCACTGTTCATGCTTACACCGGCGACCAGATGATCCTGGATGGTCCTCAGCGCAAGGGCGATCTGCGCCGTGCTCGTGCTGGCGCACAGAACATCGTTCCCAACACCACCGGCGCTGCTAAGGCTATCGGCCTGGTCATCCCCGAGCTGAACGGCAAGCTGATCGGTTCTGCTCAGCGTGTGCCTGTTCCCACCGGCTCTACCACCATTCTGGTTGCTGTCGTCAAGGGCAAGGATGTCACCAAGGAGTCCATCAATGCTGCTATGAAGGCTGCTACTTCTGAGTCCTTCGGCTACAACGAGGATCAGATCGTTTCTTCCGATGTCATCGGCATGCGTTACGGCTCTCTGTTCGATGCTACCCAGACCATGGTCGCTAAGATCGACGACGACACCTATCAGGTTCAGGTCGTGTCTTGGTACGACAACGAGAACTCCTACACCTCTCAGATGGTTCGTACCATTAAGTACTTCGCTGAGAACTGCTAATTGCGTTCTTACGCTCAAAAGTGCTTGAGGTGCCGTGCTGAATGACAACTAGTATTGGCTTTGCTGATACGAACATGCTGTGATTGGTACGACAACAGGATAACGAGTTCAACACCCTTCCATTTTGCGGGTTTCCGTGAGAGGAAGGGTGTTTTTTGCTGCAAAAAAGCAATGGAACGAGTTCCTTTCCAAAATGAATAGGTTACAACAAAAAGACGGAATAAAGTACGGAAATCTTAGCCATGATGCAGGCAATGATACAGCTGCAAAGTATTGTACCCCAGAGGAAAAAATTGGTAAAATATTTTTAGTGTCAATAAATACATTTACGAAATTGATATTGATGATTCTGGAAATAAAATGTCAATGAATTGCGGCGTAAATCAGTCAAAAACCTGGGCGTAGATGCGTCCGGGCTTTTTTCTGATGTAAGGGAAACCGGGCCGGAGTTTGGCACGGTATGTGGATGAGATCCCTAAATGGGGAAAGCGACGGGAAAGGGAAAATGAAAGAGAAATTGAGGCTTGCTGTTTTTGGCCACAAAAGGTGGTCGAGAGAGGGCGGCGTGGAGATCGTGGTAAAAGAGCTGTGCACACGGATGGCGCAGCAGGGCTGTCAGGTGACATGCTACAACAGAGCAGGCCATCATGTGAGCGGTACGGAATATGACGATGCTGGTAAAACGGAGTACGAGGGAATCCGTCAGAAGTCTGTTCCGACCATTGAACGGCGCGGGGCTAGAGATATAATATGGGGAACCAGAAAAAATTCCTGATTTCATGCGGGTTTACGCGGCGTGACCTTTTTTTGACCTCAACTTGTTTCTGTATGCCATGGTGCGTTGCGTTCCGGCGTGATTTCGGGGATTAATGGCTTCTGGCTGCGCTCTATACTTAACCCACCACAGCGAAAGCTGATTTCCAGAAACAGTATCCGCAGTGCAAGCTGGTACGCGCTGTGCGCGGAACTGTGTTTGATGTCGCTGTTGATGCCCTTACGCACAAAGACAGCGTGTGGGCGACATTACCGTTGGAGATTATTGGGGCGTTCAGAAATATGATCCGCAGCTTCTGGTGGAACAGGGAGGAACGATCAATAGCAAAGAAGGCGTTTCCTGCCTGCTGATAAACACGGAATGCGGACAACACCTTGTCGAGAAATACGGTGCGAAGATAGAAAGCTATCCGGTCGAATTTTCTAACATTGCTCAGGTGAATACGCAGCTGAACCGGCCAACGAAGCATACCAGACTGAGAAATAGTATAAGGCGAGCGGCTATGCTGGTGTGGAAGCAATTTTTGAGCGGGATCAGCGGAACCAGAAGTTCATATGGGGAATGTATGACCGCATTTGCGGAATGTTCTGCCGGAAAACACGGTAAGGCTGCGGCTTTCGGTCAAAATACACACATTTCCGTGCATCAGCGGCAAATGTTTGTTAAACTATTATCTATCTTGCAGCCTTGCAATGTGCACGGTTTTTGTTTATAATAATAGAGTAACGGGGCAAGATCCCCCGAATGCGAGCGAAACTCTAGTTCAGAAATTAAAACTTGAGAGGAGTTTATTACCATGGGTTTAGGTAAGAAGACGATCGACGATCAGAACTACTGCGGCAAGAAGGTGCTTGTCCGTTGCGATTTCAACGTCCCGATGAAGGACGGTGTCATCACCAACGAGAACCGCATCAACGCAGCTCTGCCCACCATCCAGAAGCTGGTCAACGATGGCGCAAAGGTCATCCTGTGCAGCCATCTGGGCAAGCCCAAAAACGGCCCCGAGGCAAAGTTCAGCCTGGCACCCGTTGCTGTGGCTCTGAGCGCAAAGCTGGGCAAGACCGTTGTGTTTGCTGACGACGACAACGTTGTGGGCGAGAATGCAAAAGGCTGCTGTTGCTGCCATGAACAACGGCGATGTCGTTCTGCTGCAGAACACCCGTTTCCGCAAGGAAGAGACCAAGAACATGCCTGAGTTCAGCGAAGAGCTGGCTTCTCTGGCTGATGCATATGTTGACGATGCATTCGGCAGCTGCCACCGTGCACACTGCTCCACTGCAGGTGTCACCGACTTCATCAAGGATACCGCTGTCGGCTACCTGATGGAGAAGGAGATCAAGTATCTGGGCAACGCTGTGAACGATCCCGTTCGTCCCTTCACCGCTATTCTGGGCGGCGCAAAGGTCGCAGACAAGCTGAACGTTATCTCCAACCTGCTGGAGAAGGTCGATACCCTGATCATCGGCGGCGGCATGGCTTACACCTTCGTCAAGGCTCAGGGCTACGAGGTCGGCAAGAGCCTGTGCGACGATTCCAAGCTGGATTACTGCAAGGAGATGATGGCCAAGGCTCAGGAGAAGGGCGTGAAGCTGCTGCTGCCCGTTGATGCTGTCTGCATCAAGGACTTCCCCGATCCCATCGACGCTCCTGTTGAGACCACGGTTGTTCCTGTCACCGCGATCCCGGCTGACATGGAAGGCTGCGACATCGGCCCCGAGAGCATGAAGCTGTTTGCCGATGCTGTCAAGGCATCCAAGACCGTTGTGTGGAACGGCCCCATGGGCGTGTTCGAGAACCCCACTCTGGCAGCTGGCACTCTGGCAGTTGCCAAGGCTATGGCTGAGAGCGATGCTACCACCGTGATCGGCGGCGGCGACAGCGCAGCAGCTGTGCAGCAGATGGGTCTGGGCGACAAGATGACCCACATCTCCACCGGCGGCGGCGCTTCTCTGGAGTATCTGGAGGGCAAGGAGCTGCCCGGCATCGCAGTCATTCAGAACGCATAATCTGATCCCGGCATCATAATGGGTGCGGCGGCTTCAGCGCCGCCGCATCTTTTTGTTTGTGCAGAGCTTTCTGCACGATAGAAGGTAAATAAAGGAGATAGAGTATCATGGATAAGGCAAAGCGTAAGGCTATCATTGCAGGCAACTGGAAGATGAACAAGACCGCCTCTGAGGCTGCTGTTCTGGTGGACGAGCTGGTCCCCGCCGTGCAGGACGCAGGCTGCGAAGTGGTCATCTGCACCCCGTATACCGATCTGGTCACCGCTGCGGAAAAGACCAAGGGCACCAACATCCATGTGGGTGCTGAGAACGTTCACTTCGAGAAGTCCGGCGCTTTCACCGGCGAGATCAGCGCTGACATGCTGGTAGATCTGGGCGTGGAGTACGTCATTGTGGGCCACTCTGAGCGCCGCCAGTACTTCGCCGAGACCGACCAGACCGTGAACAAGCGCGCTCTGGCTGCTCTGAACGCCGGTCTGAAGGTCATCATCTGCGTGGGCGAGAGCCTGCAGCAGCGCGAAGAGGGCGTGACCGAAGAGCTGGTGCGTATGCAGACCAAGATCGCTCTGCGTGATGTGACCGCTGAGCAGATGGCAAATGTCGTGATCGCTTACGAGCCCATCTGGGCCATCGGCACCGGCAAGACCGCTACCGCCGATCAGGCTGAGGAAGTCTGCGGCCAGATCCGCAAGGTGATCGGCGAGGTGTACGGCGAGGCAGTTGCCGAGGCTACCACTGTCCAGTACGGCGGCAGTATGAACGCCAAGAACTGCGAGGAGCTGCTGAGCAAAAAGGATGTGGACGGCGGCCTGATCGGCGGCGCATCCCTGAAGGCTCCCGACTTTGCAGTGATCGTCAACGCAGCCACCAAGGGCTGATCGACGGTTTAAATCAGCTGCTTCAGCGCCCGGCTGCGCCGCATTTCCAGCGCTGTGCCGGGCGCTGATTTGTTAAATTCAAAGGAGATTCAATTTTATGGCAAAGAAACCTGTTCTTCTGTGCATCATGGATGGCTTCGGCTGGGTGCCGGAGGAGACCTTCGGCAACGCCGTGGTCGCCGCAAAGAAACCCCACCTCGATGCTCTGATGGCAAAATATCCCATGACCACCATCAACGCTTCCGGCATGGCCGTCGGTCTGCCCGAGGGCCAGATGGGCAACTCTGAGGTTGGCCACACCAACATGGGCGCTGGCCGCATCGTGTACCAGCAGCTCACCCTCATCACCAAGTCCATCAAGGACGGCGAGATGCTCCAGAACCCGGTTCTGGTCAAGAACATGAAGGCTGCCATCGATGCCGGCAAGGCCATCCATCTGATGGGTCTGGTGGGCACCGGCGGTGTGCACAGCCACGCAGACCACTGGTTCGGCGTGCTGGAAATGGCAAAACATCTGGGTGCAAAGAACGTTTACCTGCACTGCATCACCGATGGCCGTGATACCGACCCGCACTCCGGCAAGGGCTTCCTGGCCGACCTGCAGGCCAAGCTGGACGAGCTGGGCATCGGCAAGATCGCCAGCGTCTCCGGCCGTTACTACGCCATGGATCGCGATAACAACTGGGATCGTGAAGAGAAGGCATACGCTGCCTTTGTCTACGGCGAGGGCAATCATGCCGCCAACGCTGCCGAGGCCATCGAGGCATCCTATGCAGCAGACAAGACCGATGAGTTCGTTCTGCCCTGCGTCACCTGTGAGGGTGGCCGCGTGCAGGATGGCGACACTGTGATCTTCATGAACTTCCGTCCCGATCGTGCCCGCCAGATGACCCGCATCTTCTGCGACGATGCGTTCACCGGCTTTGAGCGCCGCGGCGGCCGCAAGCAGGTGAACTATGTCTGCATGGCTGAATACGATGCCACCATGCCCAAATCTGCGAGGTCGCCTATCCGCCTGTGGAGCTGAAGAACGTTGCTGGGACCAGTACCTGTCCGAGAATGGCAAGACTCAGCTGCGCATTGCCGAGACCGAGAAGTACGCTCATGTCACCTTCTTCTTCAACGGCGGCGTGGAGGCTCCCTACGAGGGCGAGGACCGCTGCGTGATCCCCAGCCCGAAGGTCGCCACCTATGACCTGAAGCCCGAGATGAGCGTCCCCCGAGGTTGCTGCCGAGTGCGTCAAGCGCATCGAGAGCGGCAAGTACGATGTGGTGATCCTGAACTTCGCAAACTGCGATATGGTGGGCCACACCGGCGTGTTCGATGCTGCGGTCAAGGCCGTTGAGGCTGTGGATACCGCTGTGGATCAGGTGGTGTCCGCTGTGCTGAAGGCTGGCGGCTGCGCCTTCATCACCGCCGACCACGGCAACGCCGAGAAGATGATGAACCCGGACGGCACCCCCTTCACCGCACACACCACCAATGTGGTGCCCTTTGTGGCTGTTGGCTGCGGCGATGTGAAGCTGCGTGAGGGCGGCTGCCTTGCCGATATCGCTCCCACCATGCTGCCGTATATCGGTCTGCCCGTGCCTGCTGAAATGACCGGCAAGAGCATCATTGTGGAGTAATTGACCGTTAAAATGGCCGACGCGTTCGCTTTGGCTATGAATAGCGGAATTGTTATTCTTATATTTACAGCTCTGGAAAATCTGCGGATTTTCCAGAGCTGTTTTTTCACGTGAAAAGCCGATAAGATAAACTGCGTTTTTGGGTTTCGACCCCATTCTAAATACTAAAACTTTTTCTTTTTTTCCCATCCGTGCTACAATAAAAATGAATTTTTGATTGTAGGAGAAGCGGATGGAAACAACGCATAAACAAATCGTTCTGGGCATCCTTGCCCATGTGGACTCCGGCAAGACCACCCTTTCGGAAGCCATGCTCTACCGCTCCGGCGCGATCCGCAAGCTGGGCCGCGTGGATCACAAGGATGCCTTTCTGGATACCGACACGCTTGCAAAAAGCGCGCGGCATCACCATCTTTTCTAAGCAGGCCCTGTTGACAGCGGGCAATACGGATATCACATTGCTGGACACCCCCGGCCATGTGGAATTTTTCCACCGAGACAGAGCGCACCCTGCAGGTGCTGGACTATGCTGTGCTGGTGGTAAGCGGCACCGACGGTGTGCAGAGCCACACCGAGACGCTCTGGCGGCTGCTGCGGCGCTACCATGTGCCCACCTTTGTGTTCGTGAACAAGATGGATCTGCCCGGCAAGAGCAGGGAAGAGCTGCTCGCCCAGCTGAACCACCGTCTGGGCGAGGGTTTTGTGGCCTTTGATGTGCCGCAGGCCGACCGGGACGAAGCACTGGCCCTGTGTGACGAAAACCTGATGGATCGGATGCTGGATGCCGGGCAGTTGACCGATGCGGACCTCATCCCGGCCGTTGCACGCCGGCATGTGTTCCCGTGCTGGTTCGGTTCGGCGCTGCGGCGTACCGAAAACGATGCACTGGAAAGCGTGGATGCTCTGCTGGACGGCATCGACCGCTATACCCGTCCGGCTCCCGCGCTGGATGCCTTTGGTGCCAAGGTGTTCAAGGTGTCGCAGGATGAGCAGGGCACGCGCCTGACATGGCTGCGCGTGACTGGCGGCGAACTGAAGGTAAAGGCCCAGCTCTCCGGCGAAGCAGATGGTGAGCCGTGGGAGGAAAAGGCAAACCAGCTGCGGCTGTACTCCGGCGTAAAGTATACGCTGGCGGAAGCCATCGGCCCGGGGCAGGTGTGCGCCGTCACCGGCCTGACCAAGGCGCGCCCGGGCGAGGGCCTTGGCGCGGAACGCGACAGCGATGTGCCGGTGCTGGAACCGGTGCTGAGCTATCAGGTGCTGCTGCCGGAGGGGGCTGATGTGCACGCGGCACTGGGCAAGCTGCACCGGCTGGAAGAAGAGGAGCCGCAGCTCCATGTGGTATGGAACGAGACTTTGGGCGAGATCCATGTGCAGCTCATGGGCGAGGTGCAGCTGGAAGTGCTGCGCAGTTTGCTGGCAGAGCGCTTTGGCCTGAACGTGGAGTTCGGCCCCGGCGGCATTCTGTACAAGGGGACCATCACGGAGCCTATGGAGGGCGTGGGCCACTACGAGCCGCTGCGCCACTATGCGGAGGTGCATGTCAAGCTGGAGCCCCTGCCCCGCGGCAGCGGGATGCAGTTTGCCGCCGACTGCCGGGAAGAAGTGCTGGACAAGAACTGGCAGCGCCTTGTGCTGACCCATCTGGAAGAAAAGCAGCACCTTGGCGTGCTGACCGGTGCGCCGCTGACGGACGTGAAGATCACCCTCATTGCGGGCCGCGCCCATCTTAAACACACGGAGGGCGGAGATTTTCGGCAGGCCACCTATCGCGCGGTGCGGCAGGGCCTGATGCTGGCCAAAAGCCAGCTGCTGGAGCCATGGTATGCCTTTCGGCTGGAAGTGCCGGTGGAGAACCTTGGCCGTGCCATGACCGATATCCAGCGCATGGAGGGCAGCTTTGACCCGCCAGAGAGCGGGGAAGAGGCTGCTGTGCTCACCGGTTTTGCACCGGTGGCCACCATGCGCAGCTACCCCATGGAGGTGGTGGGCTATACCCGGGGCCGGGGACACCTGACCCTGACGCTGGACGGCTACCGGCCCTGCCACAATGCGGCGGAGATCATTGAAGCCGTGGGCTACGAGCCGGAGCACGACCTTGACAACCCGGCAGATTCGGTGTTCTGTGCCCATGGCGCGGGCTTTGTGGTGCCTTGGGATCAGGTGCGCAGCCACATGCATGTGGACAGCGGCTGGGGAAAAAAGCCAAAAGCCCGGAGCAGGAGACGCAGGCCGTGCCCCAGCGCCGGACAGCGGCTTACCGCGCAACACTGGAAGAGGATGCCGAGCTGCTCAAAATCTTCGAGCGCACCTATGGCCCCATCAAACGGGACCCGCTGGCGGCATTCCGCCCGGTGCAAAAGCGGGAACGCCCGGATTTTGATGCCCAGCAGTGGGAAATCCTGCCCGAATATCTGCTGGTGGACGGCTACAATATCATCTTTGCGTGGGATGAGCTGAACGCCCTTGCAAAGGACAGTCTGGAAGCGGCCCGTCACAAACTGATGGATATTCTGTGCAACTATCAGGGCTACCAGAAGTGCAATCTTATTCTTGTATTCGATGCCTATCGTGTGCCGGGCAGCCCCGGCAGCATTGAGCAGTACCACAATATCCATGTGGTCTACACCAAGGAAGCCGAAACCGCCGATATGTTCATCGAGCACGTTACTCATGAGATCGGCAAGGGGCGGCGGGTGCGTGTGGCTACTTCCGACGGCATGGAGCAGATCATCATTCTGGGCCACGGCGCGCTGCGTGTCTCCGCCCGCATGTTCCATGAGGAAGTGCAGAATGTGGAAAAGCAGATCCGCAAACTGGTGCAGGGGGAAGCATAAAATGTCAACCGAGATCACATCCGAATTTGTCTGGCACAACATCCCGCCGCGCCCGCGCGACAGCCACAAGGGCAGCTTTGGCACCGTATTGGCTGTGGCAGGCAGCGCATATTACCGAGGTGCGGCCCTGCTGGCTGCCGAGGGTGCGCTGCGCACCGGTGCGGGCATTGTAACGCTGGCCAGCGTGGAGCCGGTATTGGCAGCTGCGGTGGCCCGCCTGCCGGAATGCTGCCTGTGTCCCTGCGTGGTGGGGGCCGAAGGCGGCATCTCACCGGAGAGCATTCCACAGCTCCAGCGCCAGAAGGCGACGGTGCTGCTGTGGGCCCGGGCCTTGGCGGTACAGCCCAGAGCACAGGCCGCGCGGCCGAAACACGCACGCTGGTGCAGAAGCTGCTGCCCGGCTTTGCAGGCAGCGCGGTGCTGGATGCGGACGGCCTGAACGCCGCCGCGCAGCTGCTGGCCGAGGGCAAAACGCTGCCGCACCCGGCGGGAGAGCTGATCGTGACCCCGCACCCCGGCGAGATGGCCCGGCTCACCGGGCTTTCGGTGGCGCAGATCAATGCGGACCGTGAAAATACTGCCTGCCAGTATGCAGAAAAATGGAACGCTGTGGTGGTACTCAAGGGCTGCCGTACCGTGGTGGCTGCACCGGATGGCCGCGTGTGCACAAACCCTACCGGAAACCCAGGCCTTGCCCGGGGCGGCAGCGGAGATGTACTGGCCGGTATGACGGCGGCCCTGCTGGCCTGCGGCCTGCCTGCATACGAAGCTGCGGCCTGCGCGGTGTATCTGCACGGTGCCGCTGCCGACCGTGCCGCTGCTGCGCTTTGGCGAGTACGGAATGCTGCCGCATGATATCTTGTCCCAGCTGGGCCGGATATTTGCGGAAAACCACAGATAAAAAGAAAAGGGGTGTCTCTCTGTCTGCCGAAGAGACACCCCTTTTAACATTGCATCACATCGCCAGCACTTCGGCCCACTTTTCCTCGGCTACCGGGATGCCAAGCTCCATGTTTTCCTTGCGGCTGCGGTGCTCACCCATGCCGGGGCAGCGCACCTCACGGCCCGGCTCTGCAGGCTCACTGGATGCCACATCGGCGGCAATGGCATCAATGACGGCATCGGTGAGGTCGGCGGACTGGAACTTTGCAGGATCAATGGCGATCATGATCTGGGTCAGGCCCACTTCATCGCCAAAGGTGCCGATCGTTGCCACCGAGTTTGCGCCCGTCAGGATAGTACCGATCATATCCAGCAGGATGGAAAGACCGCTGCCCTTCCAGTAGCCAATGGGGATCATCGGCGGGTCTCTTCAATGGCAGCGGGGTCGGTGGTCAGGCTGCCGTCTGCATCGTAGCCGCCTACCACAGGCAGCTGTTTGCCGGCCAGACGCATCGTTTCCAGCTTGCCGTAGCTGAACTGGCTCAGGGCACAATCCACCATGATGTGCTCCCCGTTCGAGCGCGGCACGGCCAGAATGAGCGGGTTGTTGCCGATGTGGTTGTCCTTTGCGCCCCATGCAGGCATGTTGGGGCAGGTGTTGGACCAGCAGATGCCGATGCAGCCCGCGTCTGCGGCCTGCCAGCCGTAGGTGCCGCCGCGCATCCAGTGGCTTGTTCGTTGCCCAGCGCCACCATGCCAATACCGAACTGATGTGCCAGCTCTACGGCACGGTCCATGGCGTGCTTGGCGTTCAGAGGGCCAAAGCCGCGCTTGCCGTCCCAGCGCTCCATGGCACCAAAGCTG
>ENA-OQCV01000242-OQCV01000242.1-human-gut-metagenome-genome-assembly--contig:-NODE-242-length-15903-cov-2.727307_pt1 | contig 15903 bp, 15 predicted proteins | sample MGYA00242766_ERZ504592 | MGnify/ENA primary metagenome ERZ504592 (study PRJEB26092, sample SAMD00036315) | human gut metagenome | host: Homo sapiens | study: EMG produced TPA metagenomics assembly of...
GATTGTATACATGCGTGTTTTCCGTTATACTAAAGGTAAGACAAACCTGCCCGTGCAGGCGGGCGTCCCGTTGTACACAAGGTTTGACGGATTTTTAACAAAAACCATCAGAGAAAAGGAGTTATCGACCCATGAAAGCATTTATGGATAAGGAATTCATGCTCCAGTCTCCCACTGCTCAGCATCTGTACCATGACTACGCTGCGGATATGCCTATCTGCGACTACCACTGCCACATCCCTCCCCGTGAGATCTACGAGAACCGCCGCTTTGAGAACATCGCTCAGGTATGGCTGGGCGGCCGCAACCCGGACGGCAGCTACTTTGGCGACCACTACAAGTGGCGCGTGATGCGTTCCAACGGTGTGCCCGAGGAATACATTACCGGTGATAAGCCCGACCGCGAGCGCTTCCAGAAGTTTGCAGAGGCTCTGCCCATGGCCATCGGCAACCCGATGTACCACTGGACCAACCTCGAGCTGCATGTGTTCTTTGGCTACGACGGCGTGCTGAACGGCGATACCGCTGAGGAAGTCTGGAACCTGTGCAACGACAAGCTGCAGCATGATCCCAAGCTGACCGTCCGCGGCCTGATCGAGCAGTCCAACGTGGCCTTCATCGGCACCACCGATGACCCCATCGATGATCTGTACTGGCACAAGAAGATCAAGGAAGATCCCACCATCAAGTTCACCGTGGCTCCTTCCTTCCGCCCCGATAAGGCCATCAACATCAACAAGCCCGGCTTTGCCGAGTACATGGGCAAGCTGGCCGCTGTTGTGGGCAAGGAAAAGCTGGCCTGCATCGACTGCGTCACCGACGCTCTGACCAAGCGCATCGAGTTCTTTGCCGAGATGGGCTGCCGCGCTTCTGACCACGGTCTGGATTACATCCCCTACCGTGAGGCCACCAAGGAAGAGGTCAACGCCATTTACCAGAAGGTGATGGCCGGCGAGACCTGCACCACCGAAGAGGCTGAGAAGTACCAGACCTACATCCTGATCCATCTGGGCAAGCAGTATCACCGTCTGGGCATCGCCATGCAGATCCACTACAACTGCCTGCGCGGCGTGAACCGCAAGATGAACGCTCTGCTGGGACCCGACACCGGCTTTGATATGATCAACACCGCTACCTGCGGCGGCGAGATCGCAAGCCTGCTGAGCGCCCTGAACGACACCGACGAGTGCCCCAAGACCATCATCTACAGCCTGAACCCCGCCGACGACGCACAGATCGGCACCATTCTGGGCTGCTTCCAGAACAGCGAGGTGCCGGGCAAGATCCAGCACGGCTCCGCATGGTGGTTCAATGACCACAAGATCGGCATGGAAGAGCAGATGACCCGTCTGGCAAGCCTGGGCCTGCTGGGCAACTTCGTTGGCATGCTGACCGACAGCCGCAGCTTCCTGAGCTACACCCGTCACGACTACTTCCGCCGCATCCTGTGCAACATCATCGGCCAGTGGGTCGAGGATGGCGAGTATCCCAACGACGAGAAGGCTCTGGAGAAGATCGTCAAGGGCATCTGCTTCGACAACGCAAAGCGCTACTTCAACCTGTAAGAGAAGTGCCTGAACCTGAATAAGGCATAACACAAAGCCCCCGGAACGGTGTGAAACGTTCCGGGGGCTTTTGCTGTAAGCAGATAATGTTTACTTTACAAGGCTGCGCAGCACAACGCGGGCAGTGGAAACATCGGAACCGAGCAGGGTGTCGTAGGCATTCAGGATGTCGCGGATGGCCTGCAGGTTGTCCTTAGTCAGGGTGTAGGTCTTGGTGGAGCCGTCCTTGCCGGTAAAGGTGGCAGTGACGCTCTTGGCGGCAAGCCACTCGTTCAGCCAGCTGGTCTCGTCGTCCATATCGAACAGCTCATAGGCGAACCATGCCTTGAGGTCGTTGTCGTAGCCGCCGATGAACTCTTCACCACAGGTGAAGTCGTAGTAGTTATCCTCGGTCTCTACCCGAACAGATTTCATGTCCAGCTTTTTATTGCCGAAGTAGGTCATGCCCAGACTGAGATACACGGTGGGATCATCGTTGGTAACGAACAGGTAGGGGTACAGACCGCAGGAGGCCTTTTCCATGCTGGCCTCCTCGTAGGGAGAATCGATCTGCCAGCCCTCGGCCTCGCTGTCATAGGTGACAGTGAGCTTGGACAGGGCAGAGCGCAGCTGTGCCTCCGACACCGCATTGGTCACAGAAAGCTCTGCCGGGGCAGGCTCGTCCGGAAGGGCGTGGGTCAGGGCAAAGGCGGAGACGCCGCCCATCAGGATGGCGGCGGTGCACAGGCAGGCGGCACCGCGCTTGAACAGTCCGGTCAGTTTCATAAGGATCTCCTTTCGCTTCACAGAAATGCATTTTTCTCTGTCCAGAGCATACCAGATTTTACGGCCTCTGACAGTAAAACGGCGTGAATCGCCCTTCAGATGCATCAGAACGACCGTTCAGATGGTGTGCAGTGCGGATGAAAACGGCTTCTTATACCTGATGGTTTTCCAGCCAGTCGGTCATCTGCTGGGCAATGCCCTTGATGCTGCCCTCCTCAAAGGGAACTTTCAGTCCGGCAGTCTCCAGCAGCTCGGTGTAGCTGGCCATGCCTGCACGGCGCACAAGGCGCAGATAGCGCTGCCATGCGTCCTTGTGGTCGGTCAGGCTCAGCAGGAAGAACTGCAGTGCGGCCATGGTGGACAGGCAGTAGTCGATATAGTAGAAGGGGGCACTCATAAAATGTGCAGCTGACGCTGCCAGCCTGCACCGCGGCCATAGCAAGGGAAGACCGGCAAAATCGATCCACGGGCGGTACTTCTTTTCCAGCTTGAGCCACTCGGCATTGCGTTCATCGGGGGTCAGATCCGGGTTCTGGTACATGATGTGCTGGAACTCGTCCACTTCGCATCCGTAAGCAAGGAACACAAAACTGTCCTCAGCGTGGAGCAGGGCGTATTTGTCGGTATCCCGGCCGAAGAGCAGATGATGCCACGGTGCGGTCAGGAACTCCATGGCCATGGAGTGGATCTCGGCGCTCTCCATGCCGGGGCATTCCAGATCGGCGGGCACTTCGGGATCACGCTCGGCCACATAGCCCTCAAAGGCGTGGCCGCACTCGTGGGTCAGCACGTCCACATCGCCGGAGGTGTTGTTCCAGTTGGCAAAAATGAAGGGGGCCTTGTAGCTGGGCAGGCTGGTCATATAGCCGCCGGACATCTTGCCGGGGCGGCTCTCCACATCGAACAGCTCGTTGTCCTGCATAAAGTCGATGAACTCGGCGGTTTCCGGGCTAAGCTCATGGTACATGGTGCGGGCGGCATCCATACGGGCTTTGTAGCCGGGAATGGGCTTGGGATTGCCGTCCTTGAACATGATGGGCAGATCGGTGAAGGTGGGGCGGGCAATGCCGGTGCGCTTTGCACGCAGGGCCATCACCTTTTGCAGCTGGGGCACCACATCGTTTGCCACCTGATCGCGGAATTTCCGGATCTCCTCCGGGCCGTAGCCGATGCGGTTCATGCGGACGTAGGAGAGCTCACTGTAGTCGTGATAGCCCATTACCCGGGCCTGTGCATTCAGGTTCTTCACGATCTCGCCGTACAGCTCGTCCAGTTCGGCACGGTGGGCGTCAAAATAACCGGCCTCGGCCTCGTAGGCGGCGCGGCGCACAGCGGGATCCAGATCCTCCTTGTAAGGGCCCAGCTGCGGGATGGTGAGCTGTTTGCCGTCCAGCTCCACCAGTGCGCCGCCGTAGATCTGCTGGTAGCGGCTCACCAGAGCATTGAACTGCTGCTGCAGCTCCACGGTGCGGTCGTCCATGCTGAGAACGGCGTTTTTCATGCCGGCAACGCAGGTGGTGCCGAACTTGGCTGTCAGGGCGTCCACATGGGGATTGGACAGAAATGCCCGGCTGATCTCCACGCTGGCGTTGGTCACGGCGGGGCCGTTGGCATCAAAGAAGTCCTGTTCGGCCTTCCAGTAAGCGTCGCGGGTGTCGCAGGTGTAGTGGATGTTGGCAAGGTTCGCGGCGGTGTTGTACTCTGCAAAGGCTTCGCTCTGCTCATAGTAGAGCCGGACAAGGGCATCGCCGTCCGGTGCGGCAGCGGCCTTTGCGGCCAGCTCTTTGCACCGGGCCAGCAGGGCACCGATGTCCGGGCGGGTATAGGTCATTTCGTTGAATTTCATCGGGAAACATTCCTTTCCGGGAGAAGACTCCATATTTAAGGTTAAACCCATCTTACCACGTTATGCGGCAAATGAAAAGGGGACACAGGCCAAAACCCGGCAGATGCTATGCACAACTGCTTAAAAATTGGTACTGTGTTTTAGCAAAGTTATCCATTGATATGGTTGCAAGGCCGCAAAAAAAGGACTATAATAAAGCCATCAACAGAGTAAGACCATGTGCGTTAAGTGCCGCATCAACGGGGAGTTGTGCTGTGGACGAAGGTGTACCTGCGGTGCATGGTCTGCATCCCGCTGCTGCATGGACTTGGGTGCAGGCGAGACGGCTTGCGTCCCGCCCGGAAGTGAAAGTTGTTGGATTCACGCCCTCCTTTGTGCGGTTTGTCACAGGGAGGGCGTTTTTGTTTGTGCAGACCGCCCGCCCGGTATTCCTTTTGCAAGGAGGACAGTTGATATGAACAACTCGAAAAATTCCGTCCGCACGCTCACCATGCTGGCCTTGCTGGTGGCAATGAGCATCGTGTTCAGCCGGGTGCTGAGCATCTCCACCGGCTTTGTGCGGTTCAATCTGGGCAGCCTGCCGGTGCTGCTGGCAGCGCTGCTGTTCGGCCCCGGTGCCGGCTTTGCCGTGGGCGCTGTGGCCGATATGATCGGCGGCGTGCTGGCAGGCTATGCCATCAACCCGCTCATCACGCTGGGCGCAGGTGCCATTGGTCTGGTGGCGGGGCTTGCATGGCAGAAGCTGCCCGGGCTGCGCACCGGCCTGCGGCTGCAGATCAGCGTGCTGCTGGGACACTTTGTGGGTTCCATGGTCATCACCTCGCTGGCACTGCGCATCTTCTACGGCTACCCGTGGGCAACGCTGGCAGTGCGCATCCCCAATGCACTGATCCTGGCTGCGGTGAACACTGTGCTGCTGCGCATCCTGCTGGAGAACCGTACCCTGATGAAGATGGTGAAGAAATAAAAACTTCCCGCACAGAGTGTAGTCGCGTTGGGCAGGCTTATATGGCTTTTGCAAAAGGCATCGCCGCCGAATATGTACTCTTTTGCGCGCACAAAAGAGTACCAGAAAAGCGCCCGCTACTTTCGAGGCGCGGGAGGCACGAATCAAGGGCTGCTCGCCCTTGATAATCCCAAAGCAGTTGGGCTCCATACAAAAAATCCAAGCCGCTACGCTAAAGGAGTTTTTTGTGTTACGCCGATTTAGAGTCGCTGCGCGACAGCCGCAGGCTAACAGCAGCATATGCAGTTAATCGTTACGCTCCCTACCCGTAAAAAGTAAATCCGAAACGACCGCAGTCGTTTCGGATTTACAAATTATAAAAATACTATTTCCGCTGATATTGTCAGAGCGAAGCGGAGACAATTCTAAATCGTGAGGCAAAATCCATGAACTATGAACAAACCCTGGAATACATCCACGCCGTCCAGTGGGCCGGCCACAAGCCCGGCCTGACGCGCACCCGCACCCTGCTGGCCGCACTGGGCGACCCGCACAAACAGCTCAGATTCGTGCATGTTGCAGGCACCAACGGCAAGGGCAGCACCGCCGCCATGATGGCATCCTGCCTGCAGGCCGCGGGCTATCGGGTGGGCCTGTACACCTCGCCCTTCATCAACCGCTTCAACGAGCGCATCCAGATCAACGGCGTGCAGATCCCGGATGAAGAGCTGGTGAAACTGGTGGAGCAGGTAAAGCCAGCCGCCGATGCCATGGAAGATGTGCCCACCGAGTTTGAGATCATCACGGCGCTTGGGATGCTCTATTTTGCCCAGCAGAAATGTGAGATCGTGGTGCTGGAGGTGGGCCTTGGCGGCACGCTGGATTCCACCAACGTCATTGATGCCCCGGAGTGCGCAGTCATCACGGCACTGGGTATGGATCATGTGAAGGAGCTTGGCCCCACTCTTGCGGACATTGCCGCCGCCAAGGCGGGGATCATCAAGGAAGGCTGCCCGGTGGTGAGCTACGGCGGCGTGCCGGAGGCAGATATTGTTATCCGCCGCGTCTGTGCTGAAAAGCATGCCGAGCTGACTGAGGTGGATTTCAGCAGGCTGAAATACGAGGGCGGCAGCCTTGACGCGGTGGAGTTCGACTTTGACGGCCTGACGGATGTGCACCTGCCCCTGATCGGCAGCTACCAGCCGCGAAATGCGGCGCTGGCTATCACGGCTCTGCGGGTGATGCGCACCCATGGCTGGAACATCCCGGAAAATGCCATCCGTACCGGTCTTGAAACGGTCAGCTGGCCGGGCCGCTTTGAACTGCTGCGGCACGCGCCCGCGTTCCTGCTGGACGGCAGTCACAACGCCCACGGAATGCGTGCCACGGTGCAGAGCCTGAGAGACCGCTTCCCCGGGCAGAAGTTCGGTTTTTCTGGTCAGCATCATGGCAGACAAGGATGTGGACCAGATGCTCAGCCTGCTGGCACCGCTGGCGGTGCGGTTCGTCACGGTGGCGGCGCACACGCCGCGCGCCATGCCTGCCGAAACCCTGGCAGAACACATCCGGGCCTATGGCTGCAGGGCGGAAGCGGCAGCTTCCATTGAAGCGGGCGTGGCCCGGGCGGTGGAGCTGGGCGGCGAAGGCCCGGTGTGCGCACTGGGCACGCTGTACTTCTCCGGTGATGTGCGGAAGGCGTTTGCGGAACTTGTGAAGGGCTGAAGATTTAAAATGGCTCCGCGTGCGCTGCGCCATCATCAGCGGAAAAATATTTTATATTTGCAAATCAGGAAAATCTGCGGATTTTCCTGATTTGCTTTTTTCACGGTAAGGGCCGTAACGGCTGACGGCATCTTGCTGCTGTCAGCCTGCGGCTGTCGCGCAGCGGATAAAGCGAAAGCTTGCCCGCACGGCTTGTCGCGTAAGCGACTTCAAATCGGCGGAACACAAAAAATTCCTCTAGCGAAGCGACTTGGATTTTTTGTATGGAGCCCAACAGCTTTGGGGTCTGAAAGGGGCGAGCAGCCCCTTTCTCGTTGCGGGGTGGGTGGAGTCCAGAGGCAGGGAGGGGGGCACTCGAAACACCCCTCCCTGCCTCTGGCCCAGCGGAGCGTCCCCGGCGGCGATGATTTTTATAAAAGCTATGAAGCCTGTCCCACGCGACCGCTCTCTGCACAAGAAGCAACTTTTTCTGTGAAAAAGCAAACAAGCCAGCTCCGCAGGGCTGGCTTATTTGCAATGAAAAATAATTTTCCGCTAAAAATGCCCAGAGTGAAACGGAGGGCATTTAAATGGTTAGGCCTGCGATAGCACAGACAAAAAGAAAAAGCGGTGACTCGTGCAGGTTGAGTCATCGCTTTTCTTGCCCCTTGTGGGGCAGGCAGGGTAAATGATAAGAAGGTAAATGAAGAAAATAGCAATTTTAAGAACAAAGGTTTTGTGCTGAGCGAAGAACCGCTCGTAGAAGCCCATGTATCCAACGTAATGCCTTTGTTGGATACAACATACCACTTTTTTTCGGAAGAATTACAAGCCCTTTTTTCGATTTTTCACCAATAAACGTGCGAAAAATCGCATTTTTGGAGAAACGCACAAATTCAACGAGAAGTTCCCGGCAAACTGACGAACAAGCATAAAAATGAGCCGGTGCGGCCCGGAACAGCGGCGAAAAAAGACGCAGAATGCGACAGTTCTTTACAAGAACCGGTCCGTGTGCTAAGATGAATACATTCAATGGGAAGTCTGCCCTGCGAAGGGTGGGCGTATGTGTCCGAGCGGGATGGCCCGGCACGGGGAAAGGAGCATATCAATGGAAAATCAGGCGGTGAGCGGAACAAAAAAGGCCGCTCTTCGGAGGGCGGAAGCCGCTGTTCACACAAAAGGAACTGCTGCTGCTGACCGGCCCGCTGCTGGTGGAGCAGCTGCTGGAAGTGACCGTGGGTATGGCCGATACCATGATGGTGTCCCGCTGCGGCGAAGCGGCCATTTCCGGTGTCAGCCTTGTGGACATGATCAACAACCTCATCATCGTGCTGTTTGCGGCGCTGGCCACTGGCGGCGCAGTGGTGGTAAGCCAGTTTTTGGGTGCGCGGGAGCAGAAGGAGGCCGATGCAAGCTCTGGCCAGCTGCTTTTGCTCAGCGGCGTATTCGGTTTGCTGGTGGGGGCATTCTGTTTTGTTTTTGCAAGGCCGATGATCCGGCTGTTCTACGGTGCCATCGATGCCGATGTGCTGGATGCCAGCGTGCTGTACCTGCGTATCATCGCCATCAGTTATCCGTTTCTGGCACTGTATAACGGCGGTGCGGCACTGTTCCGCAGCATGGGCAACTCCAAGATCTCCATGCAGATCAGCTTTTTGATGAACGTGATCAACATTGTGGGCAACGCAGTGTGCATCTTCGGATTTAAAATGGGTGTAGACGGCGTTGCATGGCCCAGCGTGCTGTCTCGTGTGGTGGCAGCGGCCCTTATCCTGCGCAAGTGCTACCAGAAGGGCAATGCCATCACGGTGCCCAAGACCACCCGGCTGGATGCAAAGATGACAAAGCGCATTCTGGGCATCGGCATCCCGTCCGCCTTTGAGAACAGCCTGTTCGAGGCTGGACGCATTCTGGTGGTGAGCATGATCTCCACCTTCGGCACAGTGCAGATCGCAGCAAACGCCGTGGCAAACAATCTGGACGGCATGGGCGTGATCCCCGGCAAGGCACTGAGCCTTGCCATGATCACGGTGGTGGGCCGCTGCATCGGTGCGCGGGACGACGAGCAGGCTGTTTATTATACCCGCAAGCTGACGGTGTGGTCTTACATCGCAATGAGTCTTTCCAACGGTGCCATCCTGCTGTTTTTGCACAAGCTCATCGGCATCTACGCGCTGTCCGGTGAGACGATGGTGCTTTCTGAGCTGCTGGTACGTATCCATGCAGGCTTTGCCATCCTGCTGTGGACCCTGTCCTTCGTGCTGCCCAACGCCCTGCGTGCAGCCAACGATGTGAAGTTCACCATGATCGTGTCCATCCTGAGCATGGCGGTGTGGCGGCTGGGCTTCAGCTACCTGCTGTGCGTGCGCATGGGCTGGGGCGCTGTGGGCGTGTGGATCGCAATGATCATTGACTGGGTTTGCCGCGTGACATGCTTTGTGCTCCGCTTCCGCAGCGGTGTATGGAAAACCAAATATCAGGCATAACATAAAGAGGAGTATACCTATGAAACTGATCAGCTGGAACGTCAACGGCCTGCGCGCCTGCCTGACCCATGGCTTTGCCGAGAGCTTTGCGGCTCTGGATGCCGATATCTTTTCGGTGCAGGAGACCAAGATGCAGCCCGGTCAGGCGGATTTTGCGCCGGATGGCTACACCGAGTATACCTATTCTGCCGAGAAGAAGGGCTACTCCGGCACGGCCTGCTGGTGCCGTGAGCAGCCGCTGTCCGTGACCACCGGCATCGGCATTGAGCAGCACGACCACGAGGGCCGTGTGCTCACGCTGGAATACCCGGGGTTCTGGCTGGTGAACTGCTATACCCCCAACAGTCAGGACGGGCTGAAGCGTCTGGACTACCGCATGGAGTGGGAGGATGCCTTCCGTGCCTACCTGCTGGCACTGGACGCAAAAAAAGCCGGTGATCCTGTGCGGCGATCTGAATGTTGCCCATAGGGAGATCGACATCAAGAACGACAAGACCAACCACATGAGCGCAGGCTTTACCGATCAGGAGCGCGGCAAAATGACCGAACTGCTGGACGCAGGCTTTGCCGACAGCTTCCGCGTGCTGCACCCGGATGAGGTGAAGTACAGCTGGTGGAGCTACCGCTTCCACGCCCGCGAGAAGAATGCGGGCTGGCGCATCGATTACTTCATCGTGTCCCGCCGCATTGCCGATAAGATCCGCGCGGCGGAGATCCACAACGAGATCTTCGGCTCAGACCACTGCCCGGTGGAGCTGGACATTGACCTGTAACCTGTAAAAAATGCCTGCTCTCCCGGAAAGAGCAGGAAAAAGGAGACTCTATGCTCAAAAGCTATCTGCTGGTATTTTTGTTTCCATGGTGCCGCTCATTGAACTGCGCGGAGCCATCCCCATCGGGCTTGGCATGGGCCTGCCCATCCTGCCCACCTATCTGGTGTGCGTGGTGGGCAACATGATCCCGGTGCCGTTCATCTATCTGTTTGCACGCAAATTCCTGATCTGGGGCTACCACAAGCCCCTTATCGGGCCAATCTGCAAGTTCTGCATCGTCAAAGGCGAGAAAGGCGGCCGCGCACTGGAAGCCAAGGCGGGCCGCGGCCTTGTGGTGGCGCTGCTGCTGTTCGTGGGTATCCCGCTGCCGGGCACCGGCGCGTGGACCGGGACGCTGGCGGGCTCGATCCTGGATATGAAGTTCAAGGACGTGGTCAAGGCCTGCATGGGCGGCGTGCTGCTGGCGGGCATCATCATGGGTCTGGCCAGCGCGGGCCTGCTGGGTGCGCTGAGCACCCTGTTCTCGGTGGGCTGAGAAAAAAAGACTGCGTTCCGGCAAAGAACAACAATTGACAATGGAATTTTGCCGCCGAGTATGCTAAAATAAAAAGTGTTTTGAAACCGGCGGCGAAAAGCTGCCGGACGGAAAGGAACGATAAGATCATGGATCAGGCACTGAATCAGAAAATCGACGCATATATTGCGCAAAACAAGGAACAGCTGCTGAAGGATATCGCCGCTCTGGTGGCAGTCAACAGCGTAGAGGGCACCCCGGAAGAGGGTGCACCCTTCGGCGCAGGCCCCCGTGCAGCGCTGGACAAGACGCTGGAGCTGGCTGCGGGCATGGGCTTTGCCACCCGCAACTGCGAAAACTACATCGGCTATGCAGAGCTGGCCGGCAAGGACCCTGAAAAGTATCTGGCGACCATCTGCCATGTGGACGTGGTGCCCGTGGGCAACGGCTGGACGGCCGACCCCTTCACCATGCGCATTCAGGACGGCTGGCTGCTGGGCCGCGGCGTTGCCGACGACAAAGGCCCCATGGTGGCTACCCTGTATGCCCTGAAGTTCCTCAAGGAGCAGGGCTATGAGCTGCGCTACCCCATCCGCGCACTGGCAGGCACCAACGAGGAGACCCACATGCAGGATGTGGACTACTACCTCAAGAACTACCCGGCTCCCGCTTTCTGCTTTACCCCGGATGCCGAGTTCCCGGTGTGCAACGGCGAGAAGGGCCTGTTCGGTGCCAAGATCGTCAGCCCGGTGTGCAACGGCGTCATCGTGGAGATCGAGGGCGGCGTGGCAAACAACGCCGTGCCCGACCGTGCAAGCGCGCTGGTCAGGACCGACATCTCTAAGCTGAAGAATGCCCCCAACATCACGCTGGAGCCGGAAGGCGACGGCGTGCGCATCCGCGGCTGGGGCAAGTCCGGCCACGCAGCCATGCCGCAGGGCACCGTGAACGCCATTGGTCTGGTGGTGAACTACCTGCTGGACAATGGCCTGTGCAATGAGACCGAGCGCACCTATCTGGAGGCTGTGCGCAAGCTGCACGCTTCCACTGCCGGTGAGGGTCTGGGCATCAACTGCGCCGACGGCCCCTTTGGCCCGCTGACCGTGATCGGCGGCCGCATCTACATGGAAGATGGCCGCATTTTCCAGACCATGGACAGCCGCTTCCCCACCTGCACCAACGGCAAAAAGATGACCGAGCAGATCCGTGCCGCACTGGGCGACGGCGCTGAGCTGCGTGATGTGACCGCTGCCGAGCCCTTCTATATTGAAGCCGACAGCCCTGCCATTCTGGCCTGCATCAACACCTACAACGAAGTGACCGGCGAGAACGCCAAGCCCTTCACCATGGGCGGCGGCACCTATGCCCGCCACTTCCCCTATGCGGTCAGCTTTGGCCCCGAGCATGTGGACCTGCCGTTGCCGGAATTCGGCGGCCCGATGCACGGTGCAAACGAAGCGGCACCCATCGACAAGCTGCTGGAAGCCGTGAAGATCTATATCATCGCGCTGCTGCGCCTTGAGGAAATCGACTTCTGATGCAGCCGATGAATGTGCTCGTCATCGACGGGCAGGGCGGGGGCCTTGGCAAACAGCTGGTGGCAGCCCTGAGCACGCAGTGTCCGGAGGCCCGGCTCACTGCGGTGGGCACCAACAGTCTGGCGGCAAACGCCATGCGCAAGGCCGGTGCCCCGCGTGCCGCCACCGGCGAGAACGCCGTGGTGGTGAACTGCCGCAGCGCGGATATCATCGTGGGGCCCATCGGCATCGTCGTTGCGGATGCACTGCTGGGCGAGATCACCCCCGCCATGGCCACAGCCGTGTGCCAGAGCCGTGCGACGCGGGTGCTCATCCCGGTGAACCACTGCGAAAACTATATCGTGGGTGTGCCGGAGCAGCCCATCAACGATCTGGTGGCCGCTGCGGTGCAGAAGGTGAAAGCCCTCTGCGCCGGGGAAGGCTGCGGAAAAAGGGCTTATTGAAAATGCCCTCCGCTCTCGCTCTGGGCATCTTCAGCGGAAAAATATCTTATAATAGAGCAACAGCGGACAGCCTGCGGGCTGTCCGCTGTTGCATTTTCACGGAAAGGGTCCAAGAGGGAAACTTGATCTGTCTGTGCTTGTTTCCTGCGGAAACAGCCGCACAGCCGGGAAACAGGCCACTTTTTCATTGCGCCCGCTCCAGTGAAAAGGCAAGTCGGAAAATCCCGCAGGATTTTCCGACTTGCTTCTAAAAAATATAAATTCCTTGAATAATGCCCAGAGCGCAAGCGGAGGGCATTAAAATGGTTACGACTTCTGTCGTGCGGCGATCTGCGCTGCCGTGGGCGGGGTGTCGCCCTGCGCAACGTTTTCCAGCGCGCCGAGACGGCGGTCCAGATCGGTCAGGCGCTGGGCTACGATATCCGGCAGATCCTGCTGATCCAGATCGTCCGCCGGGTTCACGGCCTTGTTGTTGATGCGCACCACCTCGGCGGGCACGCCCACGGCGGTGCAGTTGGCGGGCAGATTGCGCAGCACCACGCTGCCTGCGCCGATGCGGGAATTGTCCCCGATATACACCGGGCCAAGGACCTTGGTGCCTGCACCGATCAGCACGTTGTTGCCCAGAGTGGGGTGGCGCTTGCCGGTGTCCTTGCCGGTGCCGCCCAGAGTGACACCGTGGTAGATGGTGCAGTTGTCCCCGATCTCGCAGGTCTCGCCGAACACGATGCCCATGCCGTGATCGATGAACAGGCATCTGCCGATGGTGGCACCGGGGTGGATCTCGATGCCGGTGCGGCGGCGTCCGTGTTGGCTGACCCAGCGGGCAAGGAAAAAGCGCTTATGCCGGTACAGCCAGTGCGCAATGCGGTGATACACCAGAATGTGAAAGCCCGGATACAGCAAAATGACCTCCAGCACGTTGCGTGCAGCGGGGTCCTTGCGCTGGATGTTCCGCGCGTCCTCCAACAAACCCATGGGAAAACCCTCTCTTTCCTGATTCCGATGAAGCTGCTCTGAATAAAAATCACGCCTCTGCCATGAAAACAGCCTCTGACTCTTTTGACCATATTATAATAGCACACCCGGACGGGAATGTACAGCAATATGCTAGGAATTGACATGGCTAACCCTGAATCTGGCGGGAAAAAAACTGCTTTTGGGTAGAGTAGCTAAAATTCCGGGAGGGAAGCGGCAAACCTTTTTGCAACAAAATATATGCGGAAGCATTGACACATTTCGCGCTTCTATGCTAAAATATTATGAAAAGATTCCAGACTTATAAAAGGAGACAGCACCATGCAGAAAAGCGCGATGTGCACCAAACTGAATAAGCAGTTTCGCATCCGGATTTTGCCGTTGGGTTCGTTGTTTTCCATTTTTTTGTGGAATGAGCTTTTCCCTTTGCGGGGAAAAGATTTTTTTTTGCCCGTAAGCCGGAAAGCCGAACCAGACAAACGCAAATCAGGAGGGAACTGCGATGCTGCTTGTAAATGCTGTGAACACCGAAGGAAGACCGCTTGAGATTTTTTGTAAAGGACGGCAGGATCGCTGCTGTAGGTCAGGAGCTGGAGGCACTCGGCCGGGGAGAACGAAACGGTCATTGATGCCGGCGGGCTGACCGTGCTGCCCGCCTTTGTGGACCTGCACTGCCACTGGCGCACCCCGGGCTTTGAGTACAAGGAGGACATCGAGACCGGCAGCCGCGCCGCAGCCGCCGGCGGTTACACCTTCGTGAACCTGATGCCCAACACAAAGCCGGTGTGCTCTTCTGCGGCACAGGCGTTCATGGTGGAGCAGAAGGCTGCCGAAGTAGGCCTGTGCGATGTGAACCAGACCGTCTCCATCACCGAGAACTTTGACGGTGTGAGCATCGACCACCTCAAGACCCTGCCTGCCGGTGTGAAGTTCATCACCGAGGACGGCCACGGCGTGCAGGACAATGCCACCATGGCAAAGGCTTTCGCCATCTGCACCCAGAAGGATATCACCGTGATGAGCCATGCCGAGGATATGGAGATCAGCCCGTGGGACTACCGTCTGGCTGAGGACATCGAGACGGTGCGCAACTGCTGGCTGAGCGAATACTACCAGACCAAGCTGCACATGTGCCACGTGTCCACCCGCGGTGCGCTGGATGCCATCCAGATGGCAAAGCTGCTGGGGGGCACCCGTCACCTGCGAGGTGACCCCGCATCACCTGTGGTTCACCAATGATACCTGCGATTACCGTGTGAACCCGCCCATCCGCACCGCCGACGATGTGCAGGCGCTGGTGGACGGCATCCGCACCGGCATCGTGGATGCCATTGCAACCGACCACGCGCCCCACTCCGAAGAGGACAAGCTCAAGGGCATGGCCGGTATGGTGGGCAGTGAGACCGCTTTCGGTGTCTGCTACACCAAGCTCTGCCGTGAGCAGCGTCTGCCGCTGGAAATGCTCAGCTTCCTGATGAGCGCCGGTCCCGCCGCCGTGCTGGGCCTGGCCGACCGCAAGGGCATGCTGGAGCCGGGCTACGACGCCGACATCGTGCTGGTGGACCTTGACCACATGTACGAGGTCCACGCCGACGAGCTGCACAGCAAGAGCAAGAACTGCCCCTACGACGGCGCACTGCTGTACGGAAAAAGTGGTAACCACGATCAAAGGCGGGAAGGTTACGTTCCAGATTGAAGAATAACACCCCTTCACGCACAAAACACCCGTAGGGGCGCATTCTATATGCGCCCGTGCAGGCTGCCGCTGGCACAGTCCCGCGGGCGGATATGGGATTCGCCCCTACGATTCCTAGCATTATATAATAGAGCCGTAATTTATATACATCAAACGGAGGAATTAGCATGCTTACCAACATGGACAAGCTCTACGAGAGCGTCGCAGCAAACGGCCCGGTCTGCGTGGGCCTGGACACCGAGATCAGCTACCTGCCCACCACCCGACACCCGCCAGACGGCAGGGGCAGCAACGTCGTCGCGTTCAACCGTGCGCTGATCGACGCCACCAAGGGCGTCGCGGGCTGCTACAAGGTGCAGATCGCCTATTATGAGTCCCTGGGCCTGGACGGCATGCGCGCCTACGCCGAAACGCTGAAGCTGGCCCGCGCCACCGGCCTGCCCGTCATTGCCGACATCAAGCGCGGCGACATTGCCAAGACCGCCGAAATGTACGCCAAGGCGCACTTTACCGGTGATTTCGAGGCCGACATCATCACGCTGGCCCCCTACATGGGCCTTGACTCCATCAGCCCGTATCTGCCGTACTGCGCCGAGCAGGGCAAGGGCGTGTTCGTGCTCTGCCGCACCTCCAACCCCGGCGCGAAGGACTT
>ENA-OQCV01000243-OQCV01000243.1-human-gut-metagenome-genome-assembly--contig:-NODE-243-length-15817-cov-3.486743_pt1 | contig 15817 bp, 19 predicted proteins | sample MGYA00242766_ERZ504592 | MGnify/ENA primary metagenome ERZ504592 (study PRJEB26092, sample SAMD00036315) | human gut metagenome | host: Homo sapiens | study: EMG produced TPA metagenomics assembly of...
ATACAAATAAGCAATCCTTCTGATTATATTAGTGATGAAGAATTAAAATCTATATTTGATTTGTTTTACACAAAAGATGAAGCAAGGATAAAAGCAGTGGTATCGGATTGTATGCTACTAGAAAGCTAGTAATACAAATAAGTGGTGATATTCAAGTGAATTATGAAGCGGGAATTTTCACTGTCAGTATAAAGTTGCCCTTAATATGAAAAAATTGGTCACAGTAGAAAAATAAAACGATATTGTTACTGCATTTTGAAACCCTGAAAGTGAAAGCACTGTCCATTTTTTGAAGAGTCTTCTGGAATACAATAGATTATTATTCCCTGCGATTGCTGTTATGCTGTCATCCTTGAGACAGAATACGTGGTAGTTCGGAGTGGTTTTTGTCATTTCACTGGGACGGCAGAAGGAAAACTTATAAAGCATAATAGAAGTGGGTATGTGAAAGTGGCATATCCACTTCTATTGTATTTAGAGAAGAAATCTAAGAGTTCTTCGGGGAAACATCTTCATTTAGGGATAATTCCTCATACGCAAGTAAATCCGGAGTAACCTTTTCTTCACCCGAAAGGTTTGCTACATTCCGGAAATATAGGCGATAATAATGTCCAGATAAAAGGCGGATATTTTTATCGAATGTAAAGTGATATTCTTTCTGGTCAGTGGAACGGAAAATAATTTTCTGTTTCTTGGTAAGTGGGCTGACTTCACGTTTTGTACAGGTTCCAGTTAATTCGGTATAGTCATGCATCTTGATGGTATGTAGCAGACTCACAATTCGTATGGCAGTTCCAACACCGATGCAAAGACTCATAAGGAGAAATATCTGGTCGTCTGTTATAAATCCGTAAATACATCCAAATAGGACACAGAAAAAGCCGATTGCCCCATGGACAATCAGCTTATTAAGAAATGGTTTTGGCATAATTTGCTCCTTCCTATAATTTTTCAAATGCAATCTGTTTATTGAGGTACAAATTACTGATGGCTTCCAGTACAGGATAACCGGCATGGGTGAATTGGATATCCTGTGCCAGGGTACGGAATGTTGCATCCGAGGTTTCATAGAGCTGCGTCAAAAGTTGCTCTGTATTTTGTGGATGGATGCCCTGTTCTACACAGGTTACAAGCTCTGCCGTAGAAATCTGTACTTTTTTTGGCTATTTGGAGTACCGTGTCCTCTATAGCAGTCCGTGCCGGCTTTTTTTAGATAATGGATCAGTTCCTTTGTGTGCAGTTTTTTCTTCATGCAGAGATAGATGCAGGTAAAAAGCCGTACTGAAAAACTGTCCTGCAATGGGCTGATATAAAGTTCTCCTAAGAGGCGGTACAGGGCATCCACACCAGTTAAACCATCCCCTTTTACAACCAGTCCTCGAAGCAGCAGCCGATTCAGGTAAGGTTCAATGGGGATATTTCCGAACGGTGATGTTTTTTCAAGCGTTCGGAAAAAGCAGACTGCAATTCATGGATCTGTCGGATTTGAAATGCGAGGCTGCTCCACAGAAAGAATTCTTCTTCTGTCAGTCCGTATTCCTGCCGGTTATTGATAACAGTCGGTGTTTTATGTTCCTTTATGGAATCCTGGAATCGTAGGATTCCGACTGCAGTATAAAGTGTCAGCATAATCGTTCTCCCTTCAAGATAAAAGAGTATATAATTTGGTATCCTGCTGTAAGTATTTCCGGGCTTTGCTTTGCCATGCCCGGACATGATTCATTGGGACACCATAATGTTTGGAAATTTCTTGGTTGGTATATCCTTTTTGCTGCAGGAGCAGGGCATGTATTCCTTTTCTTAGTGTATTGCAGCTTCTCGCTTCTAAGGACTGCAGGTGCTTATAAATGGGTTCCTGGTTCATACATTGTTCCTGCCATAGTTCGGTTTTTTGGTCTACAAGCAGGGGTTCCATGTCAAATTCGGAAGATGCATACATGGAACAGGTGTATTTTCGTTCTTTTTGCAGTTTTCTCCAATAACTGTAAATGGCATTTCGTATGGCAACTTTGGCGTAAACTGCAAAGGGACGGGTGTTGTCATAGTTCATGGCGGCTTTGCATAAAGCTAAGTTTCCGGCTTGCAGAAGGTCTTGCTGCTCATCGTATGAGACATAAGCACAACGGGAAGTCAATTTTTTTACCATTTCAGGTACCAAATATAAGTACTCCTCTGTCAATCGGCGTTCATCATCTGTCATCGGGATGATCATACATATTCCCCCCTTTCAACCAATGGCCCTGAGAGGGATATGGTTATTCTCCAGAATCTTCATGGATTCCAGAATTAGTTGATCACACATATAAGTGCTAAATTCTCCGATGTGTGCTTCCTTGGCAGTCAGACAGAATTTATCAGCAATCCAGCGGTAAGCCTCCGATTTCGTAAAGATGTGGTTTAGCCATATCTGGTCAAATACCCGGTGTGCTTGGATCCTTTTTTGCCGAAGCTCTTTGTTTGCCAGTTTTCCTTTGGCATTGGTAGTGCCAGGATGAACTCCTACATAAGAATTACACTGTGGGAAGTGACTGCACACATAGAGTTTTCCATCTTTCGCTTTATTTCCATATACATAGGACGCATCCCTTAAAATTGCGATGCTGCCGCAGTATGGGCAGCGGATTTGTTTCTGTTTCATAAAGATTCACCTCGCTTACGTGTTTTATACGTATATTGTAAGAAAGCAGGTGATGAATTCCCATAGGATGGGCATAGAAACTACTCCCAGATTCGGACTAAATGGCACAAAATGGCAGAAAATCTAAGAATAGAACAGTGCCTTGATAAGCGGAAAGAAACCGCTGTCTGCAAAACGTGAGTAATTTACTGGTGTAAAGATGAACCCTGCACAGAAAATCCGGATGACATAAACAGAAATCAGAGCTATACATAGCCGATACAGATTTCTGGTGCGTTTGTTCCAGGGCTTTCTCGGACGAAACTTCAGGTACAGGATTAAAAGTGCAGGAATAAAAATAAAGTTCGTAAATATTGTATCGATTCCTTGAATCATAGCAGTGAAATTCAACATAAAATCGCCTCCTTTCTTATCCTGTACGCAGAAAGTGCCAAAAGTGCAACCTTTTACCAGTGATAATGAGATGCTTCCTGGTGCCGCAGTAAAGCAAAACAAGGACATGGCTTATCGGTCAATGCTTCTTTTGCAAAGTAGAGTCCATATAAAGACTGAAATTGTTCCAGTGTTATGGCGGATAGACATTCCGTTGGTTCCGGTATGCGGGAGAAGAGCATACGGGCATCTGCCATGGGCAGGACACATGGACTGCCGTTTTCATCTGGATGATATAAGAAGTGTGGGCCATTACAATAACCTGGGGTTTTACAGGAAACACAGCGAACATAAATACAGGAATGCCAATTTCCATCACAAATATCTAAAAATGCCGGATGTGTTTGGCATCGGCATTACAACGAGATTGTTCCATATTCATCACCTTTATAGCAGGCAGCCGTAATAAGCTGCCTGTGAGCATATCTATTGATAGTTACTTATCCTTTTTTCCGCTTACGGATATATAAGATACCAAATCCTGCAGCAAAGAGGAGTGCGGCACCTGCCAGTAAAAGATAAGGAAGAACGGTTGTTTCATCTCCGGTCTTGACTGGTTTGGAAGGTTCAGGTGTGTCTTTTGGAGCTTCCGTAAGTTTTATCGTTTGTCCTTTATCGTCCAGATCCTCATGGGAAGCAATTTCAAGTGCTGTTTCTCCTTCAAGGGAAAAAAGTTTTTCAAAAACGACTACATCATGTCCAGCCAATGTGCTTCCATCAAAAGTGAAGATGACTTCGACAGAACCATTGGAATCCTTTGGTGTAAATTCTGTTTCTGCCGTGACAGGTTTTCCATCAATCATAACTTCCTTTTGGGTTGTTTTGTCCATCAGTGTGCCGACCAGTTTGTATGGAGTATCCGGAATCAGATTTTGGTAGGATATGGTGTCAATGATGGTTACTTCTTTCGTAGCAACGGCTTCCTGATCCCCATCCGCTTTGTCCTTCGCAGTAGTTCCAATTCCCGGGAAGTAGATAGACTGTTCATGGTCTTCTATATCGGCGTGAACAGCAATCTCTTTTTCCTGATACGTTAAAGACTCAAAGACAACAATTGTTTTGCCGGACAGGATGCTGCCATCAAATGTAAAGGTAAGTTCAATACTGCCAGAGGCATCTTCAGGAGTAAAGGTCGTAGTGGCAGTAATCGGTTTACCATCTGCCTGAAGAGGTTCTTTTGTCTCTTTGTCCATCAAGGTACCGGTAAGTGCATACTCTTTTCCTGGAATTAGGTTACTATATTTAACCGTATCAACAATAGTAATCTCTTTATCGGTTTTGGCAAAATGATCTCCGTCTGCTTTGTCTTTTGCAGTGGTAGCAAATTTCCGGGAAGTAGATGGTCTGCCCATTATCTTCAAGATCAGCGTGTGTTGCAAATTCTTTGCCGTCATAAGTAGCAGATTCAAAAACAACTACGGTTTTTCCGGCAAGGGAAGTCCCATCAAAAGAAAAAATCACATCTACCGTTCCAGAGGATTCTTTAGGAGTAAATGTGGTTTCGGCAGTAACCGCTTTCTTATCTATTTCGACAGGTTTTCCGGTTTCTTTATCCATAAGGGTTCCAGTCATAACATATTCTTCGCCGGGCAGAAGATTTTTGTAAGCTACCGTATCTACAAGGGTAACTTCTTTATCTGCCTGGGAAAGATTCATATCTGTTTCCTTATCTTTTGCAGTGGTCCCGATTTCTGGGAAATAGATAGTCTGATCCTGATCTGTAATGTCCGCATGAACAGCCAGTTTTAAATCCTCCTGGTACAGTTCTTCAAATACTACGATTGTTTTGCCCTTCAGAGAAGAGGCATTGAACGTAAAGGTCACTTTTGCAGAACCAGAAGATTTTTTTCGGTTTGAAGGTGGTTTCTGCTGTGACAGGTTTTCCATCTATTTCAATTGGCTTTCCGGATTCCTGATCCATCAGTGTGCCGATGAGCTTATAAGACTGTCCCTTCTTTAAGCCTTCGTATTCTACGGTATCAACCAGAGTGATTTTTTCTTCTGGTTTGGCAAAGTGGGAGTTGCTGTCTTTGTCAAGGGCAGTAGTTCCAATGGTAATCTGATCATCCGTTAAAGTTCCCATATCCACGACTACGTGATTTTTATATACAGAGACCTCAATTTTTAAGAGGTTCATACCTTCATTGGAATCGCAGCGTTGTTCTTCCAAAATATAGGTATCATAAATCAGGGCTCCTTTGGTATCATCAGGTTTAGAAGAGCCAAACCAGATTCCGTCTTCAGAAGTTTCCCCACGATTGGTATTTGTAGTGTGCTTATTCCATTCTGAGGAGGTACTGGCATAGCCATTTTTGTCTGTTACAATGGTATGACTTTCTCCTGTAGTTTTGGAGGTAATGGAAAATGGGACATTTGCCAGCCGGTTTAAATCTCCGTCAGATACCTTTACGAATTCTAAATCGCCACGGATTACCTGATTGGAAATCGCTGTTTCTTTTGCAGTTAAATCCAAAATTTTCCCATTTTCTGTGATATGAAACTCCTGAGAGAGTTTTCCCTCGTTCAAATAACCTTCCGGTGCTTTTGTCTCATCACCCCGGTAATGTCCATAAGGGAGAGTATCTTTTTTTGTGGAAGCAAGCCCTTTTTCATCTGTCTTCAAAGTGAGAACTACTTGATCTTTTTCGTAAAGGGTTCCATCCACAAGAACAGGATTTGGACCAAGATTGGTGATTGTAAATTCTGCATCCTTTAAAGAAGCATTTCCCTGTGGTTTGGCTTCTCCCGTTTCCAGATCCCGTTTTTGGATTTTGACACCGCCACGGATAATCTGGTTAGAAACAGAAGTCTCTTCTGTTGTTAAATCTACGATTTCTCCATTTTGGGTGATGTCAAATTCAAGAGCCTTTGCACCATCGGTTAGGTATCCGGAAGGCGCTTTGGTTTCTTCAATCCGGTAATGTCCAAGGGGCAGGGCATCAGCGGCACTTGCAGCAATACCATGTGCATCCGATTTAATTGTAAGTACTGCCTGACCATTTTCATAGAGCTTTCCACCTACCCATACCGGCTGTTTGTTCAAAGTGGTAATGGTAAATTCGGCATCTGCAAGCGATGCGGTTCCTTGTGCTTGTGTTCCCTGAGTTTCCAGATCCCGCTTCTGAATTTTGACGCCGCCTCGGAAGACCTGTTCTTCGACAGAAGAAGCGTTATAAATAGAGATAGTTTCTTCCGTACCGGTACTGGTGATTTGCTGCACGAAAACAGATTCGTTTGGAAGATAGCCGGCAGGTGCTTTGGTTTCCTGTACGGTTACTGTACCCAGTGGGAAGCAGACGGTCTTTCCATCACTGGCATAGAAAAAATTCATCCCCGGATACCAAATAATCTTTTGTAAAATGGATTTCTCCAGAGGATCTGTTTTCAAATATCCAGGTGCGAACCGGTTTCTTACCATTTGCTCCGGGATCGGTAGCTGACTGCTCTGTATAGAATTTTATTGTAAATTCGGCATTGGCGAGAGAGCCGGTTCCCTGTGCAGAATTTTGCTGTGTGTCAGCATCCAACTTTTGAAGGAGCAGTTTTACGGGATTATTTTGAGGAATATCCTTTACTTTTACGGTAGATGTTCCTTCTGCTTTTACCGTAACATTATGGGCGGAAGGATCTATAGCAAATCCTTCTGGGGCACTGATTTCTTTAACGGTGTAACTTCCTTCTGCCAGTTCTTTGGATTTTGCATATCCTTTTTTATCGGTAACAAGAGTTTCTACCAGTTCTTCCCCTTTGTAGATTCCGTATTTGGCTCCTTCTAAAGAGTAATTGCCATTTTTATCGGAAATATCGGTATTGGCAGAGGATTTCTGCAGTTCGATAAAGCCGTTTGGAACCTGATACCAGCTTCCTGCAAAAGTTTGGGAAGCATTGCCAGGAACGATAAAAGCACGGAAGGATTCTGGTGGGGCAGGAAGCCCTTCAATGGCGTTGGCAACTTCCAATGCTTTGTCAATATAATTTTGAGGTGCACCATGAAAAGCACCGGTGTCCCCATTATTTCCTGCATGGATATAGGAAACGACCAGATGACCAATGACATAAGAATTGTCATCGGACCATCCTTGGAAATATTGATCTTTTATTACCTTTTCATAACCATATCCACCGTTTAAGTAGTAAAGAGCTTTTCTGAGTGGGGAATTTTTTCCCAAAAGGTTATAAGGATACTTTCCGGAAGCCGGTGTTTTCTTTAATGGTTCAACGCAATAAGCCGTGTTATTGCCATCAAAGCTCATGCGGGAAGTATAATAGTCCCCGTATGGAATTTTGGCTCCTGCCTTATAATCAATGGTTCCATCTGCAGCATAAGCGGTATGGGCATTGAAAAAGAGTGTGCTAAGAAACATCGTGACACAAAGAAAAAAGGGCGGTTAGCCGGATATGAGGTTGTTTTGCTGGTTTTAACATAAATCTCCTCCTTTGTTAAAAAGAAAAGCAACCACATTCGGGCTGCAGGTAACATTAACCGACTTTTTTATCCTGGCGTTTCAAGATTTCCAGGAGTTCCTGTCGGTCTGTGGTAATTAATTCTTTTTCCAGGTTGGAAGCTTTAAATTCCACAGTGATATTATTGTTGTTTGTTGAAATCAGTCCGTTTCCACGTTGGAAATGGGTGATATTCATAACTTCGGTTTCAGAAAGACGAAGAATGGTTTTTACACGTTGTGCCTCTTCATCTTCCATGTTAAGAATAATTTTGGTTTTACAGTTATTGATAATGCCTTTTCCATATTTTCCGTCATCCAGAGCAAAAAGTCATTAAGATCCTGGGTTGCAAAAATACCGGCACCAGAGTATGCCCGGATAATCTTGGCAATCTCCAAAACAAATTCAGCGGCCAGGCGGTTACTGGAAGCACCGATGAGCTGCCATACTTCATCTACGAAAATAGCTTTTTCTTCGGTACGGTTTTCTTTGGCTTTATCCCATACATAGTCCAGAGCAACAAACATCCCCACCGTTAAGAGATCGCTGGAGCCGGTCAGCTCTGAGATGTCCAAAACAGTATATTTATTGGTCAGGTCTACATTGGTCTGCTGGTTAAAAGAGGAAGCAGAGCCATGGACAAGACGGTTCAGGATGTGAGCCAGCCGTTTGGTATCTTCGGTTTCCATCAAAACATCATATACATCTCCAAGAATTGGCATCGCTTTATAATGCTCCGGGTGTTTGGGATCAATGAGGGATTCATTCTTATGGGTGATTCCCTTTCTTGCATAGGTTTTAATCAGTGCTTCGTCCAAAAGCTGTTTTTCCTCATGGCTCATATCTGGAATGAGCAGAGAAAAGAAAACGTGCAGACGCTGAATCTTACTGGCTAAGGCAGATGCGTCTAAAGTTGGACCGTCCAGCAGCTCATTGACAGAGTTATCTACTTTTCGGATCTCCATGACATTGATGCAGTTTTGGCTGGCAGGAGAAATCTGGATAAAGGTTCCTCCTACATTTCTGGCAGCCCGATAAAACTCATGACCTTTTAACGGTGCGATGATAAATACCTGGATTCCTTTACGCCGCATACGAAGTGCCATAGTCTGCATGGTAAAGGTTTTTCCGGATCCAGAAGTGCCAAGAATCGCAATATTGGAGTTTTTATATTGTTTGGAGTCAAAAATATCAGCAATCACTAAAGAGTTGTTATGCTTATTTACTCCAAATAGGATGCCGTTGTCATCGCAAATGCTGTAGCTGACGAAAGGATAGCAACTGGCAGCTCCGGTGGTTAAGACATTTCGTTTTTGAGAGTTCATAGAGCTTCTTATCCAGGTTTACAAGAGGAAGGGAAGATAAAAATCCCTGTTCTTGCAGGAAGTAACAAGACCGCAGATCCATATCCTGTGAGATGAGAAGGTTTTTTCATCTCCTGAATCCGCCATTGCAGTTCTTCCAGATCACCTGCCGTAATTGTAATCAAAAGATTCATGTAATAGAAATCTTCATTATTAGCAAGTCCCTGTTTGAGGAAATAGCCGGAACGGATGGCAGAATCCAGATCATCAAAATCCGCATTGGTATCAGAGGCATCTTTGATCTTTGAACGGTTGATCCGGATTTGCTGTCCAAGACGTTGCTGGATCTTATCTTTGGGCTGTTTATGCAGAAAAAAGTCAATGTCAATTCCTTCGCCAGCATTGATAAGCAGGGACAGCCAACCTGGCATTACTTTTGCTTTGTAACCATCGCACGGCACCAGCAGGTAAGAATGGTAGATGCCATTTACCAGCACATAGTTGCTGTGCTTAAAGTCCAAAGACTCTGGTGCAATGAATTCATTGATATGGATGTTATCCACTTCCTGCTCACGGCCAGATTCCATATAGCGGGTAAGTACCTGGTTAATCCGTTTTGGCAAAGGTGTTTCGGTACATTTGGTACGGTTCAGTAAAGTGTAGAGTACATCGGTTGTAAACTCATCTTCATTGTCATGAACCAGCACATCGTTGCCGCATTGATATAGAAAGGTTTTTGCGGTCTGTGCAGCAGTTTCCAAAGCTGCCAGGATTTCCTTTTCCTCCACCTTCCGATTCACATTGAAAGGTTCGTATTCAAAGATTAGGAAAAAACGTCTGGAAACCGCTTCTCTGGAACTTAACTGCCGGACAAATTGGATATAGTCTTTTTGTAACTGCCGGCAGTTAGGATCTGATTCCCGTTCCATTTCCAAACGGGACTGTTCCAGATGTTTGTTGATATCCGCTTTTTTGGAGATCATCTTAATCTGCAGTTTCACAGGACTGATTTTTAGGTAGGAGATGAAACTGAAGATGATCCCCTGTTGTTCCCTGGCACTGCGTAAGAGGAAATTGATCGGTTCAATCTCCAGGATTTTTACATAACGATGGTCTGTCGTGTAGATAACACCATTGGCAATCTTATCAATAGGAAGATAATCTTCCAAGGTGATTTCTTTTCGCTTTTTCTTTTTGCTTTTCCCGGAAGCAGGAGGCTGGTTGGAAGCTTTATTCGCAGTTCTTTCTTTTTTTGCGTTCCTCCGAAAGTTGCTTGCTTTATCTGTTGTTTTTCAAGTTTTGCCTGCCTTTTCGCACTTTTACGTGCAGCGGTTTGTTCCTTTTTTTAATTGTCGGGACTCATATTTAAGAATCCGGATGTCTTCACGAGCCTGTTTGCGTATTCCACGTTTTGTAGAAGTGTCAAACTGCCGGCGTTCTTTTTTTTTTAATAGCAGAGGTTTCTTTTGTTTCCTCTTCGGAAGACATCTGTGAGCAGTTCTCTTCAGAAGAAGATTCTGCAGGTTGCTTTGGATGACGTTTTCGTTTTCTGGTTTTGGGTTCTTTGTTACGGGGTTTTTTAATCCGGTACCTTTTTTTTCGGCTCCGGATGTACATCCATACGGTAAATAACCCGGCGGTTTTTCAGAAAACGCAGAGCGTTCATTAAAAACGCAGTAATGCTTTCCCCACCGATTCCAATTAGAGAAATCATAGCTGCAGGCAGAGCAGTCATACAGAGAATAATAATCCTGACAGTGAGTGTCAGAGGCAGATTGATAACAGGAATGGTGATCAGGATTGCCAGGACACCGCCTTCGATGGCATTACGGATTTTAAACATTCCGCCCATAAAGGTCCCTTTTTCTATAAAATTGCGTGGGATGAAGACAGGATGTTGTTCTTCAGTATTGTTCATGGCTGCACCTCCTTTGGTTCTTCCATGGAAGGAGTTTCCGGAACTTCTGTGACAGGGGCAGCTTTTTCCGAATTCACGGAGGTATCGTCATAACCGCCTTCTTGCAACTGTTCAATTTCCTCTGTTGTGATAGAAGGAAGTTTGTCATCTGTCGGACGTTCATAGATGATTTCTTTTCCAGAATCAGGGGTACGTTCCTCACCGAAAAAGAATCTTCCAGTAGAGGAAGTGTAGTACACAGGAAGAACAGACTTATCCGGAAGCTGGAACAAAAAATTAATATCAGAAGCATTGGGATAGGTAGTATCATCAGCAAGGAAACGGATGGAAGTTAGAGATATCTGTTTTACGGTTTTTAAGATAGGAGGTCAGTTCTTCCTGAAAAAGTTTCACCTGTTCCTTGGAGAAAAAGTCTTCCAAAGCTTCAAAATCCTGAAAGCTTATGGATTCGTTATTTTCTGCTTGTTCTGTCTCGGCATTTTCATTATTATCGTGTTGAGTATTTTCTGTCTCGGAATTTTTTGTTTCCATTTTTGGGATTTCCAGATGGAGGGAAAAACAAATCCGATGATAATTAAAAAGGCCATCATAAAGATAGCCAGAATTGCCTTTTTTTCTGTTCATAAGTGTCTCCTTTACTTTTTTAGCGAAGATCCAATAGGCATTTGCGGTTGCATGCACTTCCGTCATCATATCGAATTCACGGTTGATGTAGTTTTTGGAGGAACTATCATTGGGATCATTGACTAATACTTTACCTCCAGCCGTTACACCACGAAGGACAATAAAATGTCCGCCACTGGTAAAAAGCCCGGCTCTTTGGGAACTGATGACCGGATGACCTTCAGATAAAGCCTGAAGTACCTGGTTGGGATCACTGGTCTGTGTGACAGCCCCACACCCAAAATGATCGGAGCTGCCTGAAAATAAGACCAGTAAGTGCCGACTCCTGGTTTGTAATAGGAATTTCCGCACCAGGATATTGCATCAATAGGTGTAATGGTAGTGCCTGTAAGATAACTGGCAATCATAGCAAAGCTTGTCGGACCGCATCCGCTGCTGGCGATAGAACCCCCGCCGTATGGAATGTTTCCATAGTCTGTCTGGAGATAGTGTGGAATCTGCATGCCGTTTGCGGGATAGCTGCCGCCACTGGCAGTAATTTGGTAATAGCGAAGGACATGATCCACATATTCTTTATCCCCATACCGGTCATAAGGCCAGCTTGGTCTTGCACACATCATATCAGAGTAGGCAATCGCATTTTCTTTGGTATAGCCACCGTCACGCTCCATTGCCCAGTCAATGTATGCAGAACCGTAGTTGTAACCCTGAAGAGCCAGTTTAATCCGGTCTAAGTCCGTAGGTCCGGTACAGCCGGCTTTATCAAGGGCATATTTTAATTCCTGTACGCCACATTCAATGGAGTATTCCGGATCTGTAATCCCATTTGGCACATGGGGATAGCGGGTATTAAATCCACCTTCCGCTGCTTGCATCACATCCAGCCCCCGTCCGCCAGATTCCTGCATCATGACTGCTAGGATTAAATCCACATAATCACTCATACCATATTTCGCAGCGGCTCTTTCTACAGCAGGGCGGTAGGACAATACCTCATCGCTAAGATTGATAGCAGCGACAATACCGGAAGAAGCAGTTCCAAAGAAAGCAGTCAGGTTTTCAGCATAGTTTTTGGCAAGTTCTTTCTGCTTGTCTGTAAGATGGAATACATGGTCTGCAAAATAGGAATCTCCGGCATAAACAACAGTATAGGTGTGTTTCGTAAAAGTAACCGTCTGTGTTTGTTCCTGTCCCTGTTCTGTGCCGGATTCTCCTTCTGCACCGCCATCAACGGTAACTTCCATGGTAACTGTTTCGGTTGCTACATCATAAGGAAAAAAGTCCTTCTTTATTTTCACGAATGAGTTTCTTTAATTGGTTTCGGTTGATAATTTTTATAATCATCCTGGCTGGCACAAAATTGTGAAATCAGCAGATTGGCATTGACGGAGATGCTGTATGTATAGGGATCATTGATGGATGCAGTATCACCTTGTGGAAGACGGGAAATTGCTGCATGGATCTCTGCCAGAATGTCTTCATGGCTTTCTTCTAACACTTCAACGATGGCTTCACGGGAAGCACGGATGTTTTCACTGATCATAGAGTTGCTGTTTAGTACATCACTTTGCTCGGTCAGGCTTCCAAAGATCAGACCAGGGAGCATCACAATAAATAAAACCGGGAGCAGCAGTATGGCGAGAATAACAAGAAGAATTTTAGCGAGCTGATTCCGGTTGGCTATGACGGCTCCAATTGCTGCTGTGAAAGGTCCGCCAAGGGCGGCACCATATCCTGCTTTGGAGAAAGTGGCTGCTGTTTTTAAGGACTTTAGGTGAGAAACGGTACTGGAGCCTACATCCATTGCTTCGTCAAGTCCAGAACGTTCTGTATCCATTACTAAATCCGATCCTTTCTTGGAGGAGTAGGAGGAAGCTTTTGGACAATGGATTCGTTGTAGGCTATTTTTCCATCGCCAGCATCATAAGGGATTTTGGATACCGTATTTTCGGCATATTGCTTGTACCAGGTAGCTCCGTCTACAGATTGCACAGTTTCATAGGTTCCCTGGGTAGGAGCCGTATATTGATCGGCATGGTACATAGCAAATTCCCGGCTGTCTCCATTGGAACCGGACTCAACGCCTGTTATCCTGCCGCCGCCAATCTCAACATTGGTATAGGAATGATCCGTTTTATCTTCATTTTGAATTCCCATGTAGGATTGAAATGCAGAAACAGCTCCATCACCTTTGATCGAGCCAACTTGACCATAGTTTCCTTGAGCAATATTGCTGATAACGTTATTGGCAAAATCCCCGCCCTTTTCAAGGGAAGACTGATAGAGTGCATTTCCGATACTTGGTCCTTCGGTATATCCGGTGGCTGCATTTACCGCAGAACGCTCTGTCTGCCTTCCAACGGCTCCGGCTAATCCTCCGGAAAGGAAAGAACTTTGTACTGCAGCACTTCCGGGAGAGGAAGAATGGGAACTACTATGGCTTCCACCTCCATGCCCTCGAAAGGAACTTGCAAGACCTCTTCCGGCGATTAAAAGTTCAGCCATCATATTTCCACCAGTATTTCCAACATTGACTCCCAGACTTGCCATAAAGCTGTCAATCTTTTGAGAAACCTTCAAAAAAAGCAATGGCACACAGAAACCAGATAAAGACATTACCGGTGACCGTTTCTTTTCCCTGTGCATCTACAGCTTGCTGTACCTCTGCTTCTGTAAGTTCAGCGGCAAAGACCGGCATGGAAGTTACAAGAATCAGACAAGAAATCAATAGCAGGCTGCAGAGTAGTGTTTTCTTATGTTTCATAATCTCCTCCTTCCTAGAGTGATAAAGGGTTTGCAAGGAATGTTCCGACCATGGAAGTAAACAGCCGCAAACACCAGGCGTTCATTAAAAGCAAAAAGAACTGTCCGCCGAGCATACGGCACCAGCTCTTAAATACATTTCCGGTAGCCTGGGAAGCACCCGTGGAAAACGCAACAGGTGCGGTGTAGACCAGAACTCCAAGCAGTATGTAACGTTCCGCAGCTTCAAAAAGCAGCTTGATGTAATTCCAGGCAAGGATCAGTACCAGTATGAGGGCAACAATGGCAACAGCACCGTTGGCACATACCCCCAGGATTACTGTGATCACAGAGTTGAATTTGGCAAATTCCAGTGGTGGAAGATCTTCAGTCAGAATCCAGCTATACGGTGTTCCGGCAATATTCAATAGAAGATCCACGATGTCCTTGGCATAGAATGTTAGGAAAAGGAACATAAATGTCCGCAGTGATAATTTGATTGGATCTTCAGCGTCAATCCCTGTCCCCATAAAATAATTCTTAAAAAGCTGCCAAACCCAGTTTAAAAGGATGAGTCCGATAGCCAGTGCCAGAAAAATCTGGTACATTGTTTCCGCTGCTGGAAAATACCGGAGAAAAGTATCCATGGAACATCCCAGTGCACCCAGAACAGAAGTAGTAATCAAATCCAGAATGTTCATGACCTGTTCGGCAATCCATTCTACAATTCCGTCAAGTATTCCCATGACAGAGCCACCTCCTTATCTGCATTATCCATTCCACTGCCCGCCGGCAAAGAACGGAGTGATGTAAGCCATGATAAATCCCAGACCATTGAGAATCGCCCATGTAATGATGATTCGTTTGAGCCATGCCCTGGATTCATCCACGGTTTTTCCAGATTTGGAAAAATTCATCAAGAGCAAAGCAACCGATGCAGTTACAACAGCCGCAATGGTGGAAATCAGAATAATCTGGTTATATACGTCTTTCATGATTTCTGAAGCTTTATCCCAGATGGTAGCAGCCATAACTGGTTGTACATTACAGGCAATCAGGGTGAAGACAAGGAAGGCAGTGTAGAGATATTTGCCATAGTTCCGATGATGTTTCATGCCTGGTGGGCTTCTTTGTGTACATGGTTTTTCAAGTAAATGAACCTCCTTCATCAAAAAGAGGGCAAAGTGAGATCTTTCACTTTGCCCTGGCTTATAGTTTTCCTGCCTCATAAAAGCTTCAGTCCGGTCAATACGGAGGAACGCTTATTCCATATTTAGTTGTGATACTCCTTTCCATGCACTAAAAAACGCAGCTTGCACCAGAGAAGAGGCATTCCCTGGAAAGCTACGTTTTCGCTACATATAATTTTGACAGTATCATTTTAACATGGGTAGATTTTCCTGTAAATCGCAGAAGTATGCCAAGTTGAGTCAAGCATGAGAAAGAATAATGACACGATAAAATGAAAGAATTCCAAATAGGCAAAAAAAAGGACGAATTATACAATAAATATGGTGGTTTGTGCTGCTAACATATATTATGTAAGACAACAAGCAAGTAATGTGGTCTATTAATAAGGATACATATACGTTTACAAAATAAATACGAGGAGGGAAGGTATGACAGTTATAGAATATAAAAAATATTTTGAAAGACTTAAAGGAGAAGGAGATTTTTCAAGATTAGGAAAAGTTTTTTTAAAAAACCAAAAAAAGG
>ENA-OQCV01000244-OQCV01000244.1-human-gut-metagenome-genome-assembly--contig:-NODE-244-length-15791-cov-3.515003_pt1 | contig 15791 bp, 16 predicted proteins | sample MGYA00242766_ERZ504592 | MGnify/ENA primary metagenome ERZ504592 (study PRJEB26092, sample SAMD00036315) | human gut metagenome | host: Homo sapiens | study: EMG produced TPA metagenomics assembly of...
GAACTGCAAGCCGCCCGCGTCATCGCGCTCGACATCATTCCCGGCGCGGTGCCCATGGAAACTACCATTTCCCCGAACGCTGCCTCATGCTTTTCGGCGCGGAAAGGCCCGGGCCTGTCCGAAAAAGCGCTCGAACTGGCCGATGACGTGGTCTACATCTCCCAATTCGGCTCGGTCCGTTCCATCAACGCCGGCGCCGCCGCCGCGGTCTCCATGCACGCCTGGATCGCCCAGCACGCCGCGCCGCAAGCCTGATCGCGCCATCGGCACGCGGCAAGAAAAGCCGTCGAACGTTGCTGTACCGGAAAGATGACCAGGTGTCCAACGATTGGGTTGCGAAATGGAAGGCAACGTCCGCGGCTGGGTTGCGAACGGGGCACGAAATAGGGCACACGCTCGTCACACAGACGCGTTAATGTTAGGGACATGCCTACTTTCACCAAAGAAGAAATCGTGCATCTGGGCGATTTGGCCCGAATTGCACTTACTGACGAGGAGATCACCCGTCTGCAGGGCGATCTGAACGTCATCGCAGAATCCATCAACAAGGTCCAGGAAGTCGCTACCGACGATGTGGAACCAACCGCGAACCCGATTCCGCTGGAAGCCTACCTGCGCCCGGATGTGCCGGAAACCCCGCTGACTCAGGAAGAGGCGACCGCAGGAGCCCCGGTTTCCGAGGCCGGCATGTTTGTTGCACCGCGCATTCTGGGGGAGGAGTGACATGAGCGAACTCGTCAAGCTTTCCGCCGCCGAGATGGCGGCTAAGATCAAGGCCAAGGAAGTTTCCAGCCGTGAACTGGTTGAAGCGCATCTCGAAGTCATCGAGGCCGCCGAGCCGAGCATCAAGGCTTTCCTGAAGGTGTCCGGCGATCAGGCTCTCGAACAGGCCGACGCCTTCGACGCCAAGAGCGCCGACGACAAGGCCGCGCTGCCCGAACTGGCCGGTGTGCCGATTGCCATCAAGGATATGATCGTCACCAAGGGCATCGAGACCACCGCCGCCTCGAAGATCCTCGAAGGCTGGGTGCCGCCGTACGACGCCACCGTCATCGAGAAGCTCAAGGCCGCCGGCATGCCGCTGCTCGGCAAGACCAACCTCGACGAATTCGCGCAGGGCTCCTCGACCGAGCACTCCGCCTACCAGACCACGCACAACCCGTGGGACACCGAGCGCGTGCCCGGTGGCTCCGGTGGTGGCTCCGCTTCCGCGGTCGCGGCATTCGAAGCCCCGATCGCCCTCGGCACCGACACCGGTGGCTCGATCCGCCAGCCCGGCGCCCTGACCGGCACCGTGGGCGTCAAGCCCACCTACGGCGGCGTGAGCCGTTTCGGCGCCATCGCCATGGCCTCCTCGCTCGACCAGATCGGCCCGGTCTCCCGCACCGTGCTCGACTCCGCGCTGCTGCAGGAGATCATCGGCGGTCACGACAAGCGTGATTCGACGTCGATTCCCGAAGGCCCGCGTCCGATGGCAGCTGCGGCCCGCGAGGGCCTCAAGCGCGACCTTAAGGGACTCAAGGTCGGCCTGATCAAGGAACTCGGCGGCGACGGCTACCAGCCCGGCGTCGAGGCCCGCTTCAACGAGGCCGTCAAGAAGCTCGAAGAGATGGGCGCCGAGGTCGTCGAGGTCTCCTGCCCGCACTTCGAGTACTCGCTGGGCGCGTACTACATCATCATGCCGTCCGAGGTCAGCTCCAACCTGGCCCGCTACGACGGCATGCGCTACGGCCTGCGCGTGATGCCGCCGACCGGTGTACCGCAGACCGCCGCCAACATGATGGCCTACACCCGTGAGACCGGCTTCGGCGACGAGGTCAAGCGCCGCATCATCCTCGGCACCTACGCGCTGTCCGCCGGCTACTACGACGCCTGGTACGGTTCCGCGCAGAAGGTGCGCACGCTCATCATCCAGGACTTCCACAACGCCTTCGAGAAGGCCGACGTGCTGGTCTCCCCGACCAGCCCGTCCACCGCGTTCAAGTTCGGCGAGAAGATGAACGACCCGCTGGCCATGTACATGAACGACATCGCCACGATTCCGGCGAACCTCGCCGGTGTCCCGGCCATGTCGATTCCGGCCGGCCTGTCCGATGACGGCCTGCCTGTCGGATTCCAGTTCATCGCTCCGCAGCAGCGCGACGAGGTCATGTACAAGCCCGCCGCCGCGCTCGAAGCCGCACTTGAGGAAAGCTGGGGCGGCCCGATCTGGCAGTCCCTGAAGACCCCGTGGTTCGACGGCCTGAACAAGTGACGCATCGGAAGGAAAACAAACATCATGGCTGAAAAACTGATGAAGTACGCCGATGCCACCAAGAAATACGACGTGGTCTTCGGTCTGGAAACGCACGTGGAGCTGTCCACGAACACCAAGCTGTTCTGCCCGGCCCACATCGAGTTCGGCGGCGAGCCGAACACGCAGCTGACCCCGGTCTCCCTCGGTCTGCCCGGCTCCCTGCCGGTCATCAACAAGACCGCGGTCGACTACGCGATCAAGCTGGGTCTGGCCCTGCACTGCGAGATCGCAGAGTGGAGCCAGTTCGCCCGCAAGAACTACTTCTACCCGGACATGCCGCGCGACTACCAGATCTCGCAGTACGACAAGCCCACCAACGGCAACGGCTACCTGGATGTCGAGCTTGAGGACGGCACCGTGTTCCGCGTGCCGATCGAGCGCGCCCACATCGAGGACGACGCCGGCAAGAACACCCACGTGGGCGGTGCCGACGGCCGCATCGAAGGCGCCGACCATTCGCTGGTCGACTACAACCGTGCCGGCGTGCCGCTGATCGAGATCGTCACCAAGCCGATCGAGGGTGCGGGCGACCGCGCTCCGGAGATCGCCGGCGCTTACATGCGCGCTATCCGCGACATCGTGCGTGCGCTGAACATCAGCCACGCCCGCATGGAGCAGGGCAATATGCGCGCCGACGTGAACGTCTCGCTGCGCCCCTCCGCCGACGCCCCGTACGGCACCCGTTCGGAGACCAAGAACGTGAACTCGTTCCGCGGCATCGAGAAAACCATCCAGTACGAGATCCGCCGTCAGGCGGCGCGTCTGGACGACGGCAAGGAGATCCTGCAGGAGACCCGCCACTGGGATGAGGCCACGCAGACCACCGCCGGCGGCCGTCTCAAGTCCGACGCCGACGACTACCGCTACTTCCCGGATCCCGACCTGGTCATGCTCCACATCACCAAGGAGCACATCGAGGAGATGAAGGCCCAGATGCCGGAGATGCCGCGCGAGCGCCGCAACCGTCTCAAGGCCGAATGGGGCCTGAGCGACCTGCAGATGCGCGACATCCTCAACGCCGACGCGCTCGACCTGATCGAGGAGACCGTCAAGGCCGGCGCCAAGGCCGCCGGTGCCCGCAAGTGGTGGCTGGGCGAGCTGAGCCGCGAGGCCAACGCCAAGGGCGTCTCGCTCGAAGAGCTGCCAATCACCCCGGCCGACATCGCCGAGGTCGAGAAGCTCATCGCCGACGGCAAGCTCAACGACAAGCTCGCCAAGCAGACCGTCGAAGGCGTGCTCAAGGGCGAAGGCACCCCGGATGAGGTCGTCAGGAAGCACGACTACAAGATCGTCGAGGACAACGGCGCCATCGAGGCGGCCGTCGACGCGGCGTTCGAGGCCAACCCGGATGTCGTCGAGAAGCTCAAGAGCGGCAATATGAAGCCGATGGGTGTCATCATCGGAGCCGTGATGAAGGCCACGCGCGGCCAGGCCGACGCGAAGGCTGTCACCAAGGTCGTGATGGGCAAGATCAAGGGCTGACGCCCCGCGGGTTCGCCGGAATCCCGAGACCCTGAAATTCCGGTTTGAAGAACGGCCCTTGGCCGCGGTGCTGAACCGCGTGTCGAGGGCCGTTCGTCATGCCGCAGGCGCTCCCACGGCCGGCAGACACGTGGGCAACTCCTTCACAGCAAACGGTCAGTCGGGTAGGATATCTTCTGTACCGACTTCTACCAGCGTCAGTTGAGGAATAACGAATGTCTGAAAATGCCGCATTACCGCTCGATCAGGACGTATCCCGTGAGCTGCCCTCGCAGATCACCATACCGCCGATCAAGGGGGAGATGGTGCACCTGCGCCCGGCCAGCGTCGACGACCTGCCGCGCATGGATGAGCTGGACGCCTACTATGGCGCCTCCAAGATCACCGGCAAGGACGCTCAGGCGGAACGCGCCGTCGTACACACGTGGGTGAGACGCTCGGTGGCGTGGGCGAACGGGCAGAAGCCCGACGAGTCGGGCGTAGGCGATCCGGAGTCCCGCCGCACCATCGCATGGGCGGTACTGACCGACGCCGACCATGACGAGGACGGCGAAATCGACGCGCAGTCGACAGACAACGTCATCGGCATGATTTTCCTGATCGACATCGATGGCTGGTCGCGCTCCGCCCGCATCCAGGTGGTGCTGGGCCGTGACTACCGCGGGCGCGGCTACTCGCGCGACCTGATGCCGCGAGTCATGACGTACGGTTTCGCGCCCGAACCGGCCGGCCTGGGCATGCACCGCATCTGGGTGGCGGTGCCCGAGCAGAACTCGCGTTCGTGCTCCGTCTACCAGTCGCTCGGCTTCGAGCCGTCCGGCGCCTCGCGCGACGCTCTGTGGGATGCGGAGAACAACAAATACCAGGATCTGATTGTCATGGACACGCTGGTGGACGAGTATGATCCCATCCGCTCTCTCGACGCGTTCGGCATGCACGTGATTGAGGACAATCCCGGTGTGCAGGAGGCGATGAGCGCCCGTGAGCACTCGATCGCCATCAGGAAGAACATCGCCGCGCAGGCCGAGCCCGCGCCGGAGCCCGCCGCGGTCGAGGAGAGTGCGGATGCCGAACAGGCGCCCCGAATCGAGAAAGTCGCCGCAGCCCGAGTGCCGGAAGCGCACAATGACGATGAAATTGGCCGCGCCGGGTGAGGGAAGCACCTGGCCGTATGGGCAGAGCGAACGCAAACCTTCGAAGGAAGCTTGGTGGCGTATCCTCGGACGTGGCCGTAAACGTGATATGGAGGATGACGAATGAGTGCCGAGGATCTTGACAATTACGAAACCGACGCGGAACTCACCCTGTACAAGGAGTATCGCGACGTCATCAAGCTGTTCACCTACGTGGTGGAGACCGAACGGCGTTTTTATCTGGCGAACAAGGTCGATTTCAACGTGCGTTCCGCCGGTCAGGACGTGTATTTCGACGTGCAGCTCACCGACGCATGGGTGTGGGATGTGTACCGGTCGTCGCGTTTCGTCAAGAACGTGCGCATCGTCACGTTCAAGGACGTGAATGTCGAGGAAGTGCAGAAATCCGATATCGACATCCCCGACGATATGAATTGAGGCGCTGACGGTCGGACCGGCTGATTGCAGGCCGACTGCGGTCGGCCGTCCGCCGTCATTTGCCGGTGCCGTGTGCGCCCCAAACCGGCACGTCGCCGTTTCCCGCTCTCGTTTTCGTTGCGATACGCGGCTTCTCGTGTATGGCGACGGAAGGTTTTTGTAAGCAAAACAACAAAATCGGCGTGCGTTTCCAGCGGTTCATATATACTGTCTCTGATTCAGCGATAAGGAGACCTCACGTGACGCAGAAGCAATCTGTGGTGATCATCGGCGGCGGCCCGGCTGGCCTGACCGCAGCATGGGAGTTCGTCAACAACGGCGGCTCCGACACATACGATGTGACCGTACTCGAAGAAACGCAGGAGTTCGGCGGCATTTCGCGTACCGTCAAGCACAACGGCAACCGCATGGATATCGGCGGTCACCGCTTCTTCTCCAAGGACGACCGGATCATGGACTGGTGGAAGGACGTGCTGCCGCTGCAGGGCGCCCCCAGCTATGACGACAAGAAACTCGGTCGTGAGCACGACATGGAGCCGGGCGGTCCCGACCCCGAAACCACCGACCAGGTGATGCTCAAGCGCCACCGCGTCTCCCGCATCTACTGGAACCGCCGGTTCTTCGACTACCCGATCTCCCTGTCCGCCAACACCTTCAAGGCGATGGGCTTCAAGCTCACCATGGTCGCGGGTTTCAGCTACCTCAAGTCCATGTTCCATAAGCTGCCGGAGACCAGTCTGGAGAACTTCTACATCAACCGGTTCGGCCGCAAGCTCTACTCCATGTTCTTCGAGGGCTACACCGAGAAGCTGTGGGGGGCGTCATCCCTCGCAGATCTCCGCCGATTGGGGTGCCCAGCGCGTCAAGGGCCTCAGCATCCTCGGCGTTCTCAAGAACGCCTTCCGCAAGCTCAGCCCCAAGAAGCGCAAGGGTGAGGTCGAAACGTCGCTCATCGAGGAGTTCTGGTACCCCAAGCTCGGCCCCGGCCAGCTCTGGGAGACCGTGGAACGCCGGTGCGTCGACGCCGGTGCCACCGTCATCACCGATGCCAAGGTCGTCGAGATTCGTCAGGCACAGGGCCGTATCGAATCCGTGGTCTACGAGTCCTCGGACGGCAAGCGCACCGAACTGCACGCCGACCAGTTCATCTCGTCCATGCCCGTCAAGGACCTCGTCAACGCCATCGATGCGGCGTCTCATGACGATGACGCCGAAGCGTCTTCGGCGCCTGTCCCGCAGGACATGACCCACATCGCCAACGGCCTGCCCTACCGTGATTTCGTCACCGTCGGACTGCTCGTCAAGCACATGCGCCTCAAGAACACCACCGACATCCCCACGCTCGGCAACCCGCCCATCGTGCCCGATTGCTGGATCTACGTGCAGGATCCCGGTTACAAGGTCGGTCGTCTCCAGATCTTCAACAACTGGAGCCCCTACCTTGTCAAGGATGTCGACGATACCGTCTGGATCGGCCTCGAATACTTCTGCAACGAGGGTGACGATTTCTGGAACATGACCGACGTCGAGGCCACCAAGTTCGCCATTTCCGAACTGACCCGCATGCGTGTCATCAACGGCCCGCAGGATGTCCTCGACTCCCATCGCGAACGTGTCAAAAAGGCGTATCCCGCCTACTTCGACACCTATGCCCAGATGTCCGAACTCGTCGAATACCTCGACTCCTTCGGCAACCTTTACTGCGTCGGCCGCAACGGCCAGCACCGCTACAACAACATGGACCACTCCATGGCCACCGCCATCGAGGCCGTCGCCAACATCAAGTCCGGCAAGACCTCGAAGCAGAACGTGTGGTCCGTGAACACGGATAAGTCCTACCACGAACAAAAGTAACCCACACCAGATATCGCCCCCGCCAGCGGGGGCATTTGTTTATGTCTGCGACTCGGCGTCCGTTTTTGCATTGGTCTCCAGCCCGTTATACAGTATGGAAAGTCCGAAACGCATGGAGTGCGTCGGACGTTCAAAGCGGCAAGACCGCAATCATTCTTAGTGCAGGGACCGGTGCAATACGGTCTGCTAAGGAAAGGCAAACGAGTGGCAACTAGCCAGAATCTTGAAGGTATGAAGCTGATCGAGCTCAAGGAGCTCGCCAAGCAAATGGGTCTGCGCGGTACGTCGACGATGCGCAAGCCGGAATTGGTCGCCACCCTGCAGGCTGCACGATCAGGCGGCGAGGCGCCGGCGGGCGTTACCGTGCGACCGGTGAAGGGCGCCGCAAGCAAGCCGACCCAGCAGACGCAGCCCGCTGCACAGGCCGCGCAGACTCCGGAACAGGCTCCCAAGGCGGAGCCCAAGGGAAGTGCACCGGTGTCAGCGGCGGATGATGCGGTGGCCGGACTGGTCGCGTCTCTGCCCGAGCCCGATGCAGCCTCGACCCGCACGCCGCGTATCTCCCGCCAGAAGGCCGCCGAATCCGACAGCAAGGACGACCGCGCCGCGGCTCCTCGCCGTCGCACCCGCGACGATGCAAAGGCGGGCCAGGTGGCTGCCGATCTGTTTGATGAACTTGACATCGCGCCGGCGGACGATCAGCCGCGTCATCGCGATGATGCGGCTGATTCCGGCATGATGCGTCGTCGTCGCCGTACCATCGAACCGCGCGAGCGCGACCAGCAGAACGACACCGTCCGCGACCTCGACGATATTCTCGCCACGCTTCCGGTACAGAACGCCAATGCGGACGCCGCCCGCGGCACCCGTGGTGACCGTGATAATCGAGATGACGACGAGCGCGAATTCACCCGCCGCAACCGTAGCGACCGCGCTGACCGTTCCGACCGCGGCGACCGCGGCGGCGATCGCAATGACCGTGGCGACCGCGGTAACGACCGCAACAACGACCGTCGCCAGCGCCGCATGCGCGGCCGCGACCGTGGCGGCCGCGACTACGATGATCGCGACACCCGCGAAGTGCGCATCTCCGACCATCAGGACAACGGCGGCGACGATCTCGTGCCGGTCGCCGGCATCGTCGACGTGCTCGACTCCTACGCCTTCGTGCGCACTTCCGGGCCTACCTGCCCGGCCCGAACGACGTGTACATCTCGATGGGTCAGGTCAAGAAGTACGGCCTGCGCAAGGGCGACGCCGTGACCGGATCCATCCGCGCGCCGCGCGAGGGCGACCGCCGCAACCAGCGTCAGAAGTTCGTGCCGCTGCAGTCCGTCGACACCATCAACGGCATGAGCGTCGAAGAGGCGGCCAACCGCCCGCAGTTCGCCAAGCTCACCCCGCTGTACCCGCAGGAGCGCCTCAAGCAGGAGACCACGCCGAACAAGCTCACCGGCCGCATCATGGACATCGTTTCCCCGATCGGCAAGGGCCAGCGCGGCCTGATCGTCTCCCCGCCGAAGGCCGGCAAGACGATCACGCTGCAGAACATCGCCAACGCGATCACCACGAACAACCCCCGGAAGTGCACCTGATGGTCGTGCTGGTGGACGAACGCCCCGAAGAAGTCACCGACATGGAGCGCACCGTGGCCGGCGAGGTCATCTCCTCGACCTTCGACCGTCCGGCCTCCGACCACACCACCGTCGCCGAGCTCGCCATCGAGCGCGCCAAGCGACTCGTGGAGCTCGGTCAGGACGTGGTGGTGTTGCTTGACTCGATGACCCGTCTCGCCCGCGCCTACAACATCGCTGCGCCGGCCTCCGGCCGCATCCTGTCCGGTGGCGTGGACGCCCAGGCGCTCTACCCGCCGAAGAAGTTCTTCGGCGCCGCCCGCAACATCGAAAACGGCGGCTCGCTGACCATCATCTCCTCCGCGCTGGTGGAGACCGGCTCCAAGATGGACGAGGTGATCTTCGAGGAGTTCAAGGGCACCGGCAACATGGAACTGCGTCTGAGCCGCGAGCTGGCCGACAAGCGCCTGTTCCCGGCCATCGACGTGAACGCCTCCGGCACCCGCCGCGAAGAGCTCATCACCTCGCCGCAGGAACTGCCGATTATCTATCGTCTGCGCCGTCTGCTCGGCGGCATGGAGCCCGAGCAGGCATACCAGACGCTGGTGCCGCGCCTGAAGAAGACCGCGACGAACCGCGATTTCCTCGCCGCCATTATCCAGCAGAGCAACAGCAACCCGGTCAACGGCAACTGATCCGGCTGCCGTCTGCCGGGCTCCGGCACGACGGCCTGAACGAGAGGAGCCCCACTTCGGCATTGAAGCGGGGCTCCCGTCTATATCCGGCCTGCTTTCAGGCCATGATCTGCAGATGATGGTATCCGGGCGTATGGCGGCCCAGCGCGGGGTTGACGTGACGTTCGGCGAACACGCGCATCCGTCGCACGCCCTCGCGCAGCTCACGCCCGTCCCCGGCGTAGGAAAGCCTCACGAATCCGGCCCCCTCACTGCCGAAGGCCGTTCCCGGCACCACGGCGACGTGCTCCTCGTCCAGCAGCATACGGCTGAACCTGTCGCAATCCATGCCGCAGGCTCGCACGTCCACGAACGCGTAGAACGCGCCCTGCGGCTCGATCAGGCGCAGCGCGGTGCAGCCGTCGAGCTCGTCCAGCACGATCTGCCGCTTGGCGCAGTATTCCTCGCGCATGGCCGTGACATGCTCCTGCGGGCCGGTCAACGCGGCCACGGCGGCATATTGCGCCGTCGAGTTGACCGATGAGTGCATCAGCTCGGCGAGCTTGCTGGTCTGTTCAATCAGCGGCTCGGGGCCGAGCAGGTAGCCGATACGCCAGCCGGTCATGGCGAAGGTCTTGGACAGGCTTTCGACGACGACCGTGCGCTCGTGCATGCCGTCGATGGCGGCGATGGAGGGCGCGATTGACGCGGAGCCGTCGAAGACGAACGGGTGATACACCTCGTCGGAGATCACCCAGATGTCATGCCGGATGCAGACGTCGGCGATGCGCTCCAGCTCGGATAGCGGCGTGACGGCTCCGGACGGGTTGCCGGGGGAGTTGAGAAGAACGGCCTTCGTGCGCGGCGTGATTGCTGCTTCGATATCGTCGGCGTTCAGCCGCATCTGGTGTTCCGGTTTGAGCGCGACGGGCACCGGCACTCCGCCGCACATCAGGGCCTCCGCATCGTACGAGGTGAAGTACGGCGACGGAAGGATCACTTCGTCGCCGGCGTCAAGCAGCGCCTTCATCGCCAGGAACAGACCGATGGTCGCGCCGTCGACCGCCTGTATCTCGGTGTCGACGTCGTAGCGCAGCCCCTTCACCTTTTCGGAGTATGCCGCCACGGCCTCGCGGAACGGCTCGATGCCGAGCACGTTCGTGTATGTGGTGTGTCCTTCGCGGATCGATCGGCATGCGGCTTCCACGATATGCGGCGCCGCGGTGGCGCTGGGTTCGCCCACGCACAGCGAGATTGCGTCAGGCACGTGCTCGACCCGGTCGAATACGTCCCGGATGCCGGAACGGGGGCACGCTGAGCGAGTGCTGCGAAAGTGCGGGCATGGACATGGTGTCACCTTTCAATCATGAACAAGAATATAAAAGTATACAGTAGTACATTGAAAAATCAGTAATTATTACTATATAATTCGTAAATAACAGTAAGAAATCAATGGAATAATACTGGATTGACATCGCGATAAGCTGTCATCAGACAAGTTCGCGCCGGAACCGCTCCACATGCAGGTTGCGGCGAACCGTATGACCCGGGAGGACGTGATGGCACAGGCGAATACGCGCAATGACGAGGAACCGGACGCGGCATCGCGCAAGGTGGAGATCAGGCCGGAGGGCTCCGCCATGCTCGACGCCACGGACGAGTCCATCCTCGATGCGTTGGAGGAGGACGGGCGGGCCACGCTGGCTCAGCTGTCCCGGCTGTCCGGCCTGTCGGTGTCCGCGGTGCAGTCCCGCGTGCAGAAGCTGGAGAAGCGAGGAATCATCAAGGGGTATCGCGCGGTGCTCGACTATGAGCTGCGCGGTCTGCCGATCAGCGCGTTCGTGTCCGTCACGCCGCTGGACTACTCGCAGGAGGCCGATATCCCCGGCAAGCTGCATGAGCTGGAAGGCGTGGTGTCCTGCTACTCCATAGCCGGCGCGCCCAGCTTCATGCTGGTGGTTCGCGTGTCGTCACCCAGCAAACTGGAGGAGCTGCTGAACCGCATCCATCGGACGGTGCCGGTCAGCACCGAAAGCACGGTGATCCTGCAGACGTATTTCTGACGGATGCCATTCGCCGTAGGCGTTAGACATCCCGGCCGGCATTGACCATATCGTTCCATCGTTGAGGAATAGCCGACAGTCCGGGTTCGGCCCACGCGCTATGGTAGGCAGTATGAGTGAACCCGAGAACAGCGATTGGGCGAAGCCGTCATCCCGCGAGGTGGGAGGCGGCGGATCCGAAACCGTCATCGACGCCGACACCGCACGGCATGATCCGCAGACCGCGGTCACCGTGGCCAAGATCAAGGCGCTCAGGCAGTCCATCGACAATGTGGACACGGCCATCGTCTCCTTGCTCGCGGAGCGGTTCAAGTACACGTCCCAGGTGGGCGTACTCAAGGCGCGGGCCGGATTCGCGCCGGCGGATTACAAGCGCGAGGACTACCAGATCGAACGGCTGCACCGCATCGCCATCGACGCCGGACTCGATCCCGACATCGCGGAAATGTACCGGGAATTCGTGGTGGCCGAGGCCAAGAAGCGGCATCAGCGCATCGCCGACGCGGGAGGGGATCCCGGCGTGCTCGACGTGTTCGCCTGATCGGCGGAGATTTGCCGCTCTGCCCGCATCGTCGGTGGCGTGCATATGCATGCCTGTATTCGGCATGCGGGCCGCGTGATGATGAATGAAAGGGGGAGCGACGATGGCGCATATGACCGGGGTGATGACGCGAAGCCTGGCGGCTGCCGCCACGCTGGCCCTGACTCTGGCCCCTTCGGCGGGCGGGCCGGTCACGGCCGGTGCCAATCCGGCTGAAGGAGATGCCGGGTATTCCAAGACGCAGCGAATGTCATGTCTCTCGCCAACTCGGACGGGGTTCCGGGACGCCTGTACGTCACCAACCAGTTCACGGTCTCCCGCGGCGGCGACATCGTCGACTACGTGGCCGGCAACAGCGGTGACGGTTCCATGCTCGCGGCGGAATACAAGGCTGTGGAAACCGGCAAGACCACACAGGAGCGGGTGAAGGCCGGGCAACGCGTGTTGCCGTGGTCGGTCAGCATCGCCTACGGCCTGAACGGCCCGCAGGTGAAGCCGTCCCAGATCGCCGGTGCCAGCGGACTGGTCGATATCCGTATCACCGTGGAGCCCAATGCGGCCGTGTCCAACGGCTACGCGGAGAACAGCATTCCCGTGGTGGCGTTCACCGTACCGTCTTCCGTCTCCGACGATATCACCGTCGGAGACGGCATGACGCTGACGACGCAAGGATCCGACATGCTTGTCAGCGGCGTCGGGGAGCCCGGCAAACGCACGGTGTTCGACTGCTATATGAACGCGAAGAACTTCTCGATGAGCCAACTGGCGTTCGTGACCGTGCAGGCCGATGACACGGCGTCGTTCGTCGACGAGGTCACGGCTGTCTCCGACCGTGCTGACGCACTGGTCAACACGCTGGTCGTCACCGGTTCCGCGTCGGACCGCAAACTAATCGAACAGCTGACCGCCATGCGCGATCGCGAGCAGAAGCTCGGCGAGAAGGCGATCAAGGAGAAAACCGCAGCGCACAAGGCTGCGTTCTCGTCGTATATGGCGCATTACGTGGGGTCGTACACGACCCATCTGTCCGGCAGCATCGGCTCATCCACGCAGATGCAGGCGCTGATCGGCACAGCCGGCGAACTGACCGGCGACACCCCGATGGCGCAGGCGGTCACCGACCTCGCCAACGCGGTCAACGCGGTCAGTGCCGCGCATGAGCACGACGGCGCAGTACATGCCATAGACGACCTGATTCAGCGCATCCGTCAGCGCGGCACGTCGGGACTCGCCGATGAGATCAGCCAGACCATGGCCCAGGAGTCCACCGAGGGCGCAACGGCGTACAAGGCCGGGCAGAGCCAGCTGTCCAACGCGATGATCCCCCTATTCGATGGGCCTACACCGACGTGTACACCAAGCATCTGAGCGAGCTGACCGGAGGCACGTCGGCGGGAGCCGCGCGGTATCAGCAACAGGCGATTGACGCCGCCAACGAGGAGTTCTCCACCAGCGCCGACCTTCAGGACGACAATCAGAAAGTGCAGTCGGCGATGGCACGCCTTGGCGGCGGCATCCGAACATACGGGCGCGGCGAACGCATTGCAGCAGATCAGCATACAGTTCGCCGGCGCACTGACCAGCACCGCCTCCACCGGCGATGCGCAAGGCGGCGATGCGGCTGCGGACCGGGTGCGTTACGGCTGGGCCGGTTCCGACACGACGTCGATGGCGGCGAAGGCCGAGCGCAAGCGGCTGGCCGCCGTCAGCAGGCAGGAGCGTGAGGAGGCCGAGCGCAAGGCGCAGGCGTTGGCCCAGTGGCAAGACCGATGACGACTCGCAGTCAGGCATGAGTATCGGCGATGTGATGGGCAATGCCAGCGGCCTGGGCATGCTCGGCGGCGCCGTCAAGAGCGACGGCAAGGGCGGCAACAAGGATAGCGGCGACGGCAAGGATGGAAACGCCAGCGGCAGCGGCTCGTCTTCGGCGACGGGCACGGCATCCGGTTCGAAGTCGGCGTCGGTTCCGAAGTTCTCGCCGGTATACGGCATCGCCGGCATGAACCCCAGATCGCCGTTGCAGAGCACGTCGTCTGAGCTCATCGACGAGACAGTGGCGATTGGTGACGTCTCCGACATGCTGGTTCAGGCCGCGCAATCGTTGGCCGGCAGCGGCGGCGGCAGCGCGGCCGTTGACGGCAAACCGGTCGCGCGTCTCGCTGCCGCGTTGAGACGGTTGTCGTGCGACGGTGCCAACGCATACTCCGACCACTGCATCGCCGACGGGCGGCACAGTTACGACGTGCTATCCGACTGGAACCGGCATACCGAGGATCTGCGTCTGCTGATCATCATGCCAGCCGTGTGACGGGTGCGCGGCATACGGCGCACGGCCGGCATGCCGCCGTCACGATGCCGTGGATGCAAAACGGCCCCCTCGTGGATCCGAGGGGGCCCGTTTCCGTTCGTGAGAAGCAGGTTACTTCTTGGCCTTCTTCGCCGGCGGCTCACCGAGCTCGCTGGCATCGATGACGACGGTATCGTCGCCCTCGCCTTCGGCCGCGGCCTCCTCGGCGTGCTTTTCGGCGAGATCGAACTTGCCGATCACGCGGCCGGCCTGCGCCACGTCGTCCAGAGCGGACTTGATGGCGTCGATGCCGTCCTTGACGGCGGCCAGCGTCACCGACAGGATCGGGGTCTTCATCGAGACCTTGGCCTCGGACTTGATCTTGCGCAGCTGCTCGACGGCCTTGCCGGCCCAAGCCAGCGTCTCCGGGGAGGCACCGGTGGCTGCTGCGGCATAGATGTCGGCCTTCGGCCAGGCGGCGCGGTGCACGGACCCCTCGCCGGTGTGCATCCAGCTCCACACCTCTTCGGTGGCGAACGGCATGGTACGGGGCCAGCAGGCGCGCGAAGGCGTCCAGGCCTAGGCCCAGCGTCGTGCGCGCGGACTTCACGGCCGCGTCGCTCGGCACCTTGCCGTGCGCGTCGGCAGTGCCGTACGCGCGGTTCTTGACCAGTTCGATGTAGTCGTCGCAGAACTGCCAGAAGAAGCTCTCGATGACTTCCAGCGCCTTGGAATGCTCGTAGGCGTTCAGCGCGTCGGTGGCCTGGCGGATCACCAGCGCCAGCTTCGCCATCACGGCGCGGTCGAGCGGCTCGGTCACGTCGGCCGGGTTCCAGACGGCGTCGGCCGTCTCGCCCACATGATGGTTCTCGTCCTCGCGACCGATGGCCAGCGCGAACTTCGAGGCGTTGAGCAGCTTGATCGCAAGACGGCGGCCGATCTTCATCTGGCCTTCGTCATACGTGGCGTCGAGGCCGAGACGGGCCGCGGCGGCCCAGTAGCGCACCGCGTCGGCGCCGAACTGCTCGATCGGCTTGTTCGGCACGACGACGTTGCCCTTGGACTTCGACATCTTCTTGTGGTCCGGATCGAGGATCCAGCCCGACAGCGTGGTGTTGGCCCACGGCAGGCACTTGTTCTCGAGATGCGCGCGATCCACGGTGGAGAACAGCCAGGTGCGGATGATGTCCTGACCCTGCGGACGCAGATCCATCGGGAAGGTGGCATTGAAGATCGCCTGGTTCTCCTCGCCCGGTTCCTCCCAGCGGGTCACGATCTGCGGGGTGAGCGACGAGGTCGCCCACGTATCCATGATGTCCGGCTCGGCGGTGAAGCCGCCCGGCACGTCACGCTGGTCCTCGGTGTAGCCTTCCGGCACATCGTCGGTCGGATCGATCGGCAGACGGTCCTCGCTCGGGGTGATCGGATGATCGTAATCCGGGGGTGCCA
>ENA-OQCV01000245-OQCV01000245.1-human-gut-metagenome-genome-assembly--contig:-NODE-245-length-15740-cov-3.157625_pt1 | contig 15740 bp, 20 predicted proteins | sample MGYA00242766_ERZ504592 | MGnify/ENA primary metagenome ERZ504592 (study PRJEB26092, sample SAMD00036315) | human gut metagenome | host: Homo sapiens | study: EMG produced TPA metagenomics assembly of...
ACGGAAAATTGCCAGCACACCATTGCAGAAAAAGTTTTCTGTTGTGGTTACAGTCTGTTGGTTACAAACAAAAAACACGGAGGTTTTTGCCTATGAAGGAAGTTCGCGTTTGCGAAGCAATGAAGTCCCCGGTGGGGACTTTAAGCGACGGAACGGTCTTGCATCAGCAAGATGGAGGGACCAAGTCCCGACAAGTTCCGATCTGGGAGAAAAGCAATCTGACGCTGGAAGAAGCCGCAGCTTATTCCGGCATTGGTATCAACAAGCTGCGTGAAATGAGCGATTCCAAAGACTGTACCTTTGTTCTCTGGAATGGTACGAAACGGCTGTTGAAACGCCGCAGGCTGGATGAACACCTTGACCGATTATTTTCGATTTGACAATGAAAAATGAAGTCGGCAGTTGAAAGCACCTCGGCGGTATGGTATGATTAAGCTGTAGGTTGCTTTCTGCCAACAATGGAGGACATAACGATGGCAGAAAGAAGAAAAGACTCAAAGAAGCGTGTTCTAAAGGAAGGTGAATATCAGCGCAGTAACGGAACGTATGAGTACCGCTGGCGCAGTGAAAACGGCAAGCGCAACAATGTGTCCGCCAAAAGTCTGGAAGAACTTCGTGAGAAAGAAGCAGAGATTCAGCGTGACCGCAGTGATGGCATTCGTTCGGAAGCGCGGAACACGACCATCAATGACATTCACGAGCAGTGGCTGCAACTGAAAAAGGGGCTGAAAGCCAACACACTGGTCAATTACGAGTATATGTACAAGATGTACGTATTCCCGGAGTTTGGAAAGCGGAAGGTCGGAAGCCTGAAAAAGTCGGATGTGCGGCGGTTTTACAATGGCCTTGTGGATTCGCAGCGTCTGAAAGTGGCAACGGTGGAGAACATCCATACAGTGCTGCATCAGGTGCTGGATTTTGCGGTTGAGGACGAGTATCTCCGCATCAATCCATCCGATAATGCGTTGAAAGAGTTGAAGCAGACGCACAATCTGGACAGCGAACGCCGCAAGGCTCTGACCGCAGGCCAGCAGAAGCTGTTGATGGACTTCTTGAAAAACAGTGAGAAGTACAATCACTGGCTTCCCATCATTACTGTGATGGTGGAATGTGGTCTCCGTGCTGGTGAGGCAACGGGTTTGCGCTGGGAGGACATCAACCTTGATACGGGTGAAATCAGTGTAAATCACACGTTGATTTATTGCAGCCACCGGGAGAAAGGTTGTCTGTACGGAATCAATACACCCAAAACGGAAGCTGGAAATCGAATTGTGCCTATGACTCCGGCAGTCAAGGCTGCTTTTGTACAAGAGCGAGAGTATCAGAAGAAAACTGGAATTTCCTGCAAGGTGACAATTGATGGCTATACGGATTTTATTTTTGTAAACCGTTTTGGCGAGTGCCAGCATCACAGCACCATCAATAAAGGCATTGACCGTATCATCCGCGACTGCAACGAGGAACAGCTGGCAAAATGCGAAAGCGGTACAATTAAGCCGAAGAACCTTGTCCTGCTTCCGAAGTTTAGTTGCCATTCCTTGCGGCACACCTGCGCTACCCGGCTTTGCGAGGCCGGAATCAACATGAAGGTCATTCAAGACGTACTGGGCCACGCCGATATTACCACTACCATGAACATCTACACTGAGGCCACAAAAAATCTCAAGAAAAAGGAAATCGACAAGTTTGCAGAGTTCTTATCTGCAACCACGACATTTGAAGGAAAGGAGGAAAATGACTGATGGAAAATAAATCTGTAACCCTCGCAGCGCAGGTTCTTGCCCCGGCAGTGAGCGAGATTCGTTCTCTGCTGGAAGCTTCCCGTAAAAATGTAGCACAGCAGGTCAATCAGGAACTGCTGTCAACTTATTGGAAGATTGGTGAGATCGTTGTTCGTTGTGAACAAAATGACAGCATCCGTGCTGCATATGGTGAAAAGACCTTATCGCAGCTTTCCAGGGCGTTGACAAAGGAGCTTGGCAAGGGCTTTTCGCGCTCGAATGTTTACAATATGCGGCAGTTCTATCTCAGCTATCCAATTTTCCAGACAGTGTCTGGAAAATTGAGTTGGTCGCACTACTGTGAGCTGTTATCCATTTCCGATAAGGAGAAGCGCAGCTTCTACGAAAAAGAAGCGGTCAATTCTGGCTGGTCTGTCCGTGAAATGAAACGTCAGGTTGAAAGTTCCCTGTTTGAACGGCTGCTCTTGTCTCGTGGGGATGCCAACAAGGAACAAGTTTTAGCATTGGCTGAAAAAGGTGTGGACTACACTAAGCCGGAGGACATTATCAAGGACCCGTATGTATTCGAGTTTTTGGGGCTGCCGGAAGAAAAGCCGTTCCTTGAAAGCGATTTGGAAGCAGCACTGGTGCGACAAATCGAAGATTTCTTGCTGGAACTTGGCCGGGGCTTTATGTTTGTCGGCACACAGCAGCGTGTCACAGTGAACAACACCCACTACTATGTGGATATGGTGTTCTACAATAAGATTTTGCATGCCTATGTGCTGATCGAGTTGAAAACCACCAAGCTTACGCCCGAAGCTGCCGGACAAATTAATATGTATCTGAACTACTACGCCGCAGAGGTCAACGACCCGGAAGATAATCCTCCTATCGGCATCATCCTCTGCACCGACAAGGACAGCATAGCAGCCGAGTATGCGCTGGGCGGTTTGTCGAATCAGATTTTTGCATCCCGGTATGTCTTGTATATGCCGAACAAGGAGCAGCTTATTGGACAGGTGGAAGAAGTCTTGAAGCGTTGGCACTCTCACGAAGACGAATAAGTTTACCACCAGCCTTACCACTGACTTACCACCAATTTGAGAATAGCTGTAAACAGTTGCGTAGAGTTGCGAAAAATAAGACCTTTTTATCTTGCACGAACAAAGGCTTATGAACACTTGTAAACAGCTATAAATCACCACCAGTCAAGCTCCCCACGATGAAGCCGATTGACCAGTAAATTTCCAATTTTAAGATAACAAAGCCTGAAACTTCTTGATGTACCGAGAAGTTTCAGGCTTTTTCTTTTGATGGATTTCCAGCGAAAACTACGCCATACGCCAAACGATGCAGGATTTTGTGCAGAGCAAAAAGAGCGTTGTTCGCGTTTGCGAAGCGTAGCGCAGCAATGAAAGCCCCAGTGGGGCTTTTAAGCGACCGAACGGTCTTGCGTAAGCAAAATGGAGGGGCCCCGCCCCGACAAGTTCGCGTTTGCGCAAAGTTGGAGCATATGGTGGATGGGCGTAGACCTGTAAAGAGCTAATATAACAAACACAGCCCCGCTTTGGCGAAGGAGAAGCCAAAGCGGGGCTGTATTCAATGAAGGAGAAATGAAAGGAATATCAGGTTACAGATTCAACTCAAACTGTTCCACCGTAACAGTTGCTTTGCCATCGGCGGCAAAGGTGATGCCATCGGCAGACTGGGGGGTGTAGATCCATGCGGTCATGGTCTGCTCACCGTCGTTGGCGAAAACTTCGATGCTGTTTTTTGTCCAGCAGGATACGGAGTTTGAGCGCACCGTTCTGGCTGCGCACCTTGCAGCTGCGGCGGTGAACAATGTCGGCACGGGAACCGGCATAGCTGCGATCCAGCGTCAGCTCGGAGGTGTAGGGGTCGTAGGTCAGGCTGGTGTGATGGTCTGCGTCAGCAGCCAGCTTCAGTGTAAAGGAGCGGTACTCGCCGGGCTGCACCGTAACGGTCAGGTCGGCCACACGGCCCTTGATGCCTTCCAGAGAAGTTTCGCTTTGCACCGTCACATTTTCGTGCAGGGTGCGCTTGCCGTGGACGGCGTCCAGCTCCCGCACCGGGGCCTGAACAATGCGTCCATCCTTGATGTGCAGCTCGCGGGGGCAGATGGTCTGCCCGAACCACTTGCAGCCCTTGGGCTTATCCTCGGTGTCCGACCAGGTCTGCAGCCATGCGGTCATGATGCGGCGGCCATCCGGGGCAAGGGTGGTCTGGGTGGCGTAGAAGTCGATGCCGCCGTCCATCAGCTGCACGTTTTCCCTGGTGAAGGTGTGGGTGGCTTGGTCGTAACTGCCGATGAAGGCAATCACATTGTGACCGTTGTGGAACTCGCCCTTGGGCAGCATCTCCATGGGGCCGAGCATCAAGACCTGCTTGCCGTCCAGCGGGAAAAAAGGTCCGGGCACTCCACATTTTGCCGTACTGATTGTTGCAGCGTTCCAGCACCGTGACAAAGTGCCAGTCGAAGCCGTCCTTGCTCTGGAACAGTGCTGCTGCGCCGCTGCCGTCCTCGGCCAGGCAGACGGTGACGGCGGAGTAGGTGCCGTCGGCCTCACGCCAGATCTTGGGGTCCCGGAAATCGAACTTACTGAAGCCCTCCGGCAGGTCTTTCTGGGTCAGCACCGGGTTGCAGGCAGGCTTTTCGTAGTTGAGACCGTCACCAATGGCAATGCTCTGGGTCTGGATGTCCCGCATCTCCCCATTGGGCTGCTTTTCTGCCACCACGCTGGTGTACATCAGCAGCTGCTTGCCGTCATCCATCTCGGTAGCAGAACCGGAGAAGCAGCCGGGGCCGTTGTCCGCCGGGGAATCCGGAGCAATGGCGCAGGGCAGATACTCCCAATGCAGCAAGTCTGTGCTGACCGCGTGTCCCCAGTGCATCGGACCCCATTGTGTTGCGTAGGGGTTGTACTGGTAAAACTGGTGGTACTTTCCCTGATAGAACGAGAAGCCGTTCGGGTCATTCATCCAGCCCACAAGCGGGGTCAAGTGGTAGGCAGGGCGCTCTGCCGCAGAAATGGCAGCGCCGTGCTCTTTCTCATAATCGCGTGCTTTCTGCAAAATTGTATTGCTCATGGGTTCCTCCCGGTGAAACTTATTACTCGGCGTAGTATGCGTCCAGATATTTCTGCATAATCGCCAGATAGTCAGACAGTTTGTACGCCTCCAGCTTATTGAGATACTCATTCCATTCGGCATCGGTAGTGCCGTTCATGATCCAGTTGGCCTTCTGCGTATTCATGTAGGTCTGCAGATCTGCCTGCAGGTTAGAGACCTGCTCGGTGTCCTCGCTGCTCATAAAGACATTGGGATAGACATAATCGTTGTTCATATCCGGGGTGTAGATCTCCTTGATCCAGTCCAGACGATACTGTGCATCGTCCGGGCAGGTAACGTATACACCATAGTAATCATCCAGAACCGCCAGAGGTCCACTGACACACTGCGCTTCACGGACTTCCACGGGAGAAGCATCGCCCAGAGGAGCGTGCTTCAGCATGGGCTCGCCCTTATCGTTGGTGGACAGTTCAAAGATGTTAAAGCCTTCCGCATCGCCGTAAGTACCCCAGTTGTTCTGCGGAGACTGGAGGGGTGCGTACATCTGATCCAGCCATGCGCAAACCAGTGCAGGATTAGTCGCCTTTGCGGTGACAACGCATCTGCCGCGGGCAAAGCCGCTGGTGAAAGAACCGTTCTGCGGGGTGATATTGCGGGTATCGGCGGTCAGGGCGGGCAGCGGCTCCCAGTCGGTCAGGTTGTCAATGTTGGCAACATCCCAGCTGAAGCAGACACCATAGCGGCCAGCCTTGCCCTTGGAAACATAGGTGGACCACTCCTGCGTGAAGCACTCCGGGTCAATGAGCTTCTCGGCATACAGCTTGTGCAGCCAGTCCAGACCATCACGGTAGCCCTGCTGGGTGGCGGCACAGATAACTTTCCGGTCGTTGGTAACGGCGATATGGCGGTCCTTGTCAGCATCGCCGTAGCCTTCGCCAAAGCCATTGATGAGGATGCTGGGGTCCTGATCGCCGTTGTTGACGATGCAGGACATGGGGATGATGTCGCCGTCAATGCCATACTCTGCCTTGATAGAAGCGGCGTTATCACGGAATGCAATCAGCACCTGCTCAAACTCGTCCACTGTGGTGGGCATCGACAGACCGAGGAAGTTCAGCCACTTGGTATTGATGAAGCTCATGTTGCCAATGGTCTGGATGGCGGTCTTTTCCGAGCCGAGCTGCTCGATCCAGGGCAGTGCCCAGATGTGGCCATCGCTGTCGGTGCACATGGTGCGGTACTCCGGGTACTGCTCAAAGACCTTCTGGAGATAAGGCATATTGTTGTCAATGTAGTCTTCCAGATTAAGGATGACACCCTGATCTGCGTAGCGCAGCAGATTGCTGTCGGTAAAATCAGCAGTAAAAACAAAATCCGTCAGGGTGTTGGGGTTGGACATATTCAGGGTGATCTTATCGCTCCACTGGTCGGACTGGATGGCGGTCCAGTCGATGTGCACATTGGTCTGCTCTTCCAGACGCTTGAAGATGGTGCGGTTGTTCGGTTCGGGTTCGCTGCCCACAGGGAAGCTGGTCATACCGGTAAAGGTGACCTTTTCGGACAGCGGAAATGTAACGGCACCGGTCACGTCCACAGCTGCGGCAGCAGAATCACCGCTGCCGGTGGATTTGCCGCCACAGGCAGACAGAGCAGCGGCAGAGCCCGCCAGAGCGCAGACCTTGAGGAAGTTGCGGCGAGAGATCAGCTTTTTCATGGTATTTTCTCCTTTTTCATGTTTCATTTTTTTCATGTAACAGATGAGCGTACCTGCTTATAAATTCTGGAATATCCTCAGCCCTTAATGGAACCAGCATGATGCCGGCATCAAAATACTTCTGGAAGAAGGGATACATCACCAGCAGCGGCAGACTGGAAATAATAATGGTTGCATATTTGAGCAGCTCTGCCATCTTGGCACGTTCGGCAGTACTCTGGATATCTGCGATCATGCCGGATTCCGGCTGGCTCTGGATCAGGATGGAACGCAGCACCAGCTGCAGCGGCTGCTTCGATGCGCTGTTCAGGTAGATCATGGCGTCAAAGTAGCTGTTCCACATTGCCACGAACTGCCACAGGGCCAGAACTGCCACCACCGGCATACAGACGGGCAGCAGGATCTTGAAGAAGTAAAGCATCTCGCTGGCTCCATCCACATCCGCAGCTTCGCGCAGCTCACGCGGGACGCCTTGATAATAGGTACGGGCAATGATCATGTTCCACACGCTGAATGCTCCCGGCAGAATGACCGCCCACATGGAATCCAGCAGACCCAGATTGTTGATGAGCAGGTAGGTGGGGATCAGACCGCCGCTGAAAAACATCGTGATCACAAACAAGGTGTTGAAGATCTTTTTGCCTTTGAAGTCCGGCAGCGACATGGGATAAGCGGCAAGCATCGTCACAGCTACCGAGATGATGGTGAAGATGATCGAGTAAAGCACTGCGTTCCTGAAGCCGACCCAGATCTGCTTGTCCGAAACGACACGCTGGTAAGCATCCAGACTCCACTTGCTGAAATCAAAGGAGATGCCCTTGTTTTGCAGCGTGACCGGGTCCATAAAGGACGCGATGACGATGTAGATCATCGGAACGATGATCGCCAGCAGGAACAAGCCCAGAAGTGCGTAGCCGCAGTACAGGATGATCTTATCTTGTCTGGTGTAGAGGGCCATTTTTGATTTTTCTGTTTTGCCATGGTAAACCCCTCCTTACAAGCCCTTGCCATCGTTCATTTTGGCAACGATCTTGTTCACTGCGATCAGCAGGATGACGTTGACAATGGTGTTGAACAGACCGACTGCCGTGGAAAAGCTGTAATCGCCGTCCAACAGGCCCTTTTTATAAACGTACGTTGCAATGATCTCGGCAGTGTTCAGGTTCAGGTCAGTTTGCAGGGCATAGGCTTTTTCAAAACCGATGCTCATGATGTTGCCTGCCTGCAGGATGAACTGAATAACGACCATATCCTTAATGGCGGGCCACTCCACCGTCATGATCTGCTGGATCAGGTTTGCGCCGTCGATCATCGCAGCTTCCTTCAGATCTTTGCTGGCGTTAGAAAGGGATGCGGTGTACATGATGGATGCCCAGCCGGCACCCTGCCAGATGCCGCTGATAATGTAGATGGGGCGGAATGCTTCCGGCAGCGTCATGAAGTTGATGCTGGTGTGAAGCAGGCCGTTCACCGGACCGGTGACACTCAGCAGCACTCGGACGATACCGCACAGCACGATGACCGAGATGAAGTTGGGCATATACAGCACCAGCTGCACTTTCTGCTTGATCTTCTTGCTCTCGATACGGTTGAGCAGGAATGCCAGCAGGATGGGGATCGGGAAGCCCCACAGCAGACCGTAGACGCTCAGCTTCAGGGTGTTGATCAGATAGCGCTGGAAGTCCGGCGAGGACATGAAGCGGGTAAAGTTTTTGAAGCCTACCCACTCGCTGCCCCAGATGCCCTTGAAGGGATTGTACTTCTGGAACGCGATCAGCACACCGCCCATAGGAGCGTACTTGAACACCAGCGTCAGCGCCACGGCAGGCAGCAGGAACAGCAGGTAAAGCTGCCAATGCCGTTTGATGTAGACCCATGTGTTGTGCAGCTTGCGTTCTGCTGTCAGCACAGCCGTTTCCGGCGAGGCCGTCTTTGCTTTCATGAATCATTCTCCTCCTTTTGATTTGTGTTTTACATTTGCACCTTTGAATTTTACGTTTTTCACTTCTATTGTGCAAATGTAAACTTCTGTAATTCATTTATACCACTCAAGAAAGCGAATGTCAACGATAATTCATGGTATACATCAAAAAATTATTGTGGATTTGTACAGATGCACAAATTCAAAAGTGCGCTAATATGCAAAATGATGATTTGCATTTTTGCATTTGACTAATTTGTGCATTTGCACTATACTGGAGTCGCAAAGAATAAGATCCGTCACCAGACTTTATCTATAAAAGAAAAAGCACCCGCTCCTATTTATAAAGAAAGAGGATGACTTATGGCAACCAAAGTCACCATTCAGGATATTGCAAACGAACTGCAGCTTTCCCGCAACACAGTTTCAAAGGCCATCAACAACACCGGTGTGCTGGCAGATGCCACACGGGAGAAGATCCTGCGCAAAGCCGCCGAAATGGGCTATAAGCAGTTTGCCTATCTGCCGCTGTTTCAGGAAGACGCTGCAAAAACAGCAGAGCATTCCATTCTGCCGAGTGACAAACGGGAGATCGCCATGCTGACGACCCAGTTTCTGAGCAGTTCTCACTTTTCCTCCATGATGCTGGATCGTTTCCAGTCGGAAATCGAGCATCTGCATAGCTGTACGACCATTCATCGCATTTCTCCCATAGAGCTGAAAGAGAAAAATGCTTCCATCTTCTCTCAACATCCAGCGCACAGCCGGCATCATCTGCATTGAAGTATTCGACTATGACTACGCACAGATGCTGTGCGATCTGGATGTTCCGCTGCTGTTTGTAGACACCCCTGTGATGGATATGCGTCCTCCCCTTAAAGCCGACCGCCTTTATATGGAAAACCGCATTGAGGTCCAGAATGCGGTGGCCCACATGGTCCAGCGCGGCAAAAAAGCGCATCAGCTTTGCGGGGGATAAAAACCACTGTCAGTCCTTCTTTGAGCGTTATATGGCTTATAAGGATGCAGTGGAGTACTTTGGTCTGACAGAAGGCCTGAGCACCTGTGCGATGCCATCTGGACAGCAGAACTATCCGGTATCCCTGTACGAAACCATACGTCGGTTCAAAACGATGCCGGATGCCTTTGTCTGCGCCAATGACTTTGTTGCCATGGATCTGGTCAAGGCATTGAATGAACTGGGGTATTCGGTTCCCGATGATATCTGGGTCTGCGGCTTCGATGACAGCCAGGAGGCTTCTTACTTTGCCCCCCATCTGACTTCGATCCATATCCATGGACAGATCATGGGCTACACCGCTGCCAATCTGCTTATGACCCGCATCGAAGAGCCATCGCTGAACTATCGCACCGTCTATACGGAAACCAACCTGATCCTGCGCGAATCCACAGGAGATTGAGCGAAAGGAGAACCCCCATGCGTGACCTGTGCAATACGGACAAGCCGCTGTTTGCTGTGCTGACGAAATTGACTTACAGTGCTTACCTGAACATCTTATGGCTCGTGTGCAGCCTGCCCATCGTTACCATAGGAGCTTCTACGACCGCATTGTTCTACGTCACGCTCAAAATGGCGGAAGATCGGGACGACGGTCTGACCCGGATGTTTTTCAAGGCGTTCCGGGAAAATTTTAAGCCCGCCACAAAACTCTGGCTTATCCTGCTGACAGTCGGCAGTTTCCTGGCTGTGGATGGCTTTGTGCTGCGCCGAATGTGGAGCGAAAACATTTTCTGGACACTGCTCACTGCTGTGCTTATTGGTGCGGCAATTCTGTACGGCATCGTTCTGCTGTATGCCTTTCCTCTGCTGGCACGGTTTGAAAACACCACCTTCGGCATCCTGAAAACAGCGTTTCTCGTGGGTGTCCGGTATCTGTTTTGCACCCTGCTGATGGCGGCGATCTATGGCATCATGGGGTACGTCATAGTGTTTGTGTTCACGCCTGCATTCCTGCTGGGCATGGGTTTCTGCGCCATGCTCTGCTCCTTTCTGATGCTTCGGATCCTCTATCAGATCGGTGGAGACCCTGATGCAGTACATGAGGAATCCGACCATGACAAAAACTGACCGGGATACGCTCCGCTCCCTCCATGGGCGCAAAAAGTGGGAGCACATCTGGGCATATTACAAGCTGCCCATTGCGATCATGCTCATCGTCGTCTATATCCTCGGGTATGCAGCCTACCGTCATGTGACGGAAAAAAGAGGATGTGCTTTACCTTGGTCTGGTAAATATCACTGCCGGGTCTGATCTGACGGAACAGCTTACCACCGGCTTTGCCGAGGCGCAGGGTCTGACCCAAAAAGCAACAGGTCGATCTGCTGTCCGGCTTGCTGCTCAGCGAAAGCGACCGCGCAGAGGAGCAGTATGTATATGCTTCGGAGATGAAGCTGCTGGGTGCAGTCAGTGCCCAGCGGTTAGATGTTGTTCTGATGGACGAATATGCACGGGATCGACTGTTGGCAGATGATTATTTTCTCGATCTGCGGACACTGGATGCGTCTTTCCATGCACTGTCGGGTCTGAACGCCGGTGGGACCGTGCTGGATATTTCGGACACGCCGTTTGTCAGGCAGGCAGGTTTTTCTGGCAAGGTCTATCTTGGGGTAGTGCAGAATGCACCGCACCCGGAGCGTGCAGCCGCTTACATTCATTATTTGTTCCAGCGGTGACCGTTGGGTTTTAGCTTATAGGATAAAAAATAAGGAGAAAACGCATGGACATTTTAACGATTGGTGAAGTTTTGATCGACCTGACCCAGACCGGCAAGGATGCGCGCGGCATTCCTCAGTTTGCCGCAAAACCCCGGCGGTGCACCGGCCAATCTGGCGGTGGCTGCTTCCAGACTGGGCGCACAGACCGCCTTTATCGGCAAGGTGGGTGCGGATGCCTTTGGCCGCTACCTGAAAGAGGTTCTGGCAGAAAACAAAGTGGATGTTTCCGGCATGGCGGTGGATGCAGACCACCCCACCACCATGGCGGTGGTCTCGGTGGATGCCACCGGCGAGCGGGATTTCAGCTTCTACCGCAGTGCCAACGCTGACGTGATGCTGTGCAAAGAGGATATTTCGGACGAGGCTCTGAATGCCGCGAAAATCGTCCACTTCGGCTCTGTCAGCCTCACCGCTGACCCCTCCCGCACTGCCACGCTGGATGCTGCCGCCCGCGCCAAAAAGCTGGGTGCTGTCATTACTTATGACCCGAATTACCGTGCAAACCTCTGGAAAAAACAAAGAGGATGCCATTGCTCAGATGAAAGCTCCCCTGCCGCTGGTGGATATCCTGAAGGTGTCCGATGAGGAGTTGCCCCTGCTCACCGGCACCACCGACTGCGAAAGCGGCACGGCACAACTGGCACAGAACGGCATCCGGCTGATTTTCGTCACCTTGGGTGCAAACGGCGTATTCTACCGCTTTGGGGAGAAAACCGGCCATGTGGCAGGTGTCCCCTGTAAGGTGGGTGATACCAACGGCGCAGGCGATACCTTCTTTGGGGCGGCTCTGTCCAAGCTCTGCAAGGAGGAGCTGGACACCCTGACCGTGGACAAGCTGGAAAGCATTCTGGCCTTTGCCAACAAAGCGGCCAGCATCACCACCAGCCGGCATGGTGCTATCCCCCGCCATGCCCACCCTTGCAGAAGTGGAGGGCTGAACCATGGCAGCAAAACAGGAATTTGCGTCCCGGTTTGCCAAGCACAAGGACGAGCTGGAATGGCTGTTCATGGAACTGTACCACAACCGGGAAGGGCTGGAAGTTCTGGAGCGGGAGATGGCAGAAGCCTACAACGCCCGCAGCGCCGAGCTGAAAGCACTGGACAAGGCACGCTCTGGACCGACCCGGGAGTGGTACAAGCGGGGCAATATGTTCGGCATGACCATGTACACCGACCTCTTTGCCGGAAACCTGAAAGAACTGGCAAAGAAGCTGCCCTACCTCAAGGAGCAGAAGCTGACCTATCTGCACCTGATGCCCCTGCTGCAGATGCCCCATCCCCACAACGATGGCGGCTATGCGGTGGAGGATTTCGACACCGTAGACCCGGCCCTTGGCACCAACAAGGATCTGGAAAACCTGACCCGGGAGCTGCGGAAGGCGGGCATCAGCCTGTGTCTGGATTTTCGTCATGAACCACACCGCCAGCACCCACCGCTGGGCGATGGCGGCAAAGGCAGGAGACCCGTGGTTTCAGGCCTATTACCATCTCTATGACGACCGCACCATCCCCGACCAGTACGAGCAGACGGTGCCTCAGGTGTTCCCCAACACCGCACCCGGCAACTTTACATGGTGTGAAGAAATGCACAAGTGGGTGCTGACCACCTTCCACGACTACCAGTGGGACCTGAACTACGCCAACCCGGCGGTGTTCGTGGACATGACCAAGAGCATTCTGCACCTCGCCAATCTCGGCGTAGAGGTGTTCCGCATTGATCGCCGTACCCTTGACAATCTGGGAAGCAGCTGGGCACCACCTGCCGCAACCTGCCGCAGGTGCACACCATCGTGCGGATGCTGCGCATGGTGCTGGAATGTGTCTGCCCGGCGGTCATCCTCAAGGGCGAGGTGGTCATGGCTCCCAAGGAGCTGGCGGCCTATTTCGGCACCCCGGAAAAGCCGGAATGCCACATGCTCTACAACGTGTCCACCATGGTCAACCTGTGGGGTGCCCTTGCCAGCCGTGATACCCGGCTGCTGAAGGCGCAGCTGGATGCCCTCCACGCCCTGCCGGACAACTGCTGGTTCGTGAACTATCTGCGCTGCCACGATGATATCGGCTGGGGTCTGGACGAGGCGGTGGAGAAGCGACTCGGCATTGACCCGCAGAAACATAAAGAATACCTGTACCACTTCTACGAGGGCAATTTCCCCGGCAGCTGGGCAAAGGGTGAGCTGTACAACTACGACCCTGCCACCGGCGATGCCCGAAGCTGCGGCACCACCGCCAGCCTGTGCGGCGTGGAGCAGGCACTGGAAAAGGACGATAAAACCGCACTGGACTACGCCGTGAAGCGTGACCTGCTGCTGCACACTGCTATGGCGTTTTTGCAGGGCTTCCCCATGCTGAACTGCGGCGATGAGATCGCACAACTCAATGGCTGGGATTACAAAAACGACCCTGACCGTGTGGAGGACAGCCGCAATCTGCACCGCACAAAATTCAACTGGGAGGACGCAAAGCAGCGCACCCGGAAGGGCACGCTGCAAAACAAGTTGTGGCAGGGCATGGAGCAGCTGCGCCAGATGCGTGCAGACCCCTGCTTTGCCCCGGATGCGTGGGTGACCACATGGGACAGCCACAACCCCGGCGTGCTGGCGCTGGTACGCAAGCGCGGCGAGGAAACGCTGGTGGGGCTGTTCAACTTTACCGAGTACCCGGTAGGGGCCAGCCTTGACGCATTAGGCGGAAATTACCGCACTGCCGATGGTCAGTCCGTCTGGCTGGCGGATGTAGAACTGGAACCCTATCAGGCACTGCTCGTGAAGAATGTATAAGTCTTGAGGCAGACATATATCCCCGTTCGGCTGCACCATCCATGCAGGTTGTTATGAAATGATTGTCAGGCAGGTTTACGTTTATGCCTTTTACGATAGGGCGAGCCATTCCTATGCCGACTGCCACCGCCTGACGGACGGCAAAGTAGATGCCCGCACCTTGGCTGCCTGAATTTCTGCCTATTCACATCTGACTACCATTTGACCACTACTGTGCAACGACACCACAAAATACCGGAAAAAGCCTATTGTGACAACCAACAATGGGCTTTTTCTTGTTTTGGAGGCCACTGTGCAAAAAACCAACATAATTTACGTTCCAACGCCAGTCTATACCGCCCTGTCGTAGTTCTCCGACCCGGAAGGCCAGAGGTTCGAATCCTCCCGGTCGCACCAGAAAACCTCATTGCAATGTGCTTTTTTTGCAATGAGGATTTTTTTGCTTTTTTGTTAGTGTTTGATTTTCAGAATAATTTTAGCAGCATATCGTCTGCCGCATCGGTGTACTGCCCTTTTCCTAGACGCTCGTTCCTCAGCCTGTTTATAGTGATTCGCATGAGGCGGATTTCTTCTGTAGAAAAAGTAGCTTTTTTATCGGCTGGGAGAGAATCAATTTTCAGTATCAGTCGCCCCGGGGTTTCCGTGTTATGGCCAAGTGCCTTTTCTTGATAGTAATAGGGTGCCAGTGCTTTCAGTAAGATACTTTTGTTTGCGCGTGTCAGCTTGACTTTTTCTCGTCATAATCCAATCGCCTTTCCGAGCTTTTGCTGTGCCTCACGCTTGTTCTTGTCAAATGCATGGGCGTAAATATCCAGTGTTGTACTTGCCTGTGCGTGGCCCAATAGACTAGCCACCGTGCGCACATCCACACCCTGTGCAATCAGCAGGCTGGCGTTCGTATGCCGTAAGCTATGCACATTCAAATCCAGCGGCAAGCTGTTGGCTTTCAAAATCAACTTGAATCTGTAAGTGAATGTGCAAGGATTCATCGGCTTGCCGTTAGGCTGGCGGAATAAGTAGTCACCCTCAGATACGGTTTCGTTCGCCGTCTGCTGCCTATCCCACTCGCATTCTTTCCGCCATGCCTTGAGTAACTGGCATATTTCTTTGCTCAAGTAGACCATACGATCACCGCTGCTGGTCTTAGGGTCTTTCGTGATGGACTCTTGGTGGCTCAACTTCACGACTCCTCGTTGTACATGAATCGTCCGTTTGCGCCAGTTGCATGTCACTCCATTTTTAATACACAGGCTTCCCCACGCCGCAGCCCGGTTGCCAGCACCAGCTTGAAATAGGTTTCGTATTTCATACTCTGACCTTCAAACGCTGTAATCAGCTTTTGACGGTTTCCTCGTCAGCCACTGGGGCGCTCTTTCTTCTGACCTTTCGGTTTGTAACATCTCCATGCGGGATTGTGGGTCAAATAACCCTCGTCCACAGCCGCCGATAGGATGCCGCACAGCGTGTTGTGTAAGCCTTCGACCGACTTCTCGGATAGATTTCCTCTGTTGTGCCCAAACGCGGGCTGTGACCGCATTTCTTCGTGAAAAAATCACGGATAACCTCTTTACGCAAATCCGTCAGCTTGTAGTTTCCCAGAGCAGGCAGGATTCTGCGGATATCCTGCAAATCTCGTTGGTATGTAGAGTCCGCCAACTTCTTCGGTCCTACATCAGCTACCCAGTGTTCGATGTACTTTGCCAGCGTAATGCTGCAGTTAATGGGTTCCGGTGTATGCTGAACCTCGCGCTCAAATAGGATTGCCTGCTCCTTT
>ENA-OQCV01000246-OQCV01000246.1-human-gut-metagenome-genome-assembly--contig:-NODE-246-length-15694-cov-5.191944_pt1 | contig 15694 bp, 17 predicted proteins | sample MGYA00242766_ERZ504592 | MGnify/ENA primary metagenome ERZ504592 (study PRJEB26092, sample SAMD00036315) | human gut metagenome | host: Homo sapiens | study: EMG produced TPA metagenomics assembly of...
AAATATGCTATTATCATTATAGCGAATCAAGCGGATATTTGAAATTTACTTTTTTCGGTAAAATAAGTAAAAGGATGCAGTAGTTTTATGTTACTGTTCACACACTACTATCCCGCGAGGTGTTTTGGCATGAATATGCCAAAATCCCGAGACATACAAGCCAAAATTCCATTGCCGCAGGCAATCTGGAATGAATTTTGGCTAAGTTAGTGTGAACGGAGTGAACAGTAACATTTTTATTTGGGTTATCAGGCAGAGGGATGATGCCTGATCTTATGGGGGATAAAACTTAATATGTACAAAATATTATTGGTAGACGACGAAATCCTGGTCAGGGATGCAATCAGGGAGAACATTGACTGGAAAAGCCTGGACTGTGAGCTTGTGGGGGATTGTGAGAATGGCAGACAGGCAGTGGAATTTGTGCAGAGCCACAAGGTGGATGTTGTATTGACAGATATCTGTATGCCTTATATGGATGGTATGGAACTGAGCGAGTTTCTTCATGATAATTATCCGGATATTCTTATTGTTATATTCAGTGGTTTTGGGGAATTTGAATATGCGAAGAAAGCAATCCGTTATAATGTAAGTGAATATATGCTCAAACCTGTCACAGCAATGGAACTGACAAAAGTGCTCCGGAATATGAAAGAAAAGCTGGATTCCAGAAAAAAATGAACAGAAAAAAATTGGAATCCCTGTCGCAGACTTCAAAGGATTATCACAAGAATGTGGATGTCATCCGGTCGAAAGCACTGGAGACTCTTGTAAATTGTACCAGAGATGTACAGGTAAGTCTTCTGGAACTGAAAAAGCTGGGGATCAGCTTTGACTGTTCGAGCTACAGAGTAGCTGTTTTTGATATGGACACTTACTCAGAAATGTATCAGGTAGATATGCATAAACAGCAGGAAAGCGCATTGATGTCCTTTGTACTTTTTTAATATAAGCAATGAAATTGTGACCAGAGAGAACGCAGGTGTTGCTTATCAGGAAGGCAGTAACCGGGTATGCATTATATTTACAGGATGCAGATCCAGAGAATTCGGAGACAAAATACATAGTATCTGTCAGGAAATCCAGCAGAAAGTAAAAGAAGTGATTGGGATTGAAACTTCTATAGGAATCGGAAGCTGGGTGAGATCACCTCAGGAACTGGTCTATTCCTATAAGCTTGCTGAGAAAGCCATTGGCTATCGGTATCTGCTGGGAGGCAGCCTCCTTTTGGATATGGAAGAAAAGAAAACGGACAACAGTATTAATCTTATAAAATCTCTGGAAACACTGACAGAAGAGATAAAGGTCGGAAACAGGCAGAAAGTGACAGAAATCCTGGAGCAGATCGAGCATGAGATCAAAGGGGCACTGGTGGAGAAAAGCTATGCCTGCATTTATCTTCAGCAGGTGATACGTGCCATCGGAAATACCTGCCAGTCCCTGAGTGATGATCCGGAAAAGATCATTGCTCAGAGAGAGAAGCTTCTGAAAGAAGTTTCTCAGGCAAAAACCTTTGATAAAGCAGTGACATTGGTGAAGGAGTATGCTGAAGGAGTATTTGAATCACTTCAGGATCTGAATAGTTCCAGCGGCCAGAGGCAGGGAATGATGGCTATGGATTATATCCGGAAAAATTATATGGATCCGGATCTGAGTCTGAACAGTATCTGTTCTTATCTGAATATCAGTACCAGCTATTTCAGTACTATTTTTAAGGAGATGACAGGGGAAACATTTGTCGAATCACTTACCAGGATCAGAATGGAGAAGGCGAAGGAACTCCTGGAGAATACAACTCTGAAGAATTATGAGATTGCGGAAAAAGTAGGATTTTTCAGATCCACACTATTTCGGAATTTCATTTAAGAAGATGACAGGAAAAACACCTACCGAATATGCAAGGGAGAAACGCCGATGAAGATTTCTTCAAAATTTAAGAGTATTCAGAGTTCTATTTTCTGTGCGGTGTCGATCCTGGTATTAAGTGCGGTACTGGTTGTGACAGTGGTATCCTTGAGATATACGAATTCATCTATTTATGAAAATTCTGTCATGTATACACAGACGATTATCAAACAGCTGAATCAGAATATAGATTCGTATATCAGTTATATGGATAATATTGCGTCAGTGATCGCGCAAAGCGGTGATGCTTATAAATATCTGTACAGTGAAAAAGGATATGGAGCCACAAAGGATGAAAATTACAGTGAATACAGACAGCACCTTGTGGAACAGTTTAAAACGATCCTGAAGGGCAGGGCGGATATCAGAAATATCGGGATTGTCAGAGAGGATAAGAACTCTCCATCTCTGTTTGACAATGGATTATCTGTGAGAAATACATATGTAGATCTTAATACACAGCCATGGTATGCAGATGCAGTCGGAAAATATGACCGGTATAATCTGACATCTTCTCATGTGCAGAATGTGATAAAGGGAGAAAGACCATGGGTCATCACACTCAGCAGAGGAATCCGCAATTATACAGGAACAGAAGCAGAGGATGGAGTAGTTTTTCTGGATCTGAATTACAGTGCGATCAGTGAACTCTGTGCACAGAGCAGCATGGGAGATAAAGGATATGTTTTTATTCTTGATCAGAATGGAAATATCGTTTATCATCCACAACAGCAGCAGTTATATAATGAACTGCAGACAGAGAACATTTCACTTGTTATGAATGCAAAATCAGATATTGTTACTGTCGGAAAGGGAGATGACGAGAAAATTTATGCACTGTCCCATTCTGATATCACAGGATGGACTATTGTGGGATGCATGAATATGTCTGAACTTTTACGAAACAGCAGACAGACAAGAAGTATTTATGTGCTGGTAGCAGTGGGGCTGATCATAGTTGCTCTTCTGATTTCCAGCCTGATTGCCAGAAATATTACGCTGCCGATCCAGAAGCTTCGTGATTCCATGAAAAGTGTGCAGAAAGGAAATTTTGATATTGAAGATATAGAGGTGATTTCCGACAATGAAATAGGAAGTCTTACCAGATCTTTTAATGTGATGACGCACAGGATACGGGAATTAATGGAGCAGAATGTAAAGGAGCAGGAGCAGAAGAGAAAAATAGAACTGAAAGCCCTGCAGTCGCAGATCAATCCACATTTTCTGTATAATACGCTGGATTCTATTATCTGGATGGCTGAAGGAAAGAAGAATGAGGAAGTGGTGATAATGACGGCTTCTCTGGCGCGACTGCTCAGACAGAGTATCAGCAATGAGGATGAGCTTGTAACAGTCGGACAGGAGATTGAATATGTCAGAAGTTACCTCACGATCCAGAAGATGCGCTACAAGGATAAGCTGGAATTTGAGATAAAGGCAGATCCATCCATTACACAGGTACCTATCATTCGTCTGGTATTGCAGCCGCTCGTGGAGAATGCAATTTATCATGGCTTAAAATATAAAGACAGTAAAGGACTGTTGACAGTACATGGATATATGAAAGGTGAGAATGCAGTAATCGATATTACGGACGATGGTGTGGGAATGGATGAGGAAACTCTGAAACATATTTATGATAAGCATAAGGTGAATTACCGTTCCAATGGAGTTGGGGTGTACAATGTGCAGCAGCGTCTGGTTTTATATTATGGAAAAGATTATGGCATTATCTATCACAGTGAAAAAGGAAAGGGAACCACAGCATCTGTTGTAATTCCCGGAATACAGGAGGAATCCCATGAAAAGTCATAAAAAAGAGATTATAACAGTTGCAATCCTTATGGCGGCAGCAGTGGCGATTTTTGCCGGAATCCTGAAACCGGAGGCGACACAGACAAAAAATGCTCCCTCATTTATATTCCAAAGATCAGGGATAACACCAATGATTTCTGGACTTCGGTAATATCCGGCTGTAAGATGGCGGCAGAGGAATATGAATCTGACCTTGAAATCCTGGCTCCGGATAAAGAAGAGAATATAGAAGAACAGAATAAACTTCTGAAAAAGGGCCATTGAGCAGAAACCGGATGCGATTCTGTTTTCTCCTTCCAGCATGGATGCATCAGATGAACTTCTGAAGGAAGCAAAAGAAAAAGGAATCCGTATTACCTATATTGATTCCTATACAAAAGAAGAATTGCAGGATCTCACAGTTGCCACAGATAATGTGAATGCAGGCAGGATGTTAGGAGAGTATGCCAGAAAATTAATCGATAAAGATTCAAAGATAGCCATTGTCAGCCATGTAAAAGGTGTTTCCACGGCTGTGGAGAGAGAACAGGGATTCAGGGAAGGTCTTGGTGACTATGCTGATAACATAGTAGATATTGTCTACTGTAACTCACTCTATGAGAAATCCTATGAACTGGCGCAGGAACTGATGAGGAAATATCCGGATCTGGAACTGATTGCAGGAATGAACGAATATTCTGCAGTTGGTGTGGGAAGAGCAGTCAGTGATGCAGGAGCGAAAGATAAGATCGCAGTAGTTGGTGTGGACTGTTCCCAGGAGGCCATCAATCTTATGGAAATGGGCGTTTATAAGGGAATTATTGTGCAGAAAGCATTCCGGATGGGGTATATCGGAGTGGAAGAAACCATTCATATGCTTAACGGGGATGCAGTAGAGAAGAATATTGATTCAGGATGCGAGTTGGTTACGCCGGAGAATATGTATAACAGTGATATTGAACGGCTGATCTTCCCGTTTAGCTGACTGACGCGTTGAAACGACTGCGTAATATAAGGATAAAAGAAGCAAAAAGGTTAAATATTTCCGGATGAAAAAAAGGAAATATTTAACCTTTTTTTGGAAGATATTTCATTACAATTATCCGACAGGTAAGGTAAGATATAGAAAACAAAGAGATACGAAATAACGTAAGGAGGGTGAAAAACTTGGAAAAGTTGAAACAAAATCCAATTGTGAAGAAACTAGGTCTGAACAGAATCCTGTTAGCATGTATTCTGGTTCTTATGTTCGTAGTCTTCAAAGTAGTTCTGGGAAGTAAGTTCCCTGTAGGTGACAGTATCAAATCTACTTTGAACTATGTATACTTCCTGGGCTTTCTGTCACTTGGAGTAACATTTGTAATTGCCACTGGAGGAATCGATTTCTCCATTGGACCTGTAATGTTCTGCTGTGCCCTGATCTCAGGTTACTGCATGACATCTTATCATGTACCTTGTGCAGCAGCAATGGTGATCTGCATTCTGATCGGATTTGCATTTGGCGTGTTTAATGGCTGGATGGTATCTTATATGTCAGTTCCGCCATTTATCATTTCCATGGCATCTATGAACATTGCAAAAGGTATTGCATCTGTATTTACAAAGACACAGTCCGTCAGCTGGCCAATGGGAAGTGATCCTGTAAACGGATGGTTCAGAAATCTTATCTCCTATAAGGGATTCCCTGTAGGACTTGTGATTTTCCTGGCAGCAGCAGTGATCTGTGGAATTATTCTTTATAACACAAAACCGGGACGTTATATCCTTTGTCTTGGTTCTAACAGCGAAGCAGTAAGACTCAGCGGTGTTAATACGAAAAAAATGGAGAATGCTTGCTTATGTGATCTGCGGTGTTCTTGTAGGAATCGGAGCAATTTTCTTTGTTGGCGCTTATACAACTGTTCAGCCTGGATACGGCGATCAGTACAACAATGAAGCGATTGCAGGCTGTGTAATGGGTGGTACATCCATGGTTGGCGGACTTGCTTCTATCGGCGGTACAGTCATCGGTGTATTTATCATTTCTCTTCTTCAGCAGGGTATCATGGCATTTGGTCTTGGTAAAGGTCAGCAGATGATCATCACAGGACTTATCGTAATTGTAGCAGTTTATGTCGACGTTTCTGCAAGACGCAGAAAGAACTGATCGGAAGGGAGGATGTAACAATGGGTGAAGTTATTTTGACTATGAAGGACATTGATAAGTCCTTTCCTGGAGTTCATGCTCTGGATCACGTTAATTTTGAAGTGAAACGCGGCGAAGTACATGCTCTTATGGGAGAAAACGGTGCCGGAAAGTCTACATTGATGAAAGTTCTTACCGGTATTTATCAGAAAGATTCAGGATCCATTACCTATAAAGGAAAGGAAACTGAATTCCATAACACAAGAGAAGCGCAGGATGCAGGTGTTGTAATCGTGCATCAGGAGCTGAACATGGTAGGTGATCTTACCGTAGCTCAGAATATTTTTATCGGACGTGAACCAAAGAAAGGGTTCAGCATTGATGATAAGAAAATGATCGAAGATTCCAAAAAATCTCTTTCAGGAACTGAACATTGAAATCAATCCAAAAGAAAAGATGAACAATCTTACCGTCGGAAAACAGCAGATGTGTGAGATCGCAAAGGCTATTTCCCATAAAGCAGAGGTTATTATCTTTGATGAGCCGTCAGCAGCACTGACAGAGAAAGAGATTGCAGACTTATTTGAGATCATCCGTGATCTTCGTAAGAAAGGTCTTGGAATCGTTTATATTTCCCACCGTATGGATGAGATCAAAACGATTACTGACAGAGTAACAGTCATGCGAGATGGTGGTTATGTAGGAACGCTGATCACAGCAGACAGTACAAAAGAAGACATCATCAACATGATGGTTGGACGTGTCATTTATGAAGATCCTAAGGAACACAGCATGGTTGCACCGGATGCACCTGTTGTTCTTAAGGTAGAGAACCTGAATGCAGGTAAGATGGTTCAGAATGTAAGCTTTGAACTTCGCAAAGGTGAGATTCTTGGTTTCTCAGGACTGATGGGAGCCGGACGTACTGAGACAGCAAGAGCACTGTTTGGTGCTGACCCGAAACAGAGTGGAAAGATCTCTATAAGGGGAAAAGACGGACAGCTTCGCGAGGTAACTATCAACAGTCCTCAGGATGCAGTTAAATATGGTATTGGTTATCTGTCAGAGGACAGAAGAAGATATGGTTGTGTCGTACAGAAATCTGTAACAGAGAATACTACGCTGGCAACCATGGAAGAATTTACCAGTGGTATCTTCATTAATAAATCAAAAGAAAAATGAGGTTTCAGAGAAATACGTTAAAGAGCTGGCACCAAACTCCAAACTGCGAGCAGCTGGTAGTCAATCTTTCCGGTGGTAACCAGCAGAAGGTCGTTATCGCAAAATGGCTGACACGAGACAGTGAGATTCTTATTTTTGATGAGCCGACCAGAGGTATTGATGTTGGTGCCAAGAATGAAATTTACAAGTTAATGAACAGACTGGCTGCAGAAGGTAAATCTATTATCATGATTTCTTCTGAAATGACAGAAGTTCTCCGTATGAGTGACCGTATTATCGTTATGTGTGAAGGTAAGATTACAGGAAATATTGATATTTCCGAAGCTACACAGGAACACATTATGAATCATGCAACACGGAACATCAATTAAGGAGGAAAGTCATGACTAAGAAGAAAAAAAGTATTTTAAGTGATCAGAGATTTATTGTATTACTGGTTATTATTGTACTGTTTGCAATTTTCTCCTTTAAGAGCAGGGAGTTCAGACAGTATACCACAATCCTGAGTATGCTGGATTTCTCATATTATGATCTTCTGATGGCAATCGGTGTTACATTCCCTCTTATTACAGGAGGTGTAGACCTGTCAATCGGAACAGGTATGGTATGTTACGCATTGATCGCAGGATCTCTGGTAAGAAATAATAATCTTCCGGTTGTACTTGCAATGTTACTTTGCATTGTACTTGGAATTATTGTAGGAGCAGCAAATGGTGTGCTGATCGGTATTATGAACCTGCCGCCATTCCTTGCAACACTTTGTACGTGTATGATTACCCGAGGTGCAGGATCCCTGTGCAGTGCCACTCCCTGGCCGGGACTTACACAGGAGGGCGGATGGTTCCATTCAATCTTTAAGATTACAGTTGGAACAGGAAGAAGTGCTTCCCGTTATCCTATCGGTTTCTTATGGATGATCATTCTGGTCCTTGTAATGGAATATGTTCTGAATCATACAAAATTCGGTCGTTATACGATCGCGATCGGTTCCAATAAAGAAGCAGCAGCTCTTTCGGGAATCAACGTTAAATTCTATCATGTTATGGTATATGTAGTATGCGGACTCTTCACAGGTCTTGCAGCTATCGCATATGCGGCAGTTACACCAACTGTACAGCCTGGTACCGGTGCAGGACTTGAAATGGATGCCATCGGTGGAGTATTCGTAGGTGGTGTTGCAGCAACAGGTGGTTATGGATCAGTAATCGGTACTTTAGCCGGTATCTTCGTTATCATGCTTCTGAAAACCGGTCTTCCATATATCGGACTTCAGGCAAACTGGCAGCAGATCATTACAGGTGCAGTTCTTATCATTGCAGTACTGATCGATATCATGAAAGAAAAGAAAGCAGCAGCAAAATAATTTTCAAAACTGAATAAAGAAAAATGCATCTTACGACAGATGCAAAACAGCAGGATATGAAACAACGGAGGGCTTCCAGGGGATGTTCGGCGACAGTATTGTCATATGTGTATTTTGGGGAAGGCGGAACGAGAGAGGAAGCCTCCGGGGTATCATTTATAAAAAAAAGCTATATTAAAAATTGTATATTTAAAAGGAGGAAATTTTAAATGAAAGCAAAAAAAGGTGATCGCATTAGTTATGTGTGCAGCAATGGTAGCAGGAATGTCCGCATCAAGTGTTATGGCAGCTGATGATATGCCGGAACAGTTCAAAGATCTGAAAGCTAACGAAGCTTATGATTTCCCGATGATGGTTAAATCTTTCCAGTCCACATACTGGGATGCAGCTCAGGAAGGCATGAAGAAAGCTGCTGATGAACTTGGCGTTACATACAAAGCACAGGGACCAAACAGTGAATCTGATATCGCTGACCAGGTTAACATGATCAACACAGCAATCGCTGCAAAGCCGGCCGGATTAGGTCTTGCTGCATGTGATACATCTTCTGTCCTTAGTGCACTTCAGCAATGCGCTGATAAAGGAATCCCGGTAGTAACATTTGATACAGGTATCGCTGATGCTCCGGAAGGATCTGTAGTATGTGAAGTTTGTACAGATAACACACAGGCTGGTTCTGTTGCAGCTGAAAACATGTATAATTCAATCAAAGATGTTATAGCTAATGCAGATGGACAGGTTATCATCGGTGAAGTTAACCAGGATGCCACAGCTCAGAACATCCAGCAGCGTGGTGGCGGATTCATTGACAAAATGATCGAACTTATTCAGGCTGACGGAAAAAACAGTTGCAGTTAAAGGTAACGAGTTCTATGTAAACGCAGCTAAAGGTGCAGATGCAAAAGAAGCAGACGCAGACGTTGTTATCCAGGTCGCTGTTCCTGCACAGACAACTGTAGAGCTTTGCTCAACAGAGGCTCAGGCAATCCTTTCTCAGGAAAACTGCATCGCTATCTTCGGTTCCAACCAGACAGCAGCAGAAGGTGTTCTTGCAGCTAATGCTAACCTGAACGTTCTTGGTTCTGACGCAGCAGCAGGCGATGTTATCGGTGTTGGTTTCGATGCTGGTTCTATCATTAAAGCCGCTGTACAGGATGGAACATTCATCGGTGCTGTTACACAGTCTCCTCTGATGATGGGTTACTATGCAATCTACGCTCTGACAGCAGCAGCTAACGGACAGGAACTTGAAGATGTTCCTACAGATGGATACTGGTATGATTCCACAAACATGGACAGCGAAGAAATCGCTCCTAACCTTTATGACTAATCGATAAGTATATATCGAGAGGAAATGAATCCTTAGAATTAAGTATTAATTATTAATACAAATACAGACGCCGCACTGCCGTATGGCAAGTGCGGCGTTGTTGTTCAAACAATAAAACAATGATTGGAAATGATGATTTTATTAAGTTGTAAAGATACTTATTTCGACGATAGATTTCAAAATAGCAAATAAGGACACATTTTTCAGTCAAACAAGGTTCTTATTTTGGGGAGTAAGTTGAGATAAAATGAAATCATCAGATATGAAAAGCGTATAAATTCATATATTGAGGAGGTTTTGCAATGGCAGCATATTATTTAGCAGTAGATATCGGAGCATCCAGCGGACGTCACATCATTGGACATATGGAAAACGGAAAAATGGTTCTGGAAGAAATTTATCGTTTTGAGAATGGAATGGTAAAGAAAGACGGAGAACTCTGCTGGGAATTTGACCGTCTTTTCAAAGAGGTAGTAAATGGTCTGAAGAAATGTAAAGAAATCGGCAAGATTCCGGTAAGTATGGGCGTGGACACATGGGGCGTTGACTTCGTACTTCTGGACAAAAATGACAATGTTCTTGGAAATACAGTAGGATATCGTGACCACCGTACAGAGGGAATGGATAAAGAAGTTTATAAGGCAATTTCCCTGAAAGATCTCTATGCAAGAACAGGTATCCAGAAAGCTGATTATAATACGATCTATCAGCTGATGGCAGTGAAAAAGAAACATCCGGAATATCTGGAACAGGCGGAGACACTTCTTCATGTGCCGGATTATTTCCATTTCCTTCTTACAGGACAGAAAACCTGTGAGTACACAGAAGCTACGACAGGACAGCTTGTAAGCCCGATCACTAAGGACTGGGATTATGAACTGATCGATATGCTCGGTTATCCGAGAAAAATGTTCCAGAAGCTGATTATGCCCGGAACAGGCATCGGACATCTGTCAGATAAGATCAGGGAAGAAGTGGGCTTTGATCTGGAAGTGGTTGCACCTGCAACACATGATACAGGATCCGCTGTACTGGCAGTTCCTGCAAATGATGATGACTTTATTTACATCAGTTCAGGAACATGGTCACTGATGGGAATTGAGAGAAAAGAAGCTGACTGCTCTGAGAAGAGCTGTGAGATGAACTTCACAAATGAAGGCGGTTATGCAGGCCGTTTCCGTTACCTGAAGAATATCATGGGACTCTGGATGATCCAGTCTGTGCGTCATGAAGTAAATGATGCATACAGCTTTGCAGAAATCTGCGCAATGGCAGAGGAAGCAAAGGATTTCCCGTCAAGAGTAGACGCAAATGATGAGTGTTTCCTTTCTCCTGACAATATGACAGAGGAAGTTAAGGATTACTGCCGCAGAACAGGACAGAAGGTTCCGGAAACTCTGGGAGAGATTGCAACAGTTATCTACACAAGTCTTGCGGAATGCTATGCAAAGACAGCAAAAGAGCTGGAAGAGATGACCGGCAGGACTTACAGCCGTATTCATATCGTGGGCGGCGGTTCCAACGCAGGATATCTCAATGAGCTGACTGCAAAGGCAACAAAGAAAGAAATCCATGCAGGTCCAGGAGAGGCAACTGCAATCGGAAATATCACAGCACAGATGCTGAAAGCAGAAGAGTTTAAAACCATTGAAGAGGCTCGTACTATCATTCATGAATCCTTTGGTGTAAAAGTTTATAAATAATAAAAGGGGAACAGGGTATTGGCTCTGTTCCTTTTGTGTTACTGTTCACTCCGTTCACACAGTAACGAAACAGGGACTGTTACGAGTCAACGGCAAGGGAATATGTTGACTATCATGGGGTTTCAAAGTATAATGATGGCTGGTGAATTGAGCGGAAATACAGGGTGATTCATCAGAGGTAAGTGATTGATTTTAATAGATAAAGGCAGGTTATATATGAATACAATTAGTGTGGAAGAGCTGGAGAAGATTGATTCTTCTAAGATTACGATCGTGGATGTGCGGCCGGCGGATCAGTACAGCAGGGGATCTTTTCCGGGGGCAGTGAATATTCCGCTGGATGAGTTTGAGGAAAGAATGGAGTCTGTGGACAGGGAGAAGATGGTGTATGTTCTCTGTCATACGGGGGCACAGAAGCCGGGACTGTGTGGAGAAGCTGAGTGATGCAGGGTATGAGGCTGTGAATATTGAAGGTGGATATCGTGCCTATCTGAGACTTTCTCTGAGCCGTTTTATGGAGAATGATGCTAAGGAGCAGAAGGAACTGAAGACGAAAGAGATTGAGCACAGTATTATCAAGACGTTCAGAAAGACGGTCTGGAGACCGTTTACCAAGGCTTTGAATCAGTATCAGCTGATTCAGGAGGGAGATAAGATTGCTGTCTGTATTTCAGGTGGTAAGGACTCTATGCTGATGGCGAAGCTGCTTCAGGAGCTGAAGCGTCATGGGAAGATTCATTTTGAACTGGTGTTTCTGGTAATGAATCCGGGCTATAATGCGGATAACTGGAAGATTATTCAGGATAATGCAGAGCTTCTGGGAATTCCTCTTACGGTTTTTGAAAGTGATATTTTTGATACAGTGGCAGAAATTGAGAATAATCCCTGTTACCTGTGTGCGAGAATGAGACGTGGTTATCTGTATTCTCATGCCAAGGAGCTGGGATGTAATAAGATTGCGTTGGGACATCATTTTGATGATGTGATCGAGACGATTCTCATGGGTATGCTGTACAGTGGTAAGGTGGAGACTATGATGCCGAAGCTGCACAGTCAGAATTTTGAGGGGATGGAATTGATCCGCCCTATGTATCTGATCAAGGAATCTGCAATCAAGGCATGGAGAGATACCAATGGACTGCATTTCATTCAGTGTGCATGCCGTTTTACTGAGAACTGTGTAAGCTGTGGAGGCGGACGTGGTTCCAAGCGTGATGAGATGAAAGAGCTGGTTGCGCAGTTTAGAAATACAAGCAGTGTGATCGAGACGAATATCTTTAACAGTGTGCGGGATATTAATCTTCGTACTGTTATGGGATATCATAAAGATGGAGAATACTATAATTTCCTGGATGACTATGATCAGCGTGGAAATAAGGGCGCTGATAAGGAAAAAGAATGATAACAGCAAAATCTTCATTTGTGGAAGAGAAATACACTGCTCAGTATTATAGTGGGAACGGTTGTCTGTATGTTTCTGGTGCAGGTGGTGTTCTAAAAGGAGGAATCCATGACCTTACAGGAGATTCTTGAAAGTGTAAAAAGTGGTTCGGTATCTGTGGAAGAGGCAGAGAGAATCCTTAAGAAAGAAAGTTATGAAGAAATGGGGTATGCGAAGCTGGATACAAGCCGTAAGGCAAGAACCGGTTTCGCAGAAGTAATCTACTGCAGTAATAAGGCAGATGAACATCTTCTGAATATTTTTGAAAGATTATACAGAGAAGACGGCGAGGTATTCGGAACCAGAGCTTCCCAACATCAGTATGAACTGGTGAAAGAGAAGTTTCCGGAAGCAGAATATGATCCGATCTCGCGCATCTTAAAAGTTGAGAAGAAAGATAAGAAGCGTATTGGTAAGATTGCGGTGTGTTCAGCAGGAACTGCAGATATTCCGGTTGCTGAGGAAGCTGCACAGACAGCGGAATATTTTGGCACAAATGTTGAACGGATTTATGATGTGGGAGTCAGCGGAATGCATCGTTTATTCTCCAGACTGGAGACGATTCAGAGTGCGAACTGTGTAATTGCAGTTGCGGGAATGGAAGGTGCTCTTGCCAGTGTGATGGGCGGTCTGGTGAGCAGACCTGTGATCGCAGTACCGACTTCTGTGGGTTATGGTGCAAGTATGCATGGTCTTTCGGCACTTCTTACTATGATCAATTCCTGTGCGAATGGGATTGCTGTGGTGAATATTGATAACGGCTACGGTGCCGGCTATCTGGCAACACAGATCAACCGTCTGGCAGCAGGTACAGATGAGAAAGGAAATTGATTATGGGGAAAACATTATATCTGGAATGTTATTCAGGGATAAGTGGTGATATGACGGTTGCGGCTCTTCTTGATCTGGGAGCTGACCGCTCAGTGCTGGACAGGGTGCTGAAGAGTCTTAAGGTATCAGGATTTGAGACAAAGATCAGCAGAGTTGTGAAGTCCGGAATAGATGCATGTGATTTTGATGTTGTGCTGGATAAAGAGCATGAAAATCATGACCATGATATGGAATATCTGCATGGACATCATCATGAAGGCCATGAGAGCAATCACGCCCATGGCACAGGAACAGCGCAAGACCATCACCATCACGAACACCGTGGAATAAAAGAAATTACCTATATTATAGAGCATAGCGCAATGAATGAGAATGCAAAGAAGATAGCATTGCGTATATTTGAAATTCTTGCAGAGGCGGAGAGTAAAGCACACAATGTTCCTGTAGATCAGGTGCATTTTCATGAGGTGGGAGCAGTGGACTCTATTGTGGATATTGTGTCTGTGGCAGTCTGTCTGGATGATCTGGATGTTACAGAGGTTATCGTTCCTGTTCTCTGCGAGGGACGTGGAACTGTCCGTTGTCAGCATGGCATCCTGCCAATCCCGGTTCCGGCAGTTGCAAATATAGTAAGTGCCAATCATTTACATCTGAAAATGACAGAGATAGAAGGTGAACTTGTAACGCCTACAGGTGCGGCGATAGTGGCAGCAGTGAAAACAAAAGATAAACTTCCGGAAACATTTGAAATTCAGAAGATTGGAATCGGTGCAGGTAAACGCCAGTATGAATGCCCGGGAATCCTAAGGGCAATGATTATCTCGCAGAGCGCAGAAACAGATGAGGCAAAGGCTCAGTCAGAAGAATTCAAAAACCCGGAAATCAGAAATAATCCGAAGGCTGAAAATCAGGAAACCAAAGATACGATTATCAAGATGGAGACAAACATTGATGACTGCAGTGGAGAAGTTCTGGGATTTGTGATGGAGCGTCTAATGAAAGCCGGTGCCAGAGATGTGCATTATGTGCCTGTTTTTATGAAAAAAAACAGACCTGCATGGGTTCTGAATGTGATCTGTAAGGAAGAAGATATGGAAACGCTTCAGAATATTATTTTTGAAGAAACTACTACGATTGGAATTCGTTATAGCAGAATGGAACGTACGATTCTTCCCAGAGAAACGAGAACCCTTCCGACTCCATGGGGAGAAGTTCTGGCAAAGGTATGCACTTTGAATGGAAAAGAGCAGATTTACCCGGAATATGAGAGCGTTGCACAGTTGAGCAGAGAAAAAGAGATCCCGTTTACAGAAATTTACCGTTATATTGTTTTGGCAAATAAAGACAAAGAATAACTTTCATATATGAACCCTTTGGTTTCCCTGAGAGTACTCCACGCGAAATCAAAGGGTACTTTTGTCTTGAAGTAGAGTTGTAAGAGCTGTATACTGCATGTAGTATGAAAGGAGAAAAGAAATGTTTTGTATTGGCATTTGCGATGATGATGAAGGACTCTGCGGGGAACTGGAAAAAATGCTTTATGATTATGGAAAAGAGAATAAACTTCAGATGAATATTGATATCTGGTATCAGGGAGAAAGCCTGTGCCGGTTCCTGAGAGAAAACAAGAAGATTCTTGATGTGTTATTTCTGGATATAGAATTACTGACAACAAATGGAATTGAAGTGGGACGTTTTATAAGAGAAGAACAGGAAAACATGGAAACTGCAATTGTTTACATTTCAGCGAACAGCAGTTATGCGATGGATCTATTTCGTGTACAGCCTACATATTTTCTGATCAAACCATTTAGACAAAATAAAAGTTGGGAATGTCATGAACAGGATTCAGAAAATTTCGGAAGTCAGAAAAGGTATTTTCGAGTACTTTGGCAGTGGATATTATTTCAAGGTGCTGTATAAAGATATTCTGTATTTCAGCAGTCAGAATAAAAAAGTGCATCTGGTTTTAAAAGACGGACAGAAAGAATTTAATGGCAGACTGAAAGAAATAGCAAAG
>ENA-OQCV01000247-OQCV01000247.1-human-gut-metagenome-genome-assembly--contig:-NODE-247-length-15684-cov-3.046988_pt1 | contig 15684 bp, 13 predicted proteins | sample MGYA00242766_ERZ504592 | MGnify/ENA primary metagenome ERZ504592 (study PRJEB26092, sample SAMD00036315) | human gut metagenome | host: Homo sapiens | study: EMG produced TPA metagenomics assembly of...
GAATTCCCGACGTCTCTGTATTCCTGATGAAAAAAGAATTCGCGATCATCTGCGTCTTGAAAAATCAGAGTTATATATAACTTTTTTTTTAAAGAGCATTATGAATAAGATTATGGAATGCGTCCCCAATTTCAGCGAAGGGCGCGATTTGCAGAAGATAGATAAGATAGTAGCTCCTTTTCGGGGCAAACAAGGTGTGAAACTGTTGGATTACAGTAACGATGAAGACCACAACCGCCTTGTGGTGACCGTAGTGGGCGAGCCGGAACCGCTTCGTGATGCTGTGCTCGAAGCTATCGGCGTGGCGGTAGAGCTGATAGACCTCAATCACCATCAGGGACAGCATCCTCGTATGGGTGCTGTAGATGTAGTACCTTTTATCCCCATCCGGAATGTGACGATGGAAGAAGCCGTTGCCCTCTCGAAAGAAGTGGGCAAGGAGGTTGCAAAACGTTACAATCTTCCCGTCTTCTTATATGAAAAGTCTGCTTCTGCCCCTCATCGGGAGAATTTGGCTGCTGTCCGTAAAGGGGAGTTCGAAGGTATGGCCGAGAAGATAAAGCAACCGGAATGGCATCCCGACTTCGGACTGGCCGAACGTCATCCCACCGCAGGCACAGTGGCTATCGGTGCCCGCATGCCTTTGGTGGCCTATAACATCAACCTCAATACCCCCAGTCTGGAGATAGCCCATGACATCGCTAAGAAAATCCGTTTCATCGGCGGAGGACTGCGTTATTGCAAGGCAATGGGAGTGGAGTTGAAGGACCGCGGCATCACGCAGGTATCCATCAACATGACGGACTATACCCGCACCGCCCTCTACCGTGCTTTCGAACTGGTGCGTGTGGAAGCCCGCCGCTACGGCGTCAGTATTGTGGGCAGTGAGATTATCGGTCTGGTGCCGATGGAGGCCTTGATAGATACAGCGTCCTACTATCTGGGATTGGAGAACTTCTCCATGGAGCAAGTCTTAGAAGCACGAATGTAACCGAATTAAATAGTACTAACTTAATTGCCCCTCCCTACGGGGGAGGGGTTAGGAGAGAGGCTTTATGACAGAAAACCTTATTATATTCAATACCCGTGTAGTGACCCCCCTCGGCTTTTCTGCCCGTTGCGGCAAGGAGATGGAGCAACTGAGCATCATCGACAATGCTACGGTGGAAGTGACCGATGGCATCATCACCTACGTCGGACCTAACCGTGGAGAGGAGCGTGACGGCTATTATCAGCACTACTGGCATTACAATGCCCGCGGCAAGTGTCTGCTACCCGGCTTTGTGGACTCACACACACATTTTGTGTTTGGTGGCGAGCGTGCCGAGGAGTTCTCCTGGCGTTTGAAGGGAGAGAGTTACATGTCCATCATGGAACGTGGAGGAGGCATCGTGAGTACGGTGAAAGTTACCCGTGCATGTAATTTCATCCAGCTGCGCAGCAAGGCGGAGGGCTTTCTGAAGCAGATGAGTGCTATGGGAGTGACTACCGTAGAGGGAAAGAGCGGCTACGGTCTGGACAAGGAAACCGAGCTCCTGCAGCTTCGGGTGATGCGTAGCCTTAATAATGACGAGCACAAGCGTGTAGACGTTGTCTCCACTTTTCTCGGTGCACATGCTGTGCCTGCAGAATACAACGGACAGACGGACGAGTACGTGGACTACATTATCCGCGAAGTGATGCCCGTAGTGGTTCATAATAATTTGGCAGAGTTCTGCGATGTCTTCTGTGAGCAGGGCGTTTTCTCCATCGAGCAGTCCCGTCGCCTTTTGCTGGCAGCCAAGGAAATGGGACTTGTCTTGAAACTCCATGCCGACGAGATTGTACCATTAGGGGGTGCCGGACTGGCTGCTGAACTTTCTGCCGTCTCTGCCGACCATCTGCTGCATGCTTCGGATGCGGACATCCGCGCCATGGCCGACAAGGGAGTTGTGGCGACCCTTCTTCCGCTGACAGCCTTTGCTTTGAAGGAACCCTATGCTCGTGGGCGCGAAATGATTGATGCTGGTTGTGCCGTGGCCCTTGCCACCGACCTCAATCCGGGCAGTTGTTTCTCCGGTTCCATACCCCCTGACATTTGCCTTGGCGTGCATTTATATGAAAATGAGTATTGAAGAGGCCATCACTGCTCTGACCTTGAACGGTGCGGCCGCTCTGAACCGTGCGGACAGCATTGGTAGTATCGAGGTGGGCAAGAAAGGAGACTTCGTAGTGCTCAATACGGATAATTATCACTTTTTACCTTATTATGTAGGTATGAATTGTGTCAATACCACCATAAAGGGGGAGTGCTTTATCCTGTACTTTAAGAAGTGCTGATATCCCCTCTTAATCCTTAATCTTTAATATTTAATATCATGTTAGTTGATTTGACAGTAAAGGAATTTTTGAATAAAGTGGCGGGTAGCGATCCCGTCCCCGGTGGCGGTAGTATTGCCGCTTTGAACGGTGCTATTGCTTCTGCTCTTGCCGCTATGGTTGCTAACCTCACCATCGGTAAGAAAGGTTATGAACTTCACGAAGAGCTGATGCGCCATATCTCCGGAGTTGCCTTGCAGCAAAAGGGGGGCTTTTGTAGAAGATATAGACCGCGACTCTGAAGCCTACGACAAGGTGTTTGCCTGCTTCAAGATGCCGAAAGCTACGGATGAGGAAAAGGCGGCGCGCAGTACTGCCATCCAGGCGGCTACCAAGTTTGCCGCCCTTGTTCCCATGCAGGTGGCACGCAATGCGTATGAGCTGATGACGGTTATCATGGATGTAGCTCGCCTGGGCAACCGCAATGCCGTTACGGATGCTTGTGTGGCCATGATGTCTGCCCGTTCGGCTGTGCTGGGCGCACTGATGAATGTACGCATCAACCTGGGTTCGCTGAAGGACAAGGAGTTTGTGTCCAAGCTCCAAAGTGAAGCCGACGAATTGGAACACTTGGCTTGTGCGAAAGAAAAGGAATTGTTGGACGAAATCAATCAAGAGCTGAAAGTATGAACAATGTCTATTATGTAGGTTCCGGTGAGTTGACCTTCGACCTCATCGAACGTATCATCAATGAAAATCTGAAACTGGAGCTGGCTCCGGAAGCCAAGCTGCGGATACAGAAGTGCCGCGATTATCTGGACAAGAAGATTGCGGAGTCGGAAGAACCCTTGTATGGCATTACCACCGGTTTCGGCTCGTTGTGCAGTAAGAGCATTTCGTCGGACGAGCTGGGCACCTTGCAGGAAAATCTCATCAAGAGCCATGCTTGCAGTGTGGGCGAGGAGATACGCCCGGTCATCATCAAACTGATGATGTTGCTCAAGGCGCATGCTCTCTCTTTGGGGCATAGCGGTGTGCAGGTCATCACCGTGCAGCGCATCCTCGATTTCTTCAATAACGACGTGATGCCTATCGTTTATGACCGTGGCTCACTGGGCGCCTCCGGCGACCTGGCTCCTCTGGCCAACCTCTTCCTGCCGCTTATCGGTGTGGGCGATGTCTATTATAAAGGAAAGAAGCGCGAGGCTATCAGTGTGCTCGACGAGTTCGGTTGGGAACCGGTGAAGCTGATGAGTAAAGAGGGATTGGCATTACTCAACGGCACCCAGTTTATGAGTGCCAACGGTGTCTTTGCTCTTCTCAAAGCCTTCCGTCTCTCCAAGAAAGCCGACTTGATTGCCGCTCTCTCCCTGGAAGCTTTCGACGGGCGTATAGATCCGTTTATGGACTGTATCCAGCAGATTCGTCCACACAAGGGCCAGATAGAAACAGGTGCCAACTTCCGCAAACTATTGGAAGGCAGCGAGCTGATAGCCCGTCCCAAGCAGCATGTACAAGACCCTTATTCGTTCCGTTGCATCCCTCAGGTGCATGGGGCCACGAAAGACGCCATCCGTTACGTGGCTTCCATCCTGCTGACGGAAATCAATTCTGTGACGGACAATCCCACCATCTTCCCCGATGAGGACCGTATCATCTCGGGCGGTAACTTCCACGGCCAGCCGCTTGCCATTTCCTACGACTTTCTCGGCATTGCCCTGGCAGAGCTGGGCAATATATCCGAGCGGCGCATCGCCCAGCTTATCATGGGGCTGCGTGGACTTCCGGAATTCCTTGTGGCCAATCCCGGTCTGAACTCCGGTTTCATGATTCCGCAATATGCTGCCGCGTCTATGGTAAGCCAGAATAAGATGTACTGCTATGCCGCCAGCAGCGACTCCATCGTTTCCTCCAACGGGCAGGAAGACCATGTCAGCATGGGTGCCAATGCAGCTACTAAGCTTTATCGCATTATGGACAATCTGGAGCATATCCTTGCCATCGAACTGATGAATGCCGCTCAAGGCATCGACTTCCGCCGTCCGGCAAAGACTTCTCCCGTTCTGGAGCGTTTCCTGCACGAATATCGCAAGGAAGTCCCTTTTGTGAAGGAAGACATCGTGATGTATAAGGAAATCCATAAGACAGTCGCTTTCCTCAACCGGACAAAGTTTGATTATTAGGAACTTCCCAATAAATCTGCCAGAAACATAATAATTATTAATCTGTTAACAATAAGAAAGGAAACTTAATTGGCGAATTGAGTTTTCTTTCTATATTTGTCCCGTTTTATTCCGATAATGAATAAAAATAGTTTTAGTTTAGAAAGGGAAGAAAAATGGGCGAACACACGAAGCATTCAACATCACGGGTGGAACTGAGGGAACGTATCATTCTGGCCGCCGTAGAATTATTTACAACAAATGGAATAAAAAGTATCACGATGGATGAGATTGCCGCATCTTTGGGTATCTCTAAGCGCACTCTCTACGAAGTTTTTCCGGACAAGGAAACCTTGTTGGAAGAATGTATCCTGAAGTCCCAGAAGGATGGTGATATTTTTTGTGAAAGGAGTAATAGAGACTTCCAGTAACGTATTGGAAGTTTTGTTGAGATGTTATCAGTGGAGCATAGAGCGTTTTTCATGCCACGAACAAGAAGCTTTTTTGAGGATATCAAGAAATATCCCAAGGCTTATCAGTTGATGAAGAACAATCGGAACCGGAGCTCGGAAGATACAGTGAACTTCTTCAAAGAGGGCGTGAAGCAAGGCACTTTTTCGTGATGATGTGAATTTCGCCATTATCAATCTGCTCGTGCGCGACCAGCTCGATTTGCTGATGAATTCGGACATCTGCAATGAGTATTCTTTCCTTGAAGTGTACGAATCTATCATGTTCACTTTCTTGCGCGGTATCTCTACGGAGAAGGGTGCCCGTGTCCTGGAGGACTTTTATCTGCGAATATCGCAAGAATCAGGTAAAGCCGGATGAAACGAAGGAGTAGTTTTAATAAATAATCTACTTTTTGATTTATGAAGATGCAGAGATTTTTGGGTAGGAAGAGCACTACTGTTGGCAGTTGCTGTGCTGTATGCCGGCGGCTATGTGCGCGCACAAGAGGCAAAGGATACCCTGACCCTGACCCTTGACCGTGCCTTGGAGATTGCTTTAAGCGACAATCCTACCATAAAGGTGGCGGAGGAAGAAATTGCTTTGAAGAAAGTGACTCACAAGGAGACCTGGCAGAACTTGCTTCCGCAGGCAAGCATTGACGGTACGTGGAATCATACCATCAGTGCGGCACAGATGAATCTTGGCGGACAGTCGTTCAAGATGGGTATGGACAATTCGAATACGGTAAGCGGGGTGCTGAATATCAGTTTGCCCATATTCGCCCCTAGCGTATATAAGGCCATGTCGATGACCAAGACAGACATTGAACTGGCTGTGGAAAAGTCACGGGCTTCTAAGCTGGACTTGGTGAACCAGGTAACTAAGGGTTACTATCAGCTGATGCTGACGCAAGACTCCTACGATGTGTTGCAGAAGAGCTATAAGCTGGCGGAAGACAACTACAACATTGTCAATGCCAAGTATCAGCAGGGTGCCGTCAGTGAGTTCGATAAAATCAGTGCCGAGGTGCAGATGCGCAGCATTAAGCCGAATGTGATTTCGGCGGGTAATGCCGTGACGTTGTCCAAGTTGCAGTTGAAGGTACTGATGGGGGTAACGGCCGATGTGGATATAGAGATTGCCGACAATCTCGGCAACTATGAGACGGAGCTGTTTGCCAATGAACTGAATCAGCCCGCTGCCAATCTGAACAATAATACGACGATGAAGCAGTTGGACTTGAACCGGAAGATGCTCAATCAGAACATCAAGTCACTCCGTGCCAACTTCATGCCTACTTTGGGTATGAACTATTCTTACCAGTACCAGTCACTCTACAACGAGGATTGGAACATCCTCGATTATAATTGGAGCGGAAGTTCCGCACTGATGTTTACGCTGAGTATTCCTTTGTATAAGGCAAGCAATTTCACCAAGCTCAAGTCCAACCGTATTCAGATACGTCAGTTGGAGCAGAACCGTCTGGACACAGAGCGAAAGCTGAACATGCAGATTACCAGCTACCAGAACAACATGGCTGCCAGTTCCGAGCAGGTTGTCAGCAACCGCGAGAATGTGATGCAGGCACAGAAAGCTGTGCAGATTGCCGGTAAACGCTATGAGGTAGGTAAAGGTACGGTGTTGGAGCTGAACACTTCGCAAGTGCAGCTTACGGAGGCCGAACTGACTTATAATCAGTCCATCTATGATTATCTGGTTGCGAAGGCTGACCTTGACCAAGTGCTGGGAAAGGATTATATTGCAGAGAACTAAGAATGAAGAACTAAGAATGAAGAATAGAAATAAGAACAACGATATGAAAAAATGGTTTTCAATGGATGGCCCATGCTGGTTGTTGCCATGCTGGGGGCATGTAGCGGAGGTAGTGATAAAGCTGCTGCTGAGAAGGTGGACGAAAAGCCGAGGGTGAAACTGGCCGAGGTGTCGTCCCGTCCCGTGGAACAGATTCAGGAATACACCGCTACGGTGGAAGCCGAAGTAAAAAACAATATTGCTCCCTCTTCTCCGGTGCGTATAGACCGCATTTTTGTGGAGGTGGGCGACCGCGTGTCGAAAGGCCAGAAGCTGGTCAGCATGGATGCTGCCAATCTGAAGCAGATAAAATATCAGTTGGACAACCAGCAGATAGAGTTCAAGCGTATTGACGAGTTGTATAAGGTAGGCGGTGCCTCCAAGTCGGAGTGGGATACCGCCAAGATGAATCTCGACATCCGTGAGACTTCCTATAAGAATCTCTTGGAGAACACCTCGTTGCTCAGTCCCATTAACGGGGTGGTGACGGCACGCAATTACGATAACGGAGATATGTATAGCGGTGGAGAACCGGTACTGGTAGTGGAGCAAATCACTCCGGTAAAACTATACATCAACGTATCCGAAGGCTACTTTACCAAAGTGAAGAAGGGCGCTCCCGTATCCGTGAAAGTAGATGTCTATGGTGACGAGGAGTTCGAAGGCAAAATCAGCCTTGTTTATCCTACCATCGACCCGGCTACCCGTACTTTCCCGGTAGAGATACAGCTTGTCAACCGTGATCAGCGCGTACGTCCGGGAATGTTTGCCCGCGCCACGCTGAACTTCGGAACACAGGACCACGTGGTTGTTCCCGACCTGGCCATTGTGAAGCGTGCCGGTTCAGGCGACCGCTATGTCTATGTCTACAAGAACGGCAAGGTGTCTTATAATAAGGTAGAGCTTGGCCGTCGTATGGATACGGAGTATGAGTTGATTTCCGGTGTAGACAATAACTCTCAAGTTGTTATTGCTGGGCAGTCTAAATTAGCCGATGGTGTGGAAGTCGAGGTAGAAAAATAATATGGTAATGTGGTAATGTGATAATATGCTAATGTGCCGATGTAGCTACATTGCGCAGCCAATTAGCATATTAGCACATTGGCAAATTAAAGAATTAATCTTATGAGTTTATACGAAGGAGCGGTTAAGAAACCGATTATGACCTCGCTCTGCTTCCTGGCAGTGGCTATATTTGGTCTGTTCTCTCTGTCGAAATTGCCGGTAGACCTTTATCCGGACATCGAGACCAACACCATTATGGTGATGACGACCTATCAGGGTGCCAGTGCCTCGGACATCGAGAATAACGTGACCCGTCCGTTGGAAAACGTGCTGAATTCGGTCAGCAACTTGAAGCATATCACTTCCCGTTCGTCGGAGAATATTTCCGTGATTACGCTGGAGTTTGAGTATGGGTATGACATAGACGTGCTGACGAACGACGTGCGTGATAAACTGGACATGGTGAGCTCCATGCTGCCCGATGAGGTCGAAACTCCCATCATCTTCAAGTTCAGTACGGACATGATTCCTATCCTGCTGCTCTCCGTGCAGGCGGAGGAGAGCCAGCCGGCTCTTTACAAAATATTGGATGACAACGTGGCGAATCCCTTGGCGCGTGTGCCCGGTGTCGGTACGGTGTCCATTTCGGGTGCCCCCAAGCGTGAGGTCAATGTATATTGCGACCCCAATAAACTGGATGCCTACAACCTTTCTGTAGAAATCTATCAGCTCTATTATCAGTGCCGAAAATCCGGAATACGCCGGGCGGTACGTTTGATGTAGGTAGCAAATACCTATTCGCTGCGTGTGGAAGGTGAGTTCAAGGATCCCAAAAGAGATGGAGAACATCGTGGTAGGTACGCACAACGGTGCTTCCGTCTATCTGCGCGATGTGGCAAAAGTTGTGGACTCTGTGGAGGAACGTGCACAGAAGACGTATAGCAACGGTGTGCAGGGCGCTATGATTGTGGTGCAGAAACAATCGGGTGCCAATTCTGTAGCCATTTCGCAGAAGGTAATTGATATGTTGCCACAGTTGCAGAAGTCACTGCCGAGCGATGTGAAGCTGGGGATCATTGTCAATTACTTCCGATAACATCTTGAATACGATAGACAGCTTGGAGGAAACCATTATGTACGCTATGCTGTTCGTTATCTTGGTGGTGTTCGTTTTTTTGGGGCGTTGGCGTGCCACGGTCATCATCTGTATCACCATACCGATGTCACTGGTTGCCTCGTTCATCTATCTGGGTATCATCGACGGCGGTTCACTGAATATCATCTCGCTCTCTTGTCTCTCTATTGCTATTGGTAACGTGGTGGACGACGCCATTGTGGTACTCGAGAATGTAACGACCCATATTGAACGGGGTTCCGAACCGAAGCAGGCAGCGATACATGCCACGAACGAGGTGGCCATCTCCGTAATTGCATCTACGCTGACTATGATTGCGGTATTCTTCCCATTGACGATGGTAAGTGGTATGTCCGGTGTGTTATTCCGTCAGTTGGGATGGATGATGTGTGTGATTATGACGGTTTCCACAGTTTCAGCCTTGTCATTCACCCCGATGATGTGTGCGCAGCTTCTGCGTTTGCAGAAAAAGCAGAGTAAGATGTTCGTTACGCTCTATACGCCGATTCAGCGTGCGCTGGACGGTCTTGACGTGTGGTATCAGAACCGGTTGAACTGGGCTGTGCGCCATCGTCTGACGGTTATGGCAGGCTGTGCCGCATTCTTTGTGGCAAGTCTGTTCTGTGCCAAGTATATCGGTACCGAGTTCTTCCCGGCAGCAGACAATAGCCGCATCGGTATCAACCTTCAGTTGCCCATCGGGGCCCGTGTGGAGCGTGCGGAAGCGTTGGCTTCGGAACTGACAAACAAGTGGATGACGCGCTACGGAGATATGATGAAAGTTTGCAACTACACTGTGGGGCAGGCGGACTCTGACAATACGTTTGCTTCCATGCAGGACAACGGTAGTCATATCATTAGTTTCAATATCAGTCTGGTGAGTCCGGGAGACCGTGACGTGACACTGGAAACCGTTTGCGACGAAATGCGTGAGGACTTGAAGGGGTATCCCGAATTGGACAAGGCGCAGGTTATTCTGGGCGGTAGCACAGGCGGCATGAGCGCCCAGGCAAGTGCCGACTTTGAGGTTTATGGTTACGACTTCACCGCTACGGACAAAGTGTCAGCCGAACTGAAAGAGAAATTGTTGCAGGTGAAAGGTGTGAGTGAAGTGAACATCAGCCGTCAGGATTATCAGCCCGAATATCAGGTGGACTTTGACCGTGAGAAGCTGGCATTGCATGGCTTGAATCTTTCTACTGCCTCCAACTATCTGCGTAATCGTGTAAATGGTGCTTTGGCATCTTATTATCGCGAAGATGGTGACGAGTACGACATCCGTGTGCGTTACGCTCCCGAATTCCGTACAAAGATTGAAGATTTGGAGAACATCCTTATTTATACGCCTTCCGGTGAGGGTATCCGCGTGAAAGACCTCGGCAAAGTAGTCGAGCGTTCTGCTCCTCCTACCATCGAACGTAAAGACCGTGAGCGTATTGTTACTGTATCTGCGGTTATTTCGGGAGCACCTTTGGGCGATGTGGTGGCCGATGGTAATGCTATAATTGATAAGATGGACCTACCAAGTGGTGTTTCTATCCAGATTTCGGGTTCGTATGAGGACCAACAGGATTCATTCTCCGACTTGGGAACGCTGGCTGTATTGATTGTTATTCTCGTATTCATTGTGATGGCAGCTCAGTTTGAGTCTTTGAGTTATCCGTTCATCATCATGTTTTCCATTCCATTTGCATTCAGCGGTGTGTTGATGGCATTATTCTTTACGGGAACCAATTTGAATGTGATGTCGCTTTTGGGTGGAATCATGTTGATTGGTATTGTGGTGAAGAACGGTATCGTACTCATAGACTACATCACGCTTTGCCGCGAACGTGGTCAAGCGGTGCTTCACTCTGTAGTCACGGCAGGCCGCAGCCGTTTGCGTCCGGTATTAATGACTACACTGACCACTATCCTCGGTATGGTGCCGATGGCTGTAGGGCAGGGTGAAGGTGCCGAGATGTGGCGTCCGTTGGGTGTTGCCGTAATTGGCGGTCTGACGGTATCTACCATTCTGACATTGATTCTTGTCCCCGTACTCTATTGCTCGTTTGCAGGTGTTGGTATCCGCCGCACGCGTAAGAAGATTAAGAAAGACCGTGAGCTGAATGATTATTACCAGTTGCATAAGGAGAAGATGACGAAACCACGTAAACAATGATTAATCATTATCCGTTAATCATTAAACATTAATCACTAAACATTATATAGCGTGAAATCAGTATTTATAACATTCGACCAAGCGTTCTTTGAACGTATCATGGCATTGCTTGACCGCCACAACTGCCGCGGCTTCAGCTATTGGCAGCAAGTACAGGGGCGTGGCAGTAAGACGGGGGGAACCCGCACTATGGCAGCCATGCCTGGCCCAGTATGTGTTCCGCCATCATCACTATCATAGATGAGGCTAAGGTGGCTCCGTTGCTCGAAGCGCTCCACCGGATGGACAAGGAGACCGAGCAACTCGGACTCCGTGCTTTTGTTTGGAATATCGAACAGACCATTTAATCGGGTCTGCTCTGTCTATAACCGTTATCCCCGGAGAAAAATCTTGTTTCTTTCGGGGATAATTCATTTTTTGTCCGGAGAGACTTTTTTCAACCTATATCTATATCTTTGCGGCCACATTAGGTATGGAAAAGAATTCATTGAAATATACGGGTCTGTTGGCGTTTATCGTATGGGGTGCATTGTTGCTGATGCATCTGTTGCCAAGTATTACGATGGGTGGCCGTGTGCTGAGGCGTGTGGATATCTTGGGGGACGTGCGTCGTCCTTCCAAGCCGGTGAGTGAGCCGGACAGCCTGCTGCCTCCGCCCCCGAAGGTGAAGCCCGCCTTTGTGGACACCTGCCGTGCGGGCATGACGTGCATTGAAGATTACAGCGATTCTACCATGCGTGGCATGACGCGGTTCTATCAGGCGCTCGACGAGCTTGCCAAAGCACCCCGTCCGGTTCGTATCGCCTACTTCGGCGACTCCTTTATCGAAGCGGATATTCTGACGGCTGATTTACGCGAGATGCTTCAGCAGAAATATGGCGGTTGCGGAGTAGGTTTTGTCACCATTACGTCCATGACCAGTGGCTTCCGTCCTACAGTGCGTCATTCCTTCAGCGGATGGCAGAGTCATTCTGTCATGGACTCCGTGTTCTTTGACCGTAGCAAGCTGGGAGTCTCCGGACATTACTTTATTCCGAATACCGGTGCTTATGTGGAACTGCGGGGGCAGAAGAACTATGCCTCCCGTCTGGATACTTGCCAGCGTGCCAGTATTTTTTCTATAACCGTGGCACAACCACCCTTTCTGTCCGCGTCAATCGTGGCGAAGCAACTACCGAGACTTTTGAGCCGATTGATGATTTGCAGGAGATGACGGTAGAGGGAAATATCGGTTCTGTCCGTTGGACGGTGGAAAGTGCGGACTCCACCTTGTTTTATGGCCTTGCCATGGACGGTACTTCCGGCATTGTGCTGGATAACTTCTCACTGCGTGGCAGCTCCGGCCTCTCCCTCCGTTCTGTTCCCGTGTGGATGATGCGCGAGTTCAACGAGCAGCGACCCTACGACCTGATAATCCTGCAGTACGGACTGAATGTAGCTACGGAGCGCGGACGCAATTACGACAGGTACATTGCAGGTATGCAGACAACGGTGGAACATCTCAAGGAAGCCTTTCCGCAAGCTGCCATCCTTGTGGTCAGCGTGGGCGACCGTGACTATAAGACCGAAGAAGGGGCAGCTGCGTACCATGCCCGGTATCAAGAATCTGGTTCGTTATCAACAGAATCTGGCGGCAGATGAGGCTGTCGCTTTCTGGAATATGTTCGAGGCTATGGGTGGGGAAGGCAGTATGGCAGAGATGGTGCATGCCAAGCCGTCACTGGCCAATTATGATTATACGCACATCAACTTCCGTGGTGGAAAGTATCTTGCGGGATTGCTTTATGAGTCTTTGATTTATGGTAAGGAACAGTATGACAGAAGGAGGGCCTACTATGAAGAGGAGCCATAAGGAGGATTCACGATTGTACGATTTACGATGTACGATTTGCTGCGCGGTGCTGGTGCTGATTGCGGCGATAGGGCCGCTCCATGCACAAGATGTATTGCCGGGCAGCCTTTCGTGTCATGTCGGCGGAACGGATTGTGATACTCTCTGCCTCTATTCCCAACGTACGGATACGGTGTCTGTCCCTTTGATAACTTTTCCCGCCGCATTCCGGCAAATGAAGGAGAATGTACTTACCGACAGTCTGGGTATTCTTAATCCTTTCTGGGAGAAGCTACGTCTGTCCCGGCTGGGCGCTTCCGCTGATACGCTTCGCATCGTACATGTGGGCGACAGCCATATACGCGGCCATATCTTCCCCCGTACCACCGGTGCGTTGATGCAGGACACTTTCTGGGGCAGTCTCTTATACCGATGTAGGTATCGAACGGTTGCATTTTGTACTACTTTCACCCGTCCGGACCGTATTGCTGATATTGCGGCTCTGCATCCCGACCTGCTTATTCTTTCCTTCGGGACGAACGAAAGCCATAACCGCCGTTACAATACAATGCTGCACTATCGCCAGATGGACGACCTTGTACGCATGCTTCGCGAGAAACTGCCGAATGTACCGATGTTGATGACCACTCCTCCGGGCTCTTACGAGAGTTTCCGGCAGCGTCGCCGTCGTCGGACCTATAAGATTAATCCGCGTACTGCCGTTGCCGTGCAGACCATCCGCCGCTATGCCGATGAAAACGGATTGGCGGTATGGGACATGTACGAAATACTTGGCGGTACCCACCGTGCCTGCCTCAACTGGCAGGAAGCCGGATTGATGCGTCCGGACCATGTACACTATTTGCCGGACGGTTACCGCCTGCAAGGCGAGCTGTTCTGCCAGGCCTTGTTAAAAGCTTATAACGATTATGTGGAATATTGACGAATTTTTATCCGGATTGAATATAGACTTGGACCGTTTGCGCGATGTCTTCACTTATGACCCGCAAGCCCCGATGATATTCAGCAGTGGTATTTTCCTCTGGCTGTTTGTCGCTTTTATATTGGTTTATCTGTTGTTGCAACGCCGGACGACGGCGCGTTTGCTGTTTGTCACCTTGTTTTCCTATTACTTCTATTATAAAAGTAGTGGCACTTATTTCTTCCTGCTTGGACTGGTGACGGTCTGTGACTTTTTCATTGCACGCTTGATGGCACGCGAGGCTATTCCCTGGCTACGTAAGGCATGGGTTGTGTTGAGTCTGTTCATCAATTTGGGATTGTTGTGTTACTTCAAGTACACCAATTTTCTGGGCGAAACTTTTGCCTCGCTGACGGGAGGCACGTTCACGACAATGGATATTTTCCTTCCGGTGGGCATCTCTTTTTTCACTTTTCAGTCGTTGAGCTATACGATAGATGTGTACCGTCGCCAGATAACGCCTCTGACCAGTTTGTTGGATTATGCTTTTTATGTTTCTTTCTTTCCCCAGTTGGTGGCGGGTCCTATTGTACGTGCCCGTGATTTCATTCCGCAAATCCGTCGCCCGCTGTTTGTCTCCAATGAGATGTTCGGACGTGGAATCTTCCTCATCGTGAGTGGGCTCTTCAAGAAAGCGGTTATATCGGACTATATCAGCGTTAACTTTGTAGAGCGTATTTTTGATAATCCTACTCTTTATTCGGGGGTGGAGAATCTGATAGGTGTTTATGGCTATGCCTTGCAGATTTATTGCGACTTCTCCGGTTACAGTGATATGGCTATCGGCATTGCCTTGTTGCTGGGCTTCCATTTCAATATCAATTTCGATTCCCCTTATAAGTCCGCTTCCATTACGGAATTTTGGAGGCGGTGGCATATTTCGCTTTCCAGCTGGTTGCGCGATTACCTTTATATTTCTTTGGGAGGCAACCGGAAGGGGAAAATCCGCCAATATGCCAATCTCATCATTACCATGTTCCTGGGCGGCTTGTGGCATGGCGCTTCGTGGAATTTTGTACTTTGGGGAATGATGCATGGCGTTGCGCTTGCAGCCCATAAGTTCTGGATGACGCTTACCGGGCGTAAGAAGGGGGACGGAGAGCCATGGCATCCACCGCTTCCTCGGAGTGCTTGTCACTTTCCATTTTGTTTGTTTCTGCTGGATATTCTTCCGTAATTGCGGAGTTTCTCCACATCAATGGATATGCTGAAGCAGATATTCACTACTTTCCGTCCGCAACTCTTCCCGCAGCTGGTAGAGGGTTATTGGGAAGTGTTTGCACTGATGGCATTGGGCTATCTGCTGCATTTTGTGCCCGACAGTTGGGAACGTGCTTGCACAAAAGCAGTAATCCGCCTCCCCTTGTTGGGAAAGGCGGTACTGATGCTTGCTGTAATCTATCTGGTCATTCAGATGAAAAGTTCGGAGATACAGCCGTTTATCTATTTCCAGTTCTGATTACTTCTTCTCGGTCGCTGTGGAGTCTGCCTGCTGTCGGAAGGGTTCCCGGTAGTTGAGCCCGTCTCTCCGGTAGAGGCCGATGAGTCCGGCCAGTCGGGTAGTGAAGTTTGTATAATCTTTCTTTTCCAGTTGTGTCCATTGTACTTCGGCAAGGGCGGCCATACGGGGAGAACCATATACTCTACCTGTTCGCTGGTCGGGATGTATTCTGTCCAAAGGTTGGCTTGTGTGCCGAGTATGTGCTTGGCTTGTTCTTCGGTCAGTGAGGCGGTAGGATTCAGACTGTATACTTTCTCCAATGGGACAAAGCCTCCGATGGCAAATGGTTCGTGCCGGGTATCCTCACTTTGGTAATAATCAAAGTAGCAATAGTCATTGGGTGT
>ENA-OQCV01000249-OQCV01000249.1-human-gut-metagenome-genome-assembly--contig:-NODE-249-length-15650-cov-4.589834_pt1 | contig 15650 bp, 16 predicted proteins | sample MGYA00242766_ERZ504592 | MGnify/ENA primary metagenome ERZ504592 (study PRJEB26092, sample SAMD00036315) | human gut metagenome | host: Homo sapiens | study: EMG produced TPA metagenomics assembly of...
CTCCTATCACATAGTAGAATCTATTACCCTCTTTAATTGATTGGTACATAAAAGAGAGGTAGTAATCATCAAAAGAGTAACGCCCCAATAGGAATATTGATTTATCCGATGGAATAGAAGCCACAAGAAAAAATCAACAGGAAGTTCCGGAAAGAAATCCACAGGAACAGCAAAATCGCACAAGAAATTCAAAACAGTATACAAACAGCTTTGGGACTGACTGCAGCTGCAGCTGTATTTTCAACAGTATGTATCACAAATCCGGCATTTGCAGAGAACATCCCTCTGGTTGGAAATGTATTTAAGCAGCTCGGTAATTCCATGGGATTTTATGGTGATTATTCGAAATATGCAAAGCAGTTGACAGATTCTGCAGAAGATGCAGAGTTGGCAGATACTAATGAAAGTCAGGAGGACGGAGGTAATCCTCAAAGTGCTCAGGCTGAGGATCAGAATACAACAGAAAATAACAATGCAGATAAAACGAAAGACAATGAATCATACAGTAAAACAGTAGATGGAACAACTGTCACGCTTTCAGAAGTATACTGTAATGAAATGGCTCTGTACCTGTCCATGACAATCCATACAGAGGATAAATTCCCGGATACATTCATTACATCTGATGGAAAACCCAATATTAAGCTCAGCGAGAATTCTACAGTGAAATATGATTACATGGATGAAAAAAGTAATCTGTTCAATGCTTATCTGGATGGAAAAATGCTGGATGATAACACCTATGCAGGAGTTTTGCGTATTCCTGTAGAAGATATGACAGTGGATGATGCAGGATGGACAAAATTTTATGAGGTGCGTAACGCATTTTTCAAAGAAAAAGGGATTGATGTAGATTCTGAGGACTTTAGTTTTGACAAGTTAGCCCAGACACTGGGAATGGATGAATACAGTGATGAGAACCTTCCTCAGGTGGGAGGTCCGGCAATCAGCGATTATGTCAAAGACATCAAGGTACCTGACAGGTTTGCCATGGAGCTGGATCTGAAAGATATTGTGGGTACTCTTCCGGATGACCAGGATACTACCCCGGATATCCCTCAGGATCTGCGGGATGAATATAATCAGAAAATGGCAGAGCATGGAATCAGCACAGATGATGCAGATTATGAGAGCCTGACAGAAGAACAGAAGGATCTGGAACATCAGTTTTTCACTGAGATGTGGAATGAGTATTTTGAACGGTATCCTGAGGCAATTGAAGGTAATAACAGATATAACTCATGGACACTGAAGGGTGACTGGAAGTTCAACGTAGATGTAGAGAAAAATACTTCCGATACGGTTAAAAAGGATGTAAATGTGGTAGATGAAAATGGAGATGGTGTTCTCTCCATTACGAAAACACCATTTGAGATCACTATGAAAATGCAGGATCCGGAAGCAAAGTATTTTGCAGTTATGCTGGATGCCAATGGAGATATCATGCCATATGGAGGCGTGTCAAACAGCAATAACACATATGCGATACAGGACAGAGACATTTCCACTGTATATATTTATCTTTGTGACTACTATGAGTATATGGACGAGCTGAAAGGCTACTACTGGTCCGATGACTACGAAGAAAAAGCAAAGACCAAGACTTTCAAACAACTCCTGGATGAGCGTGCAGTTGCCAGCGCAGAAGTGCATTTTGATACAGATAAATAATGATGTTAGGGTCAAAAGGTATTTTGCCCCTAACCTGATATCCAAAAAATAAAGTATCATAACTGAGACAGCATCTTTCCAATTTTCTACAGAAAGATGCTGTTTTAATTATTTTGAGAAAAAAGGTCAGAAAAACAGTAGAATCTGAGCCAAGTTAATGTTACAATGTAGGCGTCTCGAAAAAAAAGAGTGCAGAAGGGAGCCAAAACAAAATGGACTACGCAAAAGAATCTTTAAAAATGCATTATGACTTAAAAGGTAAAATTGAGGTTGTATCAAGAGCCAAAGTAGATTCCAAAGATGCTTTAAGCCTTGCTTACACACCGGGTGTTGCTCAGCCTTGTCTGGAGATCCAGAAGGATGTAAACAAGAGTTATGATCTGACAAGACGCTGGAATACAGTTGCTGTTGTAACAGACGGAACTGCGGTACTTGGACTGGGAGATATCGGACCGGAAGCTGGTATGCCTGTTATGGAAGGTAAATGTGTACTCTTTAAAGAATTTGGCGGTGTAGACGCGATTCCGCTCTGCGTCCGCAGTAAAGATGTTGATGAGATCGTTAAGACAGTAAGCCTTCTGGCCGGATCCTTTGGAGGAATCAACCTTGAGGATATTTCCGCACCGAGATGTTTTGAAATCGAAAAGAAACTGAAAGAATGCTGTGATATTCCGATCTTCCACGATGACCAGCACGGAACAGCAGTTATCACACTTGCAGGTGTTATCAACGCATTGAAACTGGTTGGCAAGAAGCTTGATGAAGTGAAGATCGTTACTTCCGGAGCAGGTGCTGCAGGTATCGCTATCATCAAACTGTTAATGTCCATGGGACTTAAGAATGTAATCATGACAGACAGAAAGGGTGCGATTTACGAAGGCAGAGAAGGATTAAACCCGATCAAAGAAGAGATGGCTAAGATCACAAACTTCAACAAAGAGAAAGGTACTCTTGCAGAAGTGATCAAAGGCGCAGACATCTTCATCGGTGTATCCGCACCTGGAACACTGACACAGGATATGGTCCGCACAATGGCAAAAGATCCTATCATCTTTGCATGTGCAAACCCGGTACCTGAAATCTTCCCTGACGAAGCAAAAGCAGCAGGCGCAGCAGTGGTATCCACAGGACGTTCTGATTACCCGAACCAGGTAAACAACGTACTCTGCTTCCCGGGACTTTTCCGTGGTGTACTGGACGCAAGAGCATCAGATGTTAACGATGAAATGAAAGTTGCAGCAGCATATGCAATTGCAGGTTTGGTAAGTGACGAAGAATTAACAGCGGAATATATTCTTCCGGCAGCCTTTGACCCACGCGTAAAAGACGCTGTAGCTAAAGCTGTAGCAGAAGCAGCAAGAAAATCAGGCGTAGCAAGGATTTAAGCAAATAGAATAATGAAGCCCTCTGTTTTCATGTGAGCAGCATGCAGACGGAGGGCTTTTTGCATAATATTTAATCTGACCTCTAAAAAATTCAAAAAATTGGTCATTGAAATAATGACACATTTCACGTATGATAACTTCAACATATTGATGCGTCAAAATATAAAAAATCTGATAGTGAAAATCAAACAGGCAATCTGGCTTATTGATATGGGCCTTCTATCAGATCATATGAGAGGGGACAGTTATTATGAATACTCAGAACAGCACAATTACAAAACTTGCAGAGACAGCTCTTATGGCTGCGTTATGCTATGTATCTTTTACATTCCTGCAGATTAAGATCCCTGTACCGGGCGGTGATGCAACATCCATCCATATCGGAAATGCATTCTGCGTACTGGCAGCACTTCTGATCGGCGGTGTATACGGCGGATTATCCGGTGCCATCGGAATGGGAATCGCAGACCTGATGGATCCTGTATATATCACAGGCGCACCAAAGACATTTGTACTGAAATTCTGTATTGGCCTGATCACAGGTCTGGTAGCACATAAGATTGCAAAGATTAATGAAAGTACAGATAAGAAATACGTTTTCAAATGGAGTGTGATTGCCTCTGTAGCAGGTCTCGCGTTTAATGTTGTGGCAGATCCGATCGTAGGATATTTCTACAAACAGTATATTCTCGGACAGCCTCAGGAACTGGCACAGGCACTTGCAAAAATGAGTGCTGTAGCGACATTATTCAATGCAGTTGTTTCGGTGATTCTGGTAGCAGTGATCTACAATGCAGTACGTCCGGTACTGATCAAAAGTCATCTGCTTACAGTTACCGGTAAGAAAAAAGAACAGGCAGCATAAACGGAAACAAAATGAATAAGACATAATAAAACAGCATTTCGGGTGCAGAACCTGAAATGCTGTTTTATTATGTTACAGGAAATTATTCCGTAATGTTCTGCGCAGAAGTTTTTACTTGTCTGACGAAGGAAAAACATGCACAAGCCATAGGATACAATTCAAAGAGTATGCACTTTTTTGACCTCAAAGTAGCACTTTTTTGGACATAGTGTAATAAGATAGAAAAATAAATTGTGCATATTTAACAAATGACGAAAAAGAAAGATGAAAAAATTCAAACTTATGCGAAAAAGGTATTGCTATTTCAGAAACAAAGTGGTATTATACAACTATCGAAAAAACCTTATGCGCAAAAGGTAAAAGAAACAGTTAAAAAATGACGAGGTGACGAAAATGAAGAAAAAAGTATTTGCAACACTTTTAGCAGTATCTATGATCGCATCAATGGTTCCGGCAGCAGTATCCGTACAGGCAGCAGACGGTGACAGTATTCGTCTTGTAAACGGTAAGATCGAAGTTGACGCTCAGCTGAAGAAATTAGCTGAAATGTATGAGAAAGAAACAGGAACTAAAGTAGAAATCGAATCCATAGGCGGTGGAGTCGATATTCAGGGTACTCTGAAAGGATACTATCAGTCAGATAACATGCCTGACATCTTCGTAAACGGCGGTGCTACAGACTTCGCTAACTGGACAGACCTTTTAGTAGATATGAGTGATCAGGAATGGGCTTCTGACACAGATTCAGCTTATGTTGATGAGAGCCAGGGTACAATCGGTTTCCCATATACAACAGAAGCAATCGGTCTTGCTTATAACAAAGACATCCTTGACAAAGCAGGAATTGATCCTTCTACATTAACAGGTCCTGATGCAATCAAAGAAGCATTTGAGACAATTGATTCCAAGAAAGATGAGCTTGGACTGACAGCAGTTGTAGGTTATGGTGCAGAACCAGTTAACCTTTACTGGTCAACAGGTAACCACTTATTTGGAAACTATCTGGATTCAGGTCTTGACAGAGATGACACTACTTATATTGATATGCTCAATGATGGCGGTAAGGTTGACGAAGATCGTTTAACAGATTTTGCTAACTTTGTAGGTCTTCTGAATCAGTATTCAGATCCGGCACTTCTTGTATCCGGTACATATGATCAGCAGATCCTTAACTTCTCATCTGGTAAATATGCATTCGTTACTCAGGGCTCCTGGATCGGTGCAACTATGACAGGTGATGATGCAGATGCTTATAAAGAAGCTGGTAACTTCGAAGTTGGTATGATTCCATACGCATTTGAAGACGGAATTGATACAATCCTTACAAACTCTCCATCCTGGTGGTCAGTATATAAAGATGGTAATGTAGAAGCAGCAGAAGCATTCCTTCAGTGGCTGACAACAGATGAAGCTCAGGAAGTTCTTGTTAAAGAAGCAGGTTTCGTAAGTCCGTTCAAGTCTTGCACAATCGTTGGTGATGATCCATTTGCTCAGACAATCACTGATTATGTATCTTCCGGAAAGACATCTGCTTGGCATTGGCTTGGTATGAAAGAAGGTCTTGCACAGAACTATACAGGTCAGGTATTTGCTGACTATGCATCTGGCAGCCTTGATGAAGCCGGATTTGTTAAGACACTGGAACAGGTTATCCAGGGTGCATATGCAAACTAATAATTGAAACTTAACGGGCGGCGCTTATGTTGCCGCCCACTTTTATTTGCGCTGCATACCTGAGTAAAGGTCCGGCAGACCTTTATCCAGGTACGCAAAAAGTTTAAGACGCATTGATTTTTGCTTTGAAATAAGAAATAGGAAGGATGAAGGCAAAATGAATACAAACAGTGCTAGTAAAAAAAGCAATTTCCATGGTATGCCTGATCGCCGGTATTATTTTACTGGCAGCATCATTGATCCAGGATATTTCCGGAAGCGGAGCAGGCTGGAGAGGTCCGGCGCTGATCATCGGTGCAATCGGCATCTTACTGGGAATGTATTTATTCCCGACATTAAAACATCACAGAAGCATCGTTAACTTTATATTTGTATTTCCGTTGTTATTTACATTTGTAGTAACAGTTATTATTCCATTATGCCTTGGTGTATTCTATTCCTTTACAGACTGGAATGGAATCAAGATGACAGGATTTATAGGATTTGCAAACTATAAGGCAATGTTCAGTGAACCAAGTTTCCTCTGGTCACTGATCATCACAATTCTGTTTGTAGTTCTGAATATGGTTCTGGTAAATGTAGTAGCGTTTATGCTGGCCTTACTCTGTACCTCTAAGGTTAAGGGACTCTCATTCTTCAGAGCTTCCTATTTCCTGCCAAACCTGATCGGCGGTATCGTACTTGGTTATGTATGGCAGTTCATATTTAATAACGTACTGATCAAGATGACAAATAATATTTCACTTCTGTCAAAGACAAACACAGCTATGATGGCTATCATCGTTGTTTATATCTGGCAGTATGCAGGTTATATCATGCTGATCTATGTAACAGGTCTGACACAGGTACCTAAAGATGTACTGGAAGCATCTCAGATCGATGGCGCAAATGCTGTTACAACATTATTTAAGATCAAGATTCCGATGATCGCAGCTACAATTACAATCTGTACATTCCTTACCTTAACATCTGCATTCAAACAGTTCGATGTTAACATGGCTCTGACAAATGGTACAGGTTCTGTCACAAGTTTCTTCGGAAACTATCTGACAAACGGTACTCAGATGCTGGCTCTGAATATTTATAATACAGCGATCTCCAAGAACAATTATGCACTTGGTCAGGCGAAAGCTATTCTGTTCTTCATTATCCTGGCTGCTGTATCTATTATTCAGGTCAGAATTTCCAATAAGAAGGAGGTTGAAATGTAATGGTTACGAAGAAAACTCCAAAGGTAGTGCTTACAGCTGTTGCGATTGTTATCGCAGCGTACATATTATCTCCTTTCTATCTGGTACTTATTAATACATTTAAGAATGCAAACGGTATTGTTGCAAATCCTGTAAGCTTTGCAGGTGCAAGCTTTGCACAGTTTAAGACAAATATTTCAAACGTTGTCAACAACTCCAACTTCAGTTTCTGGAGTGCATTCGGAACATCTGCGATCATTACAGTTGTTTCCCTTGTATTACTTGCTTTATTCGGTGGTATGGCTGCATGGGTTATCTGCCGTAACAAGACAAAATGGTCCACAGCTATTTACATGACATTCATCGCATCCATGACAATTCCTTTCCAGGTAGTTATGCTTCCTCTGGTTTCTACATTCCGTGATGTAGGTAAATTCCTTGGAATCAACATGCTTCAGTCTGTTCCTGGTATTGTATTTGCATACTGTGGATTCGGTGGTGCTATGACAGTATTTATCTTAACTGGTTTTATTAAAGGTATTCCATATGAACTGGAAGAAGCAGCAGCGATTGACGGATGTTCTCCTGAGGGAATTTTCTTCCGCATTATCCTTCCGCTTCTGAAACCGGTTATTGTTACTGTTACTATTCTGAATGGTATGTGGATCTGGAACGATTACCTTCTTCCTTCTCTGATGTTAGGACAGAATGGTAAGGTTAAGACTCTTCCGGTTGCTGTACAGGCGTTTGTTGGTTCTTATGTTAAGCAGTGGGATCTGATCCTTACTGCAGCACTCCTGGCAATGATTCCGATGATCATCGTATTCCTGCTTGCTCAGAAGCAGATTATGAATGGTATGGTTGAGGGTGCTATTAAATAGGCTTGCAAATACTTTTTGAATAGCTGTCGTTTCCTCATTTATTGGGGACGACAGCTTTTTTATGGTTTCAAAGGGGACGCGAAGAAAAATAAATGTTTTGAACCACGGCTGCGGGGGCAGGAACTCTAAGCCTTTGGAAATTTGCTAAAACCATGCCAGAAAAAGTTCAAACTCGCTTCGCTCAGACAGTGAATTTTTCTGACATAACGCAAATTCCCAAAGACTAAGAGTTGCTACACCCCCTGTAGATGTGGTTAAAAACATTTATTTTTCTTCGCTGTGAACTGGCTGGGACTGTGAATGATAGTATGGAAGTGTGTTATCAGATATGGAGTGGAGAAAAAACGGAACAGAAACGGAATAGAAAATGGTAGTATAAATTTATTGATATGGGGTTGAAATGTTGGGGGTTTTATAGTAATGTAGGTGATACAACGCTTAAGGCGAGGGCTGTCTCGGGACAGTCTGTTTTTGTGAAGAAGGATGAGGAAAAGTTTTATGGAGAGGACGAAAGAAAGGTCATCGTTTCGTAAGAAGTTTATCGGTGACAGGAAGTTTTATATGATGGTTCTGGCTGTGGCTGTTCCGATCATGATTCAGAATGGAATTACGAATTTCGTGAGTCTGCTGGATAATATTATGATCGGGCGGATCGGTACGGAGCAGATGTCGGGGGCTTCCATTGTGAATCAGTTGATTTTTGTCTATAATCTGTGCATTTTCGGAGGGGTATCCGGAGCGGGTATTTTCACGGCACAGTATTTTGGACAGAAGGATCACGAGGGTGTGAGGCAGACATTCAGGTATAAGTTCTGGATGGCTGTGATTCTGACGATTGGAACGATTTTGCTGTTTTTACTGTTGGAGAGAATCTGATCAGTATGTATCTTCAGGGAGAGGGTACTGCGCAGCAGATCGCAGATACGCTTAAGTATGGAAAGCAGTATCTGGATATTATGCTGTTGGGATTGCCGCCGTTTATGATGGTGCAGATTTATTCCAGTACTCTGAGAGAGTGCGGAGAGACTGTTCTGCCAATGAAAGCCGGGGTTGTGGCAATCTGTGTGAATCTGTTGTTTAATTATCTGTTGATCTATGGTGTATTTTTCTTCCCTAGACTGGGTGTGAGAGGTGCGGCAATCGCAACTGTGCTGTCACGTTATGTGGAGGCGGCAATTGTAATAGGCTGGACACACAGGCATACGGAGAAGAATGCATTTGCAAAGGGGCTGTACAGCACGCTTAAGGTTCCTGCGAATCTGACAAAGAAGATTCTGGTCAAGGGTACACCGCTGTTGTTTAATGAGACTTTATGGGCTTCTGCCATGGCGATGCTGACTCAGTGTTATTCGATTCGAGGGCTGAATGTGGTTGCTTCGCTGAATATTTCCAATACCATCAACAATGTGTTTAATATTGTGTTTATTGCGCTGGGAGATTCTGTTGCGATTATTGTGGGACAGCTTCTGGGTGCGGGAGATATGAAGAAAGCGAGAGATACAGATAACAAGATGATCGCGTTCTCAGTGATGTGTTGTACCTGTGTGGCAATGGTGATGTTTGTTATGGCGCCGCTGTTTCCAATGCTTTATAATACCAATGATGAGGCAAGGGAGCTGGCGAAGTATCTGATTATGATCACTGCATTCTTTATGCCGCAGAATGCGTTTTTGCATGCAACCTATTTTACTCTGCGTTCCGGTGGGAAGACGATTATTACGTTCCTGTTTGACAGTGTGTTTATCTGGTGCGTCAGTGTGCCAATCGCGTTTGTGCTGAGTCGTTATACAGGGATTCATGTGCTTGTGATTTATGCATGTGTGCAGCTGGCGGATTTGATTAAGTGTGTGATTGGATTTGTGCTGGTTAAGAAGGGTGTGTGGCTGCAGAATATTGTTTCATCATGATAAAAATTTTCAATAACATTTGGCTTGACTAACCGATATACTATAGTGTATTATCAGTGAAAGTCAATTAGAAACAGTCTTATAAAACTATTATAATATGACTTGTTGTTTGATTCACATCATGCTATTTGTGAATTGATATATATAACATTAATTCTCTTTGCACTGCATTACATTCAACAGAATGCGAGATCAACAGTACAAACTGAGCAGGCGATGCCCGAGATGCTCGAGGGCGTGGGGCCGGGCCGCGCGAAGCGGCAGCAGATATGAAAATTTTCAGACATATCTGTGGGACAGTGTATGTTCCGCAGGTGTGTCTTTTTGTTTTCTGAAAAGTATGTTTTGGAAAGATTTTCTTTATGAGGGATTTTTTTAGGAGGATTTTCTGAGACAGGTGCAGTTCCGAAATACAAAAAGACCCCTGTAAGACCGCACTTTGATAAGTCACAGAAAGGAAATATGTTTTCTGACTGTGGCGCAATGTATGTGACATAAGAAGAACCTGTAAACTCAAATATAGGAAAGTACAAAAGCTTATATATTTGAAAAGAAAATTTAGGAGGTCCTGGTTATGGAACAGACAAAAAAATTTAAACATGACAGCAATGTCAGACAAGACAAACAGTAACACGACAGCTAAGAAGGAAGAGCCTGCATGGGAACATAAGGTGGCAATGAAGGTATCAGGTGTGAGTATTGCAGTAAACCTGTTACTTTCCTTATTTAAATTACTTGCCGGAATTCTGGCACATTCAGGTGCCATGATCTCAGATGCGATTCATTCAGCATCTGATGTGGGAAGTACTTTCGTAGTAATAGTCGGTGTGAATTTATCCAGCAAAAAATCCGATAAGGAGCATCAGTATGGACATGAGCGGATGGAATGTGTATCTTCCATTATTTTGTCCGGGTTACTTCTGGCAACCGGTATCGGAATTGGTATGAATGGAATTGAGAACATTATTAAGAGTACTTCAGGAGCAAGCATTGCAATTCCCGGAACATTGGCACTGATTGCGGCAGTTGTTTCTATTGTAGTGAAGGAGTGGATGTTCTGGTATACCAGAAGTGCTGCGAAGAAAATAAACTCTGGCGCACTGATGGCAGATGCATGGCACCACCGTTCAGATGCAATGTCTTCTGTTGGTGCATTTATTGGTATCCTGGGTGCAAGACTTGGCTTCCCGATCCTGGATCCAATTGCCAGTGTGGCAATCTGTGTACTGATCGTGAAAGCATCTGTAGATATTTTCAGAGATGCTATTGATAAGATGGTTGACCATTCCTGCGATGAGGCAACAGAAGAGAGCATGAGAGAAGTGATCATGGGTGTGAAAGGCGTGAAGGGAATCGACCTTCTCCAGACACGACTTTTCGGTTCCAAGATGTATGTGGATATTGAAATCTCAGCAGATGGAACGATTCCTCTGGATGAGGCACATGACATTGCGGAAAATGTTCATCATAGTATAGAGAAGAATTTTAAAGACGTAAAACACTGCATGGTTCATGTGAATCCGGTGAATGAGTAAATGAAAAGCGAGACTGTCCGAAGTATAATCTGGGCAGTCTTGTTTTTTATTGGATAATCATCTATGCTATAAGCGAAACTCGTATTATCTGTTCTTTGTATGGCAGTAAGTCTGGGAAGCGTACAGAAAATACAGGTAGCGAAAGGACTGCTATAGAATAGCAGAAATCACTTTTTTATTGAGAAACAGATAAATTTATTTGTTTGACTGGAAATTTTTACGTAAATATAACATGGACATTCCATGGAATTGATATTCAAAGTTTATAATTCTAAACGTTATGGGATGTCAGAGTCAAAAGGTTTGATAAATTTTGCCACTGATATCACGAATAAAAAGAGTGAGGAATTATCCGAATGAAAAAACAACAGTAAAAAAAGCAAAGAAATTACAGCACCTGTATATATGATGAACAGAGAACTGTCCTGGCTGAAGTTTAATGAGAGAGTTTTAAATGAGGCGGGAAATCCAGGAGTTCCGCTTGCGGAGAGACTGACATTTGCTGCTATTTATCAGTCAAATCTGGATGAATTTTACAGAGTCAGAGTCGGAACTCTGATGGATCAGATGGAAGCATCTGAAGTAATACGTGAGAATAAAACAAACATGACCAGTGAAGAACAGGTAACTGCAATCATTCAGGCCACCAGAGATCTGGATCAGAAAAAGGCAGCTATCTATGAACAGCTGATGGGAGAACTGGAGCCTTACGGAGTGCGTCTGATCAATTTTAACAGATTATCTGCAGAGGAAGGCAAGCTTCTGGAAACATATTTTGATCAGGAGATCGCACCGTATCTGTCTGCAAATATTGTGAGCAAACAGCAGCCATTTCCATTCCTGAAAAATAAAAATATTTATGCAGTGGCATCACTGATGAGCAAGGGTGGAAAAACAAAAACAGCTATTATCCCTTGCAGTAATACTGTATTCAGACGTTTGATCGATATTCCTACAAGAAAAGGGACTTTCATGCTTTCAGAGGAACTGATTCTTCATTTTCTGCCGAAAATGTTTAAGAGTTATGAGATCAGGGAGAAAGCGCTGCTCCGTATTACCAGAAATGCAGATATTGATACAGAAACCATTTATGATGAGGATCTGGATTACAGGGATGCAATGGAGAATCTGATCAAGCAGAGAAGACGAATGAATCCTGTAAGAATGGAGTTATCCAGAGAATTAAATAAAAAGATGATAAGTTCACTCTGTAAGGAGCTTCATGTGGATAAAGAACACGTATTTTTGACCAGGGTTCCGCTTGATATGTCCTTTGTATTCGGACTTCAGGGATATCTGAGGAATACTGCCCAGGACAAACTTTTCTATCAGAGAAGAACTCCCAGAATGACACCGGAGCTAGATGACAAGAGTGCTCTGATTCCACAGATCATGAAGAAAGATGTACTGTTATCCTATCCATTTGAAAATATCAGATCTTTTATTAATCTTCTGAATGAGGCTGCAAAGGATGATTCTGTTGTATCCATCAAGATGACATTATATCGTCTGGCGGACAAGAGCCAGATTGTAGATGCTCTGGTGGAAGCAGCAGAAAACGGAAAAGAAGTTGTTGTACTTGTAGAGCTGAGAGCCAGATTTGATGAGGAAAGCAATATTGAATATTCCAGAAAACTGGAAGAAGCTGGCTGCAGAGTAATCTATGGACTGAATGGATATAAAGTACATTCCAAGCTGTGCCTGATCTCCAGAAAAACAGATAAGGGTGTGTCCTATATTACGCAGATTGGTACAGGTAATTATAATGCAAAAAACATCTGCACTTTACACAGATCTGTCACTGATCACAGCAAATCAGGAAATCGGAAAAGAAGCAGCAGAAGTGTTTGCAGCTCTTCTGAAAGGGGAAGTTGTTGAGAAATCCAATCTTCTTCTGGTTGCACCGAAATGTCTGCAGAACAGAGTTCTGGATATGATACAGGAAGAAATCGACCAGGTGAAACAGGGAAAGGAAGGCTATATTGGAATCAAGATCAATTCCCTGACAGATAAGGTGATCATCAATAAACTGGTGGAAGCATCTCAGGCAGGAGTAAAGATAGAGATGGTCGTCAGAGGTATCTGCTGTCTGATTCCGGAGATTAAGGGATATACAGAGAATATCAAGGTTGTAAGTATTGTAGGCCGTTATCTGGAGCATTCCAGAATCTATCGCTTCGGTACAAAAGAAAGAGAAAAAATATATATTGCATCTGCTGACTTTATGACAAGAAATACAGTCCGTCGTGTGGAGGTGGCTGCTCCGGTTCTTAATGAGAAATTAAAGGAACGTCTGGACTGGATGTTCGAGACCATGATGAATGATGATGAAAAAGGAAAGAGACTGACAGAAACAGGAAATTATGCAGACAGAAGCCTGAATGATGTCAAACTCAATTCCCAGGAAATCTTTTATGCCATGGCATACAGCAATGCGGAGAAGACCCAGAAAAAAATGAGAAGATTGAAAAGTAGAAGATTAAGAAGAAATATTTGTTGACAATATTGTAGATTGCCTGAAAAATGATACTATGTGGATCAGTATAATAGATTCATATAGTATCTTTTTGATTACTTCTATGATTACTTTTGATCATCCGAGATAAAACGAAAACGCCCGAAACCCAGTAAATACAAGGCTTTCGAGCGTTTTTAAGAGCAGGGGATGAGAGAATCGAACTCCCACCAAAGGTTTTGGAGACCCCTATCATACCATTTGACCAATCCCCTATCAAAACCAACTTGTAAAATTTCTTTTACTGTTGCAATTATACATATAAAAGCAACGATTGTCAAGCTTATTGTGCATTTTTATTATAAAGAATTTTACAAAGAAAGAGCGGAGATGGAGGGATTTGAACCCTCGCACCGGTTGCCCGGCCTGCCGCATTTCGAGTGCGGTCCCTTCAGCCTCTTGGGTACATCTCCATATTAAGATTAGAAACAGTTCTGAAGTGTAACTGGAACTGTTTTTTATTATATAAGGAATCTACGGAAAGGTCAATTCTTTTTTTATTGACGAATTGGTTTTGCTGTAATAAGATAATAACAAAATGCGGTTGTGTACCCTCTGGATTGCTATTGTCTGGGGATAATAAGCAGCTGCGAGGAAAGCAGATAGGTGACGATTATGACAGATAAGAAGAAAACAATTCTGGAGGCTGTGGAGAAGCTGACAGATACTTACCGTAAAGAAGAACTCTTTCTGGGAAAGGACAGAGAACGTCTTCCAAATAAGAAAGAGATTATTAACTTCATTAAAGATATGAGGTCTATTATTTTTCCCGGATATTTCAGTGTGGATTCCAGTGCCAGCGTGTTTCCGGAGCATTATGTGGCATATCGCCTGAATGATCTGTATGACTGCTTGCAGGAGCAGATTGAGATTGCATTTTTATATCAGGGTGAAGAAGAACAGAAGGCCAAAGGACATGCAGAGCAGATCACAGAGAGATTTTTGCAAATGTTCCGGAAATCCAGCGTATGCTGCTGACTGACCTGCAGGCAGGTTTTGACGGTGACCCGGCTGCTAAGAGTAAAGAGGAAATTATTTTCTCTTATCCTGGATTTTATGCAATTTATGTATATAGACTTGCACATGTCCTTTATCTTGAGAATGTACCGTTTATTCCGAGAATAATGTCTGAGTATGCACATGGTTATACAGGAATTGATATTAACCCGGGCGCAACGATTGGAGAATATTTCTTCATTGATCATGGAACCGGTGTTGTAATTGGTGAGACTACAGAGATTGGAAGGAATGTGAAATTATATCAGGGTGTGACTCTTGGTGCGCTTTCCACCCGTCAGGGACAGCTGCTTGCCAATGTGAAGAGACATCCGACAATCAGAGATAATGTGACGATTTATTCTAACTCTTCTGTGCTGGGCGGTGAGACTGTGATCGGAGAGAATACGATCATCGGAGGTAATACCTTTATTACAGCATCTATTCCGGCAAACATCAAGGTCAGTGCGAAGAGTCCTGAACTTGTGATCAAGAAACCAAAAAGTGAAGTGGAAGCTACGAATGTATGGGATTGGGAGAACTGATCTCTGGTTAACACTGTAAACAGGAATTATTTTACAAATAAGCAGCAGGTGGAAATTTGCTTATATCAGGAGGAGTGAAAGCTCCTTCTGATAAACTGCGTAGCAGTTATTCGGTATAGAGCTGAGCAGCGAAACGGATGATTTTATCTGCCTGACAGAATTGTTTGTCAGATGATAATTTGTATATGTTGTTAAAAAAATTAGAAAAAATTTAAATTTAGTGTTGACAAATACAGTTTCATCATATATACTAATATTCGTTGATGCGACAGAGATACACAGACAACAAGCTGTGCGGGTGTAGTTCAATGGTAGAACACCAGCCTTCCAAGCTGGATACGTGGGTTCGATTCCCATCACCCGCTTATGCGATAGTGGCGTAGTTGGTAACGCGCGACCTTGCCAAGGTCGAGACCGCGGGTTCGAGCCCCGTCTATCGCTCGTTTTAACTGAATATCTGCGGGTGTAGTTCAATGGTAGAACACC
>ENA-OQCV01000250-OQCV01000250.1-human-gut-metagenome-genome-assembly--contig:-NODE-250-length-15620-cov-3.813658_pt1 | contig 15620 bp, 18 predicted proteins | sample MGYA00242766_ERZ504592 | MGnify/ENA primary metagenome ERZ504592 (study PRJEB26092, sample SAMD00036315) | human gut metagenome | host: Homo sapiens | study: EMG produced TPA metagenomics assembly of...
CTTCCGAACAAAACGGAAGCTGTGCCGCCGTTTTTTAGGTTCAGTCCCGGGTGCGGAACTGGCTCAGTGCGCCGTTTTTCCAACCGGCTGACCTGTGCCTGACTGATGCCGATCTCCCGCGCCACCTCCATCTTGGGTCTTGCCCTGCAGGTAGCGCAGCTCCATGATCTTTTTTTCCCTGCCGGGGTCAGCCCGGCCACGGTCTGCCTGGAACTGCAGCCCGCTGATCCAGCTGTCCTCGCCGTCCGGGTCCCGCACCTGATCGATCACATACATCGCATCGCCGCCATCGGTGTACACCGGCTCTTCCAGACTGATCGGCTCCACCACCGATTCCAGCGCCGCCGTCACTTCCCGGCGGGTGAGCCCGGCGCTCTGGGCAATCTCGTCCATGGTCGGCTCGCGGCCAAGCTGCTTTTCCAGCGTCTCGCGGCTCTGCATGGCCCGGTAGGCGGTATCCCGCAGGCTGCGGCTCACCCGCAGGGCGTTGTTGTCCCGCAGAAAACGCCGGATCTCGCCAATGATCATGGGCACGCCGTAGGTGGAGAAGCGCACCGGCTGGGCGGGGTCAAAATGATCGATGGCCTTGATCAGCCCGATGCACCCCACCTGAAACAGGTCGTCCAGATTTTCGCCGCGCTGGGCGAACCGCTGCACCACGCTGAGCACCAGCCGCAGGTTGCCTTCCACCATTTGTTCCCGGGCTGCCGCATCACCGGCGTGGGCGCGGGCCAGCAGTTCCCGCTTTTCGGCTTCGGTCAGCACAGGCAGCTTTGCAGTGTTCATGCCGCACAGCTCCACTTTGTTGTACATCCAAACGCCCCCGGTCTGTTTTGATCTTCACCGGGAGTATGGGATGCGCAGCGGCATTGTATGCGTGGAAAAAACTGTGCGCTTTCCCGTTTGACAGGAAAGCGCGGCAAAATATTGTTTTTCGTGCAGATTTATGATATGCTGTATTTGCGGCGGCAACGCCGCCATCAGGCGCTGTGCCCACAAACGCAGGCGGCTAGTCCTTACCGGTACTTGGGTGCCGGCTAAAGACGATTTTTTCTTGAAGATCTCGTTCTCCCCGGATGCCCAAGGGCGGAAAGGGGGGAATGCACCATGACGTTTGAACAGGTCGTGCTTCTGCTCACGCTTCTCGGCGGAGCAATCTACGTTACGTTTGAAATTACATGGACTGTTTCTCACAGTGATGACCAAAAAGGAAAAAATGACCGCCTCGAGTCCCAATCCGAGCGGTCATCTTTTCTTGACTAATCCGGTAAGGAACTAGCCGTTTGCAGGGCCAGCGCCTTTTGTAGTTTTATTATACGCAAATCAGCGTGGATTGTCAAGCCCAGCGGGCGGCAGTCCGCGCTTTTTTCACCTCACTCGTTTTCCAATTGTACTTTTAAGGTATGGATGATCCGTTTTTCCAGCCGGGAAATGTAGCTTTGGCTGATGCCCAGTGCGTCGGCGGCCTCCTTCTGGGTGCGCTCAATGCCGTCCGCCAGACCAAAGCGCAGCTCCATGATCTGCCGTTCCCGCGGGGACAGGCTGTCCACGGCCCGGCGAAGAACGGCGCGCTCCGCATCCTGCTCCAGCCGCTGGCTGATCTGGTTCTCATCACTGCCCAGAATATCGGAAAGCAGCAGCTCGTTGCCGTCGCCATCCACGTTCAGCGGTTCGTCGATGCTGGCTTCCTGACGGCGGTTGGAGCTTTTGCGTAAGTACATCAGAATTTCATTGCCGATGCAGCGGCTGGCGTAGGTGGCCAGCTTGATGCTGCGCTCCGGCGTGAAGGTGTTCACCGCCTTGATCAGCCCGATGGTGCCAATGCTGATCATGTCCTCGGCAGGCACACCGCTGCTTTCGTACTTTTTGGCAAGGTACACCACCAGCCGCAGGTTGTGGGTGATCAGGTCGTCCCGGGCAGCGGCATCGCCTGCAGCCATACGGGAGAGCAGGACTTTTTCCTGTTCCGGGGTCAGGGGCGGGGGCAGGCTGGGCGCGCCCGCCAGAAAATGTGCGCCGCCGCAATAGCCCAGCCGTGCAAGGAGCCAACGCCAGAACCGGTGCAGAACATGAAACATGAATACCCCTCCTGTACATCTATAAGTATCGATCGCATCAAACGCTTCTCAGCGGATGCCCAGCTGTACGGCCAGTTCGCTGCCAAGCAGAGCTGTCCATGGCTGCTGTGTTTCCGGGCGGCAGAATGCGGCCAGAATGCCCGCTGCACTGCCTTTGCTGGTGCGCAGGGCCTTGGCCGGAACGGCAGGCAGCACACAGTGCCCGGCAATGGTGGTGCAGGGCACCAGCCGCACCCGCAGCTCCGGCGGCGGTGCCGTGCCGCAGGCAAAATAACGGTCCAGAAATGTGCGCAGCTCCTGCGGCAGGGCGCTGCGCACGGCGGGATAATAGACCAGAACCACTGCCTGCCCGGTCAGCGGGTCCTGCACTGAGAAGCCGGTGTCGCAGAAAGCCTGTACGGAGAGGACTGCACCTTCCAGCTCCAGCACAGCGGCAAAGCAGCGGGTGCCTGCACGGCCAAAGCAGAACAGTACGCCGCGCAGCACGGCAAGCACTGCACCGCAGCACAGCAGCAGCCGGCCCGGAGACAGCGGCAGATAGACGCAGAGATTTGCGCTTTGCACTCCGGGCAGCAGCACGGCTCCGCACAGCAGCAGGTTCAGCAGCAGATACCACATACACAGCTGCACAAAATTGCGCAGGCCCGGCACGCCGTAAGCCGCAGCTACAGCAGCACAACAGGTGAACACCTTATAAAGGAAAGCTGCAGGCCCGGGCAGTTCCGGCAGCAGAATGCCCAGCGAAGCCGCTGCCGCTGCCGCACTGCCCGCCATCAGCCGCAGGCCGCTGCACTGCCGCGCACACAAAAGCCCTGCGCCCAAAAGCAGCGCTGCTGCGGCCAGAAAGTTCGTCAGCAGCAGTTCGTCCAGATAGATCACGGTTTTCATACACGATCCCTTTCAAATTCCAGTATCTTCCAATTCCGCAAAAAAATCATGTCGCTGTGTGCAAAAAATGCGGCTTCTGTAAGAATTTTGAGACCGGATTTTCACAGCCTATCACATTTTTGCACATTTTTTTACAAAAAGTACATTGAACATTTCTGGAAAGTGTGGTATATTATTGCCATCCTAGTAAGGGACGTAAGCCAAACAAATGGCTTGCAAATATCTTTCTAAATTTGAAGGGAGAAATTCATTATGATGATGCCTGCAAACTTCTCTGCTGTTGCAGAAAACGAGATGACCTACGTTGTTGGTGGTAGCCTGGTTGATGTCCTGGCTCCTGCTATGACCACTGCTAACTGGCAGAACGTTTCCGCTAACGTGATCAAGATCGTTGGCAACGCTTTCCTGGCTAAGCACACCACCAATCTGCTGGGCGAGCTGTTCGATGGCAACTATGTTCCCGGCGATGTGATCGGCTACTCTATTAAGAATCTGGATAAGGCTTACAACAAGGGCTACGGCACCTTCGAGAACAACGCTTGGGGCCTTGCTGTTGGCGCTCTGAACGCTGGCATGCAGATCCTGGGCGGCCTGTCTGCTATCTACACCCTGGGCAGCAGCTCCATTGGTCTGGAAGTCAAGGGCAATGGCCAGGCAGACAAGCTGCTGTAAGCCTAGCCTGTTCTGAATGAGCTGGAGGGCTTGATTTGACATAGCGTTTGCTGTGTCAGATAAAAATGAGCTAAAGACCCCGCACAAGACAAGCAATTGTTTTGTGCGGGGTTTTTTCGTTTGCATAAAAATCTTAGCAGGCTGTGGGAAAACGGCGCAGGATGGAATGAGAATAACCCGTTCAAAAACAATTTCCCGATGGCAGACAAACTGCTGCAGAATTTTTCAAAAAATCAGTTGACAACTCCCGGATGTGCTGATATAATAAATCACGTCGTCAGGCACGGCACGAACATCTGGGGGATTAGCTCAGCTGGGAGCCCAAGCAGTGCGCTCACGCACCCCCACGACTGAACTTCATAAAACGTTTCTTGTTTGAGCATCTCTTTTCCAGAGGTTTCCACTTCTGGAAAATTATGGGGGATTAGCTCAGCTGGGAGAGCGCTTGCATGGCATGCAAGAGGTCACCGGTTCGATCCCGGTATTCTCCACCATTGGCTCAAATAAGAGTTACAAACACCGTTGATTTCAAATCGAAGTCAACGGTGTTTTTGTGTTTGTCAGAAAGCAAGTTCATCTCTATTCTCCAAATACTGTGCAAGATCAAAGTTGAAGTCCACATGGATTTGGTATCCTCGATAAACTTCTACCCTGCGGATAAGCTGGCTGACGATCATCTTTTTTGCTTCAAAGCTGGCACTATCGTACAGGTCTGCGTAAGAGATCAATTCTTCGTACAGCTGCGATACATTTGCCATCAATTCAGCGTTTCGCTCCAGTTCTGCACTGGCTTCTTCACACAGAGTTTCCAACTCCGTGTGCTTCTTTTCCTGTGCTGCGATCATCTCGGCAAGAGTGTCTTTCGGAAAAGCACTCTCCCCTTTGATTACAGCCAGAATCTCAGTTTTTAAGGCGAGCAAGTCTTTTTCGGCCTTGTCGCGTTCTGCTTGAAGGGCTTGCAGATGGTTCTTGCGCTCCGCAGTTTCCTTCGCATAGCGGCTGGTGATAAGCTGCTCTTTTGGGATACCTCTCAAGCGGGAGAAAATCTGGCGAACCATCTTGTCGATGATCTCATCCAGAATGTGCATAGTGTAGCCGGTCTGCCCGGTGCAATCCGTCTGCTTGCGGAGTTTTCCGTAGCAGGTGTAGCGAATGCGGAGCGTATCGTCCAGAGTACCATCGGAGAGCTTACGCCATTTCCGGCTGGTCGTCAGGGCGAGCCTTGCACCACAGTGGCCGCAGTAAACGTTATTGGAAAGCAATGCCTGTCCACGGGTACGAAGAGGAACATGGTGTTCGGCTTCTTCCGCTGCGTGGGCAGAGCGATCTTCCCGGATACGCTGTGCAGCTTCAAACTCCTCCTGCGGGATGATCTGGAGTTCGGGCATCAATTCGGAGCGGGCATCTCCGCAGCGGAGAACACCCATGTAGGTCAGGTTGCCGACCATTCCTCGCAAGCTGCCCGGATGCCAGCACTTTCCAGAGCGGGCGCGGTATCCAGCATTGTTCAGATAGGTGGCGATCCGCTGTGCGCCGTAACCCTCGTATACGTATTTATCGAAGATTAGTCGAACAACTTCGGCTTCCTGTTCGTTGATATGCAGTTCGTAGAGTTCGTGCTTGCGCTTGTTGATGCGGCCACTTTTCACAAGGTCATAACCATACGGCGCACTGCCACCCTTGAAGTGCCCTTCTTCCACAAGCTGCCGCAAGGCTGGTACGGGTACGGACAGAAGATTTTTTTCGCTTTCGCCGTCCGCCTGCCAGAAGCGGATGTAGTTCAGCAAATTTGTCAGTGTGGTTGTCGAATCGCTGCTCACCCTCTTGGGTACTCCATACCCGGATAGCCGATTTTGCCTTCGATGGTTCGGGTGGGAAGGTCAACAACAACTTCGTCACCGACCTTGTAATCAACAGCCTTTTCAGGAGAAACGTCAATAATTTCATCCTGCTGCTGTTCATACAGTTCCCGGATATTGGGCAACCGTTCAACCCGGAAGATGGGCTGTCCGCTGTTGGTCAAGTCCATGTCCTGCAAGCTGACGGATTTGAACATGAAGTTGACGTGATCCACACGGAAATCCCGGCCATCTAGCTTGACGATGATGCCGATCGGCAGATAATCTTCCTCTCGCAGATATTTTGTCTGATGGTGGGTACCATCTCCGCCCTGTCCGGCTAGATAGATGCTGTTGCCCTCGGCCCACAGCTTCTGCGATTTTGCTACCCACTCTCTGCGCAAAAAGCCGGTCACTTTGACTTTTCCCAGCGCATTTTCCTGTGACAGCAAATTAGAACGAAAAACTTCCTTTACAGTGATTGCATCTTTGTCATAGAACAGAAAATATCCGCCCAGTTCAAAGCCAATCAGGGTATTGGGGTACTGCTCTTTCAGAGCATTGTATTCGGCAGCGGCATCACCATCCAGCATTGGGAGCTGTCGTTCCGCTTCCTGCACGGCGGCACGATGCTCTTTTTCCTTATCGGTCAGGTAGCGGTCAGACTGAATCATCAGGTCGATGTATTTCTCGACCTGTGTCCAGCTTAACGTAACCTTTTGATGATCCGGGTAGTGGTCAAATTCAAGTCCTTTTCCATCATGATTTACAAAACCGCTGCTGCCATCCAGAAAATCCTGCGAATGTCCGCCGATGCCGTACTCTTTCGCCAATGCTTTAGCGCGGAGTTTGCGGTCGGGCTGTGTCTGGTACAGTTCGATGATCCGCTGCTTGCCATCCTGAAAACCGGAACCATGCTTGCGCAGTTCATTCTCAATTTCAGCCTGCGACAAAACAAAAGCGGAGGGCGATTTTTCGCTCTCCGCTCGGTCGATATGTTCAATTTGCTGGGCTTCGGTGGGGATGACGGCATCCAGAAAACTTAGCTGTAGATCAGTTCCGTCCGAATCACTTCCTCGACCTGCTCCTGTAGGCTGTTCATGTGCTGTACCCACGCCATCTGATTCTTCTCCTTGTCCGGGGCCGGGTTCTTCGCCAGCAGATCGGCCATCAGTTGCTTCTTCATCGCTGCTGCGGTCTGCTCCAGTTCGGTCAGGGTCGGGTACAGGCTCCCGTTCAGGAGCATCGTGTGGTACAGAACCGGGTGCTGCTGTTTCAGAAAGTTCAGGCGCATCCTGCCGTACTTGCCCAGCGGGTTCTTCGGCTGATGCAGAGTCAGGTTCGGGAGAAGATAATCCCCGGTCTGCGTGTAACTCAGATTGCTGCTCATATTCATGCTGGCTCCTTTCATTGTTTCGGCGGCGAATGGTTGTTTTTACGGTGCGTTCGATTTGGCGTAAGACTTCCCGGCTCATGTCGCTGACGGCTGCGCCGAGGGCGTAAACACTGTCTGGGGTAGAGAAATTGTAGATTGCCTGAAAATCGTCCTTGTCGAACCACCCGGCAGGCTCAAAGCCGCAGCGTTCCAGCAGCGTGTAGGTAACGCTGATGGCGGCGGCGGACTTGAACTGCATCTCCACTCCGGCATCATCATAATCCATCAGCAGCGAGCCGTCAACGATGGCACGGATGTCCTCGCCGTTGTTGTCCCAGTAATCCGCCACCAGTTTCCCGGCAACATCGGCAAGCTGCTGGCTGACACGCTCCCCGCTGATGCCGTAGGTCTTGCTCAACATTTCCGAAACCGGCTGTTTCAGGTCGTCATTGTACTGCCACATCTCCGGGTCACGGGAATTGCGGCGCACCCCCGGTGTCGCTTACGTCAAAAACGTAGTGCAGTCGAGGGAATCCGCTGGATTCGTCCAGCAGAGCGATGCCCTTAGAGCCACGCCTGACATAGCGGTTCATCCGGTTGCGCCAAATGTCAAATTCGGCGCAGGCGGTGGCATCGGGCCGCTGAGCGTAGATCATCAACTGGTCTGCAAAGGGGTACTTGTACAACCGGGATGCAGTGGTCAGGTAGTCCGTCCAGCTTTCCCAATACCGGGTAAGACCGTTCGCCGTGCGCTGGGCAAGGGCAAGATATTCTTCGGTTTTGCTTGGCATTTTACACTCCTTTTATATTTGTAATTGTGAGGTTTGGGCTGATGTGCTAAAATATAAAAAGCAGGAGGTATATATAATGAATGAATTATTGTATTATCCGGGATTTGAAATAAAAAATAAGAAATGGCTCAAATTTGCACTTCTCTATCTGGACCACATCCATCCCATCATTCCTTATATGTGTAAATCGTATGATACGTATTTTAGTAAAACATTTTTGAAAATTAGCCAAAAAAGCAGATTTGATTCAAATTGAACGACCAGAATATAGCGATACTCAACAAGCTGGCCATAAGGCGATTTGTGAGCTGGAAAGTGAACTAAACTATTTAAGCAGAAGTCGCCACTATAAACAAATTGGAACAGATCCGCTGCAACGGTGGCGGATGACTGAAAAGCAAAGCCGATACTTTACGCTTTATGATGGAAAGTACGATAAAACTTTTTTTCGACTACTGTATTGACGAGAGATTGGGCGAAGAAACAAAAGAAGGACTACTATTGTCTAGTGATGTTGCCGAATTTTATATGAGTTGTTTGGCCGAAGCAGTTTCTATGCGTACAGGATTAGAGATGATTTCAAACACAGGAGTACACGAGAAAAGTTTAATGCGTAGCGAATACTGGAATACAGATGATATAAAAAAAGAATTAAAAGTGGCACAAGATGAGTTGAGTATTCTAGTTCCAATAGACCTTGACAAAATACCCTTAGAGCAAATTATTGAGTTGCGAGGACGGTCGGATTTTGTAAATGAACGAAAAGCATACATTAAAGCCACAAAAGAGCTTATTGAACTAAGAGAGCATGGTCAAATAGACTATTCGATGGAAGAAATGCTTCAGACAAACCGTACAATAGTTCGACTTTTGCATCAGTCCCTAAATATTGCAAATGATGTAATTCAGATTCCACTTAAAATTATTCATGGTGTTGGTATTGCACCATTGATTGAAGGAGCATTATCAGTTGCAGAACTCCCCAAACATATAAAAGAAACAGCACATACATTGGAAACTGTAGGAACGAATCATTATGCGAATAGGTATTTAATTTCGCTGCGAAATTTATCTAACTATTATAGCCCTGCGCCGTAATAGTTTTATCTGGATAGAGCGCATATACTAACCAACAATGGCAAAAGCTAGTCGAGCGGAAATTCCAGCTCGGAAAATTCTGCATCGGTCAGCAGTTTCAGCTTCTCGATGACCTGTTCGGACAGTTCCCGCAGAGCAGTCTCATCGGGCATCAGGTAGCACTGCATCAGCCGCAGTTCGTGGATAAGCCCCAGTCGGGTGCCGGTGTTGTAAAGCATCATCAGGGTCAATTCCTCGTGGTCAAAGTTCATGTCCATCCCTCGCTTTCCGGCAGACGGTGGGATTGCACTCCGGGGCATCGCACTTTTCTTTGAGATTCATCAGAACCGAAGCACGTTCCGGCTTTTTATCCAGAAACCCCTGTAAATCTTTGAAGCCGATGCTGTCCACATAATGCACAGACACCTCGCCATTGCGTTTGAGTGCGATCACATCGCTAACCGACAGACTGTGTCCCTCAAAATCTTGCGGACGGGAGAGGTTAAACACCTGAAACAGTTCTTCCAAAACCTCGTTGCTCGGAACATCCTGCCACATGGCGGGCAGATCAGCATAGTAGGTGACCTCGTAATGCTCCGGGTCGGGCGTTTTGCCTCGACGATTCAACTCCCGCATAGAAGCAAATCTTTCATCGAAGATTTTTTCGTCATGCCGCAGCTGCATCACCATATAAACATCGCACCCTGCGTTCAGAAACTTCTGCGGGATGTCCGTCATGGGCTCACCGTCAAAATTCTGGTTCCATTTTTGCTGCATCGTCCACCTCACAGTTCTGGCGCAGAACGTGCAGACGATTTTGGCGCAGACGTATCACTTGCCAGTTCTGCCAGCTTTTCCAGTGTGGAAAGGCGATGGTTTTGCACTCAGTTCCTCGGCTTCCGCAACTTTGTCCATGACGGCATCGTAGTTCTGCAACAGCCGCCGCCCCTTTTCCATGTGGTGCGCTTCCAGAATCTGCTCACGGGCTTCCTGAATGGTCAGTTCCGGGGCATCCAGCTGCCCACCGTCCATTACGGAATAATCACTGTGGTAAATAGTGTAGTCCCAGCCGTCCTCACAGGACTGGATAGCAAGATAGCCCTTGCCGCCCAGTTCCCATGCAGCCTGCTCGTCCTGTGTCTGAATTTCGGGGTAGAAGTCTGCATGGTTTCGTTCCATGACCTCGGCAAACTGGCAGATGTGGAACACATTGCCCAGACCGCCCATGCCAAAGTGATAATCATCCAGATGTTCCACCCGTGCCGTAAAACTGCGCCCATCCGGGTAATCCACCTGAATCACGCCGCCATCTGGAATGCGATAGAGGTCATCATAGTGGCTGTTGATGAGACGAATATCCTTCGGCAGCGTTTCCGGCTCCCAGATGCGCCGCCTGCCGATGCCCGCCTGCGGGATGTTTTCAAGGATCTTTACGCTTTCCTGTTGGATGGCCTTACGGTCATCGTCCGAAAGTTCAAACAGATACCAGTTCCTGGCGGCAGAAATGGCGTTCCTGCCATCGGGCGGCAGGTTCTTTTCCGAGATCTGCCCGCTTTCCAGCGGCTCACCAGTTACCTTGTTGTAGGTGGCAAAGCCGACTCCTGTACCGTTTTCCCGGAGGTGGAGATAGCGTTCATCGTTGATAAGGTAGACCGCTTCTTTTATCTGCTCCATCAGCAGCCACCTTCAAATTCAAGAGAAAACTTGCTGCGGCCATCAGCTTCACAGGACAGCAGCACGGTGGCATTGTAGGTCTTGCCCTTGGCACTCTTGCAGTCCTTCAGGCGGACCCGACCATCCCGCAGCAGCTTGTCCGCCACATGAGCGTCCAGACGCTTGCCCAGACGCTTAAAGAACGCATTGTCCTTCCACAGCACGAAACGGCACTCCCGGTTCTCGCAGAACCAGCCCTTTTCACGCTCCACAACATTTGCACCGCAGTTGGGACAGACACCAATGATTTTGTTTTTCATAAGCGCATTTACTCCTTTTTTCATTTCCGTATTCTTTACCAGTTCGGTAATCATCGTATTGATCTCAGTCATAAATTCACTCGGCTCCATTTCGCCACGTTCGATTTGTAGCAATTTCGCTTCCCAGTCAGCCGTCATATCTGCAGACTGAATCTCTTCGGGCATTACGGTAATGAGGGCTTTTCCCTTATCCGTGGGCAGCAGCACCTTGGTTTTCTTGGTGCCCTTGCGTTCCAGAAAGCCCTTCTGCACCAGCTTTTCGATGGTGGCGGCTCTCGTTGCCGGGGTGCCGATGCCCTGACGTTCTACGCCCTCCGGCATACTGTCTGCACTGGCAGTTTCCATAGCGTGCAGCAGGGTGTCCTCTGATTAGAGTTGTCAAGGTGGGAAGTGGATTTTAACCACATTTCTTTTTCAGGTCGGCAATGATAAGCCGCTTCACCTTGCTTTCAGCGGTTTCTGTGCTGTCGTGATTAAAAAATCACGCTCACCAGATAGGTGGTACGGCCATCCTTCGTCTTAAAAGACCCGTCAGGGGTGAGGTTCTTGTTTTCGGGTACTTTCACATTTTCCATTCAATCCCTCCTTAAATCGTCATTTTCCGAATTTGGTTGGCAGACTGGCAACTGTGGGTGTACCATGATTTTCTTGCCAGCCAAATTTTTCTGCCAGTCAAATGGCTTATTCCATCCAAAAGACCTTCTTGCGGCCTTCCACGATCTTGCTTTTCAGGGCATCGCCCAGTTCCCGCTTGGCATCCCGGACAGTTCGACCGGGGATGCCCCTTTCCAACGCTGCCTTGTCGATATCCTCACTGAGCACCTGCTTTCCTCCGGCAAGCAGGGTGCAGATCAGGTCTTTGGCCTGCTGGGTCTTGGTTTCCCGCTGCGGCTCAATGCCGGACAGCATTTCATCTGCGGTAATGTCGTACTCGCCGACCCAGCGGAAGCCACCCGCGTCCCCCAGAGAGAACGCCAGCGACACGCCCGGCGGGGCAAGGGAGCCTTTTTTCATGGGTCAGGATGCGCATGGTGGGGTCGTGCTTCAGCTTACCGATGAACATAACGCTGCGCACGGCGGCTGCAATATCGATGACCCCGTTGCAGGCTCTGCATTCCGGCGGCTTTGTTCAGGTGCCCGATCAGCAAAATAGCGCAGCCTGTTCGCTGCGCTACCTGTCCCAACCGCATGAAGATAGGACGGACTTCGTTTGCCCGGTTCATGTCCACGTCGGCACCGAGATACGCCTGGATCGGGTCGATGATGACCAGTCGGGCGTTGTTCTCGATGATGGCTTTTTCAATTCGTTCGTCCGAAAGCGTCAGCTGCACATCGCTGTCGTCAATGACCAGCACCCCGGTCAAGGTCTGCACCCGCTTCAATCAGGCGGGGCTTGACCGTATCGCCCAGACCGTCCTCTGCGGTCTGGTAGATTACATTGAAGGGTTCCAGCCGTTCCATGTTGGGCAGCAGCTTTCCGTTGGTGCAGGCAGCGGCAAGGTGCATGGCAAAATAGGTTTTGCCCTCACCCGGATTGCCTTGCAGCACGCTCAACTTCCCGAACGGCAGATACGGTTTCCAGAGCCAGTCCACCGGGGTCAGCTCCACATCGCTCATGCGGATGATCTTCACCGTTTCCGCTTTTGACGGCTCTTTCAGCACGATGCTTTTGAAATAATTGCGGTTTGGAATCTCTGCCCGGCGCACCAAAACTTCGTTCCAGTCTTTCATGCAAGGCTGGATGCGGGTCACGCTCACCGTGTCCGGCAACAGTCCCGCCAGCCGCTTGCAGGCATCCTCTCCGGCTTTATCGGCATCCAGACAGAGGAACACCCGCTCTACGTCCGGGCGTTCCGAGAGAAACTGCTGCAATGCCCTTGCCGACACGCCGCCCAGCGACAGATAATTATGCTGCTGCCAGTTTTTCGGGAACAGTTCGATGAAGGACAGCAGGTCGATGGGGGCTTCAAAGACCAGCAACTGCTTGTCGGTGCCACGGTGGGCAAAGCCAAATGCCTTTTCTGCGCCGGCTGCATCCTGCCGAAACTTCTCCCGAATCCCACGACTGCTTGCGTAGCGTGGATGCCCGTCGGCATCCCGCCCCACAAAGACCACGTTGTGGTGGGCGGCGTCCTCATAAATATCTCCGGCAGCAATGAAGAAGTTCACCAGTGATGGACTGAGTTTCCGTTCCTGTGTCAGATAATTCAGGATGTTGGCATTGGTGACGTTCCGCAGCGGCAGATGAAACGCCGGAGAGGGGGCGGGGTCAGCCTCCGGCTGGACTTCGCCCGGCTCTCCGGTCAGCATCTGCACCGCTTCGGGGAAGGACTTGCCGTAAAACTCTATCACGAAATCCACCGGCAAGCCGCCCTTGCTCTGGCTGTGCCGAAACCATTTGTTTCCGCAAACGGTCAGGCTGTCGTGGGCTTTCCAGCGGTATTCTTTTCCACTGCGCACCAGCGTTTCGCCCTGTGCCCGGAGAAATTTTTCCAGATCCACCGCATTGGCTTTGTCGATCTGGGCTTGGGTGTAGGTCATGCTGCTCCCTCCTTAAAGCTCCTGTGTGTGATTTTTCGTTTCCGTTTTCTTTGTGGTCTGCGCTGCCTTGGCTTCTTCCAGCTTTTTTCAGCACCGATTCCTTCTCCGGGGTCTTGCCGCCCGGTGCGGAAAGCTGCTGCTTATTCAGCACCATGTCGATATACTTGCGGATGTTTTTCAGGGCGGAGATGTCCGGCTGCAAGGTTTCCAATTGGGTGCGCAGCTCTGCGCTGCTGGATTGCAGCGCAGAAAATTCGGCATCCAATGCCGAAAAGTCCACCGCTGTGCGGCCGTTCAGCTTCATCAGGGTGCGGACGGCTTTGTTGAATGATTCCAACTCGTCCTTGTGCTGGGCGGCGTAAGCGTCCTTGGTCAACTTGAAGTTCTTCTTGATAAAGGTGTCGTGGATGGGTTTCAGCTTGGCATGGACGGCAGCAGCGTCCTTGATCTGGGCGATTGCCCGCATACGGTTTTCGTTCTGCTTCAACTGCCTGCGGAGAGGAGCGGCGGTCTGGTTTAATCTGTCAATGGCTTGGTTCAAATCCTCGATGGTGTTCAGAGAATGGGCTTTCAGGTAGTCCACCGCCCGTTTGACTTCCTCAAAGTCCCGGACAGTGCATTTCAGTTTTGCCTTGCCAGACCAATCGCTGCGCTGCTCGTTGCGGAGATTGAAGTAATCCACCAGTAGGTCGGGCAGCGTGGGCTCCTTCGCCTTTTCCAGAGCGTCCAGAAGAAGCTGCTTCTTTTCGTTCAGGTCCGCAATCCAGCGTTGTAGCCCACGGATGGCACTGCGGATGGACTGCATCAGGCTGTTGGCGGCTCGAATGTCTCGGTTCCGGTTGCCGAGAAAGGTTTCCACTCCACGCTTTTCCATCTGGTGTGCAGCGGGGCCGAGATGCACGGTTGGTATCTGCTGGATGCCCTGCCGCTCAAAAGAGCGCAGGTCAACACGTTCCGGTCTGCCAGCCGCTTCCAGATAGCGATTGGTGATGGTTTCCCAGCTGTGCCGCCAGACCTCGGCGTACTTCTGTTCGTTCCAGTCCACCGTGTTTTCTTTGTGGCACTTCCAGTTGCCGGAGGGGAGCCGAATGTGCTCGCCATTTTCATCAAGGTCGTACACCTTTCGGGCTTTCGGGAGCCACCTGCCGTGTTCGTCCATTGCTCGGAGCGTCAACAGAATGTGGGCGTGTGGGTTTCCATCGCCTTTGTCGTGGATGGCACAGTCGGCAATCATCCCTTTGGAAACAAACTGCTCCTGACAAAATTCTTTTATCATGGAGAGATATTGTTCTTTCGGGACTTCCACCGGAAATGCCAGCACGATGCGCCGGGCAAGCTGGGAGTTCCACTGGTTTTCCACGGCTTCCACGGCGTTCCAGAGCGTTGCCCGGTCTGCAAATCCGGGCGGCGCATGGGACGGCAGCATGATCTCGGCGTGGACAAGCTCTTTCTTCTTGTTGTAGAATTTTGTTTTCTGGTCGTACTCGCTGAACAGCCGTTCGCCGCTCTGGTAAGCGGCTCCGGCAACAGCGGACTGTCCTTGGCTGCGCTTGACGATGGTAATTTTGAAATGCGGACACGGAATAGGCATCACCCCCTCGATAACATTTGAATCGTTCACTTGTAAAAATCACGAACTTATGGTATTATTAGCTTGAATAAGCAAGCAGAAAGTTGGTGAACCGATGTCGGAAAGAAAATCACAACAAGAATTGGATTTTGAACGGAAACACGAAGAAGATTTGCAGCGGTTGCGTGGCTTACGTCTGATTGATGATGATTTCATGGCTGCGGTGTTTGAAGAACGTGCCTGTGCTGAGTTTCTTTTGCAAATCATCTTGAAACGTGATGACTTGACCGTTAAAGAGGTTCATGGTCAGTACAGCATTAAAAATCTGCAAGGCCGTTCCGTTCGTTTGGATATTTTGGCGGTAGATCGGGAAAACCGTGCATATAATATTGAGGTGCAGCGTAGTGACCGTGGTGCTAGTGAAAAGCGTGCACGGTACAACAGTAGCCTGTTGGATGCAAACCTGACTGATGCGGGCGATGATTACGATGCGCTGAACGAAACATACGTTATCTTTATCACCGAAAATGACGTATTAAAGGCAGGCCTTCCAATTTATCATGTTGACCGTACAATTCGGGAAACGGGAACATTTTTCAACGATCAGGCTCACATCGTTTATGTGAACTCACAAATCAAAGACGAAACTGCATTGGGAAAACTAATGCATGACTTTTTCTGTACCAACTCGAAGGATATGAATTATTCCATTTTGGCACAGAGAGTTCGTTATTTCAAAGAAGATACGAAGGGAGTGGCAGCTATGTGCAGAGCTATGGAAAAATGCGGGATGAGACCGAGCATGAAACATCGATCA
>ENA-OQCV01000251-OQCV01000251.1-human-gut-metagenome-genome-assembly--contig:-NODE-251-length-15614-cov-2.540582_pt1 | contig 15614 bp, 23 predicted proteins | sample MGYA00242766_ERZ504592 | MGnify/ENA primary metagenome ERZ504592 (study PRJEB26092, sample SAMD00036315) | human gut metagenome | host: Homo sapiens | study: EMG produced TPA metagenomics assembly of...
CCGCATGTAAATCACCTTCGGAACCTCTTCCGGACCTTGCCTTTGCTTGGGGGCGGACGTACCTGCATCCTGCAAAGAGAACCAGCGTGCCGCTTTGCTGACAGACTGGAAAAACCGTGGAGAAATTGAGCCCGTCCATCAGATAGTCCAACGCATCCAGACGGAAACATTCGGCAGCATAGCGGTCGGTGTCTGTAATGAAAAATGACACGAGTAGACGAGGACAAGAGCCTGCAAAAATCCATTCCGTTGATTTCACCTTCTTCCACCGGATAGATGCCGACAAAATAAACTTCCACTTTTGTCTCATAATAATCCTTCAGCGCTTCAAGAGGATTGCCGTACTTTCCGTGCAAAGAGAGAAAAGGAACTTTGCCGATATACTCTTCCAATCTTCCGGCAATCTCCGGGTCCGCATGCAAAATGGCACAATTCAAGTTCATATCCGTTTCATTTTTTACATAATGGACGCTGCCACATCCAAAAAACTGCAAACAGAAGAGCTAAAATTAAGCTTTATTTATGATTCAAAAAACAATCTGCCTCTACGGAAAGACTATATTATCAGGAAAATAAAGTGCTTATTATGAACAGTTTCAAAAAATTAAACTTATCTTTGCATGTACATCCCCACAAAAAGTAAAGGCTATGAAACAACAGAAACTATTCCACCTCGTATTGTCCGCCATGCTGATTGTTTGCACGACCGGCTGTTATGATAAAGACGAAATTAAAGATGCTGAAAAATATCTGTTCAAAGATATTCAATACTCTTTTGAAGAAGGGGATGGATTCAGTACGTATGATGTAGAGCTCCTGCCCCTTCATCATGGGCAAAACAATTTAAACAATAGTATCACCACCACAAACTACCCCCTTCGAAGACACATGGCAGGAAACCACCTTCCAGAGCAACGACCCCGAAGCATTTGTATGGATGGGGGAAGAAGATGTGTTCGTCAATACCCCTTACATGTTTGGAGATGAACTATTGTTAAGTGGGGCAACCATAAAATATGGCAGCGAAACAACAAAAGCCAAAGGTCCAAACAGCAGTACTTCCACCATCAGCATACAACCTCACTGTCGGCTCATCATAAAAGGAACACTACACTACAGCAAGCTTGTAGCTACCTATACGCTGACATTCGCAGGTGAATATACAAAAACGGAAAAAACAGATAAAGGGAAAGTTCATACAAACAACTCCGGAAAGCTACACAGGAGACATTACCATGGAGCCGATAACGGCAGATTAAAACGGAATCGCATACGTGGGCACACCCTATTGCTCACCCTCTCCGTTCCTCCAGTAACCGGATAAACTCCTCCTCCTTGACGGGAAGAAGCACTGCACACTTGCCCTCGCCATATTTCACGAGCACATAGCGCATCACCGCAAACCGCCCTACCTGCATGGAAGAAGCACGCTCCACAGAAGTGATGTCTTTCATCAGAATTTCCTTACTCCGGGAGAAACGGCCGAAGGACAGCACCAACTTCCCGTCGGGCGTTACGGTATAGGTGGTATGAATCAGCTTCTCGATAATAACCACCAGCCAAAGCATGAAAATAGCAGCCGGGAACGGAGACTTGTACCAAAGCATATAGACGGCGAGAATACCTATCAGGATGAGAAACAGATACTGCCCCATAGCAATGCGCGCATGAAAGATTCGATTCATTTTATCTGATTTTTGCCGCTAAGGTACGTATTTTTATGATAACAACTTCTTCATTAGTATCTCCATTTCTCGAACTTCCGTCACATTCAGCTTGCGGCAGACCGAAGCACATAACAATTCTACCCGTTCCGGCGAAAAATAAATCAGTTCTGCAATCTCCTTTACAGACTGTCCAAGAGCTACCAGCATACATATCAGTTCTTCATCCTTATCCACCTCCGGAATAGACTGATAAAGTTTCTCTAAAAAATGAAGGATAATGAAAAATAAAGATTTCACGGAATACAGCCTCACGAGTTCCGGACAACAAAGCCTCCGAAGCATTGGGAGAATCTTCCGAAATCATTTCGCGCAAAGCTCTGGCAATCTCCTGCATATTAAAAGGTGTCACTGTTTTCTTTGTTTTCATTGTATCTTATTTCACCATTATACATATTTACAATTCGTTTTGGATACAAATTTTGCAAAATATGCACAACCTTAACCATAAGAATTACGATATACAATCTGATATACAATTTCATAATTATATTTATTATCAAATAATTAACAAGAAACAAAAAACAAGTCCATTGTTGTAAAATTTTAAATTAAGAAATTATATCTTTGCCTTACAAAACAAACAGTCCACAAAATATGAATGCCAAAAAACTTTCATTTTTACTTCTGATTCTCGTAGCTGTAGCCTGCACCAACCGCTCCACCTCTTCGGAACAAGACGAAATGAGGCATTGGAACAATGTCCTTCAACAAATCAATGCCTTACTACTCGAAAACAAAGCGCGACAAACGTTGGATCTTGCCAAACAGACCTTGCCCGAAATCCTGGAATCGGCAGTAAAAAAACGGAACTACAGATACCCTGATTTACTATGCCCGCAAGATATTTAATGCCTGCGGGAACAATTACATAAACACCAAACAATACAAAGACGGCATCGACTATATGGACAGCATTGGGAACCATCCCCTCATCCGCGAACATTGCCCGCACGAACTGCTGAGCTTCAAGGCCGGACTGAACCAACTGTATGGCAATAACCCGGAAGCTGTCCGACTGGCAGAAGACTACCTCCAGTTACCGGTCTGTACCAGTGCCAATGACTTTATCCGGCAGGCAGAAATCATAAGCGGTGTCTACATGTACTCCGGAAACAATCTACCCAAAGCTATCCAAATTTTGGAAAAAGCAATAGATGTCTACCGGAAAGGCGGAAACTTCCCGAACATGCTGCGGATAATGTCACGGTTGGGCATCTATTACCACCTCAGTGGCGAATACGAGAAAGCTATAGCCACTAACCAAGAAGCCATAGCCACTTACAACGACAGCATAGCACCTGGAAATGTAGTGATTGCCTACGGAGAACAAGCTAATCTCTACGCCGAACTGGGTATGTACGACCAGGCCCTGGAAATGAACAAAAAAGCCCAATACTACTCCATGCTGAAAGACAGCTTCGGACTGGGAGACTTGTACCGCTACCGTGCCCAGATCTTTCGTAACATGAATCAAAAGGACTCTGTATTCCACTACCTCAGGCTGGGAGAAAAGTTGTCAATGATACAAAACAGCTTTAAGGGCGTATTCGTAAACAAAGTAGAAACGGTAAACAGTTATCTGGACTATCCCGACTCTTTGGAAAAAGCACTGCAACTTGCCCTTAGCATCTGTCCCGATACCGTGCGGATGCCCCAATGGGCCAAATACCAACTCAACCTCCACCTAGGCCGGGCCTTACTGCAAACCGGGAAGGAGCAAAACGGCATACACCTGATAGACCGGGCTGCACAAGACCTCATCAACATGAAGTTCATGGAAGGCCGCGATGCCAACGAGATATTAATGGATTACTATCTGGCCAAAGGCATGAACGACGATTTTGCTCGTTGCTACATCCGTAACCGACAGTTTGCCGATTCTCTGGACAATAACGAAAAGAAACGTGCTGTGGCAGCAGCCAACATCCGGTTTGATGCCAACCAAAAAGAGAAAGAAAACAAACTGCTCTCGGCACAAGTGCAATGGCAGCAACAGCAGTTGTTCTACAACATCTGCATCTCCATTACATTACTGTTGCTACTTATCACCACTACAGCCTATTTCATCATCCGAAGGAAGGCCAACCACCAGCTTATAGAAAACAACAAACGGGAAATACAGACCCTCATTACCCGGCAGCAAGACCTGAACCGTCGCAACGAACAACTGACGGAAGAAATAGAACGGGCCATGGCTACCAATAACCTCAACTCCATTCGCCAGCTCACCGTGCAAAGCCTGCTCAGCAGGGAAGATGAGAACACATTCCGCCGGTCGTTTGCCACCATACATCCTTCTTATCTGCCCAAGCTCCGCGAAAGTTATCCTCAACTGACCCGCAACGAAGAATTGCTGGCCATGCTCATCTGCATGAACCAAAGTACCGACGAAATAGCCCTTATCATGGGAATCAACCGGAATAGTGTAAACGTAGTCCGTTCGCGCATGCGCAAGAACATGGAATTGCCCAAAGAAAAATCCCTGGATGAAGTATTGAAACAATACCTTACATAACAAATAAAAATAAGCCCGCTTATTTTGCTCTACGTTTGGTTTACACTATCTTTGCGGCGTTTAATACACAAAACCTATGGTAAGAAAGTTCGATTTTCTCGTTATCGGCTCCGGACTTGCCGGTATGAGTTTTGCGCTGAAAGTAGCGCATAAAGGAACAGTAGCCCTCATTTGTAAGGCAGGTTTGGAAGAGGCAAACACTTATTTTGCACAAGGAGGTATCGCCTCTGTCACCAATCTGGCCGTAGACAATTTTGAAAAGCATATCGAAGATACCATGATTGCGGGTGACTGGATAAGCGACCGTGAAGCCGTAGAGAAGGTGGTGCGCAATGCCCCCGAACAAATCAAGGAGCTTATCAAATGGGGAGTGAACTTCGACAAAAAAGGAGGACGGAGAGTTTGACCTGCACAAAGAAGGCGGCCACTCCGAATTCCGCATCCTCCACCATAAGGACAATACGGGTGCAGAGATACAGACCAGCCTCATTGAAGCTGTGAAGCAACACCCCAACATCACCGTACTGACCGACCATTACGCTGTGGAAATCATTACCCAGCATCACCAGGGAATCATCGTTACCCGCCACACCCCCGGCATCAAGTGCTACGGTGCCTATGTGCTGAACGAAGCGACGGGCGAGGTGGATACCTTCCTTTCCAAAGTCACCATCATGGCAACGGGCGGTTGCGAAGCCGTTTACCGCCATACCACCAACCCGCTGGTGGCCACGGGAGACGGCATTGCCATGGTCTACCGTGCCAAGGGAGCAGTGAAAGACATGGAATTCATCCAGTTCCATCCCACAGCCCTTTTCCATCCGGGAGACCGCCCCTCGTTCCTCATCACCGAAGCCATGCGCGGTTATGGCGGCGTGCTGCGTACCAAAGACGGAAAAGAATTCATGCAGAAGTACGACCCGCGACTCTCACTGGCCCCGCGTGACATCGTGGCGCGTGCCATCGACAACGAAATGAAACAGCGCGGTGAGGACCATGTGTATCTGGACGTCACCCACAAAGACCCCGAAGAAACCAAGAAGCACTTCCCTAACATATACAAGAAATGCCTCAGCATCGGTATAGACATTACAAAGGAATACATACCGGTAGCCCCCGCCGCCCATTATCTCTGCGGTGGCATCAAGGTGGATTTGGACGGACAGAGCAGCATCCGCCGCCTGTACGCCATCGGCGAATGTTCGTGCACCGGACTGCATGGTGGCAACCGTCTGGCAAGCAACTCACTGATTGAAGCCGTGGTTTATGCCGACGCGGCAGCCAAACACGCGCTGAGCGTACTGGAACGTTATGACTTCAACGAAGACATTCCCGAATGGAACGACGAAGGTACCATTTCCACCGAAGAACGTGTCCTCATCACACAAAGCATGAAGGAAGTGAACCAGATTATGGAGGCATACGTAGGTATTGTCCGCAGCAATACCCGGTTGACACGTGCCTGGAACCGACTGGACATACTTTACGAGGAGACAGAAGCACTCTTCAAGCGGAGCAAGGCTACCCGAGAGCTGTGCGAACTGCGCAACATGATAAACGTAGGATACCTGATAACAAAGCAAGCCATGGAACGCAAGGAAAGCCGCGGACTGCACTACACGATAGACTATCCGCACGTCGGGAAGTAACTAAAGTAAAACTCGCGCCACTATACTGGCACGGAAAACGAACATGGTCATTTAAACAAAGCGCCCGGATGCTTTCTTCAGAGCATCCGGGCGTTTCCCGTTATCCATACCTGCACAAGCAGGAGACATTATCAATAGTTTGACTTCTTTACTTCGAAGTAAGCCTGCGGATGCAAGCAAGCCGGGCATACCTGAGGAGCTTCCTTACCGGTGTAGATGAAACCACAGTTGCGGCACTGCCATACCACTTCGCCTTCCTTGGCAAATACGCTGGCAGTCTCTATATTCTGGATAAAAGCGCGATAACGTTCTTCGTGTCCCTTTTCGGCAATGGCGATGTTACGGTACATAAGAGCGATTTCGGGGAAACCTTCTTCGTCTGCAATATCAGCAAACTTAGGATAATCCAATGACCATTCTTCGTGTTCGCCGGCAGCAGCTTCCTGAAGATTTTCCAGGGTAGTGCCGATAACACCTGCAGGATAAGAAGCGGTGATTTCCACCATACCGCCTTCCAGCCACTTGAACATACGTTTAGCGTGTTCCTTTTCCTGGTCAGCCGTTTCTGTGAAAATAGCGGCGATTTGTTCGTAACCTTCTTTCTTGGCTACACTTGCAAAATAAGTGTAACGCATTCTTGCTTGTGATTCACCAGCGAATGAAGTCAGCAGATTCTTCTCAGTCTGAGTTCCTTTAACACTTTTAGCCATAGTCTCTTTTTTTATTAGTTAATATAATTACGTATAAATGTCGTTCGTACTGTTTATAAACAACACAAAAATTACGAATTTAGTTTGGAATAATCACACCTCTGCCCCATCGGATTTATTTATCGTCTTATAGAAAGAATCTATCTTCACCGATAACCCGAAGAGGTATTTCAGACATAATTAATAGCACATATCTGATAAGGAAAACAAAATACATCACAGTTGTGTTCACTAATATCCATTATTTTATCTACTTTTGCAGGCAATTTGCAATATATACATTACATTCTGTATCAAAAAAAACGTATAAAAAAGTAGATTATAATGAAAGCGTTCGGATTCAGACCAAAGCTATACACGGCTTTAAAAAATTACTCTAAAGAACTGTTCATGGCAGACCTGATGGCAGGTATCATTGTAGGTATCGTTGCCCTCCCGCTTGCCATTGCATTCGGTATCGCCTCCGGCGTATCACCGGAGAAAGGTATCATTACGGCTATCATAGCTGGTTTCATCATCTCCCTGATGGGTGGGAGCAAGGTACAGATTGGAGGACCGACCGGTGCGTTCATCGTCATTATCTATGGCATCATCCAGCAATACGGTGAATCGGGGCTTATTGTCGCCACACTGATGGCAGGCGTACTGCTTATCCTGCTGGGAGTTTTCAAGCTGGGAGCTGTCATTAAGTTTATCCCCTATCCCATCATCGTAGGTTTTACAAGCGGTATTGCCGTCACCATCTTCACTACGCAGATTGCCGACATTTTCGGGCTGACGTTCGGAGGAGAGAAAGTTCCGGGAGACTTTGTAGGAAAATGGATGATTTATTTCCGACATTTCGATACCGTAAACTGGTGGAACACGATTGTAAGTATTGTCAGCATCTTCATCATTGCCATTACACCGCGGTTCTCGAAGAAGATTCCGGGGTCACTTATTGCCATCATCGTGGTGACAGTGGCAGTCTGGCTGATGAAAGTATATGGAGGCATTGATTGTATTGATACCATCGGCGACCGTTTCAGCATCCGTGCCGAACTGCCGGATGCCGTGATGCCTGCCCTGGATTGGGAAGCGATAAAGAACTTGTTCCCCGTAGCCATTACAATCGCTGTACTGGGTGCCATCGAATCTTTGCTGTCTGCCACCGTGGCCGATGGTGTGATAGGCGACAAACACGATTCCAACACGGAACTGATAGCACAAGGTGTTGCCAACATGACTACCCCGCTGTTTGGCGGTATCCCTGCCACCGGAGCCATCGCGCGTACCATGGCAAATATCAACAACGGAGGAAAAACTCCCGTAGCAGGCATGGTGCATGCAGTGGTATTGCTGCTTATCCTACTGTTCCTCATGCCGCTGGCACAGTATATCCCAATGGCTTGCCTGGCGGGTGTACTGGTCATAGTATCCTATAACATGAGTGGTTGGCGTACGTTCAAGGCATTATTGAAGAATCCTAAATCGGATGTCACGGTACTGCTGATTACTTTCTTCCTGACCGTCATCTTCGACCTGACTATTGCCATTGAAGTAGGTCTGGTGATTGCCTGCGTGCTGTTTATGCGCCGCGTCATGGAGACTACCGAAATATCCGTCATCAAAGATGAAATAGACCCGAATGCAGAATCGGACATTGCAAGCAATGACGAGCATCTGATAATCCCCGAGGATGTGGAAGTATATGAAATAAACGGTCCTTACTTCTTCGGCATCGCCACCAAATTCGAAGAAATCATGGCGCGGCTGGGCGACCGCCCCAAAGTGCGCATCATCCGCATGCGTAAAGTTCCGTTCATCGATTCTACCGGTATCCACAACTTGACAAGCCTTTGTGAGATGTCCCCAAAAGGAAAAAAATTAATCATTTGTGCTCTCCGGTGTCAATGAAAAGGTACATAAGGTACTGGAAAAATCGGGCTTCTATGAGCTGTTGGGCGAAGAAAATATCTGTCCGAACATAAATGTGGCACTGGAAAGGGCCAAAATGATTATCCAACACTAATCCCGGCATGGCACGAAAAAAAAGGAAACAATCGCAAGGCGTCTATTATCTTATATTGTTTATATGTGCGGTCTGCCTTGCCTATGAACCCGTTGCAAAGATACTTTCGGATGCCAGGCAAAAGAGTTCTACGCCTGCCAAAATAGAACTCACGGCAGGCACACGCCTTGAAATACCGGCAAAGCTGAAGAACGTCTCCGAACAGATTCTCCAGCGGAAAGGCTACACAGTATCCTACAACAAAGATTTAAAGATACCCAACTGGGTAGCCTGGGAACTCATTCCCGAAAAACTGGTGGAGCGTGAAAGCCGTACAGACAAGTTCCTGCCCGACCCCGACCTGCCTGAGCACGAGGCAGTAACCACCGATGACTACAAAGGAGCCGGCATGGACCGCGGACATATGTGTCCGGCCGGTGACAACCGCTGGCACTGGAAAGCCATGCAAGAGAGCTTCTACATGACAAACATTTGCCCGCAGAACCACAATCTAAACCGTGGCGACTGGAAAGAACTGGAAGAGTCATGCCGCCGTTGGGCACAAGAAGAAGGCAAGATATGCATTGTATGCGGTCCTATTCTCTATGACCAACGTCACCGTACCATTGGTAAGAAGCACAAAATTACAGTGCCCGAAGCATTCTTCAAGGTCGTTCTGTGTGCAGACAGCAATCCCCCCAAAGCCATCGGCTTCATTTATAAGAATGCATCAGGCAATCATCCATTGGACAGCTACGTCAATACAGTGGACGAAGTGGAACGTATTACAGGTATCGACTTCTTCCCCGCCCTTCCGGATGAAATAGAAGAGAAGGTGGAAGCCGAATATGACTTGAAATTGTGGTAAAGGAGCTATTCCTTTACCCAGGCATCTACAATCTCGGCTACATAAAACCCGGTGCAATCCACCGTGGTCACCGCCATACCAACGCTCGTAGACGGAATGGTCGAGAAAGAGTTCTTCTTTCATATCGGTAATGAAAAGCTTGCGGCACTCCAATCCCAGGCGGTCCTGCTCAAAGAGAATGTTTCCCCGCTCGGTAACGATAGGATTCAGACCAGTTTCCTTTACCTTATCCACTTCCCTACCCGATTTACTGCCACAAAGGTTGTAAATGCTCCGGTTTTCCTTTCCTAAAAAAGAAAGGGTGAAATATTCGTTCTCCTCCATAAACTCATACGTATAGCGCTCGGAACGAATAAAGACAAACACCACCGGCTTGTTCCAAAGCCAGCCAATACCTCCCCAACTGGCAGTCATGGTGTTGAAATGTTCTTTACTGCCTGCCGTAACCAGCATCCACTCTTTGCCTATCACTTCGAAGAAGTTCTCGCTTAAATCTTTAATTGCTATTGATTTCATAAGTATATTATTAATAAGAAACACTTACCGGTATACCCGTTTCACGTATCCGTTCTGCAATGCGATCCAGTTCCTCATGAGTGGCCTTCTGCAAATCATGGTCGGGCGTTTCACGGTCGATGGTATAAATCATCACTTGGCGGGGAGCAATCTCCTTGACAGCTTCCAGCCAGGGAAGAACAAATTTATCGGATGTATTATCCATATCTTGTCCTTTATAACTTCCTTTGAGAAACATGGTCTGGATAATGCAGTTCCCTTTGAACGCTTTCATCCCTTCTATAATCTCCCGGATGGAGTAATGTCCGGTAGGACGGTCAAGTACACGGACATACTCTTCATCCACCGTATCCAGTTTAAGGATGTTGTTGTCAATCTTGTTCAAAGCTTCGAATACGGCAGGACGATGAATAAAGGTAGAATTGCTCAGTACGCTCACCTTTGCATTCGGAAAATACTTGTCGCGCAAGGCAAGTGTATCTTCTATGATTTCGGGGAAACGGGGATGTGCCGTCGGTTCTCCATTACCGGCAAAAGTCAGTACATCCGGTGTAGGTCCGTTTTGCTGCATGTCCCGCAGGCGGGCTTCAAGGGCCGAACGGACTTCTTCGCGCGTAGGCAACGGCTGTTTGGGACGATGGTCGGCATTGAAACCACATTCACAATAAATACAGTCGAAGGTGCATACTTTGCCGTCTGCCGGCAATAAATTTATTCCCAAAGATACTCCCAGACGGCGAGAATGAACGGGACCGAATATGGGAGACGGATAAATGACAGTCATACTATTTACTATTTGACGATTTACTATTTACTATTTAATACTCCGAGTATCTACTAATCTTAGCACTCCAGAGTTCATCCTTGGATTATCATACGGACAAAGATAAAGAAAGAAATAAAAAAGCTATCAATCATTCCTCTAAAACTTGATACGCAGTTGCATCTGCAAGTCCGCTTTCCTATTTCCCGGTATCTCATCATTGCCCGAACCAATCGTCTCCCTATCCTGATAAACCGTCTGTCCGAATTTGGCAAGAAACATGAAGTTCTTACTCAAATCATATCGCAGATGAGCGGAGTAACGGAACCCTTTGCCATAGAAGGAAGGGGTATAGAAAGTATATAACAATCCACGCTCGGAGGCGTAAACACGCGAATCGTAATCGTCCGTATGAAACCAGGTTCCCTGCACGGAAACTGACAGAGGGAAGGGGAAAGTGTACGAGCAAAATTGAGTACACTGATAACCTTGCCGTCTATCAAAGCGATACCCTTCCCCATCCTGCTGACGGAAGTGGTTATAATCTATTGTAGTACGAAAGATATATCTTCCCGGCATATAGGTCAGCCGATAACGGAGTTTATGGTGATAGATAGGTTCGATAACTGCACCGCTTGTACCCGTCACGTCTCTTTCTTTCTGTTTGTACCGATAATTAAAATACATCGAAAGGCTCTTTCGAGGAGTATAAGTAACCTGAAACATGGCATCCACTCCCTTTGAGGGCTTACTTATACGGTATTTCCACCAAGGAAAAGAAAACACATCCAGTGAAGTGAAAAACTTCCACCGGGCGAAAAGGTTGGCCTCTGTCTGCCAAGATACCATCCGTTCTCATTCTGCGGCATACTGCTTTCGCCAAAGGAACGCCCAAACAAAGTCCAATAATCATATGAATAATACCGGTGAACAAGTAGCAGATGATAATCGGAAGAAAGATTATACTTCAGCCGGTTCAGCAACGCATAGCCTTTACTGCCGGTTGCCGCTTCCCCCAACCCAGACAAAACGGCCCAGACGATACCTATAATCCATGCCCACATTATAGAAATCACTTCCATGAAGATTGTACTTTGCATACTTGTTCAACCGAGGCTTGTAAGGACGGTCGAAAAAAGTAGTAAATCCCCGTCACTCCCACCTTCAGAGAGTTCTTTTCATAGGTCATGTTTCCACCTATCACCTGCAAGGCAAAGGCATTCATTTTATCTGCCTCCTTCTGCGTGCGATGCAATCCCGTCTTGTAAATGGAAGTTATCTCGCCATCCTCCACCACACCGTCCATGGAGCGATGCGAATAGAAAGCCGAAATATCCAAGTAAGGCAATACTCCCACCGTTGCCGCCACTCCCCGGAAATAATTGTACTCATCGGTAGAACTATGCTTACGGATGCCTCCGGTACGATATTCTGTTGTAGACATAGAGAATGTTTTTCCTAAACGAAAATCCGTACTAAGTACCAGTCCCTGCCCGAAGCTCAGACGGTAATTGCCCAATGCCAAAGCCTTCAGCCGCCCCAGATTCTTTATCAGAAAATAGAAAGAATAGTAATCATAGCCTTTTCTGTTGTGCAGGGCAAAGAAGGGTTCTCCGGCATCCTTCTCTCCCGTCACGCCTATTTGGAGATAATCTCCATAATGAAAATTTATAGCGCAAAGAATGGTAAAGGGAAGGTCCCAGGTAATTCTTCTCATATCCTTTACGGATATAGAACGGTACATCCAAACGTGCCAATGTTTCGTGTTTCCCGTATTTCAGTATAGATTTTAAAGCAGGATACCCCCTTACCCGCTTTCACTGCCCGCACACAGACAAAGGGCAGCAGTAGGTCGATGGTACGTTTATCCATCTCCTCCACCAGTTGCAATTCATAAATGGTCTGCATCTGTCCGTGTATATAGACATAAGCCAGAAGATTCTCTATCTGTATATCCGTAAGAAAAGGAAACTGCTCCAATTGCCGTTTAGTGGCGGCATTGAGGTTGACAGGCTCTTGCAGACGTCGGGACAACTCCTCCAATTCATCTTTCCAACCGTATTCTTCCTCATTCCCGATGGAAAGTTGTTCCAAATTTTCTTCCAAAAGAAGTAAAGGCTGTTCTTTCTGAAGGCCGGATATATTTTGAGCTTCAAGCATAGGAGTCATTGACAGCATACTTACAAAAACTCCTATCTTGAGTAATTCCATTAATAGTAGGTCACTTTCATGTTTTGGGAAGCGAAGTTACCTTAAATAAGTTAATTGAGCAAGGAAAAATCAACATGATGCAACAACATTACACAGAATGGTGTACTTTTGCAACATGAACGCAAGGCTTAACATAGTAATACTCATCATGTTTCTTTCTCTCGGAAGCCTGAAATGTTTTGCACAGCAGCAACCACAGTCTGCTGCGCAAAAGAGTGTCTATCTTACTCCCATGTGCGTTTACGAAGGAGATACCATCCCTTATGTCAAGCTCCCCACTGTCTACATCTTCAAGCCGCTTAAATTCAAGAACAAGCGCGACATGAACAAGTACTACAAACTCATTCGTGACGTAAAGAAGGTACTTCCCATCTCCAAGGAGATTAACCGTGCCATCATTGAAACCTACGAATACATGATGACCCTGCCCACCGAGAAAGCCCGCCAGAAACACATGAAAGCAGTAGAGAAAAGCTTGAAGGAGCAATACACTCCCCGCATGAAGAAACTTACCTTTGCCCAAGGCAAACTGTTAATAAAACTGGTAGACCGACAGACCAACTCCACCGGATATGAACTGGTAAAAGCTTTTATGGGCCCTTTCAAAGCCGGTTTCTACCAGACTTTTGCCGCACTCTTCGGCGCCAGTCTAAAAAACAATACGACCCTATGGGAGACGATGCATTGACCGAACGGGTGATATTGATGGTAGAAAGCGGACAATTATAAACTGATGTTTATTCCCGCCTTGCGTGCCTGCGAATGTTGAAATTGGCGTTTCACATTATATGTCTTTCCGTCTTTGACGAACTTAGAACCGGTCTGCTTGAACCAGAAGTCCACTTTATTTTCCACACAAATTCTGCGAAGGTCCATCACCCATTCAAAATCACAAGGGCGGGCTTCGTAACCGGATTCTCCCCCTGCAACTATCTGTTCAATCCATTCGCCAACAGCATAAGTACTTAAATCTATCCTTTCCAGCAGCGGTTCACAGATTATTATCTTATGCTTTATGGGAGCTCTCCTATAGATGGGCAAGCGATAATCGGCGCAAGCCTGGTTTTCAACCGTACAACAAATGGTTACATTATCATATCCGTCTCCCCAATCATCGGGCAGACAGTCAGAAAAACGGTCTATACGCTTGGTAATCATCATAAAATGCAGGTCACTGCGACAACGAATCATCTCCCATGCTTCGGCCCGCCAATTTGTCAGCATCTTCCACAAAGAAATCGGAAGTAAAGCAGGTGTAGACAAATGTTCCAGGTGGTATCTTGAATTCTCCGTACGCTTTTTACGCAAAGGCAGGTCAAAGTTTTTTGTCCGCACCACCACCGAACTGTCCACCTCTCGTCGGGCATCACCACGATAAACATAACAATGCTTGCAACCTGCACTCAATTTATGGCAACCATGCCATAAGTTCCACATCATCGACTTCGCAACAATACCGTTCATTCAAACAAAAAACTTATCGTTAACACCATGTTGAAAACTATGTTAGCAACATAAATAATCAGTTATTAAACAATTGATATTAAGCTATATATTCAGTTAATAACAGAATGAACAATTGTTTATTACTACCTATTCGGGTTGTACCTCTCCTGCCATCGGAAGCTCTTTCCAACCTTCACCAAATGCATCATAAGCATCGGTAACCACTACAAAAAGGCCTTTGGGGCTCTACTTCCCCTTATCTTCTGCTTGATACCTACCACTTCCTTGTAACTCACCACAAGAAACAGCATTTCCTTGTCTACATTGGTATAAAGACCACTACTTTTGATGCAAGTGGCTGTACGGTCCAAATCTTTAAGAATATAGTCGTGCAAAGCGGTAAGGCGCATATCACTGATGACAAACAGTATCTTGTCATTCTTCTCCCCATTTATCACATAGGCCAATACCCTTGAAGTGACAAAAATAGCTATCAGTGAATAGAAAGACAAATGCCACGAAGGTTGTGTAGCATCATCCGGATTTCCGATACCGAAACCGATAACCAATAGGCCGAATCCCACCACAATGCCATCTACCAGCAGTATCGCCTTTGAAAAATCGTATATGGCAATATTTCTGCAATATCATCGCCACAATATCCGTACCTCCTGTAGTAGCCCGGCTACGCACTACAATACCACAGCCTATACCGATAACCACCGCACCAATCACAGAAGTCAGCATCAAATGGTCGGACATATTCAGACTGCCACCCAGCAACTGTGTAGGGTCCAACTGATGGAGCGCTTCTTCAGAAGGATAGGAGAGGAGAGACAGCACATTCATGGCAAGCGGAGTGAATAGTGCCGCCACGATAGTACGTGCTCCCAATTTTGGCTCCCAGTACCAGCACGGAAATGATAAGCAAAGGAATATCAAACATATAACCGAAAGTACCTACCTGAATAGAAGGGAACAGATTATGAAGCACAATACTAGCTCCATACACCCCGCCAGGAACAAGATTATAAGGATTGATAAAGTAAACAAAACCTGCTGCCAGAATAGTACAACCTACAAAAATGCCTATCCATGAAGATATTATCTTTTTCATATCGATATGATTTAATTATATATTCCAGCAAATATATCAAAAAATTAAGAAAAGACACCAAACTAGTACAGCAAAGTTTTTCCAACAATACAACCGATATGT
>ENA-OQCV01000253-OQCV01000253.1-human-gut-metagenome-genome-assembly--contig:-NODE-253-length-15547-cov-4.324189_pt1 | contig 15547 bp, 18 predicted proteins | sample MGYA00242766_ERZ504592 | MGnify/ENA primary metagenome ERZ504592 (study PRJEB26092, sample SAMD00036315) | human gut metagenome | host: Homo sapiens | study: EMG produced TPA metagenomics assembly of...
TGCGGGGGAGCTCTGCACGGTGGCGCCGCGACACGTAGGATCCCACCTGGCCGGGCTTGATCGGGTCGAAACGCGAGACCGTGTGCGAAGCCGTGTCATACAGCTTCAGGCCGGCCGCGGCGCGCGCCACGCCGGCGTTCTCGGAAGTGTTGGAATTCTGCGGTTCTGAGGCTTGTGTCATAATGTCGAGCGTATTCGCGTTATACGACAAACCATCAGACAAACCACCCGGCAAATGTGATTGCGCGGCCGCCCGGGCGCGGCTGGAAATACGAAAGATGAAGAAACGGTGTGCAAAGTTTACGTAGGTGATGCAACAATGGAGTTATGACGCAATCGCAAGTGCTTATCGTGCAGCACGTCCCGTGGGAGAAGCCGGGGCGCATCCTGGACAACCTGGACGACCTGAACATGTCGTCCACGGTGGTGAACATCGCCAAGGAAAAGAAGCCCGATCTGCCTGACTTCGCGCAGGTCGCCGGACTGGTGATTATGGGCGGTCCGATGGGCGCGCTGGATTATGACAAGTATCCCGGTCTCAAGGTCGAGGCGAAACTGGTCAAGGCGGCCATCAGCGTCGGCAAGCCGGTGCTGGGCGTGTGCCTCGGCCATCAGATCATCGCCACCGCGCTGGGCGGCAAACTCAGCCGTGGCGAGTCGCCGGAAATCGGGTTCGCGCCGATCAAGCGCGTTGACAAGCACAATTACTTCTCGATGTGGAACAAGCAGATCGACGTGCTGCACTGGCACAATGACGTGGTGGGGCTTCCCGCCGGCGCCCAGCTGCTGGCGCGGTCCGAGCACACCAAGGTGCAGGCGTTCCGCATCGGCTCGGCGCTGGGCATGCAGTTCCATCTCGAAGTGACGCCGACGTTGCTGGAGGAATGGCTGGATGAGTCCTCGATGGTCAAGGACCTCAAGGCGGTGGGCGGATCGAAGTCGCAGCTGCGCGAAGCGTTCGCCGAATATAATCCGCGCCTGCAGCCGTTGGCCGAGCAGGTGTTCGGCGGATTCGCCGCCCGCTGCAACACCTACGCCCAATCCCTGCGCTAGCGAACTGCGAGTTCGCCCCCGCCAGCGGGGGCGAACATGACGAGCCAGCGGGGGCGTATGGTGGTTCGGACGTTGATGCCCACCGCTGACGCTACATTGGTGAGTCATGCCGACTTATGACCTTGGACTGGAACACGTTTCACTCGCCTTCGCCACCAAAACCATCTTCACCGATGTGACGCAGGGCGTATTCGAAGGCGACCGCATCGGCATCGTCGGCCGCAACGGCGACGGCAAATCCACGCTGCTGCACCTGTTCAAAGGCACTCAGGAGCCGGATTCCGGGCGAGTCACCAAGCGCGGCGGACTGACGTTCGGCATGCTCGACCAGCGCGACCCGCTGGACGACGACGCCACCGTGCGCGCGGCCGCGCTGGAAGGCCGCGAGGATTACGAGTGGGCCGCCGACAACAAGTCGCGCGAGATCGTCGAGGCGCTGCTGGGCGGCATCAACCTCAACGCCCGCGTCGGCTCGCTGTCCGGAGGCCAGCGACGCCGCGCCGACCTGGCCCGGCTGCTGCTCAAGGATTGGGACATTCTCGCGCTCGACGAGCCCACCAACCATCTGGACGTCGTGACGATCCACTGGCTTGCCGAACATCTCAAGAACCGCTGGTCGAAAGGGCAGGGGGCGCTGCTGCTCGTCACCCACGACCGCTGGTTCCTCGACGAGGTGTGCGAGTCGATGTGGGAGGTCCACGACGGCGTGATCGACCCGTTCGAAGGCGGCTACTCCGCATACATGCTGCAGCGCGTGGAGCGCGACCGACAGGCCGATGTGCGAGAGACGAAGCGCCGCAACCTCGCGCGCAAGGAGCTCGCCTGGCTGTCGCGCGGCGCCCGCGCCCGCTCCACCAAGCAGAAGTTCCATGTCAAGGCCGCGCGGGAGCTCATCGCCGACGTGCCGCCCATGCGCAACGCCGTCGAACTCAAGCAGATGGCCACGTCGCGCCTGGGCAAGCAGGTCGTCGACCTGATCGACGTCACGCAGATCTTCGCGAAAAGCCAAGGCGAGCAGCCGGTCACGCCGACCGACGACACGGCGGCGGATCAGGCCCCCGCCTCCTCCTCTCAGATCGATATCGTCCCCTCCCTATACTCGGAGCCGCGCGTGACCGGTTCCGCCGAAGTCGCCGTCGACACGCTCGCCGACCCGCGTCTCGTGGACGCCGGCGTGCCGGAATCCATCCCAGGCCGCAGCGGAAGCCAAGGCGAAGGCGGAGGCGCTCGCGGAACGTAAGGGTGTCACGGAGGAGTCGGTCGCGCCGCAGGTCACCTCCGCGGCGCAGAAGATCACCGTCGCCGGTCGCAAGATTCTCGACGACGTGACCTGGCTGATCGGCCCCGGTGACCGTTTCGGCATCGTCGGCGCGAACGGCGCCGGCAAATCCACGTTGCTCAAGCTCATCGACGGCACGCTCACGCCGACAGCCGGGCATGTCAACATCGGCAAGACCGTGAAGTTCGCGGTGCTTTCGCAGCGGCTCGACGAGCTGGAGAAACTCGGCAAATACAAGATCAAGGAAGTACTGTCCCGCTACAAGCCCAGCTATATCGTCGACGGCAAGGAAGTCACGCCCGGTCAGCTGATGGAACGGCTCGGCTTTGAATCCGCGCAGCTGATGACGCCGATCCGCGACCTGTCGGGCGGGCAGAAGCGCCGCATGCAGCTGCTGCTGATCCTGCTGGATGAGCCGAACGTGCTCATCATGGACGAGCCCGGCAACGACCTCGACACCGATATGCTCGCCGTCATGGAGGATCTGCTCGACACGTGGCCGGGCACGCTGATCGTCGTCAGCCACGACCGGTACCTGCTGGAGCGCGTCACCGACCAGCAGTTCGCACTGATCGGCGGTAAGGTGCGGCATCTGCCCGGTGGCGTCGACGATTATCTCGACATGATCGAAAAAGGCGAAGACCGCAGCGCCGGCAGGTGTATCGGCTTCGCAGAAGGAGCCGGCCGACTCCGGCGTCACTGCCACGGCGGACGACGCCCCCAAGCTCAGCGGCAAGGAATTCCGCGAGACCAGCAAGCGCATCTCCGCCATCGAGCGCAAGCTCGCAAAGCTGGAGGAGCAGAAGACCGCGCTCGAAGCGGATATGGCCGCCCATGATCCGAGCGACTATGAGGGGCTGAACAAGCTCAACGGGCAGCTTCAGGCCGTCTCCGACGAGTCCGGCGCCTTGGAGACCGAATGGATGGAATTGTCCGAAAAACTGGAGTAATCGCCGCGCGGTGCGCGACCTTACTTCATCATCTCTTCATAGATGCGCTTGCAGTCCGGGCAGACGGGGTATTGCGACGGGTCGTGCTTCGGCACCCAGATCTTGCCGCACAGCGCGACCACGGGCCGGCCGGTGAGCTTCGATTCGGCGATGCGATCGCGCGACACATAGTGCGCGAACCGGTCGGCGTCGCCATTGTCGGAACGGTCGGTCTGCTCCTCGGTTTCCGGACGCTCCAGCACCGCCGTCCCCGTGCCCTGGTCCGGGGTGGACAGCGGCGACACCGGATCCGCGAGATCCGCGGCGATCCCTCCTGCGACGGCGGATGTCGGCTTCAGCTGTGTTGACGGTTCAGATGACATTTCGACTCCATTCCTTCATCCATGACGACATCATAGCGGCGAATGGCCGGCCTGTCTTCCACCGGCATAGATTCATGATAATGCCCGCATGCTACCGCTGCATGTCCGGCGTCTGAGCCCCGGCTCGCTCGTATACGGACTGTCCGGCGATTCGCGGTAGGCTATGCATATGACTATCGCAGTATGCCCAGGATCGTATGACCCCGTGACCGCGGGACATTTGGATGTCATTGAGCGGTGCGCCCGATTTTTTTGACGAAGTGCACGTGGTCGTGGCCGTGAACGCCGCGAAGACCCCGATGTTCCCGGCGCATACGCGAGTGGATATCATTCGTCAGGCGCTCGACCACGACGGATTCCCCGATGTCAAGGTCGCGTCCACGACCGGCCTGATCACCGACTACTGCAAGGAGATCGGTGCCACCGTCATCGTCAAGGGCCTGCGGCAGAACGGCGATTACGAGGCGGAGCTGGGCATGGCCCTGGTCAATCGCAAGCTCGCAGAGGTGGAGACGCTGTTCCTGCCGGCCGACCCGGTGCTTGAGCATATTTCCAGCTCCATCGTCAAGGACGTCGCCCGGCATGGCGGCGACGTGACCGGCATGGTGCCTGATGGCGTGGTGCCGATGCTGGACGAGGCGTTGAACCATGAGCGTGGCGAGTGACGTCGCGACGCGAATCCCATATGATATTGTCTGGGTTTTCCGGTCGCTGATACGTGACCGGAATAAAAGTAAAGAGATGCAGCATGGATGAATCAACGAACGATGGCATCGTCAACGTCGGTGACGGCAACGACGGCGGCGCCGCCATGAATCCCGCGACCGGCACCGAGCCGGCCGCGCAGTCGACCGACGCCTACAGCGTCACGTATGCGGCCGCGGCGCGGCTGAACGATGCGCCGGAAAGCGCGGCACCTGCCAGCGTGTGGGACGAAATGTCGCACAATCCGCAGCCGGCCGCCGCTGCGACGCACGAGAACAAGCCGGACATATCCGATTACGCGAAGCAGTCCAAGCCGACGTTCCCGATCAGTCAGCTCCCCGATTTGCGCGAGACGCTGGATCCGAAGGCCGACATGAACCCCGAGGAGGTGAAGTCCCGCGAGGAGTTCACCACCGTCTATGACATCATCGACTCGATGGAGGCGACGCTGGAGGCCGCGAAGACCAGCCTGTTCGCGCCCAGCATGGTGCGTGTGGACCGCGAGGAGTTCGCCGGTCAGCTGGACGAGCTCAAGCGGATGCTCCCGGTGCAGCTGGAGCGCGCGTCCGCGCTGATGCGCGAGGCCGAGCGGCGCTTGGAATCCGCGCAGACGCAGGCGAACGCCATCATCGCGTCGGCGCAGAGCCGTGCCGCCGACACGTTGGACGAGGCCAACAAGCAGGCGCAGATCCTCGTCGGCCAGGAGAACATCACCGACAAGGCGCGGCAGCGTGCGCGTGCGATTCTCGACAAGGCGCAGGCGCGTGCCGACCATCTGACCAATGGCGCCGACGAGTACTGCACGACGGTGATGACCGGCCTGCAGGAGCAGCTCGGCAAGCTCAGTCACGACGTGCAGGCAGGACTCAACGTGCTTGAGGAACGGCAGCGCGCGGCGGGCGAGCAGATGCCGCACCTGAACATCAACGATTATCCGGAAGCGCAGTAGGGGCGCGCCGGAGTGTAACGGAACGCGCAACAGCATGCGCGGCAGCAGCAGGGAGGAGATTTGCATGGCACGACCGGAGGATTCCGCATGGGCGGTCAGCGTGGCGCAGGTGGCGTCGCGGCCGGGGCAGTCCAAGACGGTGGATGTGGTGTTTCCCGCGCCGAGCGGCATCGGCGATGAGGTCATCGGCGTGAAGGAGGGCGCGGACGTCAGCGTGCACGGCTCGTTCGACTCGATAGTCGACGGCCTGGTGCTGACCGCTCGCATCGAAGCGCCCGTCGCGGCCGAGTGCACACGCTGCCTCAAGCCCATCAAGCGCGATTGGGGTGTGGACGTCGTCGCGTTCTTCCCCTACGAGGAGAGCGCGAAGGCCCGCTCGCACGGCAAGCCCAAGAACGAGGACGTGGAGATCGTCGCGGGGGAGGACGAGTCCGAGGACGTGTATCCGCTGAGCCGAGACGGGGCGTTCGCCGACCTGGAGGCGCTGCTGCGTGACACGCTGGTGGAGGCGCTGCCATTGCAGCCCCTGTGCCGCGAGGACTGCCGGGGACTGTGCTCGCAGTGCGGCGTCGACCTCAACGAGCACCCGGACCATCATCATGACGTGACCGATCTGCGGTTCGCGGCTCTGGCCGGGTTGAAGGCCCAGCTGGAGGCCGAGGAGCACGGCGACAAGTAACGGTGGGCGATCGGCGTGCGGGTCTGGGAACCTGCTCGCGCGACGCCGCGACATGCCGTTGTACGGGCGATGCGTTAAGATACCGTACGCTTAAGCTCAATTGTTCGAACGAAACAGAGGAATAACAAATGGCACTGCCTAAGTACAAGACCTCGCGCGCCAACACGCACTCGCGTCGCGCGAACTGGAAGGCTACCGCCGCCCAGACCATCGCATGCCCGAACTGCGGCGCTCCGGCGCTGCCGCACATGGCTTGCCCGAGCTGCGGCTCCTACCGCGGCCGCGTGTACCGCGCAGCCATTCGCTCCGCTCACACCAAGTGATCGCAGCCGAATGCCGATAGCGAAATGAAGACCCTGCCATCGACGGGTGGCAGGGTCTTCGTATATTGTCGCATATTGCCATCCGGACACTGCGCGTATGCGTTCAGGGCGTGCGCGTGCGGCCGGATACGGTGGACAAGGAGAAAAATCATGACTGAACCTGAACCGCGCGAAGAGCTGTTCTCCGCGCTGGGCGTCACCATCAGCCCGGATCTGCTGATACAGGCGCTCACCCATCGTTCGTTCTCGCACGAACACCCGGCACATCGAACTATGAGCGGCTGGAATTCCTCGGCGACGCCGTGCTGGAACTGGTATCGACCGAGACGCTGTTCACGCTGCATCCCGACATGACCGAAGGCCAGCTGGCGAAGATGCGCGCCAAGGCCGTTTCGGAGGAGGCCCTGTCGGCGATCGCCCCGGGACAAGTTGCACGTCGGACCGTTCATCCTGCTCGGGCACGGCGAGGCGGAGTCCGGCGGTGCCGAGAAAAGCTCCATTCTGTGCGACATCGTCGAATCGCTGATCGGCGCCACGTTCCTGGAGCACGGCATCGAAGGCGCGCGCAAGGTCGTGCACCGGCTCATCGACGACACGTTGGCGGAAGTGGCCACCGAAGGACCAGCCCTGGACTGGAAGACCTCGCTGACCGTGAAGGCGCACGAGCTCGGCCTGGATGAGCCGCGGTACCGCATGAGCGTGTCCGGCCCCGAATACGCGCAGGAATTCACCGCCAAGGCCACCATCGGCCCGAAAGACGACATCATCGGCAAGGGTACCGGCACCAGCAAGCGCAAGGCGCAGCTCGCCGCGGCGGAAATGGCCTGGCATGAGCTCGACCGGTACGCGCCCGCGCTCAAGGCGGCCCGCAAGAACGGCTCGTCCAAGCACCGGCGCAGCGGCTCGGCCGGCAACTGACCAACTGGTGAACGGCGATTGCGCGATGCTGTCACCTGTATGCTTAAACTGAGAAAATACGAATCACAGACGCCATAGCCACAAGCGAACGCGCATCGTGACCGTCGGCGCACGCAAGTCATGAACGCTCGCGAGGCGCGACGGGTCCAGGCATATGACCGAACGATTTGAGTTGAGAGGACATGATGGCTCTACCCACACCATTGCAGGCGTTCAGCGGCGTTCCGAAAAACACCGCATCCGCAGACAAGCAGACGATCATCGACGGTGAGAAAATGACCGGCGCGCAGGCGTTGATTCGCGCGCTGGAGGATTTGGGCGTGCAGGACGTGTTCGGCCTGCCCGGCGGCGCCATCCTGCCGGTGTTCCACGCGATCAACGACGATACGAAGTTCCGGTTTACGCTCGTACGCCACGAGCAGGCCGCCGGCCATGCCGCCGAAGGCTATGCGGTGGCGACAGGCCGCGTGGGTGTGTGCATCGTCACGTCCGGCCCGGGCGCGACGAACATGATCACCCCAATCGCCGACGCGAACATGGATTCCGTGCCGCTCGTCGTGATCACCGGTCAGGTGGGCGTGAACGCCATCGGCACCGACGCCTTCCAGGAGGCGGACATCGTTGGGGCGACCTATCCGGTCGTCAAGCACTCGTATCTTGTGACCCGCGCACAGGATATCCCCCGCGTGCTCGCCGAGGCGCACTATATCGCCCGTTCGGGCCGCCCCGGCCCGGTGGTCGTGGACCTGACCAAGACCGCGCAGACCGGCGAGATGTATTATTCGTGGCCGCAGCGCATGATTCTGCCCGGTTACAACCCCACCACGAAGGCGCACGGCCGCGTGATCTCGGATGCGGCGAAGCTGTTCGCGCAGTCGTACCGTCCCGTGCTGTACGTGGGCGGTGGCGCGGTGCGTTCCAACGCGTCCGCCGAAGTGGCCGAACTGGCCGAAGTGACCGGCGCGCCGATCGTCACCACGCTCCCGGCCCGTGGCATCGTGCCGAACTCGAACCCCAAGGCGCTTGGAATGCTCGGCATGCACGGCACCGTCGCCGCCACCGCGGCCGCGCAGCGCTGCGACCTGCTGGTCGCCATCGGCGCGCGCTTTGACGACCGTGTGACCGGCAAGCTCGACGCGTTCGCACCCGGTGCGCGGGTGATCCACATCGACATCGATCCAGCCGAAATCGGCAAGAACCGCGCTCCCGACGTGCCGATCGTCGGCGACGTGTCCACCGTGCTCAACGACCTGATTCCCGAAATCAAGCGTTCTCAGGCCATCGGCGGCAAGCCGAACCTCAAGCCGTGGTGGGACGAGCTCAACCGCCTGCGCGAGGAATATGCCATCGATTACGATCAGCCGTGCGATAAGCCGACCGATGGTTCGCTCGCGCCGCAGTGGGTCATCAAGCAGCTGTCCGACCATGCCGACCCCTCCACGATCTGGGTGTCCGACGTCGGTCAGCACCAGATGTGGTCGGCCCAGCTGATTGATTTCGAGAAGCCGCATTCGTGGATCTCCTCCGGCGGCCTCGGCACGATGGGCTTCGGCCTTCCGGCCGCCATCGGCGCTTCGGTCGGCTCTCAACGCGACTTCAAGGGTCGCAAGCCGGTGTGGCTGATCGCGGGCGACGGCTCGTTCCAGATGACTTCCGAAGAGCTGACGACCGCGTTCCTGGATCATGCGCCGGTGAAGATCGCCATCATCAACAACTCCGTGTACGGCATGGTGCGCCAGTGGCAGACTCTGTTCTTCGAGCAGCACTACTCCCAGACCAACCTGGCTGACGGCGATTCGAAGGAAAGCGGAGAGTTCTTCGACGTGCCTGATTTCGTCAAGCTCGCCGAGGCGTACGGCTGCGTCGGCCTTCGCGCGTTCACCGAGGACGAGGCGATTGACGCGATCAACAAGGCGAACGAGATCAACGACCGTCCGGTGCTGATCGACTTCCGCGTATGGAAGGACGCCATGGTGTGGCCGATGGTGGCAGCCGGCGCGTCCAACAACGAGGTCGCGTATCGTCCGGGCACGCAGCCGCTGCTGCACAAGGGCGTCGACGATGGTGACCAGGCGTGACGGCACGGTTGTCAAGGAATAAGGAGTAAGTGATTATGGCTATGTATCCCGCTTCCCGCCTCGGTTCCGAGCGTCACACGCTGTCGGTGCTCGTCGAGAACCGTCCCGGCGTGCTGGCCCGCATCGCCGGCCTGTTCGCCCGTCGTGCGTTCAACATCAACTCGCTGTCCGTCTCGCCGACCGAGCGTCCGGACATTTCCCGCGTCACCGTGACCGCCGACGTGGAGGCCGTGCCGCTGGAGCAGATCATCAAGCAGCTCAACAAGCTGCTGCACGTGCTCAAGATCGTCGAACTCGATCCGAACACCACCGTGGAGCGTGAACTGGTGCTCATCAAGGTGGCGGCGAACGAGTCGAACCGTTCTGACGTGCTGGAGATCGTGCGCCTGTTCCGTGTGCGTGTTGTCGATGTGAACCCGGAGTCGCTGACCATCGAGGCCACCGGCGCCGAAGGCAAGATCGACGCGCTGCTGGGTCTGTTGGAGCACTACGGCGTGATCGAGCTGGTGCGTTCCGGCGCGGTCGCCGTGACGCGCGGTCCGAAGGCGCTGAGCGAAAAGGTCATCGGCTCCGAGATCAAGGGCCGCTGATGCGGTATCGGCGTGGCCGAGCATGACATTGCCGGGCGGGTTCTTTCCCGCCCGGTTTTTGCTTTTGCGGTGATGCTCATCGGTGCAGCACATCGCGCGGATTCCCCGGAATCTTGAAGAAACGGCGTCTATCGCGAAAGCGGACATTGTGGAACATGCCGTGCGAAATATGAAATAATGGTGGGGAAGCGTTGCAGGGGATCGATGCCATCGCACAGTCTGGTTCCGCACAATCAGGTTCGGTACAGACCGGCACATCACCGTTCGCCATGACAGCGCAATCCAATTCATCGCAATATGAGCCACTGGAACCTTACGATACGATGACGGGCACTGCGATTGCCATCAGCGATGCCGACGAGGCCGAAGCCCTATCCGAATACCTGACGTCCCCCCCGACCGCCAGCATCCCGCGGTAGTGGTGACCCGTCACTTCGGCAAGCCCCTGTTCGACGCGAAGAGCCTCGCCTCGAATCTGCATGATGTCGCCGCCGTATTCGACCTCGTCACCCCGAAAGCGGCGTAGGGGGGGGGCTGTCGGCAGCCCTGCCGGAAGGCGCCGCCATGACGCGCACGCAATTCGACTCGATGCAGGAGCTCGTCGAATTTATCACCGACGACGACGGCCATATCGACGAGTCCGCCGCCGACGAGGTGTTCCAGTACCTCACCCAGCTGCAGGGCGAGGCGCGGCATCTTCGCGAGGGCCTGAAGGTCTCCAACGACAGGTTGGAGAGCATGAAGCAGAAGATGATGCAGAAGCAGCGCGAGAACTCGTACAGCGACGGACGCCAGTACTGCAAGTCGCCGCTGCCGCTGTTCGCCGACAAGGCGGAGGGCAAGCGGTTCGAGCGCGAGCAGATGGACATGCTGGTCCGCCGCGAATGGGCCACGCGGTTCGGTCCGGAAGAGAAGAAAAGCCATGCGCTGCCGAGGACATGGGCGTATTCCGACTGGTTCTTCGACACGCTGGCATCCACACACATCAGCGTCAGCAAGGTGGTGGCCGTGATGGTCGAGGTGCTGACCGGGCTCGACATCGAGCTCGCGGGGCGAGAAGGATTACAGTACGGTGATTTCGGTGGGGATTACCGGCTCGCCTTTCATCAGGCTTTGCGCGGTGATCGGCAGTTCGCGCAGGGCCTTGGCCCGGTATTCGTGCGCGTCGGCGATGGCGGCGTGACCCTGATAACGCGAATCGATGTCACCGTGGTCGACGTAGTCGACCAGCAGGTCCTTCCATCCCTCAGCCGGACGATACTCGGCCAGCTGGGTTTCCGATCCGGAGATCACATGTTCCGTCTCGGCCAGACCATACTCATATGAACGGTAGGCGAGCTTGCGGCCGGGAACACTGGCCTTGTCCTTCGACTTCTTCGCCACGGGCTGCATCACGCCAGCCGAATTCTCGCGCTCGGTGAGCTTGTACACCATCGCGCAGGTCGGGGCACCGGAGCCGGTGACCAGCATCGTGCCCACGCCGTACGAGTCCACCGGCGCGCTCTGCAGGGCGGCCAGCGCGTACTCGTCCAGATCGTTGGTGACGGTGATCTTCGTGTTCGTCGCGCCCAGGGCGTCCAGCTGGTTGCGCACGCGCTGCGCCATGGCGGCCAGATCGCCCGAATCGATGCGCACGCCGCCCAGCTGAGGACCGGCGACCTCCACGGCGGTCTTCACCGCCTCTTCGACGTTGTACGTGTCCACCAGAAGCGTGGTGTTGCGGCCAAGCGCCTCGACCTGCGAGGCGAAGGCGCTGCGCTCGTCATCATGTACGAGCGTGAAGCAGTGCGCGGCGGTGCCGATGGCCTTCAGTCCATACAGCTGCGCCGCAAGCAGGTTCGCTGTGCCCTGGAAACCGCCGATGACCGCGGCTCGTGCGGCTGCCACCGCGGCCCACTCGTTGGTGCGGCGCCCGCCCATGTCCATGCAGGGGCGGTCCTTCGCTGCGCTCACCATGCGCGAGGCGGCGGATGCGACCGCCGAATCATAGTTCAGCACGCTCAGCACCAGCGTCTCCAGCAGCGTGCACTCGCCGAACGTGCCCTCGACCTGCAGAATCGGCGAATTCGGGAAGAACATCTCGCCCTCGCGGTAACCCTTGATCGAACCGGAGAAATGCAGGTTCTCCAGCCACGAAATCGTCTCCTTGCTAACCACCTTGCGGTCGGACAGGAAACGCAGGTCCTCGTCGCTGAGGAGGAACCGACCCAGCTCATCCAGAATGCGGCCGATGCCCGCCACGACGCCGTAACGGCGGCCTTCGGGCAGGTGGCGCGTATACACCTCGAACACGCATTTGCGGTTCGCCGTGCCATCCTTCAGGCTGGCGTCCAGCATCGTGTACTCATACATATCCGTCATCAGTGCCGGTGAATAATCGACCATGACCGCCCTCCCGCAAGACAAGAATCGTGTGTTATTCAAAACCCTAGTGTTGCGCGGCGACTCGCGCAAGAGCCATTCGGCGTGACGGCGGTCACGATGGCTGCTGCAGCGGCGGCGGGAGACGTGCCGCGCTGCGGGCACGTTCGCCGCATGGTGCTACGTTGAAGGCATGGCTGAAATCAAAGACATGTTGGACAAGGCAATGGTGATTCGCGCGGACGGCCGCGTAGTGGACGAACTGCGCCCGGTGCGCATCACGCGGCACTTCACGGATGTGCCCGAAGGATCGGTACTCATCGAATGCGGCAACACGCGCGTGATGTGCACGGCGACGTTCACGCCGTCGGTGCCGCGCTGGCGCAAGGATTCCGGACTCGGCTGGGTGACCGCCGAATATTCGATGCTGCCGCGAGCCACCGCCGAGCGCACCGACCGCGAGTCAGTGCGCGGCAAGGTCGGCGGCCGCACCCATGAGATCAGCCGTCTGATCGGCCGCTGCCTGCGCGGCGTCGTCGACATGAAGGCGCTTGGCGAGAACCAGATCCAGATCGACTGCGATGTGCTGCAGGCTGATGGCGGCACCCGCACCGCCTCGATCACCGGCGCGTATGTGGCGCTGGTCGACGCGATGCGCTGGGCTGAGCAGAAGCGCCACATTCGTTCGGCCGACCGCGTGCTCAAAGACGCCGTTTCCGCGGTGTCGGTCGGCGTTATCAACGGCACGCCGATGCTTGACCTGCCCTACATCGAGGACAGTCAGGCGATGACCGACATGAACGTGGCGATGACCGGATCCGGTGACTTCATCGAGATCCAGGGCACCGCCGAACACCGCCCGTTCAACCGCGCCGAACTCAACACATTGCTCGACCTCGCCGAAAAGGGCAACAAGGAGCTTCAGGCCGCCCAGCGTGCCGCCCTCTCGCTCGATTGAAACGAGTCGGGCACGCCGCCGGCGGGCGATCGGCCTCACCCCGTCATGCACAACCATAGGTAAGGAATAAAGGAGCCCCCATGAAACTCGTCGTCGCTACGCACAACGAAGGCAAACTCGTTGAAATCCGCCGCATTCTCGAAGAGGATCTGGGCGCGGACGCCGCTCAGGTGGAGCTTGTCTCCGCCGGCAGCCTCGGCCTGCCCGACCCGGTCGAGACGGGCGTCACCTTCCAGGAGAACGCACTGCTCAAAGCGCGGTTTGTGGCCGGTCTCACCGGCCTGCCGGCCATCGCCGACGACTCCGGACTGATTGTGGACGTGATGGGCAACGCGCCTGGCATCCTGTCCGCGCGCTGGGCGGGGGAGCATGGCAATGATCCGGCGAACAACGCGTTGCTACTCGCCCAGCTCTCCGACATCCCGGACGCGGCGCGCACGGCCCGTTTCCGCTGCGCCGCCGCACTGGCCGTGCCGGATTCCGCGGCTCCTGTGGCGGGCGGGAGGCACGCCATCGTCTCCGAAACCGTCGAAATCGGCGAAATGCCGGGGCGCATCCTGCGCGCGGCGCGCGGCGAGCATGGTTTCGGCTACGACCCGCTGTTCGTGCCGGACGACCAGCCGGAGCGGGCCGCTGCGGACCATCCGCTGACCAGCGCGGAGATGGACGCGGCGGAAAAGAACGCGATTTCGCACCGCGGCAAAGCCATCAGGGCTCTCGTGACCGGCGGTCGAGGCGCTGTTGCGGTAGAATCACGCTCTCAAAACTCGCAGATACAAAAACGGGTTTTTTGCGGTTTTCCGCTATTTTCCGCCGTTTTCTGCGAAATCGGTGAAATCGTATCTGCGAGTTTTGAGAGCGCATGTTCGGCACTCACGCGGGAATCACGAAATTCACGATGGTCATCAGCACGATTGAGATGACCGCGGTGATGGACAGCGTGAACCCGGCGAGCTTCGCGTTGCCGAGTACGCGGTCGGTGAACAGTGTCGAGAACACGGCCGTGGGCGCGAGCGACAGCATCACCGCCGTCTTTCGCGCGGACGCGTCGAACGGCAGAAGGAACCAGCAAGCGGCCGCGAACAGCACGCCGAGCGGCAAGCGCCAACCGAGCACCCGCAGCACGCTGCCGACATCCTTGCCGGTGCGCGGCAAATCCATCAGCATGCCCACCATGAACACCGAGCAGAACGAGTTCGCGTCCGCCACCGGCTGCAGCAGCGTCGGCACGAACGCCGGGATGTGAATGCTGAAGATCATGACCACGATCATCAGCAGATACACGTTGAACGGCACCGAAGTAAGGAATCCCTTGAGGATCTGCTTGGCCTTCGCGCGGCGGGCGAGCCTGCGGGCGTCTTTGTCCCGTGGTTTCGAATAGGGAAGTGTCGGCGCGGCTCCCGCATGCTGTTCGGTGAGCGGCCGGTCCATGTCGATGTGCAGCAGCGACGTCGTCATCACGTTTGAGCCGGCGGTCACGATCACGGAATTGCCGATGTCGAACATCGAGGCGGTGACCAGCGCCGAAGGCCCCATGAACGCCTGGATTACGGGGAAGCAGAAATTGCCGATGTTGAATCCGGAGCAGTTGAGCATCAGGAACGCGCGGTCCGCGACGGGCTTGTGCCGGGTCGCCGCATACACCAGCAGCAGCGGCAGCAGGCCGAAGACGATGGCGAACACCGAGATCAGCAGCATGCTCAGATGATGCGGGTTCGTGGCGAACGAGACGATGATGGAGGCGGGAAGCGTGAAATCGAACACCACCACCTGCATGACGCGATAGTCGCGTGGCCTGAACAGTCCCGCCCGCTTGACCAGATACGCGGCGACGATGATGAGCAGAAACGCTATGGGTTTCAGTATCGCGGTCATGCTTCTCTATTCCCTGTGGCGATTGCGGAGGTATGGTTCCGCGTGCGCGAGAAGGGACTTGAACCCTCACGTCAAAGACACAGGAACCTAAATCCTGCGCGTCTACCGATTTCGCCACTCGCGCGTGCCACCCGTCGAAACGGCTGGATATACAAAACCCTAGGCGCGGAGCCTAGGGGTATGGAGCCACTTGACAGAATCGAACTGTCGACCTGCTCATTACGAGTGAGCCGCTCTACCGACTGAGCTAAAGTGGCATGCTGCCGATTCGTTGATGAACCTGCGCACAAGAATGAGACTTTACTGTATGCCGTGGATTTATGCAAGTTCGGCTGGCATGTCGTGCGCGGGCATGTCGTGTCGGTCACGGTTGTTCATCTTGGGTACTTTTTGTTTGTTTCTGTCCGCTTTTGTGAGTATCTTGGTAAGCGAAGTAACCGGTGTGGCCCGCCAGCATTGGAGAGCCG
>ENA-OQCV01000254-OQCV01000254.1-human-gut-metagenome-genome-assembly--contig:-NODE-254-length-15538-cov-3.531439_pt1 | contig 15538 bp, 19 predicted proteins | sample MGYA00242766_ERZ504592 | MGnify/ENA primary metagenome ERZ504592 (study PRJEB26092, sample SAMD00036315) | human gut metagenome | host: Homo sapiens | study: EMG produced TPA metagenomics assembly of...
GTTCCATCTCCCGTCGGATATCACCCACGAAAGGCCTCGCTTTCCACTCGTCCTGGCTCGGCGCGCGTCACGTTCGCCGGACAAACCACGCTAGCACAAGACGGCGCTATCGGCGTCTCCCGTCGCGTCACCGCCACGGAGAACGCGGCCGCGGCCACTGGTACGCTCACTGCACGAGACCGCGCAGCAGGGCGATCTCCTCGCGATGCGTGGTCTCGGTCAGTTCCTTGGTTTCGAGGATCATCGGCAGCCGTGACAGACGCGGGCTCGTTGACCATTCTGGTGAAGAACGGGATGCCGAGGCGGCCGTCGCCGATGTTGGCGTGGCGGTCCTTGTGCGATGACAGGCCGAACTGGGAGTCGTTGACGTGCACCGCCTTGACGCGTTCGAGCCCGATGACGTCGTCCAGCTGCCGCATCACGCCGTCGAAGTCGTTCACCAGATCATAACCGGCGTCCAGCACATGGCACGTGTCGACGGTGACACCCACGTTCGCCTTGTCATCGACGCCGTCGATGATGGTCGCCAGCTCCTCGAAGTTTCGCCCGCATTCGGTGCCCTTGCCCGCCATCGTCTCCAGCAGCACCATGATGCCCGGCTCCAGCCCGAACACGCGGTTGAGGCCGTCGCTGATCAGAGAGCATCCGCGATCGGGCCCTTGCCCCACGTGCGCGCCGGGATGGATGTTGATGTATATCTCCTGCCCGGTCTCACGGATCGGCGTCAGCAGTCGGATGTCCTCGGCGAGCGCCCGTATGGCGAACTCGCGCTTGTCGGGATCCTTGCCGGCGAGGTTGTAGACGTAGGGAGCGTGGACGACGAGCGGGCCGTAATGCTCGGCCGTCAACTGCCGCGCGAATGCGACGGCCCCGGACGGGTTGAGCGCCTTGGATGGCCGCCCGTACGGCGAGCGCGGGAAGAACGCGAATGTGGTGCCGTGTTCCTCATGCGAGCGTTTCAGCAGCGCGCTCCACCCGCCTGCCGTGGACAGGTGCGATCCGATATACAGTTCCTTCATCCGTGTTGTCCCTTCATTCGTATCGTTTCCCGGCGATGGTTCCCGGCTGTCGTGGCGGGTCGGCGCCGTTTTCATTTCGCCGCAGTCGCATCCTCAAGATAATCGCGAAGCACCAGGGCATGATTGACCTGAGGGTCCTTGGCGGCGTACAGCAAGGTCACGTCGGGATACTCCGCGCAGATGCGCAGCAGTTCCTCGGTAGCAGCGTTGGCATCGAGCTCCGCGATGTATTGGGCGCGAAATTCCGCGAATCTGGCGGGATCGTGCCCGAACCACTTGCGCAGCTGGGGAGAGGGGGCGACGTCCTTCATCCACAGGTCCAATGCCGCGCGCTCCTTCGTCATGCCGCGAGGCCACAGACGGTCGACCAGCACGCGATACCCGTCCGGCGCCTCCGGCGACTCATATATCCGTTTGATTGCGATGCCCATGCGTCCCATGATTGGCTTGCGCCCGCGGGATGTCAAGCGTACATAACGCAACGGGATGCCAAAACTTGGAGATACGACCGTTTTCGGTGGGAAAGGCCCCATACCTGCGAGTTTTGGCATCCCGCCGCACGCCCCCTGATACGGTGTTATTCTTGTCCGTACCCGACAGGCAAACGAACGAGAGGCATCGCCATGAACACCATCGAGACCGAACGACTGCTGCTGCGCCCTTGGAAGGTCGATGACGCGGCTGAGGCGGCATCGCTGTTCCGGTATGCCAGCGACCCGGAAATCGGGCTGAGATGCGGCTGGCCGCCACACACCAGCGTCGAAGGCAGCATGCATGACATACGCAATATCCTCGCGGTCGAAAACAACTGGGCCATTACCATCAAGGGCGGCGCGCCGAACAGCAACGCGCCTGTGGGCAGCATCGCGCTCAAGCCCGTCAGCCACCGCACCGCCGACGCGGTTGCCTCCGATCCTGAACTCATCAAACGCTACGGCAAGTACCTTGGCGACAGCGCGCTGGAACTCGGATACTGGATCGGCCGGCCGTTCTGGGGTAAGGGATACATGCCCGAAGCATTGACCGCCGTGCTCGGCTACGCCTTCGACACGCTGCGCAAGGACGCGGTATGGGGCGGCCACTACGCCGAGAACACGCAATCCGGGCGAGTTCAGGCCAAGTGCGGCCTGCACGTCGTCGCCGAGTCGAAACAGGATTATTTCCCGCTCATCGACCGTCACTATGACTGCGTCTACCGCATCATCACCGCGGGCGAATGGCGCGATGCCGAACACCGGCAGATGGCGAGGATGATCGCATGATTCACGAACGGGCGTCTCTGCGGCAACGGCATATAATGCAAGACATGACGACCCGCATTGTTCCCATCGAGCCGCAGTGGTTCATGCAGAAGGCCGAAGTCCAATCGCGTACATGGCGCGAGCTCAATCAGGGGCATATCCCGCAGGACATCGTGGATGCGATCACCCCGGCATTCGCACTCAAGCTGACCCGTGGCCACGCCGCCGACCCCAACCAGGTTGTGCTGATCGCGTTGGCTGACGACCGTGTGGTCGGATTCATCGAACTGCTGCGCACTCCGCGGCCCCCGATCAATCGGCCCGAGGCCGCGGAACTGGCGTCATTGTACGTGTTGGAATCCGAGCATCGCCACGGAGTCGGCCGCGCTCTGGTCGAAGCCGGACGGCAGGCAGTCGGCAACGACCGGCTCGTCTTGTGGGTCGTCGGTTTCAACACCAACGCTCAGGGATTCTACCGACACATCGGATTCCACGAGACCGGACTGACCCAGACCGAGGATATGGGGCCGGAACTCGAAATGATCAACTACTAGCCGGCCGCTGGTCCAGCTGTCGTTCAAGCTGCTGTGCAAGACGCCGAGCGTGAATGCGAGTGGCCTCGTTGGCGAAGTCTGCGCACGCCTTGCTGCCGTACAGCGCCGCTCCACACGGATCGGCAAAGCGTGGGTCGCCGCACAGAGCGGAGCGGACGACGCCGAGCGTGTCTGACAACGGCATGGCGGCCTGTTCTTCCGCATCCTGCGGCACTTGGGCCTTGGCGGCCTTAGCCTTGATGTTCTTGTCCATAATCTGCGCGGCCAGCCGTTGCGCTTCCGGCGAATCCGACGTGACTCCCGTATCGAACAACCGCCTCCATTGCTCGGCATCGGCGAGCATGGAATCCTGCGACTGCCTCAGTCGGCTTTCGCGAATCCGTGAGAGCCGACTGCGCTCCTCCGCATCCAGCCGCGCCCATCGCTCGGCGGCCGCGACGCTGCCAACAGGATAGATCTTTACGCGGCGTCAACCGCAAGACGTGACACGCGACGAGTCGAAAGATTTTGCCGTTCTCCCCCGATCCAGGACGAGAACACCGAACAAATATCATTCCCCTCCCGGCATGACCGACAATCAGATCATGCGGACCGTACCACACCAGGCCATTTTCACCCGAATATGACGTGGTGTGGCACGCGGCGGAATAACGGCGAATGACGGCGAATGACAAAACGTTGCAAAATGGCGGTTCCGATAAATCAACGCTGGCCACACCAGCGAATGTTAAGGAAAAACATCGCATTGTGTGGCAGAACCGTTGCCACACAATGCCGATCTGGGTCATTTTCGCGCTGGTGTGGCCATGCGCTCCTCATTCAGGTCTCAGCGCGACAATACCCGCGCACAGTGATGGGATTCACTCGAACAGCGTCACCCAGTCGGGGTCGCGATGGCCGCGCGAGTATCGAGTTTCGGCGTCGGGTATCCGGCGCTGAGCAGCCGGCGCATCTCTTCGGCCGGCACGTCGGCCTGCATGGCGAGCATGTCGACCGCTATCGCGCGGATGCGCTCGTAACGCTCCCGGTCGAAGGGATCCTTGCAGTACGCCAATCCGGTCTGGGCCAGTGCCTGCAGCTCTCTGGCCTGCTCCAGCAACGTGCGGCCTGCGGCGATCATGGTCCACCCGTCCTCCCATCGCAAGGTCTCATATCCGTCTAAGCTCAGCCATTACGACGTAATTGACCGTCAGCATGCCGATTCCCGACTCAGTTTCCATCATGCGTACCACTCGGGCCGTCTCAGTCCCAGAAACGGACGCCGTTTGCGAGCCACCGCGGTCTGAGAGATCAATGTCGGCAATGATCAGTCGCTCTTGGCCGTCGGCCTCGCTGATGACGTTGCCGTACGAATCCACTACTACTGATCGGCCGGCGAACGTCACGTCGCCCTCCTCGCCGACCCGGTTGCACATGGCGATGGTCGCCTGGTTCTGCATAAGGAGGATGCCGGCAAGGATCTCGGCATCCTCAACCTAGCCACCACGCTCGGCCAGGCGGTGGGGCCCTCCATCACCTCGGCGGTCAAGACCGTGACCGGCACCTTTACGGCGGCATTTGCCATATCCATCGTCATGGCCCTGTGCGCGGCCGGCTTCGTGCTGAGCCTTCGAAAAGTGCGATAGCCGTGACGGCTTGGATGAGATTCGAGAACTACGTTCTGATCACACCTTGCCACCCATCATGTCAATCGTGCGCCCGGCACCTGCCATTATCGTCGAAAACAGCAGGCCCGGACTGATTGTAAGGTGATTGAGCAGCTGGACATCAGCTTCGGTTCTTGAATCACAGCGGCTTGACGAAATCCTCGCCGTTGAAACAGCCGGCGATGGCGTTGCATTCGACGACGAGTCGCGGATCGATGGCGAGCGTATGATATGAATCTTCGATCGCCGTCTCATGCTCGATGAGCTCGGCGCGACCGCCATGCGCGGCGACAAATTGCCTGATCACCTCATACTTGCTGTTCATAGCCGTCTGCCGTCTTGTTTGCCATTGAGTTCAACAGTCGCACGACCTTGAAATGCTCGAACACCACAAGAGAGTCATCGTTCAGCGGAAAATCCGGGTCAGCGAACTCGTTGCGGTATTCCGGCGCGTTCCAGAAGGACTCGTGGGTATGCCTCCACGCGGCAGCCGTGGTGTCGCCCTCGCCCTCATCGATGGCGTGCCGGTCGGTGATCTTCCCAAGCGGAATAACATCAACCGCGGTGGTGACGAGTATGGCCACCGGCCGTTCACTGGAATCCACCAGTGCCGAGCGTTCGCCGACCTGCGGCAGCGGTTCGTCATCCTCTTCGTATTCAATCATCAATGCGGCGGTCGCGGTCTTCGTTCCGGCAAGAATGAGCCCTACCAGACGGTCACGTTCAGGTCCGGGGAACATGAATTCCGCCTTGGGCAGGTTCCCTGGTTCGGGTGCCGTGCTGATGCGCGTATAGTATTCCAGCCCATCCTCGTGATCGATGCGAGCCCCGCAATGCTGCTGCACCGCAAGACTCGCCCGGTTGTCCTTATGAACGCTCAGGTACGCCTCGTCAATGCCGAGCTCACGCGCCTTGTCGAGCGTGAGCCGCAAGCCGACTGTGGCATATCCACGGCCGCGATATTGAGGGGCGATGCCATAGCCTATATGCCCGGCTCCGACACGCAGATTGTCGTTCAGGCGATGCCGCAAATTGAAGATTCCCACATACGCACCCTCATCATTGATGAGAACGTACTTGCTGCTCGGCACCCAGCCAGGCTGCAGACCGATGCCACGCGATTGTTCTTCAAGCTCATGCACATACACGGCGAACCGCTCGCGGTCCATGCCGGCCGCCTGGTTCTCGAACCCGTTCTCGTCCGCCGGAAACTCAGAGAACAGCTCAAACGTCCGCTCCGGATCTGCCCGCCACACTTCCATCAACCGCATTCTCGTCCTTCGTTTCCGCCATACTAGCCCACCCGGATAACAGGGTGCGGACGTTTTCCTGGAGACTGGACGAAAGGATATCATATGTCCGGTGCCCGGGCGGCATGCGGCGGAAGCGGGCCGCCGAACTGTTCGGCGCGGGTGCCGGGCGGCCGGGGCGTTCGCCGCCTCCGAGGGCGGGTACGGGTACCGAAGGGTCAAGGCCATGCTCCGAACCCGCGTCTCGGAGAAGGTGCTCCGCAGCCCCATGCCATAACCTACACCGTCCAAGCCGGCGAAAACCACACCATCATCACCATCGATAACACCACCAGACCTCCAGAAAACGCCGCGGACGCAGAGGACCTGATCCAGCCGTTCCACCGCGGCGACGACACCCGCATGGCCAACAGGCCCGGGCACGGACTCGGCCTGTCCATCGCCAAGGCATGCACCGACGCCATGCAGGCCACGCTCGCCGTCAGCAGGCCCTCACCCGGCACCTTCCGAACCGAAATCAAGCTACCGAACAGGCCGACGCAGCGCCATTGCCCGCAGCAGAAGGAACATGGACACCGCCCTCATGCCAGGCAATAGGCATAATCCTCCTCATTCAGCCCCGTTTGCATCGTCCCCGCGACGTGTGTGGCGGTCGCAATTAGACATTCTCGGCGCACAGATTCTTATCATAGACTGGACGAATGTGTAAAAGATTCGCGCTCGACCTGGATTGGGACGCCATCGCGGCGCAATTCTCGGTGGCCAAGGAAGACGTGCGCGGCGACGTTCTCCCCCGCCCCTCGTACAACATCGCCCCAACGCAGAACATCGCCGTCATCGCGCAGGGCAAAGACGGGCATCGACACCTGACCGGCGCATACTGGTCGCTGATTCCCAGCTGGAGTTCTGGCAAGACCCTGCCTACCCCACCTACAACGCGCGAGTGGAATCCGCTCACGTCAAATCCACCTTCGCGGAATCGACCCGCTCCCCAGGCGCACGATCATTCCGGCGTCGGGGTATTACGAGTGGAAGGGGCGGCGCCCGTTCTATTTCAGCCCGGAGATGGAATCGACGGCGCTTGCGATGGCCGGGCTGTATTCGTGGCGGCGGCCTTCCGCGGCATCCCTATGGCAGCTGACGGCGACGATTCTCACGTGCCCTGCGGTGGATGGGCCGGCGACGGTGCATGACCGTATGCCGCTGCTGGTGCCGGCCGGTATGACGTCCGAGTGGCTGGATCCTTCAATCGACGGCGCCCGTCTGCTCGCGCCGATGCGCAAGGCCGGTGCCGAGCTGTCCGCGCGGCTGCATTTCCATGAGGTCGCTCCGCCGGAGGGCGACGGGCCGAGCCTGATCCGTCCAATCAACCGCGAGGAGCCCATGCGGCTGTTCTAGTTCTGCCGCAGATCGGCGCTTCTTCCCCGATACGGTTGAGCGCACGGCCGGCACGGGCAGCCTCCGCCGACAGGCTGAGCCGCGGCGGACGACGGAGCCGCGTGTAGACGAACGCAACAGGCGTTTGCGTCCTTAAGTGCGCGCCGAAACGACGACCGTGCGCACTTAGGAACGCAAACAGGGCCATTTGCGTTGCTATGTGCGCGCACTTGCCGGTTCGGCGCGCACTTAGGAACGCAAACGCACGGAAACCGCGACTCATCGTCGACAGCCCAAGCCGACTCCGCCATTTTCACCGGCCCAGCCGACCCAACCAATCCGTCATCTTCCACCGGTCCGACCAACGGTGGGCATATACCCTGACACAGGAACATTCGGTGAACACCAACGAAGGGGGCATTCATGGACGGGTCGGACGTCATCGCGCGGCGGGAGTTCATGCCGACGTACATCTGGCTGGATGTGGCGTTTCTGATTGGTTTCGCGGCGTTGCTGGTGTGGCGTCGCAGATACATGACGCTGCTGGTCGGACTGGTGATGGGCAGCGTGTATTTCGCCGTGGGCTATGGCGCGTTCAATCTGCTGACGCATTCACATTCGATCAGCGGCGGCAGCATGTTCTGGGTGCTGCTGTGGATGAGCGTAAGTTATGGGTTCACGAACTTCTCATGGCTGTGGTTGTGGCTGAGCCGCGACCGCCATCTGGCGGAATGGTCGATGCTGATTCTCGTCTGGTGGCTCTGCTGCCCGTTGATGTCGCAGACGTTTACGGCCCGGTTCGCGTCCGGCATGCAGCCGATTGTCATCCAACGCACGACCGGCGCGTACCACGGGTGGATGGCCGTCATCCTGTCGCGCAGGCGTATGGCCGGTCATGCGGTGTGCCGCCGATCGGCATGGATACCTGCCGATCAGGCTCGGGACCGTCGAAGATATCCGAAACACCTGATGTACGAACGTACCAGCATCAGCCCGACGCTGTTGTACAGTCGTACAACAATCGTTCGCACCGCCTGTCAGCGATGGTTTTCGAACCATCCCGCCCAGTCGACGACGGCCTCGATGTTGTTGCCGTCCGGATCCAGCACGAATGCGGAATAGTACCCCGGATGATACGGGCGCGGTCCCGGAGCGCCGTTGTCTCGGCCGCCGACGGCGAGCGCCGCGGCATGGAAACCCCGCACGGCCTCACGGTTCGGGGCGAGGAACGCGATATGCGTGGGCGGCGGCGCGAGCGCGGCATCATCCAGCGGGGACACGTAGAAGTCGGAGTGCGGCGTCCCGTCATCCACGCCGAAACCCAACGTGGGCTCGTGGTGGGCCTTGACGATGTAGCCGAGTGGCGCGAGCGCATGCTCGTAGAAAGCGATGCTGCGTCCGACGTCCCGCACATGCAATGTGATGTGATCCAACATACCTGCCACTGTACGCGCAGCATAAGCCACATGACAGCAGCATTCTATCCGCTTGTTATCCGATATCATCCGCCCAAAGTCCCATCTCGGGCGAAGCAAATGGGACTTTGGGGATGATGGGGCGCTTCGCGGGATGGCCGGAACGGCGGAAGACACGACGGCCATGGCAACGGGCACGGCAAACGGCCACGGCAGGCAGGCACGCGGCAGCCACGGAACATGCTTCTCGCCACGCCCCGCACAAATCATCCTGCGGGATGCCATGGCATCCAGCATCATATGGCACGATAGACACGTAACGACACGCAAAACAGATACACTGCGCGGAAACGACTCTGGAGGTGAGCAGATGGCCGGACGACGAACGGCTCGGCGAACGCGATCAGTCTCGCCTCGTGATGGGCAACCGCCGATCCGGCATGAGCTGTCGCCGACATGGCACGCACGACCCGCCGCGCGTCGGGAACGGCCGCGTCACGGCATGCGACGGACCGTGATCATCGTCGCGGTGATGCTGTGCGCGGCCATCGCCTTGTTCGCCTCGATTCCACGACTGATGCGCTTCGTATGGCCCGCTTCCGGCCCTGAACCACGCCGGGCGTCGGACGCCTACTGCTCCGCGACGCTGTCTTCCGGCGACAACAAGGAAATGCTGTCCGTTGAACAGGCATTGAACGCCGAAATCATCACGAGAGCGGCAGTCAAACGGGGCCTGCCCGATCATGCCGCGACCGTCGCCATCGCCACGGCGATGCAGGAGACGCGGCTGATGAACCTGAGCTACGGCGACCGGGATTCCGTGGGATTGTTCCAGCAGCGTCCCAGTCAGGGGTGGGGCGCGAAAGAGCAGCTGATGGACGAGACGTATGCGGCGAACAGGTTCTACGACGAGCTGGTCAAGGTGCCGAACTGGCAGTCCGTCCCCGTCGAGGACGCGGCGCAGTCAGTGCAGCGTTCGCAATATCCGGATAGGTACGCCGACTGGACCAATCTTGCGCGGACATGGGCGGCGGGTCTGACCGGCGAGACCGGCGCGGGTGTCGCGTGCGCGCTGGAGCCGGCGCAGCCTTCGGACGCGGACATGGATGGTCTGACCAGTGATTTCCGCAACGAATTCCCGACCGTCATGGTATCGCAGCCGTCGAGTCTGGAGCCTTCCTCGAAGACGCAAGACGACGGCGGCGACAAGGCCGCCGACAATTCCGCGGCCAATGACGGCTCGGGCAAGACCACGTCCAAGACACTGACGTTCACAATGTCGGCCGGAACCGACACCGAAAACGGGAAAAGGCTATGCCGCCAAGCGACGGCCTGGCTGGTGGTCCATGCACGGCGCTACGGCATCGATTCGTTGCGCGCGAACGGCATGCGCTGGAACCGCACGGACGGCGTGTGGGCCGGCACCGAGACCGGAGATCTCACCATCACGGCGACGCTGGCCTGATTCCGGCCGCTGTCATGACATCCACACCCGCCGCCCGGCTGGTATAAGACGCCTGGTTCCATCTCACGGACAGCGCGCACAGTCAACCCGTGCGTGCAGCTCATTCGCACATCGCCGGCGAGCCCGGCAAAGCGAGACGCTGCGCGACACGCCCGAATTGCGTAGCAGAACTGCAAGCACGCATCCCGGAAAACGGCCTTGTTCCGTCATTCCCGCAGAACATGTAAGACAGTCCTGCTACGCAATTCGGGCGTGTCGCACGATGAACCCCGTCAGTCACTCACTCAGCGACCCGATTTCGCCGCGCGGATCTCATCACATAGGCACCGATCGGAACGGTCATCAGACCGCCGACCACGAACAGCAGACGTACATCGACCACATGGGCGAGCGGGCCGAACACGAGCATGCCCGCAGGCATTCCGAATGCCGAGACCAAGGTCAGCAGACCCAATACTCGCCCCTGCATGGACACGTCGCTCTCCTTTTGCATGAGCGTGTGTACGTGGGCGCGGCAAGTCTGTCAGCGGAATTGGAGAGCACGACGAAACCGAAATCGATGTGGCGCGCAGGGCGTCATCCGAGCTCTCCCCCGGACGACGAAGACGGGCATCATCCAAACGAATCAGCGCGACGAAGCCTATGCCGACAATCGCCGTGGACACGTCGACGAGCATGATCATCCACAATGGCATCAGGTTGACGAGGGCTGCGGCGATTGCAGGAGAGGCGATGCTGATCGCCGTCTGCAACGTACCGTTAATCGCGTTGACGCGCAGCAACCACGCCTCCGGAGCGATCTGCGGGATAAACGATTGCACGGCCGGGGTCTGGATTCCGCCGCCTGCCGAACGTATGACCAGAACGACAAGAATCAGCCCGGTATCGCCCCAGCCGACGGCCATACTTGCCGACAGGCATATGGTCACGGCCGCGATGACGGCATCGGGAAGCATGACCAACAGTTTGCGGTTCCATCTGTCAGCCCAGACACCCCCGAACATGGAGACGATTGCCTGCGGCAGGGCGGCGGCGACCATCGCTCCGGTCATGACCATGCCGGAGTTCGACCGCAAGACCAGGTACCAGAAAATAGCGTATTGCACGACGCTGGAGCCGAACAGCGACAGCGTCTGTCCGACGGTCTGCCGTCCGATACAATGCATCACAGGGAGGGCCATCCATGTCGTTCTTGTTCCGACACCGCGATCCTGGATCACGGCATGTCTACCGCTACGGGCCGCTGCGCATCACGTGCGTCGACAGGGACGTGCCGATCGACGTGCGCGTCAACGCCCATCTGATGTACAAGACCGTGCTCTCTTGGGAGGACAAGGCCCGATGCGCCACGCCGTTCGACATGATCGCCCGTGATCTCGGCGAGTTCTGACTACTCGACCAGTGGTCCACGGTAGGCCTGCACGGCTGGACCCGTTCGCCGCTCAATTACGGTTCGAGCAGCACCATCCTGCGACTGTTCACCAGCGCATTCTTCCATGCCGCCCATGCCCGCAGGCCACGGCATGTCCAGCTGCTCGATGAGCACCGACACGCCGTCCGCCACCGGGCGCAGCCCGTCGCCGATAGACTGGAGCGATGGGCAAATCGAAGAACAAACCGCCGTTGCGCGCACGCTGGAAGACCATGGAAGCCGCCATAGGCATGGAGATCCGGGAGCACAAAAGCTCGTTCGCGGTGTATGTCGTGCTGCGCGTGCTGGTGATCGCTGTCGCGGTGCTGGAGTTCTTCAACGGCAACTATGAGGCCGTGTTCCTGTGCATCCTGACGTTGCTGTTGCTGCTGGCGCCCGCGTTCGTCCAAGTACGGTTCCGCATCGAACTGCCGTCCGCGCTTGAGATCATCGTATTGGTGTTCGTGTTCGCGGCTGAGATCCTGGGCGAGATCAGCTCGTTCTATGAGATCTTCCCGTTCTGGGACACGGTGCTGCACACGATGAACGGCTTCCTCGCGGCCGCCATCGGCTTTTCGCTGGTCGACCTGCTCAACCGTTCGGACCGTGTGAAGTTCGAGCTGTCGCCGCTATACCTGGCGATTGTGTCGTTCTGCTTCTCGATGACGATCGGCGTGGTCTGGGAGTTCTTCGAATTCTCGATGGACATGATGTTCGGATTCGACATGCAGAAGGACGCCGTCGTGCATTCGATCAGCTCAGTGATGCTCGATCCGGCCCACGCCAATCACGCCATTCATATCAACGACATCACGCAGGTGGCGGTCAATGGGCGCGACCTCGGCCTTGGCGGCTATCTTGACATCGGCCTGATCGACACGATGGAGGATCTCATCGTCAATTTCATCGGCGCGGTCGTGTTCTCCGTCATTGGGTTCATCTATGTGAGGAACCGCGGCAAAGGCGTTTCCGTCATCAGCCGGTTCGTACCCCGACGCAAATCCCACGACCGCGATTACCTGCGGCTTGCGGGCGGCGACGGCGATGCGTCACTCGCGCCGGGAGCGCAGGCTCATCAGGCGCAACGCCAGTCCCAGCACGATCCACACCACCACGATCACCCATGATGCGGGTTTGAGCGCGGCCGGGGAGAACGGCAACACCTGCAATCCTATGATGACGAGCCCGGCCGCGATGGCGAGCACGATGGTCGCCGTCTTCGGCTTGCCGGTCTTGCGGTCGATGGACGCGAAGCTCTTGGGCAGGTAGCCCCACCCTCGCGACTGGGCGGATTATGTGTTCGTCTACGCGATCGCAGGCCTGATCGGCACCGTACACGAGACCATCCGGGCATACCTGGCCAAAGGCATGTTCGAGTACCGCAACGGATCGATCCTCACCCCCTTCAACTACGTGTACGGTCTCCGCGTTGGCCATCGTCATCGCGCTGCACCGTATCGACCGGGAGTGGAAGGTCGTGCTGGGCAGCCGGTCATGGAACTATGCGAACGAACCGCTAAACATCGGCGGGCGCACCACCGTCCCGTTCATGCTGTTCTGGGGGTTGTTGTGCTATCTGATCGTCCGTTTCATCCTGCCGCTCGTCCTGTGGCTCGTGCATCTCATCGACGACACGTGGCACACGCGGCTCGCGACCATACTGCTGGCGTGGATTCTCATCGACGCCGTGGTCACGCTGCCCGCGATCTTCCTGTACGGGCAGCGCGCCAACGGCGTGGTGTTCGACAACTGGTTCGCGCAGCATATCGGGCGGCTTTTCGATTCCGACTTCATGCGCCTGCATTTCCCGAACATGCGCGTGTGAGAGCCACCGCGGGTCGAGCGGCACCATATATCGGCCGCAGGCTCGTTCGGCGGTGATGGCTTATGGGCGTCACGCCAGGCTGGCGCCCAGTTGACGGATGCCTTCGAGTTGGGCCGCGGCGGCCTTACGCTTGTCGGACGAATCGTCGCCCATGGACAGGTTGTCGACGTACACCAGCTCGACGTCCTTCACCCCGCAGTACTTGGCGAAGGTCTGCCGGCAGATCTGATTGTCCAACGACTCGCCGATGCCGTCAGACTCATACCATTGCCGCGAGCCGCCGGTCAGCATGATGACCCGCACCGTCTTGTCCGCGAGCGCGCCGGGGGTGCCGTCCGGATGATAGGCGAACCCACGGCAGATCACGCGGTCGAACAGTCCCTTGACCATCGCCGGCATCGTATACCAGTAGATCGGGAACACCAGGGCGATTACATCCGCCTGAGCGAGCCGGCGCTGGATAAGCAAGACGTCCTCGGGCATCGGGGCATGGCCGAGATAATGGGCCCGGTCGGCCGCAGAATACACGGGATTGAATCCTTCATCGTACAGGTCCAGCACGTCCGCCGACGCGCCGCGCTCGACGGCGCCCGCCGTGAATGCCGCACCCACGGCATCCGTCATGCTGTCCTTTTCGGGGTTGCTGGTGATGACAAGTATGTTGTTGCTCATGATTCCATTGTCCCGGAAAGCTGGACCGACGACGCGGCGAGCGACGTCAGATCAAGTCGTACGGCATCTGTCTGCGGACCAGCCAGAACACGCCCATGACCAATATCACCGCGCCCGCCCACGGCACGCGCCCGCAGAACACCACGCAGCATATCGCGGCGAACCGCGCCGCATAGAACGCCACGCGGCGAGCGCCGCTCCTCGGCGTGGTCTCGCAGGTCATATGCGTGTAGCTGCCGCCGAGAGTGCGGCCTTGTCTGAACCACGGAATCACCCATTCGAACAGCACCAGCATGACCAGCATCGCGATGTCCCCGAACCCGAGCGGGCCGAGCAGCCGCATCCGCTGCACGTCGGCGCCAGGACGGCCCGAAACCATCGTGACCAGCACCATCGCGGCGACGCCCACAGGGGTCGCGCACACCACGACCAGTCCCATGTCGATGAGGAATGCCACGAAACGACGCACGAATCCCGGCCGGGTGACCGTCTGCATATCCGTGCGCCGCGGCGGGAACAGCCGGTCGAACAGCATGGCGCAACCGTATCCGATCACGGCGCCCGACGTGTTCCATATCAGATCGTCCACGTCAAACAGACGATACGAGCAGGGAAACACACCCATCACCCCCAGTCAGCTGCATCGTCTCGACAAGCAGCGACGCGAGAAAGCCGACCGGCAGGGCGACCGCGAATTTCCAGCGGAACACCCGTTTCATGATGAAGCCGAGAGGGACGAAGAACACCACGTTCATCACGATCTGCAGGATCGCCGTCAGCCCGTCGGCGCGGATATCACCGATGAACTGCAGCGGATTGAGCTGCGGATGCAGATGGTGGGTGGCGCAGTACGCTGCGGGATCGTCCGGCATCGGATACAGCGTGAAGCACAGCAGGCCGATCAGATACAGCACCGTCACGTACGCCGACAGCGCCGCACCGAAGCCGAGCCGGTTGTCCCGGTGGTACAGCATGGCCAGCACGGGCACGGTCACGATGAACGACACCAGCGGCCATAACGCCACCGACATCATGAACGGCGCCGAAAAGCTCTCGAAGAATCCCATATCGTCTGCTCCTCCCCTGTTGGTTTCACTGTAGCCGAGTCGCAGGCCGCCGGGCCATCCGCCATGAGACCGATATGGACGGCGAGCGCTTCGGCCACGACGGACGGCATTCATCCTCAGGAAGGAGAAGAGAACCGCAGAAAAGGGGAAGCACGGGAAAACGCGGCGAGGGGCCGGCCCGGGGCCCGGGCGGGGTGTCCTCCTCGGCCCGGCCGCCCATATTGTGACGACCGGTCACCCGAACACACGGCGACGGACTACAGTGGGGAGCAGCTACATAGGCAGGAGGCGCAATGGACATTCTTTTCGTGACCAGCGATCCGGCGTTGGCTTCCGCGGTGAAAGGCACGCTGGAATCCGCCCGGCACACGGTGTCTGCCGCGTCGGATGTCGATTCGCTCGCCGGTGCATGGCCGCACGGCACACCAATGGATCTGGTCATCATCGACGACCTGTCCGCGCATGATCTGTTGGATGAGACCAGACGGAGCCTGTCCCGGCTCATGGACGGCAAGGCCGGCAACGGCACCGGCACGGCCGTGCGGCCGCGCACGCTGCTGCTTTCCACTCCCCCGCGCACGCCGAAGGCGAACCCC
>ENA-OQCV01000255-OQCV01000255.1-human-gut-metagenome-genome-assembly--contig:-NODE-255-length-15518-cov-2.612761_pt1 | contig 15518 bp, 13 predicted proteins | sample MGYA00242766_ERZ504592 | MGnify/ENA primary metagenome ERZ504592 (study PRJEB26092, sample SAMD00036315) | human gut metagenome | host: Homo sapiens | study: EMG produced TPA metagenomics assembly of...
CAGTGCGCAGTTCAGTGCGAACATGAAGTACTATATGAACCGTTATTCCAATCTGGACACTCCGACCGTCATTACGCTGAACGACAATACCGGCAAGACTCTTGCCACCCTGATGGACAATGCGGCATTGAAGCAGGAAATCAGCGGCTATGACATGCCACGGAAGGAATTCTTCACTTTCCAGACTTCCGACGGAACCACATTGAATGGCTGGATGATGAAACCAGCCGACTTCTCTGCCGGCAAGAATACCCGGTACTGATGTACCAGTACAGCGGCCCCGGTTCACAGCAAGTGCTCGACAAGTTCAGTGTAAGCTCGGGAAACCTACATGGCATCACAAGGCTATATCGTGGTTTGCGTAGACGGGCGTGGTACCGGAGGACGTGGTGCCGAATTCGCCCAAATGCACCTATCTGAACCTGGGTATCAAGGAAGCCAAAGACCAGGTGGAAACCGCCCTCTACATGGGCAACCAGCCTTATGTGGACAAAAACCGCATCGGAATCTGGGGATGGAGTTACGGTGGATACATGACCATTATGAGTATGAGTGAAGGAACACCGGTATTCAAGGCCGGAGTAGCCGTAGCTGCCGTTACCGACTGGAACTACTACGACACCGTTTATGGCGAACGCTTTATGCGCACACCGAAAGAAAACGCCGAAGGCTATAAGGCCAGTTCCACCTTTACCCGTGCCGACAAGCTTCACGGCAACCTGCTGCTGGTACACGGCATGGCAGACGACAATGTACACTTCCAGAACTGTGCCGAATATGCCGAACAACTGGTACAACTCGGCAAACAGTTCGATATGCAGGTTTACACCAACCGCAACCACAGTATCTACGGAGGAAATACCCGGTTACACCTATACACGCGGTTGACCAACTTCTTCAACAAAGAATTGAAATAATGCCCGAAAGAGTACGTAAGCCTGAGTGGCTCAAAATAAGCATCGGTGCCAACGAGCGCTATACCGAGACCAAACGCATTGTCGAATCGCATTGCCTACATACCATCTGTAGCAGCGGCCGTTGCCCCAATATGGGGGAATGTTGGGGGAAAGGCACCGCAACCTTCATGATTGGGGGAAATATCTGCACCCGGTGCTGTAAGTTCTGCAACACGGCAAGCGGGAAGCCCTTACCACTGGATGCCGATGAGCCTACACATGTGGCAGAGTCCATTGCCTTGATGAAACTCTCCCATGCAGTCGTCACCTCCGTAGACCGTGACGACCTGCCCGACTTAGGCGCGTCGCACTGGGTACGTACCATCCGGGAAATCAAGCGGCTCAACCCTGACACCACCGTCGAAGTGCTGATTCCCGACTTCCAGGGAAGAAAGGAACTCGTGGCACAAGTCATCGATGCACAACCGGAAATCATTTCGCACAACATGGAGACTGTCCGTCGCATCAGCCCCCTCGTACGCAGTGCCGCCAAGTATGAAACAAGCCTGGAAGTGTTGCGGCAGATTGCAGAAAGCAATACTACCACCAAGTCCGGCATTATGGTGGGATTGGGCGAGACTCCGGAAAGAAGTGGAAGAACTGATGGACGACCTTCGCCGGGTGGGCTGCCACATACTGACCATAGGGCAATACCTTCAACCCACACACAAGCATTATCCGGTAGCAGCATATATTACTCCCGAACAATTTGCACTCTACAGAGAGGAAGGATTGGCAAAAAGGGTTTCAGCAAGTGGAAAGCGCTCCATTGGTACGCTCCTCTTATCATGCGGGAAAAACAGATTCAATTTTATACCAAAAAAGGAGTAAAATAGGAAACATTTAAATTCCCCAGTTGTTATGATGTAAACGACAAAAATCATAATACGGATAATGAGCCATCAAAGAATTCTATCATCAAGATTCAATATGTCGCTGGGATTCATCCCCGTTATAATATCCATCATATTATGCGAGTTTATAACGCAGGACATGTCCATCTACATCGGTGCAGGTGTAGGACTCTTGTTTAGCATCTATTCGGTGAGGCATAGAGGAACGCATGTTCCGCAAATCATACTTTACTGTACTACCGGAATGTTACTGCTGTTATCGGTAACAACCCTATTCCTCGTAAACTACTGTCCCCGTTTCATGCTTCCGTTCACGCTGGAAATCAGTGCCATCATTCCCCCATTCGTCATCTACCTCAATAGGAGAAAATTTCTGGACTACCACATGTCTCAGACACAGAAATGCTGCAAGCAGCTTTTTGCACAAGGGGCAGAAGCCGCCATCGTATCCTCACGCGTAATCCTTATCATAAGCCTGCTGCATTTTCTGATTATCTTCTTGGCGGTTCTGGTCAGTTACCCTTTGGGAGACACTACCCGCCACATTCTGTTTTATGTGGCGCCTCCCCTCGTCTTTATATCAGGCATTCTGTTCAATCAGTTCGGCATTTTCTATTTCAATATAGTGATGAACCACACGGTTTTCGTACCGATAGTCAATACCAAAGGAGATGTCATGGGGAAAGCCATCGCCTCAGAAGCCATCAACCGGAAAAACGACTATATCAATCCGGTCATCCGGATTGCCGTTGCCTCACACGGCATGCTGTTTCTCCTCCCCCGCCCCAAATGCAACGTTTTCGAGAAAGATAAAATCGACTTGCTGATGGAGGGTTACCTGATATATGGAGAAACATTGGAACAAGGCGCACACAGAATTTTACGACAAACGCTTCCCACCGCCCCATTAGACCATTTGCACTTCAACTTCATGTATCATTTTGAGAATGAAGCCACCAACCGCCTGGTCTATCTCTTCACACTAGACCTGGACGATGACTCCATCCTATGCAATAAGAATTTCAAGGGGGAAAGCTATGGACATTCCAGCAAATGGAACACAACCTGGGACGGAACTTCTTCAGCAGTTGCCTGGAATATGAATTCGAGCACCTGGAAGCTATTATTTATACAAGAGAAAAATACAAGGAATCTTAGAAAGGTCGGGAGTCTTGCCCTGCCACTCCCTCACGGTCTTGGTTTTGATATACTCCCCTTCACAAGTAATGTTCGCCGCAATGCAGAGCTTGGTCTGCGGACGGCAGTTATGAAGAATATCCTCTATCATCTTATTATTGCGATAAGGCGTTTCAATGAAAAGCTGAGTCTGATGTTCATTATAGACGCGTTGTCCAGCATTTTCAGCATTTTTGGCACGCTCTGCCGGTTCAATGGGAAGATAACCATGGAAGGCAAAGCTCTGACCGTTGAAGCCGGAACCCATGACGGAGAGGATAATGGAAGAGGGCCCCACCAAGGGGACCACTCTCAAGTTTTTCCGTTGTGCAATAGCCACTACGTCCGCTCCCGGGTCGGCCACAGCCGGACAACCGGCTTCGGAGATCACGCCCATCGGATGCCCCTCCACCAGCGGCTTCAGATAGCCGGAGATGTCTTCGGGCGACGTATGCTTGTTCAACGTATAGAATGTCAGCGCATCAATATCTATTCCCTTGTCCACCTTTTTTCGAAAAAACGGCGTGCCGAGCGCACATCCTCCACGATGAAATAGCGGATTCCCTGTATTATCTCCTTATTATAAGGAGGCAACACCGTTTCAATAGGCGTATCGCCCAGCGTGACTGGCAAAAGATAAAGTGCGAGTTCCATTAGCCGTAAATGATATTTCCGTTTTCGTCCTTATACTCATCCAGTCCCTTCTCGTAAGTAGCCATGGCGCGAAGGCTCATACCTACGCTGGAGAAACCTCCATCGTGGAACAAGTTCTGCATAGTGACCTTGCGGGTGAGGTCGGAAAACATCACGATACAGTAGTCCGCACACTCATCGGCAGAAGCATTACCCAGAGGAGACATGCGGTTGGCGAAGTCGAACAGTTTGTCCATACCCTTCACACCGGAACCGGCAGTGGTCATCGTGGGAGACTGGGAAATGGTGTTGACACGTACATGGTGTTCACGTCCGTAGATGTAACCGAAGCTGCGGGCAATGGATTCCAGCAGTGCCTTGGCATCTGCCATATCGTTGTAACCGTAGAACGTACGTTGCGCAGCCACATAACTCAAAGCCAGAATTTGAACCGTAGTCGGCAATGGCGTTGAGTTTCTTGGCAGCTTGTATCATCTTGTGGAAAGAGACAGCGGAGATGTCCAGCGTCTTTTCCAACATATCGTAATCCAAATCATCATATGTACGTTTCTTACGCACATTGGGAGACATACCAATGGAGTGCAGCACGAAGTCAACCGGGCCACCCAATACTTCCATAGAGCGTTTGAATACATTTTCCAAATCTTCTACACTTGTAGCATCTGCGGGAATCACCTCGCAATTCAGTTTCTCCGAAAGAGCGGACACTTCGCCCATACGGACAGCAACCGGTGTATTCGATAAAGTGATGGTTGCACCTTCTTTTACTGCATTTTTCTGCTACTTTCCAGGCAATGGACTGCTCATTCAGAGCACCGAAAATAATGCCTCATTTTTCCTTTCAACAAATTGTAACTCATACCTAGTTTTTAGTAAAATTCGGCTGCAAAGATAGGAAGTTTTTGCATAAAAAGCCCGAAAGTGTGCAAAGAAAAGGGAAGAACGGCAAAAAATTACACCGATCACCCACTGCAAAAAGCTACTGCAACGCTTGTGCAGTGCCACTGCAATACAGTTGCAGTCACGCTGCAAAGCAGTTGCAGTATCACTGCAAACATATTTGCAGTAACGCTGCACTCCATCTGCAGTACTACTGCAAAACGCATGCAGCAGGAATGCAGTAATAATGCACTGATTATCAGCCCAGGGCTTCCTATTCTGCAAATACCTGATGAAACCCGAGACAGCATTTGAACATGAGCGCAAAAATGCCCTATATTTGCAGCAAACTAAAAATAGAGAAAGCAATGAAGAAGTTGATTATATTTGACCTGGACGGAACTTTACTGAATACAATAGCCGATTTGGCACAAAGTACAAACTATGCCCTGCAAGCGCTCGGCTATCCCACTCACCCGGAATCGGACTATAACTTCATGGTTGGCAACGGAATCAACAAACTGTTCGAGCGCGCCCTCCCGAAAGGGGAAAAGAGCGAAGAAAACGTCCTGCGCGTCCGCAAGGAGTTTGTGCCTTATTATGACGTGCACAATGCTGATAAAAGCTGCCCTTACCCCGGCATCCCCGAACTACTGGAACAGTTGCAGGAGAAAGGGATGATATTGGCAGTGGCTTCCAACAAATATCAATCGGCTACCGTGAAACTGATTTCACATTATTTGCCCCAACATACGTTTTACCACCGTCTTCGGACAACGGGAAGGGGTCAACGTGAAGCCCGACCCAACAGTGGTGCATGACATTCTGGACATCACCCGGATATCCCGTGAAGACGTGCTATATGTGGGAGACTCCGGAGTGGATATGCAGACGGCCGCCAATGCCGGAGTCACTGCCTGCGGAGTCACCTGGGGATTCCGTCCCCGCACAGAACTGGAAGAGTTTCATCCGGCACATATCGTAGACAATGCTGCGGACATTGCCGTTATCGCCGATCTTTGAGAGGGCACTCCCTCCCCCGGCTATCCGAGAGCGCATATTTACATTATGATATTTTTTAGGCGCGGATTACGCGAAAAACGCGGAGTTTTTCTTTGTCTCTCCGTGAAATCCACGTACTTCCACGCCTAAAAATAATCAGAAAGAAAACAGCCTCAGAACAATTTCCGCATCGTTCCTTTATCTCCCACCACAAGATAGGTATTCCCGTCAATCAGTAAAGCGCGCCCACGTTTCTTCTTTCGGTTTTCCTCGTTATCCACATTCACTCCAATCACCCGTCCATCATAGAAAGTGGAAATGTCCTTAAAGATGGTATGCCCCACAATGATATGTTCGACGTCATAACGTTTCAACATCAGTTGCAGGGAGTCTTGTGCCAATGGATGGTATTTTGTATCTGTCCGTACCAATCCACGATACCAGATAGGTCCGCTATTACCATATAGGAAAGCCGTGAGAGGCGATAAGGCCTTACGTTCCTTCTTGCTCATGAACAATGCACGGCTCATTTCCTCATTCACTGTGGGAATATTCAAGTCACGGTCATAAAACTCCTTTCCCAAACCTGCGTGCACATACAGATTAGGTCCGATGGTCTGCATCGTATTACGGGTACCAAGCCATTTGCCAAGTTCTGTGTCCGGACCGAACAATGCCGGATAATCCATACCCAGTTTTCGGGCCAATGTCTTGTACTTTTCTTTGGTATAACGCAAATCATTTGCCGTCACAAGCGGTTCATGGTTACCCAACAGAAACGAAACATGACCACCTGCATCTGCCGCCTCCTTCTCCAATTTATAGAACAGCCAAAATATCTGCGGCACATCTTTGCCACGGTCAAATATATCACCGATAACCACCAGATGGTTGGTTCCAAAACTCCAATGGTAGTCTTTATCAATGACATTGTTGCCTCGCAGCAAGCTCATCACGCAATTCAACTTGCCATGGGGGTCAGACATCACAAACACTTTATCCGGTTGTCTGTATTGCCATTCCGGACGTTTGACCGGATGCAGCTTCACATCAAACGGATAACGCCCTTTGTGGTCCGTGACATGAAGGGTGAAATCCTGAGGAAGCACCGTATAAGTCGTATCTTCTATCTGCCCTTGGGCTGTAACGCTTATGACGCGCACCTTGCCGTCCGGTTCATAAATCACATAAGGTCCGTCTGCCGACAATTCCTCCTTCTTCTCCTTATCCTTCTTCTTACCGTCTAAACCAAGAGTTCCGGCACTTAGGCCGGAACTGATGAAGGTTAGAATAAATACAGTGAAAAAAAGACTTTATAATAGTAGTCTGATACTTCATATTCTCGCCTTTTTTGGAATTAATCACCATAAGTCGGATTCTGCTGCATATTCGGATTGGAATTCATCTCCGCCTTAGGAATGGGCAATACTACACGATAATAGTTCCAATCAAAAGATACGCTCTCATCCACCATCTTCAGATGTGAAGTCTCGGCTATTTCCGGGAATTCCTTGGTCGACTCCTTGCGCACGATAGTCTGATGATTACGAAGGGCGTCGAAGAAACGGTGTCCTTCACCGAACAACTCTTTACGGCGTTCCAACAGAACATCATCCAACGTCACCGTCTTACCCTGCACGGTCTTTTCCGGGTTGGCACGGCTGACAATGGCATCCAGATACTTCACTGCCTTGTCATTGTTATTAAGCTTTGCAGCCGCTTCGGCAGCAATCAGATAAAGTTCGGACAGACGAAGTACCGGAATATTGGAATCTTCCACAGCCTTGCCGCTCTGCGGCTGATACTTGGCTATGTAAGCTCTCTTTGTCTTAGGAACAACCGTATATGCCTGATTTCTGACATCATCCGGATCTTCCTGCATCAGTTCATAGAAAGAACTGGTCAGGCAATAATCATCATAACCCGCCTGCCAGCAAAGGTAAGCCACACTTTCTTTACCAACGCCGTCCACTGTCAGATTCACCAGCTCAAACAAGACTTCTCCCGGATCGGAAGAGGCAAAATCAGTTCCCCATATCGTGCCATACTCATCATTGGTCCACAAACGGTACTTATTCTTTTCCGCTCCCGCAATGGCAGCTTCAGCCGTAATCAAGGCATTCTGATTATCTTCCATATACAAATAGGCTCTACTCAGCAACAGCATTGCCGCCCACTTATTAATCTTACCCTTGTTGAATTCTTCATCCAGCAGGTCAGCACCTTCCTTCAAATCCTTGATGATTGCCTCATAACACTGGGCAACGGTATTGCGCGACGGCTTGTTTTCCGTATTGGATACTTCGGTCACAATAGGCACTCCCAAAGAAGCTCCTCCATCCTTGGCATACGGATAGCCGAAGAAACGGGTCAGGTCGAACAAGGCAAATCCACGGAGAGCCAAGGTCTGGCCTTTCAGGTCGTTGAAGTATTCCGTATCATCCTCACTGACATCCAATCCGTCTATTTGAGACAAAATGATATTACAATTCTGGATAATCTTATAGGCATAAGACCAGTGGGAAGACGGACCGGAATCCTTTGTATAGTCCAGCATATAGTAGCTGGTGGTACGCTTTCCGGTCTTTATGGACTGCGCATCGTCACCCGTCACGTCTCCGTAATAAATCATACGGCCCGAGTAATAGTTGGTACTGCGCATCACGTCGTAGATACCGTTCAAGCTATATTCCACATCATCCAGATTCTGTATGGCGGTTTCAGTCGGAATCTTTGTACTGGATTCAACATCAAGCCAGTCATTGCCACAGGAGGCGGTCAGGCTGACCAACATCCCCATCATCATATATTTTAATGCTTTCATTGTGTTTCTTTATTATGAGGTTAGAAATTCAAATTAAGACCAAAAGTTACTGTTTTCAAAGGAGGTGTTCCCCAGCCGGCTGTACCTGCACTGACTGATTCCGGATCATAGAAATCGTAAGCCGCCCAAGTCCACAAGTTGTTGGCAGATGCGTAAAGGCGCAAGCTGTTTACGCCGATTTTCCGGGTCCATGTTTTAGGAACGGTCACACCGAAAGTCAACGTTTTCAGACGGATAAAGTCCGTGCTGTGCAAGCGGCGGGTAGTGGTAACGCCATTCATGGCTACCGCCGGCTTCTCTATAAACACTTCATATTTACTGATATCTCCCGGTTGCTTCCAATTGTCACGATAATAGGCCGGAATATTAAGAGTAAAGTCCTTGCCGCCATGTTCTGTTTTCTGTGCCCAGTTATCATATCCATAAGCACCGAACTGATAAGAGAACATGAAGCTCAAATCGAACCACTTGTAACGCAAAGTATTAGAGAGACCACCGGTCACATTGGGCTCGGCATGTTTCTTCAGAGGAATGGCTTTGGCATCCTTGTTATTCTCTGTGATTTCCTTAATATAGTTTCCATTCTCGTCCACGTCGTTGGTTATAGAACTGAGGTGCACCGGTCTCGGGGTTGATTCCGGCAAATTCTATCATGTAGAATTACGGTGGGACTTGCCAATCATGTGAATCTGCGAGCCGCTGATAATCTGGGTCTGTTCGCCGTCCAGTTTCACAATCTTATTCTTGTTGTGCGAAAGGGTGAAAGAGGTAGACCAGTCAAAGTCTTTGGACACAATGTTCTTGGAATTGATTTCCAATTCCACACCCTGGTTCTTCACCTCACCGATATTCATCAGATAGGAACTGAAACCGGTAGTCATAGATACGGGACAGTCCATCAAAAGGTTCTTAGTGGTACGGGTATAGTACTCCAAAGTGAAGTTCAAACGGTTGAAGAAGCCGAAGTCCAGACCGATATTCAAGTTGTAATTCGTTTCCCATTCCAAATCCCTATTTTCAATCTGCGACTGAATCAATGCGGGATTCTCCATATAGCCGCCACTAAGGCTCGTCAAGCCCATATAGCCGTATAAGTCGGAGGGCAACGTACCATTCACACCGTAGGATGCACGGAGTTTCAAATCGGTCAGCCATTTGGACGTGGGTTTCATGAAATCCTCTTCGATAATACGCCATGCTCCTGAAACAGACCAGAAACTTCCCCAGCGATTATCTCTGTGCAAACGTGAACTGCCATCCATACGATAGCTCCCACCCAGATAATACTTGTTCTTGTAGTCATAGTTGAGACGGGTGATGTAAGAAACCATTCTTGACCTCTTGGAAGAACCATCTATGCTCTCCAAAGTCTGCCCGTTGGCAATGTCATTCTTTATCGGAGTCAGGAAGTTAGTAGCATATCCCGACAAGAAATCATTGTACTTGGAATCGATTTCATATCCGACAAGGGCATCCAAATTGTGGTCCTTTTGGATAGTAGTCTTGTAAGTCAACTGGTTTGACCACACCAACTTGTTATATTCACTATATGCCTTTTCGGCTCCTACCATTATTCTTCTCACCGTCGGAGGTACGGGAGTCTTTCCATTCCTTACCCTTACTGATGTTATAGTCATAGCTCAAAATAGACTTTAACTTCAAGTCCTTGATAAATTCATATTCGGCATTAATCGTATTGAACATACGGGTAACATACTCACGCTGGTAATTGTACTCCTGGGCAAGAACGGGATTTCTTCTTGACAACGAAATCAAGTCCTGGTTATAGCTTCCATCCTCATTGTAAACCGGATCTGAAGGCGTCAATTTGCTTACGCTGGAATAGAAAGGAGCTGTATAACCGGTTCCTTCACTATATACATCCTGATTCAGATTGGTAAACATGATGTTGGCACCGAATTTCAATTTATCCGTAGCCTGAAAATCAACATTCAAACGTCCGGTAATTCTTTCCAGACCCGATGTTTTTACAATACCCTCTTGGTTGAGATAGGACAATGAAGAATAGTATTTGAATTTGTCGGTTCCTCCGGATATGGAAGCCTCATAACTGGAATGGTTTCCTTTCTTGAACAGATAATCTCCCCAATCCGTATAGCCGCACCAGGGAACCGGAGCATATTTGTCGATATTCTTATCAGCATAAGCTATGGCATCCGCATCCGATTTGCCGCTGCGCTGTTGTCCAAGCACCATACCATTGTATATGTATTCGCGACGTTCTGCTCCGCTTAAAGTAGGACGATAATCCATAGCAAAGTCACTGAATCCCCAATCGGCTTTCAAACTGATAGAAGCCTTACCGGTTTTACCTTTCTTCGTCGTAATCAGAACCACACCATTCGCAGCGCGCGAACCGTAGAGTGATGCAGCAGCGGCATCCTTGATAATCGTAATATTCTCAATATCCGAAGTGTTGACGGTTGACATGGCATCCAGACCACCATCCGAACTGATGGAGTTTATCGAACCGGAAGTAACGGGCACTCCATCAATAACATACAGCGGAGAGTTGGAGGCATTGAAAGAGCCCATACCACGAATACTCAAAGAAGCTGAAGAACCCGGCTGGCCGGAAGCAGAAGTAAACTGTACACCCGTAGCATTTCCCTGCAACAAATCCTGGAAAGAAACGGAAGGCACATCGGCAATCTTTTCATTCTTCACACTGGCAGCCGAACCCGCATAAGCAGATTTCTTGAATGTACCGTAACCGGTTACAACCACCTCTTCCATCATATTTGCATCCGGCACCAATACAATCTTCAATATCTTACCCGAAGTAGCTTTCACTTCCTGACGAACATAGCCAACATAAGAGACAAGCAAGGTAGCCGATGCATGCTCCACCTTGATAGAGAAACCTCCATTCAAATCGGTAATCTGGCCGTTTGTAGTACCTTTGACCAAAACATTGGCTCCAATGACGGGCTCACCGGTCTCATCCACCACTGTTCCGGAAATAACATTAGCTTGTTCTACTGCCTTCACAGCATTCACTTCATTGGCTGGACGGATAGCAATGGCCCCCTGTCTTTTACGACATAAGCCAATCCGCCTATTCTTAAGACATTCCATCCAGCACTGCTTGCGATTTTTTGCCATTCCGTGACCCCTCAAAATTTACGTACCTTGACATTCTTTACGTCAATTTGTACTATAAATGAAAGTAAAATCCGTCTGGCGTTGAATTTCCCATAACACGTCACTTAAAGTGGCGTCCTGCACATTTACAGTAACTGTTGTCTGGGCAAACGCCGTATTGGCGGCCTGCACAAAGCCAATCATAATAAAACTGAAAAACAGGAATGTAATCCACATACGTTTACTACCTTCCCAAAACCTGGTGTAGCTCTGTTCCTTAGTCATAATTAAATTATTAAATGGTTATTTATAGAATATAATAGTTTTACCGTTGATTTTGACATGTATGTTTTCCGTCGCTTCCAGTAGCTCAAGGAAAGGAGCTATTTCCTCATAACGGTTCACATAGCAACCGAAACGCAGGTTCTTTAAAGCTTCGTCTGAATAGTCCACTTCAATATTATACCACCTTGAAAGGATTCTCATAATATCTTCCAGCCGTTGATCTTTAAAATTAATTTTTCCCTTCACCCATGATGTATAGAAGGCAGTATCTACTGTACGCACTTGTATATTCCCGCTCCCGGGAATTAATGATGCCTGCTGTGAAGGCTTTTAAGACAAGGCTCTGTCCCTCCCCGGTGTCCACCTTAACAGAACCACTGACAAGAGTCGCCTGATATTCTTCACCCGGATAGGCCGAAATATTGAAAGTTGTCCCCAACACCTCAATCTGCATACCTTGAGTCGATACAATGAAGGGATGACCGGTCTTATTTACTTCAAAATAAGCTTCTCCCGCCAATTCCACTTCCCGCTTCCCAGCTTCGAAAGTAAGCGGAAAACGTAGACTGCTCATTGAATTCAGATGTACTTTTGTACCATCATTCAGAACAAGTGTATACTCACCGCCTTGAGGCACTTCAATTTTATTATATGCCAAAGCAGACTGCCCAACCTGCCCGTCTGCAGCGCTGTAGTTCAAGGTCGTCGAATCTATCTGTATTTGTTTACCAGCCAACTGCAACTGCCGCCCATCGGCATTCTCATCCAGATAAACCGTTTCCCCATTATCCAATGTAAGAATAGCTTTGGCTCCACCCGGCAGTATTTGCTGGGCAGCCAATAATTGATTGCCATCCATGACATGGGGTACAGAAATATCCTGAAGTGCAAAAACCAATATCAGCACCGGTGCAATAAAAAGAGCAACGTACCGTAACAGTTTCAAATGTCTCCTTCTGAGCTCCATCCTCTTGATACGTGTTTCGACACCTTTCCATCCAGCTTGCGAATCAAACTCCATTTTACGAATTTCGTGCTGTGCATAATATTCATCACTACAAATCTTTTGGAAAAGCTGCTCATGGCTTTTGCTCTCTTTGCGCCATTTATCCAAAAAACGGTTTTCTTCCGGTGTTACTTCACCGGATAGGTGCCTGGAAATAAGATGAGCTATATGAAAGTACTCTTTTATCATAATTTGGCATGTTTTAGTCTATCTTTAATGATAATACAAGCCAAAATAAAAACATGGTGAATCGATAAAGACTATTTTTTTTGAAAAAAATAGCAAAAAAATGTGCTTTTAGATAAATAACAGAAGGCAATAATAATAATCGGTAAGGAATGCACGAAGCTTTTTATAAGCCACTTTTTTAAGAGTATGTACCGTTTCGGGAGAGACATTGAGACGCTCTGCTATTTCTGCATTCTTTTTACCTTCCAAAGCCAACTGCATGATGGCTCTCATTTGGGTAGGAAGTTTCTCTATAGCTTCTGACAGAATCCGGAAAGTCTCTTCTTCCACAATCGCATCACGAAAAAAAGCATCTGCTTTTTTGGCTATAATCTTTTGCTCGTATTCATGAGCTACCTTCGAATGCTCAAGTTCGTTCAAGGCATGGTTACGTACGGCCGTATAAAGAAAAGCTTTCACCTGATGAAGATAAAAGAAATCGTCTCTTATCTGCCACAACTTGGCAAATACGTCTTGTACTATATCTGCTGACATATCCGCATCCTCCATGTATTGGAACGCAAAAGAACAAAGCGCCGCATAATATTCCTTAAAAAAGTATTATGAAACTCTTGCTCATCCAGCTTAATGCTTACAACAGAACGAGACTCATCCTTTTTTTCATCAGATTTAGCGCCATATTTATGCTTTTCGGGCGCTAATATAGTTAAATTTTTCCAGAATATAACCAATATAACTATCAATCCTCTAAATCTTTTCCCCATAAATCAATATCGGATGGAGCTTTCCATAAGCTCCATCCGACCAATAGTCCTATTGCCAATAAAAAAAGTCAAATATATCATTATAGTCCGGTTTGTTTCAATGTCTTATAATAACACAGTAAACTGGATTAAAGTTCACTCCACCCAAAATTGTTGTTTTTCCTATGTATACTTTTCAATGCAGAGAGTGTACTATTTGGTTTTCGTGTACGAAAACGAGCAATTTTGTGCACGATAACGACCAATTTCGTCCAAAATTGTCCCATTTACTAAATAATTATGCTTTTCGAGTTTGATTAATTGAGAAAAGGTCTTATTTTTGACCCGGTTTTTAATTCATACTATTGCAAAAACAAACTCAATTACCTAATTAAATCACAAGAGAATGGAACAAGTTTTCGGCTATATCATCGGCTTAGGAGCAGCAGTGATGATGCCTATAATCTTTACAATTTTGGGAGTATGCATCGGCATTAAATTCAGTAAGGCGCTAAAGAGCGGTCTGCTGGTAGGTGTCGGTTTCGTTGGTCTGTCAGTTGTCACTGCGTTGTTGACCAGCAGCCTCGGTCCTGCTCTGAGCCAAGTCGTTGAAATTTACGGTCTTCAGTTGAAAGTATTCGATATCGGGATGGCCTGCAGCTGCGGCTGTAGCCTATAACACATCGGTGGGTGCATTCATCATTCCGGTATGTTTGGGAGTAAATCTTCTGATGTTATTAACGAAAACGACCCGTACGGTCAATATCGACCTTTGGAACTACTGGCATTTCGCATTTATCGGCGCAGTCGTTTATTTTGCCAGCGACAATATCTGGTGGGGCTTCTTCGCCGCTATCATCTGCTACATCATTACCCTGATTATGGCCGACTATACCGCCGACAAATTCCAGGGATTCTACGACAAGATGGAGGGTATCTCCATTCCCCAGCCTTTCTGCGCAGGTTTCGTTCCATTTGCCGTAGTCATCAATAAAGCATTGGACAAAATCCCCGGTTTTGACAAATTGAACATCGATGCGGAAGGCATGAAGAAGAAATTCGGCTTGCTGGGTGAGCCTCTGTTCCTGGGTATTCTGGTCGGTTGCGGTATCGGTGCCTTGTCTTGCAAGAACGGTCAGGAACTGGTAGACAAGATACCTTATATATTAGGTTTGGGTATCAAGATGGGCGCCGTAATGGAGCTGATTCCGCGTATCACCGCTTTGTTCATCGAAGGCTTGAAGCCTATTTCCGATGCGACCCGCGAACTGATTGCCAAGAAATTCAAAGGTGCTGTCGGCTTGAACATCGGTATGAGCCCCGCATTGGTTATCGGCCATCCTGCAACGCTGGTGGTTTCCCTGCTGCTGATTCCCGTAACCATACTGCTGGCTGTCATCCTGCCGGGTAACCAGTTCCCTGCCTTTGGCGTCGCTGGCCGGAATGTTCTACCTCTTCCCGCTGGTACTGCCCATCACGAAAGGAAATGTAGTAAAGACATTCATCATCGGACTCGTTGTACTGACCATCGGTCTTTATTTCGTAACAGACCTCGCCCCCTATTTCACACAAGCAGCCCACGATGTATACGAGAAGACACAAGATGCTGCCGTGAATATCCCTGCCGGATTTGAAGGCGGCGCACTGGATTTTGCATCCAGCCCCTTCGCTTGGGTCATTTTCCACCTAACCTACTCGTTGAAATGGATAGGCTCCGGTATCCTTGTATTATGCACATTGTTCCTGATGATTATGAACCGTCGTGCTATTATCAAATACCAAAAATCAATCCAAAAATTAAAAGTTAAAAATTAAATAGTAACAAATTATGAAAAAGTTAGTACT
>ENA-OQCV01000256-OQCV01000256.1-human-gut-metagenome-genome-assembly--contig:-NODE-256-length-15448-cov-2.748646_pt1 | contig 15448 bp, 17 predicted proteins | sample MGYA00242766_ERZ504592 | MGnify/ENA primary metagenome ERZ504592 (study PRJEB26092, sample SAMD00036315) | human gut metagenome | host: Homo sapiens | study: EMG produced TPA metagenomics assembly of...
CCATGTTTTCGGCATTGCCGCTGCCAAAATTGTATACGCCGCCTGGCAGCGCCATGGCAGGCTCCAGATTTCGATTACCTGCCGCACATAGGTCACGCCGCGGTGGTCGTTCCGGGAGAAGCGCAGAGCTTCTCCCTTCAGCGCGGCACGCAGAAGATTCAGCGGCAGATTGCCCCGGATGGGCAGCCCATAGCCGGGCAGGTCATACATCCAACTGGCACGCAGATGGACCGAGTCCGGGCAGAGCTCCAGCACACGCTGCTCTGCTTCCAGCTTGTATTGGCCGTAAATGTTTGCGGGATGCAGGGCCAGTGTTTCCGGCAGCGGCCCCTGCTGCTGCACACCAGCATAGACCTGATCCGAGCTGAATGCCACCAGCTTTGCCTTCGTCTGCTGCGCAGCCCGTGCCAGCCAGACTGGCAGCTCCACATTGGCACGGTAAGCTTCTGCCGGATGCTGCGCACAGTAACTGGTATCGGAAAGAGCGGCGGTGTGCAGGATCACATCCGGATGCAAAGCTTCCACCTGTGCACGGGTGAGAGCTTCATCGGCTGTACAGAAAAAGCCTTTTGGAAGGGCGCAAAGCTCGTACTTTCCCTGCCACTGCTGCAAAATGCGGGAGCCGACAAAGCCGCCTGCACCGGTGATAAGAAATTTTTTTTCATGATAATTTCCTCCTGTAGGGCAATGAAAAAGTGCCCAGCAGCATGACAGCCTGCCGGGCACAAAAATTTTAAAGGAACAGTTCCAGCACGAACACGACGGCACAGCAGGCCACAGATACCTGAAAACAGGCTTGCGCCGAACCAAGCAGCTGCAATGCCTACCACCAGCGCCATGGCACCGGCAGCCGGGCTCTGGGTCGCGTTGACAATGGCCGGGAAGGTCATGACCGCCAGCGTCACATAGGGCACATAATACAGAAACGACTGAATGAAGCGATTTTTGATGGGCTTGCGGATCAGTGTGAGCGGAAGGATGCGGATGGCATAGGATACCAGCGCCATCACTGCAATGTAAATGTAATGATTATGCGTCATGCTCTGCCTCCTGCTCTTCTGGATTTACCGGAAAAAGAACTGCTGCAGCGCTGGAAATGAGCACTGTGAGCAAAATGGTGCGCGTGCCCTCCGAAAGAGCGGAGATACCCGGCAGGTAATTGCACACAAAGCTCAGTGCAAAGCTGATGGCAACAAGTGCAGCTACCACCCTGCTCTTACGCGCCGGAGGAATGATGATGGCAAGGAACATGCCGTAAAGGGCAACGCTCAGCGCACTGACAGCCCGCAGCGGCAGCAGATTGCCCGCAATGATGCCCAACGCTGTACCGATGGCCCAAGCCGGTGCCGCCAGCAGAATGGCACCGTAGGTATAATATGGGTTCAGGCTGCCGGGCCGTGCAATGGTGATGCCTAAAAAGCTCGTCTGTCACATCATAACCGATGAGCAGCCTGTGCCAGAAAGGTGTGCCCGGCGCAAAGCGCTGGGCCAGTGCGCAGCTCATGAGCAGATAGCGCGCATTGGCGATCAGTGTGATGATGGCCACTTCCAGATAGGTCGCATTGGCCATGATGATGGCAAATGCAGCGTACTCGCCTGCCGAAGCGTTGTTCAGTAGGCTGACCAGAAAGCCCTGAAACGGGGTAAAACCTGCCCGGCGGGCCGCAATGCCCAGCGAGAAGGAAACAGCAAAATAGCCCAGTGCAATGGGAACGCCATCCCGCATGCCCTCACAGAAAATCTTTTTGCTGAAAGCCCAAACCGGCCTTTCTGCATTGACAAGCTCCGGGGCAAGGAGCTTACTTTTGGAATTCATCTTTGTTTTTTACTCCTTTCCTATTTCAAACACCGCTTTTTATTATACTCTCACGCACACAGAGAAGAAAGGGCTTTTTCACTTCTTTTCGGCACAAAAGGAAAACGCCGCCTGAAAAGGCAGCGTTCTTCGTCGATTTATGCGCCCGGCACCAGAAAATGCATCGCCTGCGGCAGGACCTGCGTACCGGCTTCCAGCCCATTTGCCGTCAGGATCTGTGCCGGTGACACATGGAACCGTCTGGCAATGCCGAACAACTCCTCCCCTGCCTGTGCATAGTAGATGCGCAGTGCGATCTCCGGGTCCGGAGTCGTCAGCGGTTCGCCCAGCTCAATGCTGCCGATGCCCGGATGTGTGCTCCAGCAGAGGATGGCTCCTTCGGCACGGGCGGTGACCGTCACTTCCAATGTGCCGCCAGTGCAGCTGCACTGGATGTTCTCGGTGCTCAGCCAGCATTCCGGGCTGAACTGTGCACCCGGCGGGGCTTCTACTGCGAGCGGAAAGACAAGCTCCAGTGTTTTTTCGTAGCTTTCCAGCTCGGCAAGACTGTTCTCGGCAAAGGCGGTGGCAACGGCACGCACCGTAAAGGCCCAGCCGTCGCGGTAAGGTGTTACCTGCGCCGGTCCATAAGACACAAAGCAGGCGCGCAGTTGAGCATCCGCATCTGGCAGCGGCCCGGAAGCCGTGGAAGATGCCGTCTCGTTCAGCATACAGGCAAGATCTTCGGCTGCCAATTCCTGCGGCGTGACGGCGGTTTCAAACTGCGTAGAAAAGGCATCCGCTACGTATTGCAGCTGGCAGGGCCGCCATGCGTGCAAATGCATCATCACGCTGGCTGTCAGTTGGCCGCTGGCTTCCTGTTCGCCCTCCGCAAGGGCAAAGCCCACCGGCTCCAGCACGCACATGCATCTGCAGTCCTCTGCTACGCCTTCCAGATCCACCACCTGATTGAACGGCAGGGATGCCGCCTGACTTTGCAGGCTGCTTTCGCCTTCCGCACGCCAGGCACATTGGGCACGTACCTCACCCTTGACCACTGCCTTGCCCGCCAGCAGCTTTACCTCCCGCACGGCGGCGCTGCCGGTAATATCCAGAATAGCTGCGGGCGGCTTTGCAAACACAAGCTCCCCTTCCACAGTGACCAGCTTTTCCAGCACCGCGGTGCTGCGCACACCGTTCAGCGTCTGCAATTTCTGTTCAATGCCGCCATCGGCCAGCGCCGTGATCAGTTCCTGTTTATCCTGTGTATGGATAGTAACCACAAGACCATAGGCTCCGCGCACCTCGATGCGGTGCGGGTTTACCGCCCGGCAGTTGAGGTATTCAGTCTGCCCTTCTACCATGGCCATCCAGCTGGTGAAGGAGAATTCCGGCACCTCCAGCTGCTTTGTAAACGGCAGCTTCTGCTCGGTCTGGCAAAGCCCGGCCCCGTCCTCGCCCTGATAAAACACAGTGCAGCGCAGATAGCCTTCCAATGTAAGCCGCCCGGGCTGCAGCTGCTTTTGCAGCACCACCGGTTTTGCAAAGCATTTGACCAGCTTGAACACCGGCGGAAGATAATCTGAAATCAGGATCTCGGTTTCCAGCGGAAGTTCTGCCTTGACGGTGCAGCTCGTGCCTGCCTGCGGCAGCGTATCCCGAAAGATCTTCAGTTCCATGCAGTGTGCTCCTTTCCCTGTCCGTCTCTACTGGAAAGGTATGCACATGCTTTGCAGGATATGCGCGCAAAAAAGGCACCGTGCAAAACGCACGATGCCTTTGGGCCTTTTGAAACAATCAGATCGTTTTGCGCAGGACAGCCGCCTGCATTACATGGTATTTCTGCATCAGCCGGACGGCAGCCGATGTGATCTTCTCGCCGCTGACCACAATGGGGATCGCAGGCGGGCAGGAAAACCGTCGGCAATAGCGCAGATACGCCCCACCGCCTGCTCTGTGGGCACCTGCTCCTGTGGGGCAAACACGGCCTGCCGGATGCTGCAGCAGGTGTGCAATTCGTGTTCCAGCTCCAAAAGGCTCACGATCGTTTTTTCCGGGAGCGGGAACGGTCCTGTAAGGTTTTCCACAATGTGGAGAACGGCAGAAGTCAGCCGTTCAAAGTCCTGCGGCGGATTTGCCGGGGTGAACATCAGCACAACATAGCGCGGGTCGGCATATTCGCACTCGACCTTTGCGCCGCGCAGCGCTTCTGCAAGCTCTGTGCCGGTCATGCCCAGTGTAGCAGCATCCAGCGTGACCTTGAGAGGTTCGCTTTCCAGTGCCAGCGGCCCCGGGCAGTGTTTTGCCGCAGCGGCTTCGTTCAGCTCCCGGCGCAGGCGGGTCAAATATCCGCAGCACTGCAAAAGGCCGCAGCGGATAGCCCTCCGACAGAACCTGATTGCATTTGTCCAGCGACTGCAAGATCAGGTAAGACGGACTGGTGGAACCAAACAATGCCAGTGCATTGCGCACAGCGGCTTCGTCCTGAATGGGGGCATTTTTGCCCAGATGCAGGTATGCGCCGCCAGTGACAACGGGCAGCGTTTTCATGGCCGGAGTCGCAGCACATGGCCGCGCCCAGTGCAATAGGATGCTGACCGCCCTGCGGCAGAAACGCAGGTAAGCACCGTGGGCATTATCCACCAGAAGCGGAACGCCAAAATCCTTGCACACTTCGGCCAGCGCTGCAATATCCTGCACACCGCCCAAGATAATCCGGACTGGTGATGTAGACGCCAAAGGGCCTTTTGCCCTGCTGTGCCAAACCCTGCAGAGCACCTGTCAGCTTTGCAGCTGACACCGGGCAGCTGCAAAGTGCACCGGCATCCTGCGGCGCAGGCCAGAGCCACTGGATATCAAAATCCAGCAGCGCCGCCGCATACAACAGCGCTTTGTGAGCGTTGCGCGCTGCCAGCAGGACCGGGCGCTGTCCGGCTGCGGGCGCAGCCTGCAGTGCAAGGCACAGCATTGCACGGATGCACTGGGACGAGCCCTCTGTGCTGTAATAGGTATGCACCGTGCCGAACAGCCGGGTAGCGTTGGCTTCGCTCTGGGCAATGATGCCGTCAGCCCCATACAGTTCATCCGCACCCTTTATTTCGGTAATGTCCCACGGCTCAAAGCCCAAAAGGCTCTGGCCCTTGTGGCCGGGCATATGCAGCCGCGAGGTGCCGGACTGTGCGTAACGGCGCACAAAATCCACAATAGGCGTGGTCGTGCTCATTCGCAGGCTTCGCCATCAGCACAGGCGTTACAGGTGGAACCCAAGCTCAATAGGCACCTCGATGCCCTTGGCGGCAAGTTCCTGATTCTCAGCGACCTTGATCATGATAGCGCATTCCATTCGCTTTTTGAACAGCTCGCAGCCGTACTCATACACACCGGTAATGTTGCCGGTAGCGTGGTAGGAGTTTGCTGCACAGCCGCCGGAGCAGTACAGCTTTGCCCAGCAGTTCTGGCACTCCTTGCGGGCATAGGCGTTGCAGTGCTTGAACTCATCGCGCACGGCAGTGTTCGTAACGCCCTTCCAGATATCGCCCATCAGGTACTTGGGGTCGCCCACAAACTGGTGGCAGGGGTACAGATCGCCCCAAGGAGTAACAGCCATGTACTCCGTGCCGGAGCCACAGCCGGAAATGCGCTTGTAGATGCAGGGGCCCGCCGGTGAGGTCGATCATGTAGTGGTAGAAGGTAAAGCCACGGCCCTCGCGGTTGCGCTTGATCATTTCCTTGGCAAGGATCTCGTACTGTTCCTTCAGGATGGGCAGATCTTCCTCGGTCAGGGCACTGGGGTCGCCAGGCTTAGACACCACAGGCTCCATGCTCAGCTCAGTAAAGCCGAGGTCGGCCATGTGGAAGATATCGTTGGTGAAGTCGGTGTTGTAGTGGGTGTAGGTGCCGCGCATGTAGTAGTTCTTGTCGCCGCGCTTCTTCACGAACTCCTGGAACTTGGGCACGATGGTATCGTAGCTGCCATGGCCTGCATAGTCCTTGCGGAAGCGGTCGTTGACCTCTTTGCGGCCATCCAGACTCAGAACGACGTTGTGGCACTCCTTGTTGCAGAAATCGATCACATCGTCATCGATCAGCATACCGTTGGTGGTCATGGTAAAGCGGAAGTTCTTGTTGTGGATCTTCTCCTGCTCACGGCAGTAAGCCACCAGCTTTTTGACCATATCAAAGTTCATCAGTGGTTCGCCGCCAAAGAAGTCCACCTCAAGGTTGCGGCGGGTGCCGGAGTTTTCGATCAGGAAGTCCATGGCACGCTTGCCCACTTCAAAGCTCATCAGCGCACGGTCGCCCTGATAGCGGCCCTGCGAAGCAAAGCAGTAGGAGCAGTTCAGGTTGCAGGTGTGTGCAACATGCAGGCACAAGGCCTTGACCACGGTGTTGCGGTTTTTAAAGTCGAAAGCCATATTCTCATAGGTATCCGGGGTCCACAGCTTGCCTGCTTCCTTCAGGTTGGTCACATCATCGATGCACTGACGCAGATCTTCCTCCGTGACATCCTCGCGGTCTCCATACTTTGCCATCATAGCCGAAACGATCTCGTCAGCAGTATGCTCCGGGTACATGGCAATGATATCGTATGCAACATCGTCCACCACATGCACCGAGCCGCTGCAGGTGTCCAGCACGATGTTATAGCCGTTCAATTGATACTGGTGTACCATTTTACTCTCCATTCCAATTATACAAAAAAAGTGCCGCCCGGCAAAGGCGCAGGGGGTTGCAAAAATTACTGTTGCTGTTCTCGCACTGCTGGTTAGCCACGCCGCAGGAGGTCTTGCAAGCGGACTGGCAGGAAGTCTGGCACTCGCCGCAGCCGCCGGTCTTAACGCTCTTGGTCAGGTCACGAGTAGCAATGGTCTTAATACGTTCCATAATAGAAAACCTCTCTAACTCTCAAAATTTCATCGCGCCGGACAAAGCCCAGTACGCATTTATCTTTGCTTATGATAACACGCAAGGGGCTTTCTGTCAAGATTTTTATGCTGCCAACCTGTCAAACCTGTCCAGCAGGCTGATACTTCGTCAGGACGGTGTGCAGCCCCAGCTCCCGCGCCCTGGCCAGTAAGTACCGGTAGCGACACAAAAGCGCCTGCCGTTCGTAAATGCGCTGCTCGATCAGGTCTGTATCCACCTCCAGATCAAACATCATCTCATTGCGCCGCAGGCAGAACAGACATTCCTTCAGCTCTTCTTCCAGTTCTGGGTGATAGCGTTCGTGCTCGGTATCCCGCGGGATGCGGCTCGAAAGCAAAGTTTGGGTGTTCTGGGCATGGGTTCGTTCCAGCATAGGCCGTCCTCCTCTTCTTTGTGTATCTTGAAGGTTTGTACATTTTAGTATATGAAGAGACCGGTGCAGAATATGCCAGTTTATGGTAAAGCAGAAACTTCTCCGCTGGTGCGCGCATTTTAAAAAAGGTTTGCAATTTTTTCAAAATCACGCTTGACAAGTATCACTTTTCCGCGTATAATAGCACACGTTGAGCGGCTCACACTGCGAAACGCAATCGAATATTGGGGATTTGCATAGTGGTAGTGCGGTAGACTCTGACTCTACTTGTGGGAGTTCGATTCTCTCATCCCCCTAACCAAAAAAGCCATCCGGTTTATGCCGGATGGTTTTTTTGTCTATATTGTTATACAAAAACAGCGTACCGTCTTTGCGACGGTACGCCCAATTTTTATGCAGTTATTACAGGATGCTAATGCGGCCTGCGCCGTAGGGATTCTCGTAATCCAGCAGATAGCCCGGGTAATCGGCCAGCGGGCTGTTTGCGGTGGTCAGATGCGGCAGACCCTCTGCATCTACACCGCCAAAGGTCATGGCATAGGTAGACATCACAAGGTAATCCTCAGACACATAGTCCTTGATCAGCTCTGCGCCATCAAACATGGCAAAGCCATCGCCCAGATTGCGCAGAGTGTAATTCATGCCAGCCAGAGCGTAGGTCTTGCTCTCGTCCAGCGGTTCATAAGTACCGGAAGCCTTGTTGTAGATCTTCACGTTCTGCACGCGCGGAGTGCCGGTGGCACTGCCAATCCAGACATTCTTCTCGTCGGTCTGCACGGTGTTGGGGATATCGGCGTGGATCTCGTAGGAAGCGCCTGCCACATGCAGGAAGCCGCCGTTCTCCTTTTCCGTTCCGGCAAAGCGGGCTGCAAACTCCAGTGCATCCTGGATCTGCTTGCCGGTGACAGACATCAGACAGGCCACATTGCCAAACGGGCTGACCTGCTTGCAGGTCTTGAAGGTCCAGTAGCCGGCTTTCTCATCGGCGCGGATGCCGCCGCCGTTCATGATAGCGATGTCACAATGCAGCTGTTCCACCTCATTGAAGTAGGAGTAAATGCCGTCGGCCACAAAGTCGCCGAGATTCGTCTCTGCCATGCGGATGCGGCGCTTGCCAGTCTCGGGGTCGGAGATGTAGAAGTTCGTATCGGCAACAGCGATCTTCTCACCCAGCATGTCGTCCACAGAAGCGACCCATGCGTTCTGGATATCGGCAACGGCACTGTCGGAGCCTTCGTAAGAGGAGATCAGACGGGTGGCAATGGAGCCGTCAGCCTTGATGGTCATTTCGCCAACATTTGCAAAATAAGAGCCGGTCTGGGTCAGGGCGACAGCCTTGCCGGACAGATCCTTCACCCACTCACACTCCATCTTGGTGTGAGAATGGCCGTCGATGAATGCATCGAAGCCGGAGGTGTGCTCAATGACTTCCTTGCTGGTCCAGGGCGAAGAGGAAGGATCAACGCCCAGATGGCCCAGACCGATCACGTAGTCAGCCAAAACCTTGGCCTTATCAATGGACTTCTGCACAGCCTTGTACAGCTTCTGGCCGTCGTCACCGCCCAGAATATCATAGATATAGCGGCTCTGGCTCTTATCCATGAAGTAAGCCGGAGTAGACTTGGTGAAGGTCTCGGGCGTGGTGATGCCCACAAATGCGATCACGCGGCCGCCGATGGTGAAGTATTTGACATCCGGCAGAACGCGGTTGCCCAGCGGCAGATTGACCCAGTTGCTGGAGAGGTACGGGAAATCTGCCTCAGCCATTACCTCTTTTGCACGGGCCATGCCGTAGTCGAATTCATGGTTGCCGGGAGTTGCAACATCGTAGCCAGCGGCGTTCATCAGCTGGATGATGGATGCACCTTCGTCCATGGAGCCATATGCGGTACCCTGAATATGGTCGCCCGCATCTACCAGCAGGACATTTTTGCCTGCATCCTGATAGCTCTTTTTTCAAAGCTGCGATGGCAGCATAGGTCAGTTCCGGCGATTTTTTGTCGATGTAAGTATGAACATCGTTGGTGTACAGGATCGTAATGTCCTTAAAGCTGCCGGGGTAACATGCAGACGCAGCGGGTGCGCCCAGACTTACGGCAGCAACGGCCGTTGTGACACCTGCGGGCCTTCAGGAAGCTGCGGCCGGGAGATAAGCTGTTTCATGGTAAAAAACGACCTCCTCTTAAAACTCTCTTTTGCTTTTTATCGGGCGCACAGAACCAGCCCGACGCTTGTTATATTAAGCATAACACACAAAACACCCAAGAACAACCCGGAATCGCACAATTTGTTCATAATTCACGGTACTAAGTCGCACTTTTTCGTGCAACATTATTCCTTTTCAGGGCAAAAAATCAGCCCGCATCTGCAGCCAGTCGTTGACTGCAAAAGCGGGCTGTTTTCAAAGGGATTCAAAATGGATCAGAGCAACGAGCTCAAATCGCATTGTATTCCTTGAGGAATTTCTCAAGGTCGGTACCTCGATCTTTTCAAAGCTTCCTTCATGGCAAGGCGCGGGATGAGCGGCAGATCCATGTCGGTGATCTTCTTGCCGTCGCGCAGCTTGACCGTTGCATCGATCAGGGCACGTACATCATAGGTGCTGCCCCAGACCTCGGGCACACCGCGGTCGATGTCCAGCAGGGTGTACACAGCTTCCATACCGGTGCGCATGGAGTATTCGGTGGTGAAGATGGTGTCACGGCCGGTCTCGGCGAACTGACCCAGGAAGGCAAAGTTGACAGCACCCTCCGGCACGATATCAGGACGGTCGCCCATCGCACGCGGCATAAAGAATGCATCGATATACGGCATCATGACCGGGATGGTGTTGGCACTGTGCTCGGCCAGCTCTTCGATCTGATCCTCGGGCACACCGATATGGTACAGCCACTCCATGCACAGTTCCTTGCCGGTGCAGTCGCGCATGGCCTTTTTGACGTAGTTGCCGGGCTTATCACTGAACAGGCCGTAGACCCAGACGCACAGCTGGTTCTTGGGCTGGTCTCGGAACTGCTGCTGACGGTTCAGCGTCCAGCTGAGCAGCCAGTTGGAGTCCTTAACGGTGACGATGCCGCCTGTGACGGTGTGGCCACTGAACGGGTCACGCTTGCAGATCTTCTGGATATACTGCGGGATCTTGTCGTCCAGCGTAGTGATGGTGGCGCTTTCCCAGTTGGAATGTTCGGGTCGGAGCAGAACTTTTCAGGATTGCCGAATGCGGGTCCTGTGCAGCGATCTTCTTCCACAGATCCCAGCCGTTGCCCGGCTTGATGGTGGGATCAAAGCCTGCTGCCTTGTCCTGTGCGCCCATCGTGCAGCTTTCCACGCAGCCGCCGTTGGTGATGAACAGCAGATCATTTTCGGTCAGGTCAATGGAGCTGATCTCACCTGCGTGCTCCACAACCACGCTGCTTGCCTGCTTGCGCTTACCATTGATCTCAAATTTCACGTCCACGACCTTGGTCTCATAGTGGAACTGCACGCCGTGGTCCTTCAGGTAAGTGACCATGGGCAGGATGATAGATTCATACTGGTTATAGCGGGTAAAGCGCAGGGCGGTGAAATCCGGCAGGCCGCCGATATGGTGGATATAGCGCTTGAGGTAGAGCTTCATTTCCAGAGCACGTGCCAGCTTTTCGAAAAGGCAAACATGGTGCGCCAGTACAGCCAGAAGTTGGAGTTCAGCACTTCATCATCAAAGTAAATCGGTGATCTTCTTATCCTGCAGCTGCTCGTTCGGGGGTGAAGAAGAGCTTCATGATCTCCATAGCACCCTTATCAGACAGGCCGAACTTGCCATCGGTGTGGGCATCCTCGCCGCGGTTGACGGTAGCACGGCACAGTGAATAGTTGGGGTCTTCCTTGTTCAGCCAGTAGTACTCATCCAGCACACTGGCACCCTCGGTCTCCAGAGACGGAATGGAGCGCAGCAGATCCCACATGACCTCGAAGTGGTTATCCATCTCGCGGCCACCGCGCATCACGTAACCGATATCGTATTTGTAGCCGTCGCAGGCACCGCCGGGGATGGGGTCTTTCTCAAACACATGCACATGCTCGCCCTTCATCTGGCCGTCACGCACCAGATAACATGCAGCCGTCAGTGCGGCCAGACCGGAACCAATGATATATGCAGATTTATGATCGACACCCTCCGGCTTTTTAGGAGTTGCAAATGCTTCATAGTTGCCACTGGAATAGTACATAGAAAAGCCTCCCTGCTTTTTATTGCTTTTTCGGCATCCTTGCGCCGTCCTTATGGCAACAGTATACCCCGCGCCGCCGCAGCAGACAACAAACAAACTTTAGCGGGTGTATAAATTTTATACAATCATTCTGTTTTGCTGGAAATACGTACAAATTGTGACAAAAGCCGCCCTAATAGCGAATCGTTCTGTGATATAGAGTGCTTTATAAACCAGTTTCAGCAAAAAGAAAAGCGCCTAGATTTCAACGAATCCAGGTGCTTTTTGTTGGTGGAGGCGATGGGAGTCGAACCCATGTCCGAAAAGAGTTCAGTGTAGGTATCTCCGGGTGCAGGCGATCTACAACATTCCCGCCGCGCCACGCCGATCGTCAGGCTAGCGCATTGGTAGCTTCATGAGTTCCTGCCGGTCCGCAAAGCTTAAGTCCGTTCAGGTGCTGTGTCTAAAGGACGCCCCGGCCCCACACGACACAAGAGTGGGCGGAACGCGCAGCACTCAGGCTGCGAGCAACTGATGAATTGTTATTGTCAGTTAATTTTTTTCGGAGGAGTTATAGAGCATGTTCCCCCAAGCTGCTACCCGCTGCCCAGACCTCGCTCTCCCGTCGAAACCTTTACGCCCCCTTATAAAGCACACCTTGCGGTGTGCAGAAAGCTTTGAAAAAGTTCCGCTTCAGGAAGCGGTCTGAAAAGATCAATAGTATTTGCCGTTGGACTTCATGGCACGGTCAATGGAACGCTTTGCATCGCGCTGGGCGGCATCGGCACGCTTATCGTAGAGCTTTTTGCCTTTGCAAAGGCCCACTTCCATTTTCACGCGGCCATGTTTGAAATAGAGCGAAAGCGGCACAAGGGTATATCCCTGCAGCTTGCACTGCTGATGCAGCCGCCGGATCTCACTTTTGTGTGCCAGCAGGCGCCGGACGCGCATCGGATCCTGATTGAACATGTTTCCGTGGTCGTAGGGACTGATATGCATTCCCTTTACCAGCAGTTCACCATCCTCAATATCGACCCAGCTGTCTTTCAGGTTGACCCCTCCGGCACGCAGGCTCTTGACCTCCGTACCTTTCAGTTCAACGCCGGTTTCCAGCGCTTCCAGAACGAAGTATTCATGGCGCGCTTCACGGTTTGTGGCAATGGTTTTTGTTGCCGGACGCTCCTTAGTGGGTGCCATTCCGCGCGCCTCCTTTCTCCATTGTGGTTTGTTGTATCAGTATACCAATTTTTTTTATGGTTTTTGCAAAGGGCTGCTTTTTTGAAGGAAAACTGTAAAACTTTTTTCCCAAATTCACAGCTCACCACGGCCAGAAAGTGCACGGTACAAAGTGGTCTCGTCAGTGTATTCCAGGCTTGCGCCCACCGGCAGACCGTAGGCCAGACGTGTGGTCTTGATGCCCAGAGGCTTGATAAGCTTTGCCAGATACATGGCGGTGGCTTCACCCTCCACCGTGGGGTTCATGGCCATGATGACCTCTTTCACCTTGCCGTCGCCCAGGCGGGCCAGAAGTTCCTTGACGCACAGCTGTTCGGCAGTAATGCCGTCCATCGGGCTGAGCAGGCCGTGCAGCACATGGTACAAGCCGTGATACTCCCTTGTGCGTTCAAACGCCTGCACATCGCGGGGCGTTTCCACCACGCAGATCACAGAAGGATCGCGTTTTGCACTGGCACAGATGGGGCAGATATCCGCTTCTGTATAATTCTGGCAGATACGGCAGCGATGGAGCTTGGTGTGGGCACCCTGAATGGCTCCCGCCAGTGCGGCGGCATCTTCGTCTGACATGCTCAGCACCTGATACGCCATGCGGGTAGCGCCCTTGCGCCCGATCCCCGGAAACTTGCTGAATTCTTCGATCAGCTTTTCCAGCGGGGCAGCAGTATAGCCCATGTTCTTCCCTCCTGCCGGATCAGAGACCGGGGATGTTCATGCCGCCGGTCAGCTTGCCCATTTCAGCTTCGGCAGTTTCGTCCACCTGCTTGACGGTTGCGTTGATGGCAGCAGCCACCATATCTTCCAGCATTTCAACATCATCCGGGTCCACAGCCTCGGGCTTGATGGTGATGGACAGCACTTCGTGCTTGCCGTTCATCTTAACAGTGACCATCTCACCGGCAGCGCTGCCGGTGTACTCGGCAGCTTCCAGCTCGGCCTGTTTGGCTTTCATATCTTCCTGCATCTTCTGTGCCTGACGCATGAGGGCGTTCATATCGGGGCGGCCAAAGCCTGCGGGCATTCTTGCTTTCATAATCGTTTCTCCTTATTGATGCAATGTATTTTTATGATCTCGTTTTCCTTGCGGAATCCTCAATGGACACATCCAACCCCAGCTTTTCCCAAGTGCACGAAGCGACTGCTCTGCGTTGGAGACCGTTTTGCCAGCGCTCTTTGGTTCATAGGGACCAATGGGCACCGCCGTACCGGACACATCCTTGATCAGCTTTTTGATCAGGCGCTGGCTGTCCTTGTTGGCGCGGATAAAATCGCGGAAGGTCTTGCCGCCGTCGATCAGCACGCGGGTGCCATCAAAGTAAGCCTTGGACTTGCGCAGATAGGTGTAGAGCATGGGATCTTTTTCCTGCAGCTGCTGTACCACCTGCGGCCAGTACGGATACAGCGCAGTCCCTTCCTGCCCGGCATCCTGCGGCTTTTCCGGCACAGGCTTTGCAGCGGGCGTGGGTGCAGGTTTGGGCGGTTCTGGCTGCGGAACAGGTTCCAACTCTGCCGGCATGGGTGCAGCTGGCTGTGCGGCCTGCGCGGCAGGCTCGTCCCAAGGCAGCATTCCGGCCTGCTGCACGGGCGGTTCCTCCGGCAGCGGCGGCAGCTCTTCGGTCTGGACGGGTGAAGTCTGCTCTACAGATATTTCCGACGGCACGGAAGGTTCTGCCTTTACAGGTTTCGGTTCCGCTGCAGGCTGCACCACAGGAACGGACGGTATTGGCGGCTGGGTAGTCGGAGCGCTTGCAAAGGGCTGCACAGCAGTTGCCGAGGCAAACGGCTGCGGCGCTGCGGGTTGAGCTGCAGCACGGACAGGCGCGGCCTGCACAGGAACTGCCTGCGGCTGCTGGGGCGGTTCGGATAAGCCAAATAGTGCAAGTTCCAGCTCGATCCGCTGGTCGCTGCCGCGGGTCATATGTTCCAGCGCACTGCCCAGCGCACGGATGGCACGAATGGCCTCCCGCTGGCCAAGCTGCGGGCCTTTTTCCAGATACAAAGCCTCCTCCTCCGGCGAAACGCCGGACAGAAGGCTCTGCCCGCCCGGCAATGCTGCCAGCATCAAAGCACGATAATGCGCGATCAATTCCTCTGTCAGACGCTTGACATCCACAGACTGCTGGCGAAGCTGTGCCAGCTGGGCCAGTGCTGTGGCACCGTCCTGCGCTTCCAGTGCGTCCGAAATGCGGAACAGATAACTGCGGTCGGTCACACCTGCCATGCGGCGCACCACATCGGCATCGATTTTCGCCGTAACGCCTGCGCAGGTATCCAGAATGGACAACGCATCGCGCAGTGCACCGTCGGCCAGACGGGCGATCAGTTCCGCACCGTCCGGCGAAAGCTCCAGCTTTTCCTCACCTGCAATATATTCCACCCGGCGGGCGATATCCTCCGGCCCGATGCGGGTAAAATCGTACCGCTGGCAGCGGGAAAGAATGTGGCGGGCACCTTCTGGATCTCAGTGGTTGCCAGAATAAAGATGACGTGGGCAGGCGGTTCTTCCAGCGTTTTGAGCAGCGCATTGAATGCTGCTGTGGACAGCATGTGCACCTCATCGATGATGTATACCTTATATTTACAGGCGCTGGGAGTGTAAGCTGTTTCGTCGCGCAGGTCGCGGATATCGTCCACACCGTTGTTGGAAGCCGCATCCATCTCCACCACGTCCAGAATGCTGCCGTTATCGATGCCCTTGCAGATCTCACACTCGCCGCAGGGGTCTCCATTGACCGGATGCAGGCAGTTGACTGCCTTTGCAAAGATCTTGGCGCAGGTGGTTTTGCCGGTGCCGCGCACGCCGGTAAACAGGTAGGCATGGCCCACACGGTTTGCCGTGATCTGGTTTTTCAGCGCAGTAACAATGGCCCGCTGGCCTACCACATCCTCAAAACGCTGCGGTCTCCATTTGCGGTACAAGGCACGGTACAT
>ENA-OQCV01000258-OQCV01000258.1-human-gut-metagenome-genome-assembly--contig:-NODE-258-length-15322-cov-2.772623_pt1 | contig 15322 bp, 20 predicted proteins | sample MGYA00242766_ERZ504592 | MGnify/ENA primary metagenome ERZ504592 (study PRJEB26092, sample SAMD00036315) | human gut metagenome | host: Homo sapiens | study: EMG produced TPA metagenomics assembly of...
CAGGAACTCGTTTGATTCCTGGGGGACCAGGTACAGATTGAGATGGACTCGCAGGACATAGAGAAACTCTATGAACCGCTTGTCAGTATGGCGAATATCTATTAAGCCAGATTGCCTATCTCGTCCAGATTCTTCTGGATGTCGGCATCCGTCAGCTCGTAATTCACTAAATCGCCGGACAAATACTTGTCGTAGGATGCCATGTCGATAAGTCCGTGACCGGAAAGGTTGAACAGAATCACCTTCTCTTCACCCGTTTCCTTGCATTTGTTTGCTTCGCGGATGGTTGCGGCAATGGCATGGCAGGACTCGGGGGCGGGGATGATGCCCTCTGCTTGCGCAAACAGACAACCGGCGTCGAATGATTCGAGCTGCTTGATGTCCACCGCTTCCATATAACCGTCTTTCAGCAGTTGTGATACGATGACACCTGCACCGTGATAGCGTAGGCCGCCGGCATGGATATTGGCAGGGGCAAAGTTGTGTCCCAGTGTAAACATGGGCAGCAACGGAGTGTATCCGGCCTCGTCTCCGAAGTCGTATTGGAATTTGCCGCGTGTCAGCTTCGGACATGAAGCAGGTTCGGCGGTGACAAAGCGTGTTTTCTTTCCTTCGAGGATGTTGTGGCGCATGAAGGGAAGGCGATACCGCCAAATGTTGGAACCTCCTCCGAAGCAGGCGATGACGGTGTCGGGATATTCACCTGCCATTTCCATCTGCTTTTCGGCTTCCAGTCCGATGACGGTCTGGTGCAGGGCCACGTGGCTCAATACGGAGCCGAGGGTATATTTGCAGTTGGGAGTGGTCTGTGCCAGCTCTATGGCTTCGGAAATGGCTGTTCCCAGCGAGCCCTGATAGTTGGGGTGGGCGGTCAGTATATCTTTTCCGGCGCGGGTAGACATGGAGGGAGACGGGGTAACCTGCGCACCGAATGTCTGCATGATGCTGCGGCGGTAGGGCTTCTGCTCGTAACTGATTTTCACTTGATAGACAGCAGCTTCCAGCCCGAAAAGGCGGGCGGCATATGCCAGGGAAGCTCCCCATTGTCCGGCACCGGTCTCGGTGGTCACGTTGGTCACTCCCTCCTGCTTGCAATAGTATGCCTGCGGGATGGCGGAGTTCAGCTTGTGCGAGCCCATCGGGCTGACGCTCTCGTTCTTGAAGTAGATATGTGCCGGTGTGCCGAGCGCTTTCTCCAATCCATAAGCGCGCACCAGCGGAGTGCTGCGGTAGTATTTGTACATTTCGCGGACCTCTTCGGGGATTTCAATCCACGTGTCGGTCTGATTCAGTTCCTGGCGGCAGAGTTCCTCGGCAAAGATAGGATACAAGTCTTCTGCTTTCAGCGGTTGCTTGGTGCCGGGGTGAAGCGGTGGCATGGGCTTGTTCACCATATCGGCTTGTATGTTATACCAGTACTGTGGGATTTCCTCTTCCGGAGAATGAATCTTTTCTTTTTTGTTGCTCATAGTGGTTAAAATTATTAATAATTCAATGCCCAAATGTAGCTATTATTTTTGAACCAATTTCTTTTTCCTTTTGTTTTTTGTATATCAAGGTATATTTGTCTAAGTTTGCCGCGTTTCATTAATCGATGCATTTATGAAGATTTATCATAAATTCCTTTTGTATCAAAATAAATGGATTCACCCTTACGTACGGATGACAGTGGGAGTAATGACTTCCATCACTTATTTGGCCTCCATCCTGCTGATTGTCGGCGTGGTCTATGAGCATGGCTTTACGATTTCAGAGGTCGAGGCGCATCAGCTCCAACGCTTGTACCATGGGGTGTGGATTGTTTTTCTGGTAGATGTCACCCTTCGCATTTTGCTGGAATACAAGGATACCCGGCGCACCTTCAGTAAGCTCACCTGGATACTGACCATTCTGCTCTATCTGACCCTTATCCCGGTCATTTTCCATCGTCCGGAGGAGGAGGGCGCCATCTTGCAGTTCTGGGAATTTCTGCATGGCAAGGCCTATCATCTTGTCCTGCTGCTGGTGTTTTCCTTTTTCAGCCTTTCCAACGGGCTGGTACGGTTGTTGGGGCGGCGTACGAACCCTTCGCTTATTCTGGCTGCAAGTTTCCTGATAATCATAATGATAGGCACGGGGCTGTTAATGTTGCCGCGCTGCACGGTGAACGGCATATCGTGGGTCGACTCGCTGTTCATATCCACCAGTGCGGTGTGCGTCACGGGGCTGACGTCTGTCGATGTGGCGTCCACTTTTACCCCGACCGGTTTTGTGGTAATCATTCTGCTGATTCAGATAGGCGGTCTGGGAGTGATGACACTGACGAGCTTCTTTGCCATGTTCTTCATGGGTAATACCTCGTTGTACAATCAGTTGGTGGTGCGCGACATGGTGAGTTCCAATTCCTTGAATTCCTTGCTCTCCACCCTGGTCTATATTCTGGCCTTTACGCTGGTGATTGAAGGAATAGGGATGCTTGCTATCTGGGGAGACATCCACGGGACGATGGGGATGGACCTTCAAGAAGAGCTGGCCTTTTCCGCTTTTCATGCCATTTCCGCTTTCTGCAATGCGGGATTCTCCACGTTGCCCGGAAATCTGGGTAATCCGTTGGTGATGACGGGGCACAACCCGTTCTTCATCTATATATCTCTGCTGATTATTTTGGGGGGTATCGGTTTCCCCATACTGGTGAATTTCAAGGATATTATTCTTTACCATCTGCGTCGTCTGTGGCACTTTCTGCGTACGTGGCATTGGGACGGCAAGCGTTTTTACCATCTGTACAACCTGAATACAAAGATTGTACTGATAGTCACCTTCCTGCTGCTGGTACTGGGCACGGTGGGCATTGCTGTCTTTGAGTGGAATGCCGCCTTCGCCGGCATGTCGGTGGCCGACAAGTGGACGCAGGCGTTTTTCAATGCCACGTGTCCCCGTACGGCAGGCTTTACCAGTGTGGACTTGGCAGGCTTGGGGGTACAGACATTGCTTATATATCTGTTTCTGATGTGGGTGGGAGGCGGTTCACAGTCTACGGCAGGCGGTATCAAGGTAAATGCCTTTGCGGTAGTGGTGCTGAATCTGGTGGCTGTGTTGCGCGGCACGGAACGGGTAGAGGTGTTTGGCCGTGAGCTGTCACACGATTCTATCCGTCGTTCCAATGCCACGGTGGTGATGTCGTTCGGCGTCTTGTTGCTGTTTGTTTTCATCATCAGTATGCTGGAGCCGGGTACGTCGCTTTTGGCCATTACCTTCGAGTGTGTGTCGGCATTGAGCACGGTGGGGTCCAGTTTGAACCTTACCCCACGGTTGGGAGACGACAGCAAGCTGCTGGTGGCACTGCTGATGTTTGTGGGGCGTGTGGGACTAATTACGCTGATGCTTGGCATCATCAAGCAGAAGAAGCATACGAAGTATCAGTATCCGAGTGGTCAGATTATTATCAATTAAATGAGATGAAGTATATTATTATCGGTTTAGGGAATTATGGTCACGTGCTGGCAGAAGAGCTTTCTGCACTGGGGCACGAAGTGATAGGTGCGGACGTGAGCGTCGGCCGGGTGGATAGTCTGAAGGAAAAGATTGCCACAGCCTTTGTCATCGACGCTACGGACGAGCAGGCCTTGTCCGTATTGCCGCTGAACAGTGTGGATGTGGTGATTGTTGCCATCGGCGAGAATTTCGGTGCATCCATCCGTGTAGTGGCTTTGCTGAAGCAGAAGAAGGTGCAGCATATCTATGCCCGCGCCATTGACGCTGTCCACCGTTCCGTGCTCGAGGCTTTTGAGCTGGAACGCATTCTTACTCCCGAGGAGGATGCCGCACGCGGACTGGTACAGTTGCTGGAATTCGGTGCCGATATGGAGACATTCCGCGTGGCACCGGATTATTATGTAGTCAAGTTCACCGTTCCGGACAAGTTCATTGGCTATTATGCCAATGAATTGAATCTCGATAAGGAGTTTGGCCTGAAGATGCTCGCCTTGAAACGTGCCGAGACTTTGAAGAATTGCCTGGGCATCTCGTATGTGGAACACAATGTACTGAACGAACTGCCGGAAAATGACCAGATACAAGCCGGCGACCAGTTAGTGTGCTACGGACGGTATAAGGATTTCCAGAAGTTCTGGAAAGCACTATGATAATTGGTAGTTGGAAATGTGTCAAAAGTGGTATTCACCCCCCATTTTCAACTAATCAAAGTCTTTCTCCCGACACCGATGATGGAAATAATCAGTCAGGAAGTGTGCATTCTTGCGTATGAACTCTTGCCCGTATTCTTTTCTTTGCAAACTGTTCAGATAAGCATCCGGAAGCATGCCTTCGTCTTGCAGGATGCAACTCAATTGGTAGGGGATAATGTCTGGGTTGACGATGAACATAATGGCGTTTTTCTCTGCTTCCTCCTTATTATAATTGGGGTTGTCCGGAGATTTGATGCATTCGCACAGCTTGAATTGGATATGTAGGCCGGTGTGCGGGTTGGCCATCAGCATGGCTCCGGTTTCTGTATGTATGCGTGGTATGTCCAGGTCTTCTTTCAAGCCGTATCCCATCTTGTTCAGCAGAAAATTCAGAGATTTCCTCTTGCGATTGGCAGAATACAAAGATTTCCCGCCGGATGCTTTTATGAAATCATGGAATGTAGCCTTTTCATTCGTCTTTTCTTTCTGTTTCGTCAAGTCGTCCACATATTCCGCCATTTTCTGGTCGTACTTGTTTTCGAGAAGCATGCCGCACTGCCACCATGCGTTGCCAAAATAAATCAGTTCGCAGATAAGGGTGCTTTTCCCTGCCTCTCGGCTACGGATGGCCGAAAGGTTCAAGGACTTCTTGGTTATCTTGAATTCGCCTTCGTCCTCACTGCACAAATCTTTGACGTACGAAATTCATCGTCTTCTTTCTCCAGCAGATAGCAACTGTTTTCCCGTGCCTTCACTTTGCCCCAAAGCTGATGTTCGGGATGGGCTTTTCCGATGAGAGCCAGCCATTCCGGTGAGGTCAGCGACAGCAGGTTGCGGCGGCCTTTGAACGTCAGTGAGGTGCGTGTGGCATATATGAGGGTCTCTGCCATTTCGGGAGTAATCTTTTCATCATCCAGCAACCGTTCAGCTTCGTCCCGGCATTGGGCGACATTTTCGATGTTGAAGTAGCATTGGTAGTGAAACCAATCCAGTATCTCCCGGTAGCGGAAGAAATCTTCTTCTCCCATGGCAGAGTGGTATAGAAATTCCTGCATCCTTTCATTTTCGGGAGCGGTTTCGTATTCCTCTGCAAGCAGTCCGTATATCTCTTGTGCAGTCTGCTCTATTCCGGGATTCTCGGGGTTGATGGCGCTTATTCCCCGGCATAGATATTGTATATGGTGCCAAAGCAGAAAGCGTATGTCCTCCAGATTGATTTCATCCGGAAATAATCGCCTTTGATGGGGTAGAAGGGCAGATAGGTTCCGTATCGCTTCCGGCACTCGGCAGTGAATGCCTGCCAGATGCCGGTCTGGGAGATGACGTCCTCAAACCATGCGGCGAGGCAGAGGCTTGTATAGCGTATGTTTTCCTCTTCTTCGAAGGCGTCGGCTATCGTTGAAGAGTAAAGTCTTTTGTGGATTTCGTTTGCAATGCCGACGTAGTACTGGTCAACGCTGTTTGTCTGCTTGTACGGATGCAGTTCCAACCATTTTTTGGGATATATTTTCTTCATGACTCTAAAGTGAGTTTGGTGTGTATTTTTTATATGTTTCATTTCCAGCGTAAAGATATGTTTTTTATGGGAATTTTCTTGTTTTTCCTCCTTTCGATTAGTATATTTGTATGCTACTATTAAATCGTTCCATCGTGTGGAAAAATCATTCCACTATGGTGGAACGATTTTTCTTCCGTGGTGGAATGATATTTTCTCCATGGTGGAATGATTAAAGAATAGCATTTCTTCTCCTTAATGCCGTGGAAGAAGAAATGACGGAATTGCAGGACCATTTAAAAACAGAATATATATGAGTGCGTATTACGACCTTTTCGAGAAACCCGACGTCCGCCAGACCGGCGAGCAACAATCCCTTTATGCCCGCTTTGTCCCCAAGGGCACCATCGACCGCAAGGAATTTATCGAGCGTGTACATCATTTTCACCGGCCTCAGCCGCAGCCTGCTGGAAGGAGCGATGGCAGGCTTTATGGACGAGTTGCGCGACTGCCTTGCCAATGGCTGGACGGTGGAGCTGGGCGAACTGGGTTACTTCACCCCCCTCTTTGAGTTGTACCCGCCAGGCGACGGACAAGAAAGAGCTTCGTGCTGCCTCCATCGCTTTGCGCGGGTTGAATTTCCGTCTGGGCAGGGAGTTCTATAAGGATTTGAAAGGTAAGATGCAGTTGGAGCGTTGTCCGCAATCGGCATCGGCGCCTGCTTCGTCTGCCGATGAGGCGTTGGGCGTGGAGCAGCGCTGGCAGTTGCTGGATGAGTATTTGCAGCAGTATCCCTGCATCAATCGCTCTCAGTATGCACGGCTGGCAGGACGTAGTTATAAGCAGGCGGTTGTCGATTTGAATAGGTTTATAGAAGAAGGGGTGTTGATGAGGCATGGGATGGGGCCGAGTGTGGTGTATGCCAGAAAGAGGTAAAATTCAAGATGTGTATTTGCATCCGAATCGAAATGCAAAGGACATATCCCGTGAGCTCAATATGGATAAAGGGCTGTTATTCCGCATATTGGAAAAAGCTGGAGGCAAATCATTCTCGACAGCCCCCAAGAATACGGACAGAGCACATCTGTTTTATGAGAAAGCCGGATTCAAGAAAATAGAGAAGAAGAACTCCCATCGAATACGATTATCCGTATGATGACAGTGACTTCTTCTGCCTGACCTTGAACGGATACCAATAAATTTACGGTTATTAGAAATTTAATCGGATAAATTAAGATTTATGGAGATACATAAAGTCCATTCTGTTTTTTTTCAGTGCTACATTTACTACCAAAGCCATCGTGCAGGGTATCGTCAAGCAGCTGCACGCCGATAATATCCAACATGACATTACGAGTAATGTTTTAATCCCCCGGTTTGAGATTGGGACGCAATGAATTGTTGGTCGTAGGCGTGCCGTCCTATTCAGGAAGAGTGCCCGACACGTGCCATTGCGTTGGAGAACCCCATAAAGACAGATGAAAGTCAATGTATTTCATGTGGAAGGTGCATTGCCCTATGTCCTGTCGGCTCACGAAACTACCACTATCCATTTTTCGGAAAAAAGAGTTTGGAGTTTGCAAGCGCAAATTTCAGAGAGAAAAGAACCTGAACTTTTTTACGCTGTCAATTAAAGATGCCAGTAAAGGATAAAAACAATGTATGATTAAGGAATAAATTTCTTAGTCATTGTCTATCAGTTCCTTTCTTTTTCTCCAATATCCTTTTTTATCCTACGAAAACCTCCTTAAACCTCCGTTAAAGCACCACCCCGTTTTCTGCCCGTTGTATCTTTGCATCGTGGTCACAAAGAAACTGGTTTTGCAGACTGACGAGCGAACAAGACCGACTTTTATTAATCAACTTAAAATTAAAAAAGCTATGGCTTTGAATTATGAAGTAAAAAAGAGAGTATTCGGTTTTGACGAGACAAAAACGGAAAAGTACGTGGCGCAGATGAAAACCTTTGGGTGTGGTAGGTTTTAAGGATTTATGCGACGAGGTTTCCAAGATAGGCATGGCGCCTCGCGGTGTGGTGAAGTTGGTGCTGGACGGATTGATCGACACCTTGAATATGGATATCAACAAGGGATTTTCGGTACAGCTGGGTGAGTTCGGCTGTTTCCGTCCCGGCATCAACGCCAAGAGCCAGGACAAGCTGGAAGATGTGAAGGCAAGCACGATTTATCGCCGCAAGATTATCTTCACTCCGGGCTTCTACTTTAAGGATATGCTGACCCGTGCCAGTGTAGAGAAGATGGATTGGTCGGGCAACGGCACCGTTTCTGGTGGGGGTAGCTCCAAACCAAATCCGGATGGCGGCGGTTCCGATGGCGACCAGGGAGAAAATCCGTTAGGATAAACATTCTGTAAATAAGGAGAATATGAACTTTCTCAGAAAAAGGTTCATATTCTCCTTGAAATACTTGACTTCGCCTTTTGAATATCGTATCTTTACATCAATCATTTAAAAATCAGACAAACTGCTATGGAAACAGAAAATGGCTTTCGTATCACGACTTATAAAAAGAAAGATTTGGCATGCCTCTATTGCCCCAATGCTACTGCACGTTGCGCCATCCGCACCCTGACGCGGTGGATAAAACGGAATCACGAGCTGTATGAAGCCTTGGCGCATACCGGGTACAATGTAAGGACACGGACATTCATGCCGAAGCAGGTGAGCCTTATCGTACAGTATTTGGACGAACCTTAATATTCTTTTCAACCTCATTTATTATGTTAAAGCGGGAAGTTGCGGTTAAACTTCCTGCTTTTGTTTTTGTCATAGATACGTTGCAACACAATAGGTATAACTAACATAAGGTATTAATTAAAAAAGAGAAAAATGATGAAAAGAATAGTTCTGATATGGATGGCCGCCTTCCTGATGGGTGGCATGGCAATGGCACAACATGCCCGCCACAGTGATAAAATGCCCGAACCGAAAGTCCGTGCCGAGCGCATGACGGAACGGATGGTGAAAGAGTACTCCTTGAACGATACGCAGAAACAACAACTGCTGGAGGCAAATCTAGCATTGGTTGAGAAAATGGGAGATATGCCGATGCATCGTGCCAAAGCACACAAGCATCATAAGAGAGATGGCAAGCGCCATCAATTGACGGATGAGCAACGCGCGCAGCAAAAAAGCGGAGATGGGAAAAGAAGCGTGAAGAGATGAAGACTGCCCGTATTGCTTATGATTCACAACTCCGGAAGATTATGACGGAAGAACAATATGCTGCATACAGCAAGAAAGTGCAGGATAGAAAGCAAAAATGGAATCTAAAGAAAATAAATTTTCTATTGCATTCAATTTGTACTATTTTTGTCCGGTCAACTACTAAAAAACAGAACGATGAAGAATATAGTCTATATTTTAGTGTGTGCATCGGTCATCTTCTTCACTGCTTGTTCGTCGCAAGACAAGAATAAGAAAGACGGTACGCAGGTATTGATGCAGGATAGTACAGAAATTGCCGGCCCACAGCGCATGCAGGTGTCTGATGTAAAAACATCCTTTACGTATAAGGGAAAAGAGTATCAGTCTTCTGTAGTGCGCCGGCCGGATGAATCTCTGCCGATAGTGAAAAACGAGCAGGGGGAGAAATTTGTGGATAACCGTATCACCTTGCGCATCACGTGCGGCGGGAAGCAGGTGGTGGATAAAGTGTTCACCAAAGATAATTTTGCTTCGTTGGTGGATGCCAAGTTCATGAAGTACTCTATTCTTGAGGGGCTGGTCTATGACAAGACCACTCCGCAAGGAATCATATACGCGGCCAGCGTCTGCTATCCGCAATCCGACCTTTATGTTCCCATCAGACTGACCATTACGGCTGACGGGAAAATTCTCCATGGCAAAAGAAGAACTGATGGAGGATTATCAGACAGACAGCATTGATTAGTGGATAGATTTTCCAGATTGTTTCCAGTTTTATAGACCATCTTTGCCGGTATGAAAATCCTGATTGTAGAAGATGAGCAAGATTTGCGGGAAACCATCCGCACTTCGCTCTTGAAAGAAAAGTTTGTTGTAGAGACCGCTGCCGACTATTTTTCGGCATTGGATAAAATCAATGACTACGATTACGACTGCATTCTGCTGGATATCATGTTGCCTGGCGGGAGCGGTCTGGACTTGCTGCGTGAGCTGAAACGGCTGCATCGCAGTGACAGTGTGCTTATTATCTCGGCCAAAGACTCGCTGGACGACAAGGTGGACGGGCTGGAACTGGGAGCCGACGATTACCTTACAAAGCCTTTCCATCTGGCAGAACTCAATGCACGTGTCAAGTCATTGATACGTCGGCGGCAGGCGAAGGGAGATGTGACCGTCACCCTTGGAAATCTTTTGCTCTACCCCGACAAACGGCAGGTAGAGATAAACGGAAAACCCTTGCAGCTGAACCGCAAGGAGTTCGACCTGCTCTATTATTTTGTAGTCAACCCCGGCCGGGTCATCAATAAAATGAGCCTTGCCGAGTCGGTGTGGGGAGACAATATAGACCAGGCGGATTCGTTGGATTTTATCTACTCGCAAGTGAAGAATCTGCGTAAGAAATTGAAACAAGCTGAGGCTACCATAGAATTAAAGGCTGTCTATGGATTCGGCTACAAACTCTCCGAACTATGAAGCTGCTGAGCTACACCTACCGCAAACTTGCATTGCTGCTGTTTCTGTTGATGGCAGTGTGGGGTGTGCTGTTCTATTACGCAATCATTGACGAGGTGGTGGATGAGACGGACGATACGTTGGAGAATTACGGTGAGATATTGATGGAGAGTGCGCTTCACGACCCCTCGATACTCGAAACGGAAGGCTCGTTGATGTCTTTCTATAAGTTCACCCCTATATCCGAAGAGGAAGGGCGGCATTACAGACAAGTGTTCTATGATGCTACGGTTTATATCGAACTGGAGGATGAAGACGAACCGGTACGTGTCATGTGTACCGCTTTCCGTATGCCCGACGGGCAATATTATGAGTTGAAACTGATGATTTCCATTTTGGAGCGGGATGACATGGTGGAGGCTATGCTTTGGTATCTGGGAGCGCTGTTCCTGTTGTTTCTCATCTGTACTTCCATCGGCATCCAGTTGGTGCTGAAGGGAGTGTTCCGTCCGTTACATAGGTTGCTTGACTGGCTGCACTGCATTCAGCCCGGCAAGGAGGTGCCTCCATTGGACAACCCGACGAAGATACGGGAGTTCCGCCAGCTGAGCGATGCTGCATTGGATATGGGCAACCGCAGCTACAAGGCATACGAGGAGCAGAAGCAGTTCATCGAGAATGCCTCGCATGAGTTGCAGACACCGCTTGCCATCGTGAGGGGAAAAGTGGAACTGCTGGCTGAGAGTGAAGGGATGACGGAACAGCAAATGGAGCAGCTGGACGAGATATATGCCACGCTGGGGCGTGCCGTAAAACTGAACAAGTCCCTGCTGTTGCTTTCCCGTATAGAGAACGGGCAGTATACCGAGATGGAGGATGTCTCGGTGGATGAGATATTGGATGAACTCTTGCCCGACCTGATGGATATCTATGAACATAAGCAGGTGAGACTGATACGAAAACGGGAGGAGCAGCCTTTTATCATCCGTTGCAACCATTCGCTGGCGCAAATACTGGTTTCCAATCTTGTGAAGAACTCGTTGCTGCACAATAGGGAAGGGGGAGAGTTGCAGGTGTTTACTACTCCCGCTTCTCTGGTCATCAGGAATACGGGGGATGCCCCTTTGGATGGAGAGAAGTTGTTCCGGCGTTTCTATCATGGCATGGATGGCAAGAAGGACTCCACCGGACTGGGGCTTGCCATAGCGCGTTTCCATTGCGTTGTCGTCTTCATTGAAGCTCACGTATGAATGGCAGGACGGTATGCATACCTTTCGTCTGGTTAAAGAAAGTAAAATTTACTGTTAACTGCGGTTATTCCTAAATCTTTCCTAATTCTCTACCGTTATTTGCAATGTGAATAATATGAAATTTATTAGTAACATTAAAAAATAACGATTATGAAGAAAGTATTGTCTATTCTTGTGTTGGCTCTTGTAGCTGTTCAGTTTGCCTTTGCCGGTGATGTCATCACTCAGGATACCAAGCAGCTTCCGCTGACGGCACGCAATTTTATCAACCAGTATTTCTCGAAACCGCACATTTCACACATCAAGATTGAAAGTGAAATATTGCAGACTAAAAAACTATGAAGTGCTGTTGACAGACCGTACGGAAATAGACTTCGACAAGAAAGGAAATTGGTTGGAAGTGGATTGCAAGAAGTCCGCTGTTCCCGAAGCATTGATTCCGGTTCCGGTAAAGGAGTATGTGAAGGCTAACTTCCCGAGAGAGATTATTACTAAAATCGAACGCGGACGTACCGGTGTGGAAATTGAATTGGGTAATGACTACTCTTTGAAGTTCAACAAAAATGGGAAAGTTCGTCAGCATGGACGATTGATTCTCCAGTAACTATTAACCTAAACTTTATAGAGAAATGATGAGAATGAAGATTCAAATGTTGGCGATGATGTTCATCGCCGCCTTGGCACTTGGTGCATGCAGTGATGATGACGACAAGGATGATGTCAAAGTGCCCGAAGCAATGTCACAAGCATTGAAGTCCAAATACCCTTCCGCAATCCATGTGGAATGGGAACAGAAAGGGGGCTATTTCGTTGCAGATTGTAAAGTGGATGGGCAGGAAAAGGATGTATGGTTCAATAATCAGGCGGAATGGCAACTGACGGAAACCGAATTGCTTTGGAATAATCTTCCGGGAACAGTACAGACCTCTTTCAGCGCCAGTGAGTATGCCGGTTGGAAGATAGAGGAGATTGTTCTTTTGGAGTATCCGGTAGTGCCTATGCAGTTTGTCATTGAAGTTGAAAAGGGTAAATGCAGAGTATCAATTGTTCTATTCGGAAGAAGGCGGCTTGCTACAGACAAAAGATGTGAGCGGTAATAGGGATGATACGCATTGGCCGGTAAAACTTGATTAGAGAAGAGTTAAGGATAAGGGATTAAGGACATTAGTGTTGTGCAATCATATTGAAAACTTAATCCCTTAATCCTTAATCCCTTATCCTTAACTACATCGGCTTATAATCCTTCGCCAGTCCTCCTTCGCTGGTTTCTTTGTAGAGGGAGGGCAGGTCGTTTCCGGTTTCTTTCATGACTTCCACCACTTTGTCGAATGACACGCGGTGCATGCCGTCGGTGAAGGAGGAGTAAAGGTTGGCATCCAAGGCGCGTGCGGCGGCGTAGGCATTACGTTCGATGCACGGGATTTGTACCAGTCCGCAAACTGGGTCGCAGGTCATACCCAAATGATGCTCCAATCCCATTTCGGCGGCATATTCTATTTGTGCCGGACTGCCTCCAAACAATTGGTTGGCTGCGGCTGATGCCATGGAACATGCTACACCTACCTCTGCCTGGCATCCGGCTTCCGCTCCCGAAATGGAAGCGTTGGTCTTCACGATGTTTCCTATCAGTCCAGCTGTGGCAAGGGCACGAAGTATGCGTGTGTCGCTGAACTCCCGGCTTTTTTTGCAGATGATAGAGCACTGCCGGTACAATGCCACACGAACCGCAGGTAGGTGCAGTGACAATGACCCCACCTGACGCATTTTCTTCACTTACTGCCAAGGCATAGGCAAATACCAGTCCGCGCGACTGGAGGGAAGCCTTGTAGCCACTGGCACGTATATAATAGGTAGAAGCCTTTCGGCGCAGATTCAGAGGGCCGGGCAAGACTCCTTCACTATCCAATCCCCGTTTTACGGCAGCCTGCATGGTTTTCCATACCTCCTGCAGGTAATCCCAAATGTCGCTTTCCTCGCATTCCTTGACGTACTCCCAGTAACTTTTTTCCGGTACGTTCACACCATTGCAGTATTTCGGTCATACTGTTCATTTCGTATACATCCGGGGTGTTTACGGATGATGCTCCATCATTCTCTTCTGCCAGGGCACCGCCGCCGACGCTGAATACGGTCCATTGGTCGGTCTCCTTGCCTTCGCTGTCCAAAGAGACGAATTTCATACCGTTGGGATGGAAGGGCAGGAATATTTTGGGCTCCCAGATTATTTCTACCGGTGCTGCGGGTTGCAGTGTCTCGGTGATGGCAACATTGGTCATGTGCCCCTTGCCGGTAGCGGCGAGGCTTCCGTATAGGGTTACTTGGAAGGCGGCTGCTTCGGGATGCCTTTCCAGGAATATCTGAGCTGCCTTGCGCGGCCCCATAGTGTGGCTACTGGATGGACCGGTACCGATACGGTAGAGTTCTTTGATTGATTTCATATATTTCAGATTTATGATTTCAGATTTATGATTTAATTATCAACTGTCAATTATCCATTAACTCAAGTCTACTACGGTAATGCCTGCTCCGCCGAACTGTATATGTTCGTCGGCAAAGTGGCGCACTCCGGGAACGGTTTCCAGATATTGGCGGATAAGCGTGCGCAGGATACCCGTTCCTGTTCCGTGAAGGATACGCACACGCGACATGCCGACGAGGATAGCATCATCAATGAAATAGGTGACGGCTTGCAGCGCTTCGTCGCCACGCATGCCACGGACATCAATGTCTTGCTTGAAATGTAGTTTCTTCTCATACATGCTGTCTTGGGTCTGGACGCTGATGAAAGTGCTTTTGGCGGACACGTCAGCTTGTTTGGGCTGCGCGTTGGTGCGTTCTAGCCTGTCCAGCTTGACGGTAGTCTTGATGCTGCCGAACGCGATAATCGCATTCTTGCCGTTCACTTCCATTACCTCGCCCACAGAGGTCTGTCCCTTTATTCTGACGTTGCAGCCGGGGACGATTGCCGCGAGGCGTTCCGCTTCTTTCCGCGCCTGCTGTTCTGCCAAAGCCTGGGCAGACGGTCCGTTCTCTTTTCCATTGCCTGCTTTCTTTTCCTTTTTCCGGTTCTGCTTTTCTTTCAGCTTTTCCATCTTGCGGGCAACTTTTTTCTTCCTGCTCCTTAGCGGTGAGGGTGTCCAGCGATTCGCGGAAATCATTTAATTCCTGCCGTATCTGGCGTGTCTTTTCCTTTTCGGCCTGCGCTTCTTTAATGGCGCGGATGGTGTATTCTATGCGGGCATTAGCTTCCTGCATCAGTTGTTCCGCCTCCTCTTTGGCTTTCTGCAGAATTTCCTTGCGCGACTTCTGCAACTCTTCTATCTCTGTCTGATAATGGGCAATGGTTTCCTCCATATGCTTTTCGCGTTGCCGGATAGTCTGACGTTTGCCTTCCCAATAACGTTTGTCGCGTACAATATCTTGCAGGTACTTGTCGGCATTGATGTATTCACTGCCTACAATTTCCGAAGCATCGGAGATTACATCTTCCGGCAATCCGACTTTTACGGGCAATCTCTACGGCAAATGAACTGCCCGGATTACCTATCTGGAGCTGGAAAAAAGGGCCTGCATCAAATGGCGGTCGTATAACATGGCTCCGTTTACCACCCCATCATGGTCTTCGGCAAAATGCTTCAGATTCTGGTAGTGTGTAGTAATAACGCCGAACGTCTGCTTTTGGTTGAAACGTTTCAACACTGCTTCGGCTATCGCTCCGCCAATCTGGGGTTCCGTACCGCCACCGAACTCGTCGATAAGGATGAGACTGCGTTCGTTGCAGTTTTTCATCATT
>ENA-OQCV01000259-OQCV01000259.1-human-gut-metagenome-genome-assembly--contig:-NODE-259-length-15160-cov-2.640258_pt1 | contig 15160 bp, 21 predicted proteins | sample MGYA00242766_ERZ504592 | MGnify/ENA primary metagenome ERZ504592 (study PRJEB26092, sample SAMD00036315) | human gut metagenome | host: Homo sapiens | study: EMG produced TPA metagenomics assembly of...
AATAGCCATGAGAGCACTGGTATCTCAAACACTATACCCATCGCGAGGCACATCGTCACAAGTGTTGAGATATAGGAATCAAGAGTTATAAGATTGCTCACCTCACCGCTTACCTGATAAGTGCCTAAGAATCGGAATGTCAATGGGAAAATCAACAGATAGCTGACCACCACCCCTAATGTGAACATCAGGTAGCCGCCTCCGAGCACTCGCCGAACATACTTCCTTTCATTTGTATAGAGCGCAGGGGAGACAAAACAGAATAGTTGATACATGATATACGGTGACGCACACAACACTCCGACACACAAGGCCGTCTTCATGTGGATGACAAACTGTTGAGCCAGTCCCGTATTGATGAGTTGAACGGAGAATTTTCCGCTTTCTCCACCTGTAAATTCCGCCACATGATTAAGCAGTGCATATGTGATAAAACTGTCATCCTTAGGCGCAAGGACAATGGCGAAAAGCTGTTCCTTGAAAAAGAAAGCTACTATGCCGCACACGACGGCTACGGCGACACTCTTGATTATTGCCGTCCGTAGCACGTCGAGGTGTATCCCCAAAAGGATTGTGCGTTCGTTTTATCTGCCATTTGTTATTGCTTTTTCTTTTGTTGATCCGGTTTCTGTTCCCTTGTCTGCCTGATCAATGTCGCTTTCGATGTTGTTCATTCCGTCCTTGAACGAGCGTACCCCTTTACCGAGACCTTTCATTAACTCGGATCATTTTTGCCTCCGAAAAACAGCAACACGACCAATGCGATAAGTAGCACTTCCTGCATACCCAAACCGCCGATAAATAATAAATGTGTCATATCTATTTGCGTATTAAGCGGTTAATAAATATCCATCCGCCGAACACTTGCAGCAACATGCCGGGTATGCCTATTCTGAAGTCTTGTACGGCAAGCCAAAAATCGCCTTTCATCGCCCACTCGCCAAGCGTACCAATAACCTGATAGGACAATACTACAACAGTGAGCAACAGGATGGTAGCCTTGTGGAAACGTGATGCGACGTATCCTCCGATGATAGCCATCAGCGTTGATTTTAACAAGATAGCAGGTAGGGCTGCCGCAGGAGGCATGCCGAAGAAGGCTGAGTTTACCAACGGAGACAGTATGGCGGTGAGCAAACCTACACGCCATCCGCATTTGTAGGCTCCAACTAAGGTGAAGAAGTATATAGGCAGCCAAGTCATGCCACCTTGTGGAACAAGATGGAAAAGTTGGGGCAAGACGATATTGCCCAATACAAACAGCAGGGATGCCAGGTAAGTTCTGGCTTCTGCATAGTTCCATGTGTAAAGTTTAACAGTCGTTGTTTGCATATTGATATGATTTAGAAGTTAATGTTGAATCCGCCCATTACCGTTGCACGTGGCATCGGGTATCCGGTATTGATCTCATAATTTTTGTGCCAGCAAGTTCTCGCCACGTACCCAAATATCGAGCCATTTGGCGACGCAGAACGAGGCACGCACGTTCCAAAGCAGGAAGTCTTCCGTTGTGTCGGGATTGACAGCCGTGTAAAGCCCGGCAATGTATTGCAGTCCGGTCGATACGCTCCAACGTCCACTGGAGAATGCAGCACCAGCATAGAGTTTATGTTCAGGTGCGGCAACGACGGGGGTCTCCATGTGCAGGAAGCTGTAATTGGCATCAACGGACCAAAGACGGTTGATGCGGTAGGCGGCTTGCAACTCCACGCCCGAATTGTCTATTTTGCCGGAGTTTTGGTTAAGCATTCCGCTGCCGTTAGGGTTAGGCAGAGTCATAATCAAGTTCTTGCCGTCAATATAGAAAATGTTAACGCCGTATGACAGACGACCACCCAACAGTCTTTGCGAGAAAGCCAGTTCATAGTTCCACATCGACTCCGGTTTTAAGTCGGGATTCTGAGGCGGGAACATATACATTTCTCGCAAGATGGGATAGCGGAAACCTTTCCTTGCCGATGCCTTCAGTTCCATATCGTAAGGCAGATGGAAAGCAAGTCCTGCCTGCGGCACCCACTCAGTACCTACACGCGAATGATGGTCTATGCGCAGTCCTGCATTGAAAGTCAGCCATGCACCTATATCCTGACGGAAGTCCGCGTAGCCTGCCACCTCGTTCTCATGCTTGTCCACGAGGTCATTGCGCGTACCAGCACGGTCGCCTTTCACATACTCCGTCCAAGCTTCACCACCGTAGCGGAACCAGTCGAAACCCAGCGTGATGCGGTTACCACGGAAGAACTGCGCACTTTGATAGAGCGACATGCCCATCATATCGTCTTGTGAATTGAAACGTCCGTCTTGCGGACTTTCGCCCTTGCTCGGCGTGTAACCATCGTTAATCCAGTGGTCGCCCCAGTTGTAGAAGAAACTCAATGCGCCAGAGGTCTTGTCGTAATGGTTTTCCAAGGCGAAAGAGGTAACACCACGGGTGATGCGCTGGTCGCCCTCCAATAAGGGAGCCGATACCGGACCTGGATAAGTGGCGTTGAAGTGCGTCACGTTCACATCGGCGTAGGTATTCCAATTACGGGTCAAATCGTAGCCTAATTTAGCGTATCCGCCGAATTGCTCGAAGGGCATATTGTCGCGGTGCCCGTCCGTGCGGTTATATGAGCCGCTGATGATGCTGGAGAAACGTCCTTTGCGGATGCGGTTGGTCAGTTCCGTCTCCATCGTGTTATACGAACCGTAACCGGTGTGCAGGTTGGTCTTTATTCCGTCCTCGTGCATCTGCCGGGTGACAATGTTGATGACTCCGCCCATCGCATTCGAGCCGTAAAGTACGGAAGCCGGACCGCGCAGCACCTCTACCTTGTCGGCCAGTAGCGACTGGTAGGCATCAGCAATAGGGTGCCCGAAGATGCCAGCGTATTGCGGATGCCCGTCAATGAGCACCATCATGCGGGCATTTCCACCCGAAAGCCCACGCAGCGAGATGCCGCCTGCCGCACCGCCCGACACACCGTAGCCCATCGTGCTACGTGCGGTGGTGAACAGTCCCGGTATTTGCTCCGTCAGCACGGGCAGCAGTGAGGGTTGCATGGCCTGTTCTATCTTGCTACGATTCACTACCGATACGGTTTGCGACAAGTGTCGCACGTTTGTGGCATTGCGTGTGCCTGTTACTACAACTTCGTCAATCCTATATGTCTTTTGGGGCAAGTGTATCTTGTGCACTCCCCGTTTCTTGTGCCTGCCCCATATACGGAAGTATTCCCAAGAATAAAATAGCTGTTGTGATTTGTCTCTTTATCATTTCTTTCTGTCATTTTGTTTTCATCTCTTCCATAAAAGCACGGATCTGCACAAAGCATTCTTGCAATGTCATGCATGACAGACAACGTGTCTCAAGCGGACACAAATCCGTACCTGTCCGGTTGATGATGTATGGAACGATATTTCCGTATGTTACCCGGACTCGGTTGCTTTCTAACAGGGTCAAGGGCGGGTTGGCAGACAACGTCCGCATACACCTCTTTGACCTTTGCCAAAACCATCATTGACGCAGCAGCCTTACCTACCACCTTGTCCGCAACCGAAGCACCATTCAGGAATCCAGAATCGTTCTCCAACAACTGGTAAAGGGCAGAGACTCCTCTGCCGTCAAACGTGCGAATATCTCCATTGGCAACGACAAGCGAATGTCCGCCGTCGTGCAGAATATCTGTCAGATCTTTCATTGTTGGCTTTTATAGTGTCCCTTGTTTCAACTGTTCCACAAACCGGTCTATCTTGTGCATCTCCTGCGGAATCTGTATGCGTTGCGGGCAATGTGGTATGCATTGACCACAACCGATACAGTGGTTCGATTGACGTAATCGAGGTACATCGCGGTCGTACCCGATGAGGAATGCATGCCGTGCACGTTGATAATCCGGGTCTTGGCTACCTTTATTGGGCATATTCCCTTCCTTTATACATTTATTGTAATGAGAGAATACTGCCGGGATGTTGATTCCGTATGGGCAGGGCATACAGTAATTGCATTCGTTGCATGGGATGGTTTTCAGATTGTAGATGTCGTCTGCAATCTCCATCAGGAAGGCGTTCTCCTCTTCATTGATTGGACGCAAGGGAGAAAAGGTACAGAGATTCTCCCTGAGATTCTCCATGTAGGTCATCCCACTAAGCACCGTCAGCACACCTTCCGGTGTTCCTGCAAACCGAAAGGCCCAACTTGCCACGCTGCTCTCCGGCTCGCGTTGTTTCATCTTGGCAACGATATTGTCCGGGACATTGGCAAGGCGTCCTCCGAGCAAAGGCTCCATGATAGTTATAGGAATGTTCCGTTTGTGGAGTTCCCCATACAGATAGACAGCATCCGTATTGCGCTCGTTTATCTCGTCGGCATAGTGCCAGTCCAAGTAGTTCATCTCTATTTGGGCGAAGTCCCAGTGGTAGCGACCTTCGTCGTGCCATTGCAGGGCAAGGTCGAACACCTTTATGTCACCATGATAGGAGAAACCAAGATTACGGATGCGTCCCTTCTCACGCTGTTCCACCAGCCAGTCAAGTATGCCGTTTTCGATGTAACGATGGAAGAAATCTTCCATGCCATGTTCGCCCATCCCGATGGCATGCAACAAGAGGTAGTCCACATAGTCCACCTGCAACTCACGAAGCGAGTTCTCGAACATATCGATGGATGCTTCGCGGCTCCACGTGGCGGGTGCGAAATTGGAGAGTTTCGTGGCGATGAAATATTCCGAACGCTTGTGACGGTGCAAGGCTATCCCAGTGGCATGTTCCGAACGCCCCTTGCAATAGGCTGGAGACGTATCTATATAATTCAGTCCATGCTCTAATGCATAATCTATCTGTCGGTTCACCATCTCTTGGTCTATATCTGCATCAGGATGGTCACGTTCGGTGCCACCGCCTTCCACCGGCAGACGCATCATGCCATAACCGAGTATGGACACCTTGTCTCCCGTTTTCGGATTGGTTCGGTAGGTCATTTTCCCTTTTGGCGGTTCTTGTCCGCCTGATGCTGCATCGCGTTGCTGTTTTTGCAGGCGGCCAGCAATGTCGAAGCCGTTGCTGTGCTTCCTCCCAGCACTTTTAAGAAGTCTCTTCTGTTTATCTCTTTAGCCATTGTTTGTTCATTTTTGATTAGACAATATGGTGCATTTCATGCCCTTCTACATAGATAGCACTGAACGGACGTGCCGGACACAGGTTTTCACTACGCTCCACAGCCAATACAACGTTCCGTGTTAACCGCCGGGATTTTGAGAGAATTGGGATCTGAAGCATCAGACGGCACCATCGTAATGGCACTCACGGGACAATGGCGGGCACAATTGCCGCATTCCACACCATCGGTCAGTGGAATGCAATTCTTCTTCACCCAAACGGCATGGCCTATTTGCGTTGCCGATTTATCCGCACGTGTGATCGGTCTGATGGCACCGGCCGGACAAACCTCGCTGCATCTTGTACATTCCGGGCGGCAATAGCCCCGTTCGTACGACATGGTAGGTTGCATCAGTTTCATCAAGTCAGTTGACGGGCGGAGCACGTTGTTGGGACACTCCGCCACGCAAAGCTGACATGCAGTGCAATGCCGTGCCATATTCTCTGCAGAAAGCGAACCGGGAGGTGTTATTGGCGTAGTTCGTCTCGGAGCGATTTTGTCTTCAATGACAGCTAATCCACCATCTACTTTCTTCTTTTCCTGTGCCAATGCAGCCGATGTCGTGGCAACAGCCGCCCCGATAAGGAATGTCCGGCGTGCGGTATCGATCGGCTTTGCGGCATCAGTTTTCACGGGCTTGTTTTCTTTTGGCTGATTCATGTTCTTCCACCTCCATTGCAGATGAATCGCATCGTGTTTACAGGTATCAATACAATCCATGCACGCCACGCAACGGCTATAGTCAATCTTGTGGTTTTTCGTAATCGATGCAAGCTGACTTGCACTTGCGTGAGCATAGACTGCAGTTCTTGCATTTTCCCGGATTCACTACCGGGTGGAGCAACGAGAACCGGGATATGAATCCCAATACAGTTCCTACAGGACAAATGGTATTGCAATATGTCCGTCCACCTCTCCAAGCCAAGACGACTAGCGCGACGAAGGTGGCTGCGGCGATGATGAACGTCGGCAGGCTGCGCAGCCACACATCCCTTTCGTAGAAGGCATAGCTGTCGGCACGTTCGGCCAAGTAGGCCAGCAGGTTGTTGCCCCAGATATATACCGGTTGGAACAGGTTTTGTGCGATGCGTCCGTATGAACTATAGGGGGCGAGCAATGCCACCAAAGAGCCGATGCCCGCTATCAATGCGATCACAAAAAGGGTGAATACCCCATAGCGCAGCCATTTCACTTCGGGCGAGTAGGAGAAGCGGTAGCGCTTTTTCTTGCGTCGCCCGCTCAGCCATGAAATTACATCTTGGAAAACGCCCAACGGACAGATGACGGAGCAATAGATACGTCCGCACACCAGTGTCAGCGCGACAAGCAGTAGCACCACTCCCACGTTCAGTGCCAGCAAGGCGGGCAGAAACTGTATCTTGGCGAGCCAGCCCAACCAAGCATGTAGCGTCCCCGTGAAATCGAGGAACAGCCCCGTGATAAGTGCGAACACCACGAGGGCACAGGTCAATCTTATTTTTCGTAACATGATTGTCAATTTTGAAAATTTGAAATTCTTTTCAGAACCGTTTATTTATTGGAAAGTATGCCAATTCTTTGCAGCCATGCCCTTACATTCATTTCTTCCGGTTCATTGCTGCTACATGACACCAAGGAAAGTGTGCCAAGCAGACAACATAGCATAAACAATAGTTTCTTCATAATTTCCCTTATTTATCAGTTTTCCTATTCTCTAACCATTCTTTGATTTGTTTGTCTGCATTGTCCACATTGCCTCCGCGTATGGCAAGTCCCTGCTTAACGACAGCTCTTGGACAGGCTTTCTTGATGTCCTGCACGCTCTTTCCAAGTCCGCTTCCCTCGTGTGTGCAGAATGGTATGATGACCTTTCCTGAAAAGTCATACGATTCCAAGAAAGTCATTACAGCCATCGGCATCGTGCCCCACCAGTTCGGGTATCCCAAATAAATCACATCGTAGTTCTGCATATTTGCCACTTTTCCCCGTATTGCAGGACGTGCGTTCTCGTTCAGTTCACGCTTCGCCACTTGGGTCGTCTCGTGATAATCGGTAGGATAAGGTTTGACTGTCTCAATATAGAATGTATCTCCCCTAGTCAGTTTCTGGATCTTACCTGCCACCACTTCAGTGTTACCCACTTTGAGATTTACAATTTCACCGTTGCGGTAGTTGTTGCCACGGCGGGAGTAATAGGCAATCAAAACATTGCTTTCCGTTTTTGTTTGCGCCATCATATTTTCTCCCATGAATGTCATGATTCCGATGATAATTAAAAGTATCCGTTTCATTGTTCTCTGTTTTTATGAATGTCATATTGTAGGTTGCCATGCACCGAGTATTCGTTCCTGCTGCGCAAGGCTCATCTTGAAAAAACGTCTGCCTTTGTCCAGTGTGTCGATTTCCTGCATCTCCTCCTTTGTCAGTGAAAAATCGAATATCTCGACATTCTCACGAATATGTTGCGGGTTGACAGAACGGGGGATGACGATGTGGCCTTTTTGTATGTGCCAGCGTAAAATGACCTGCACATTGCTTTTTCCATATTTCTCTGCCAGACGGCAAAAAATCGCCTCATTGATGAGACCGGAATCGCCGTGTCCAATAGGATACCAACACTCAATGGCTGTCCTGTATGGAGTGATTCTATTTTTCAGTTCTCCCTGCCCGTAGTATGGGTGGCATTCTACCTGCAACACGGCCGGCTTTATTTGTGCAAACTGCATCAGTTCTTCCAATCTTTCCGATTCAAAATTACTTATGCCAATGCTTCTCACTTTACCTTGTGCCACGGCTTTTTCCATGTCTCTCCAAGCACCGAGGTAATCTCCGAACTGCTGGTGCAAAAGCAAGAGGTCGATATACTCCAATCCAAAACGTCCGAGCATTTTGTCTATGGCTCTAGCTGTCTTGCCTGTCCCATATTCGTTTGGCCACAATTTCGAGGTTATCCACAAATCTTCACGAGCCACGTCACAGTCGCGCACAGCTTCGCCTACGCCACATTCGTTCTGGTAAGCGTGTGCCGTATCTATATGACGATAACCGCACGAGATTGCTTCAAGACACGCAGTTTGGGTTGCCGCATCACCTTCAATCTGATACACCCCAAGTCCGAACTGGGGTATCCGATTTCCGTCATTCAATCTGATGTAAGTCTGTTCCATCATGTCATTCTTCTATTTCTTGTTTATTGGTCCATTCAAAATGTGAAGTTCGTTTGTTGATGAGCCACTTCCCATTTTGCCGCACATATTCGTCATCGTAGCGCACGCCTTGTGTAGTCATTGCCTTTCGTCCGTTCTCCATTCGCACCAATACCACTTGACAATAAGCTATGCCGGAAGCCTTGTCTCCGTCAAGTTTTACTGTCTGTTGCCCATTGATATGGTATACGACATCGAATCTGTCAAGAAAAGCCTTGAAACGCTTAGCAAGCTCCTTTCTTCCTTTGAGATGTGAACTCACTTGTGATCCGTGACATGATATCACCTCGGCACTGTCCGTAAACAATAGCACTTGTGCTTTCCACATCTCTCGTATCAGCAAGATTGGAAAAGGTGTCCACCAAGCCTTTCAATGCCATGCGGTCCGCAAGTTCCTGTAATGTAGCATTTTCGTTCTATGCCATAGTTGGTAGAATGGAGCTTACCATCAGTGCGATTGTAAATAAAATCTGTTTCATCTTACTTGTTGTTTAATTGTCATACAAACCATGATTCCCGAATCTTCGTTGAGCTTCTTCATATGTCATGTTGAAGAAGCGCTGCTCTTTGTCGAGGGCACGGATAGCATTCATTTCCTCATCGCTAAGCGTAAAGTCGAGTGTGCGGATATTCTCGTCGATATATTTGGAATTATCAATGCCCGGAATGATGGAGAACCCTTCCTGAATATGCCAGCGAATTATGACTTGTGCCGCTGTCTTACCATGTGCTTTGGCAATGCCGCAGATGACAGGATCCATCAGTAATTCCCCATGACTTGACCTTCCGCCAAGCGGATACCAGCATTCAAGCACTATGTTGTGCTGTCTTAGCTTTTCTTGCCAATATGCGCTGTGCATACGGATGGCACTCTATCTGCATGGCGGCAGGCTTAATCTTCATGCTGTCAACGATGTCGCTGAACACACGGTCATTATAGTCGAAGTTGCTGATTCCTATTGACCTTACCTTACCTTTTGATACGGCTTTTTCCAAGTCATGCCATGCACCTTTGTAGTCTCCGACAGGTTGGTGCAGATACAGAAGGTCGATGTAATCGACTCCGAGTCTTTGTAACATTTCATCTATGGCCTTTGCCGTTTTTCCCTCACCGTATTCATTTGGCCAAAGTTTGGAAGTCAGCCATATCTCTTCGCGTGGTACTCCGCTTTCACGGATTGCTTTTCCCACACTTTCTTCGTTGCGGTAGGCATGTGCGGTGTCTATATGCCTGTAACCTCGTTTCAAAGCTTGTACGAGTAACTTTACTGTTGTTTCATTATCTGGTAGGGTAAAAGTTCCTATGCCAAACTGTGGCATTTCGATGCCGTTGTTTAATTTCAGCATCGGCATCGTCAAATTTGTTGTATCTGCCATTCCGTTATTTTCACTGTTTGAGGCATGAGTTGGCAGCAATGTAAAACTGCACGCCACAGAAAGGACTAATCTTGCTAATCTATTCATAATATGTTATTTATTCCTGTTTTCGCTGTAAAGTTCCTTCTTTTTTCACGTGTGTATTATAATAAAATTTACGGCATTGCTTTCACGGTTTTCCGTTAATTGCGAATACGTATCCATTTCTTGGGCTACCATACACCGCTGCTCAACGCTCTGTAGAGAACAGTCATGTTTTGCGCCTCATCGAAAGTGTTGGAAAGATTTTTCATCCGAGCTTTTCTTTGTTATGTTGTTCTTGCACCATTCCAGCACGATGGCGGCTATTTGGTGACTGTTCTTGTCCATCATCAGCATGTGGGAGTTGCCGTATATGCCCATTTCTGGCAGGTGTATGACCGTGGCGTTGCCTCCTGCCTTATTTATAGACTCTGCCAAACGACTCCATCCGTCCATACTGTTTTGCCACACATGCCCTGGCATACCAGTTTCGTTAGTCAAGTTATCACCGAAAATGATAAGTAGGGGGATCTTTGATAGTTGCCTTATCTGCTCGTCGCCGTAGCCGCTGCCTGTTCCACCGGGTTTCGAGCAACACCATACCACGGATGCCTTCAGTGCTACGCAGGGCAGTTTCGACAGGGAAAGCTCCCGATTGGGAGTGGCTCACCAGCACCACGTTCTTTACCTCGGCAGACAATTTAGACAAGCATCGGTAGTTTGCATCGGGAGAGGGAAGGCGCATGATGTGGGGAAGGTTCTGCTTGGAAAACTCATCAAGGCTACCTATGGGAAACTGTGCTCCGTCAACGGGATTGCCATCTTTGTGCCGAAGCGGAAATTAGTCCATGAGTTCTCATCGGTCTTGCGGCTGAAAGGGGTCTGCGCCATCGGTTGAGTCTTGCCTTTCCGCACATCGTTGTATGTCTTCTGGTCGAAGCCAGAACGTCCTATGCCCACTTGATCCACCACATACACAGCGTATCCCTTGCGCACCAGATATTCGTCCCATCCCATGCGACCGTCTGGAGTCGTCTCCCAGCATTTCCCGCTGAGGTGCATACCGTGTATGAGCACGAACGAAGTGCCGTCTGTTTGTTCCTGTGGAATCATGTACCTGACGTACATTTGGTTAACAGTGATGTGTCCCGGTGGACAAATGCCGGCCCAATTCATCCGTGGTCTGACTTTCAAGTTCACCTCCTAAATAGAAACTTCCCTGCGCTTTCAGTATCAATGGGGCAGGACTTGTGGCTATGGTTGCATATTGCTGCGCAAATGCACTGCTTAACACTCCACAATAAACCAAGATAATCATTAATTTCTTCATTTTCATTTCAATTTACCGTTTATTGCTCTTTTAACGGCTGCAAAGTTCATTGTTTCCTGTGGATTCGTAATAAGATAATTAACGGCATTACTTTCACGTTTTTCTGTTTATAAGATATAATCAGACATTTATGAATGAAAATAGGTAATATGTGAAAGCTGATATAAAACCTATTCACTATCTTTGCATAAAAACAGCGGATATGACAGAAACAGCTTTATTCAATGCTACAGATTTTCCACGCAGTACGGCACAAGCCGTATATCGCGAAGGCGACATTCTCTTGTTCAACACACAGACAGACCACTGCCTGCCTTCCGAATATACAGGCCGATACCACGTACATATCCTCTGCCATACAGGGAAGGCACAGTTCTCTATGATGGGAAAGACATACGTGATAGAAGCCGGAGATTGGGTCATCTGGCAGATTGGCTCGGAAATCTACGATGCGCTCTACTCTTCCGACTTCGATGCCGATTTCCTTTTGGTGGAAAGAAACTTCTTGCTAGAAAACAATCCTGAAACCGTTTGGGCCACGAAAGGATACGTATTCATTAAGGAGAATCCTGTATTCCGTTTGAATGAAAAGGGGTAAAGGGTTGCTACAGGCGATTTCGACCTTATGAGGCAAAGACTGTCCGAAAGCAATATCTTCCGCAGGGAGATATTGGGACGTACCATGCAAATCTTCCTCTTCGATTTGTGGAATGTATATGAAGATGCCATAAACCGGCAGGAAGACTTGAGCAACGTGTCCGCAGGGCTGTTCCACCGTTTCATGGACTTGGTGCGCCAATATTCCACCTCAGAAAGGGAAGTGGCATTCTATGCCGACAAGCTGTGCGTTTCGCCCAAATATCTCTCTGAAATCGTGAAAAAAGGAAGTGGCAGACCAGCCTCCTATTGGATAAATGGTTATGCTACGCAGGAAATAATTATGCTGCTGAAGAAACCGGATATAGCACTCGCAGAAATCTCCGAACGACTGGGATTCTACAATCCCGCCCATTTCAGCCGGTTTGTCAAGAAGATGCTTGGCATGTCACCTTCGGAGTACAGGATGAATCTTGCAAAAAAAAATGGAGGGACAATGAAAACAAAAGCGATTTTCTTAGATGTGGATGGAACACTAATCAGTTTCAAGACACATAAGATACCACAGACCACGATTGATGCCTTGAATATGGCACATAATAACGGCATTAAGATAATTATAGCAACAGGCAGAGTGGCAACAGACCTTGTCGAACTGGATACCATTCCGTATGAAGCTGTCGTTTCGCTGAACGGCTCCCAATGCCTGCTTCGTGACGGAACTGAAATTACTTCTCGCCAAATCAGTCCGAAAGATTTCAGAACAGTTCGTAATCTTGCAGAAAAATATGGTTTTCCATTGGCGTTGGAAGTGGATAAGGGAATACTTGTCAATTATATAAATGATACCGTTATAGCACTTTCCGAACTTACCAATCATCCGATACCTCAGGTGGTGGACATTGACAAAGAGTTCGACAACTGTAAGTGTTGCCAGCTTTGCATTTATTGTGGAAAAGAGGTGGAAAAAGAAATTATGGCACAACTTCCAGGCTTGACCGTTTCACGCTGGAATCCGTATTTTGCAGATGTGAATGTTGCCGGTACAGACAAAGCTTCAGGAATGGCGGAAATGGCAGATTATTTAGGTTTTTCTTTGAATGAGTGCATAGCATTTGGAGACGGAGGTAATGATATTCCCATGCTTCGTGCAACAGGAATCGGTATTGCAATGGGTAGCGCATCGGATTTAGTTAAGAGTCATGCAGACTATGTAACAAATGATGTGGACGAAAACGGCATATATAATGCCCTCGTACATTTTGGTGTAATTAATCAAAGGTGTTTGTCCGGTAACTACTCAGTCAAAGAATAACACGAGCAGTTACATATTTATTCAATTATAGCAATACAACGTTTTATCCGTTCTTATAATTTCTCCATAGAAGCCTCATATCAGATAAATGATTATGCACGCAGGAAATAATCGTGCTTCTGAAAAAAATGGATATGACATTTGCCTATGCCTTGGAGAACTTGAAATTCCACAATTCTGTTATAGTATATTTAACAAGAAAATGTTTAAGAGTTATCCTTCAAAATGCAATAATTAATTAAATAAGAAACGTAATAAGATATCAATTTATTCGCAACAAAAATGGAAGAGTTTAGAATAGACATGCGCAAACCCGAAGAGGCTGACCCCGTAGAAGGAATCCGCTGCGCACAGTTATGTTTCAAAATCAATCACATGATGCCTTATACCGAAGAATACAATGAGTTGGTGAAAGAGTTGTTCATGGGCAATATCGGCGAGAACACTCGTGTGATGCCTCCTGTCACTGTAGTGCGTGGCAATAAAGTAAGGATTGGCAAGAATGTAGTAGTGATGAACAACTCCCTTTTTATGGCAGCCGGAGGAATTACCATTGAAGATGATGTGATGGTTGCAGCCAATGTGCAACTCATCTCCAACAATCACGATTTGTACGACCATGCCGTACTTACCTGTAAGCCCATCCATCTGAAACGCAACTGTTGGATTGGCGCAGGAGCAACCATTTTGCCGGGTGTTACGGTTGGAGAAAACGCTGTCGTAGCCGCTGGAGCTGTTGTAACCAAAGATGTAGAGGAGAATATTGTGGTGGGTGGTAATCCGGCAAAACTTATTAAGCGATTATAACAAATTAGTGAAGCAATTTTTTCTCTTCCCTAAAAACAATTCAAATCTTGAAATCCCTGCTTTCTTCCGCAGGTTCAGTCTTACAATAATAAGAACTGCTTGTCCTCATTATTTTATAGAAATTCAAATGGAGAAAAGATAGTTGTGAAAATCAAATTATTATTCTATGTTTTTTTCGTACCTTTGCATCCAGATAAAGTGTTCTTTTGAGTTAATGCAAAATGTAACAAGAATGAGAACTTCGCTCGTTTCTAAATCGTTACCTACTAAGAAATATTTTCTTGTAAGTCGCACATTTTTCAGCCAAAAAAGAAGAATAAAGATGTCTTGCCTTATGAAAGGTTATATGTTTCGATATCCCAGCCTGCTCGACCCATCTATGCAAAATTTCATTACTCCGTCCTAATGAGACCAATCCGGCAAATACCTTTTCCGTCTCTTGGGCATTTCCTCTGTTTGGCAAATGTTTTATAGCTTCTGAACTGAGTGGAAGCGATATGGCTTCTTTCGTTTTCTTCTGAATGATATTCAATAGTGCATTTCCATTTTCATCATAACGTATATCTTCCCATCTCAATGCAATAATATCACAATGTCTCAATCCACAAAAACAGCTGAATAGAAATGCTTTTTTTAATAAGGTATTATAAAAAGGAGTATGAACTAATCTGGTTAATTCCTTTATTGTGAGATAATCCCTTTCTGTTCTACAACGTTTTGGCTTATCCTCATTCTTTATTTATCCATTGGGTTAACAGTTATGTAATCTTCATAGACAGCACAGTTCAAACAATAACGTAGCATCTTCAAATATAAAGTTGGGTGTACATGTACATTTTTCTTTTGACTATGTATTTGTTTTGCTCTCTTCAAGTAATCTATAAACCCCAATAAATAGGCTTTGTCTACCTTCCTTAACAATATTCCATTCGGTGTATATCTTTTCAAATGACATACGACAGCATGTATTGTACTTTTTTCGCACCTTATTGTTTACACTTTGTTCTGCTACTAATTTCATATAGTCAGTCAGCTTCACATCGGACAATCTGTTACGATTAATCCATAGCTTGATTTGTATTTCCACAATCCTCTGAGACTTAATCGCATTTGCTAAATTTAGCGTTTCCACATTTCGATTTTTTGTCAGCTTGATTATGTTCAGGGATAATATACAACTTTAAGAATTCGTATTGTCGTCTTCCATTCATATATATGTCTAGATATATGGATTGACATCCATTTACTAACCTTTTTTGTTCTCACCTTTATTGGCTCTTTTACTTTTCAATAGCCTTTTTCATATTCTTTTAATAAAAATACACAGTTTATTATTAGTAGTAACAAAATAGTAACAAGTTCTCAATTCCCAAAATTATTTCCATTCT
>ENA-OQCV01000261-OQCV01000261.1-human-gut-metagenome-genome-assembly--contig:-NODE-261-length-15135-cov-3.249534_pt1 | contig 15135 bp, 14 predicted proteins | sample MGYA00242766_ERZ504592 | MGnify/ENA primary metagenome ERZ504592 (study PRJEB26092, sample SAMD00036315) | human gut metagenome | host: Homo sapiens | study: EMG produced TPA metagenomics assembly of...
CCTCCAGCTCGCGGCGGTAGTCGTCCCGCAGGTACTCGTAGAAACTGTCAAAACACGGCACGATATTCCGGTCGGCGCGGATACGCTCGATATAGGCGTTCACGGCACTGCCCAGCTCGCCGCTCTCGGTCTTCGTGATCTTGTCGTCCTCGGTTTTCCAGAGTGTCAGCAGCAGCGTCTTGATGCTGTCCTTCTTCTCCACGTCGAAATAGTAGTCGTCGGTGTAGAACGGGTTGAAACTGATGGGATGTTCCTCGGTATAGGTAAAATACACGCCGTCCTCACCTTTGGTCTTACGCCGGATCAGCTCGCAAAAGACCCTGGTAGCTGTTACCGGTATCCACCAGCACGACATGCGTGCCCTGCTCCCAGTATTGGCGAACTAAATGATTCATAAAGAACGACTTGCCTGACCCCGAGCCGCCTAACACGAATTTATTCCTATTCGTAATGATACCCCTTTTTTCATCGGTTCGTCCGAGATGTCCAGGTGCAGGGGCCTGCCGCTTATGCGGTCGCACAGCTTGATGCCGAAAGGGCTGGACGAGGATTTATAGTTGGTTTCCTCCGTGAAGAAACAGACCGCGGGCTCGATGAACGTGTAGAACGATTCCTCGGCGGGGAAATCCCCCGCGTTGCCCGGCATACCCGCCCAGTAGAGCGTGGCGGCGTCCACGGTGTTGTGGCGCGGGCGGCACTCCATCAGAGCGAGCTGGCTGCCCACATCATTGCGGATATGCCGGAGCTCCTGCACGTCGTCCGACCAGGCCAGCACGTTGAAATGGGCCCGGACGGATTGAAGACCGAACGAGTGCGCCTCGTTGAGATACTGGTCGATCCACTCCTTGTTTATCTGGTTCCCGCGGGAGTAGCGGGAAAGGGACTGCATGTTACGCGCACGTTTCTCGAACATACGCAGGTTTTCGTCGCTGTCTTCCAGGAACACGTACTGGTTGTAAAGGTGGTCGCAGGAAAGCAGAAGCCCCACGGGGGCCGCGAACGAGAGCAGGCAGTCCGAACGGTCGGTGGAAAGACGCTCGTAACGGGTGTCCGTACCCACGCGCCCCGGCAGGTCTTCCGTGTCCGAGAGCGTGTGCAGGCACACCCGTTTGTTACCCACGCGCAGAACCTCGGCCCCCCAGCTCGATGTCCTGAAGAGAAGTCGTCTCCGAGAGCGAGAGGGAAAAGTACCGCTCCAGCAGGCCCGGACAATCCGCCGTACCCGTGATCTCGTCCCCCGTGAGGCGGACAAGGGTCAGGAAACCCGAATCGTTCAGAATACGCTCGAACTGTTCCGCCGCCTCCAGGAATTTTGTCGCCGATTCCCGGTTTACCTCTTTGGGAATGATGTTGCCCCGGCAGAGGGTCGAGAAGTCTGAACGCATGTGCATACGCTCCCTCGTCGTTTTCGTCAGGTAGAGGAAGCAGGCGTGGGTCAGGAACGGACGCTCGTTGAAATGCCGCTCGTAACTGCGGGAGAGGAAACTCATGTCCCCCTCGCCCGTGGCCGGGCGGTAACGCTCGCGGATGAACCAGTCCTGCTTGTGTACCACGCTGTATTCGGGCAAGACCTTCAGGGCCTTGCACCAGGCGGCGTGGATCGCCTCGTACTCGGCGGACGTGACGGTGAACAGCTCCGGGAGTTCGACCCGATAGACGACCGTTATGTCCGCGTCCTTGCTGATGATACAACCGCCTTCCACGGCCAGGAGCGGGAACTTGCTTTCCAGCGTGGTGGCTTTCAAGAGGTTTCTCATACGCGGCCCCCCTTTCTTTTCAGCAACCGGCGCAGGGACTTGCGGTTGAGCAGGTAGCGGGGATGCCGGCGCGCGGCGAGCAGCTTCATCAGCCCGTGTTCCCCGTAACGGGCGTTCAGGCGGAAGGTAAGCCAGACCAGCACCGAAGCCGCCGCAACGCCGAAAGCGATACATACCCACTGATTGACCCCTGCCATGTAGAGGATGACGAACACCACGAAGACGGCCAGCAGGCCGCCCGCGAAGATGAAGAGGTACTGCGCCTTCAGACCCCGGAACTCCACGCTCTTGCCGATTCCCTTGTTGATTCCATATTCCATAATTATTTGCATGACAGGTTGGACTACAAGAAGAAAGAGCGTAGGATCGTCGCGGCGACAATCAGGAAAATACACGCGCCGAACCAGCTCGCGGCGGTCTTCGACGTGTCGGGGTCGCCGCTCGAAAACTTGTTATAGACCTTGATGACCCCCCGATAAGGCCGACCACAGGCCCCCACAGCGTACACGAGTTTCGTGCCCGGGGTCGAAGTAGCTGGTTACCATGTTGGTAGCCTCCGTAATGCCGGCGATGCCGTTGCCCTGCGCGAAAGCGGAGGAGATGGCGGCAAAGAGAAATGCCGCCGGAAGAAGAATCTTGTTCTTTCTCATAACTCGATAATGTTTGAATTGTGGCGCGGGGATGGATAGGCCCCGCACCGGGTTAAACTTCTTGATTCGGATTTTTTCAGTGGTTCGAGGATAGCCTCACGCGCTACCCGTAGTCTTTTTCTTTCATCGTGATGTCATTATGGGGTTAAACAAACTCACGGACGTCGAAACCCGTGGGAACCGAACCCTGCGGAGATGGGCTTTCCGCAGACCTCTCGGACATACGCCGGTGAAAGGCCGATAGGTAGGTGTCGATCAGGGATTTTACCCTGTCGTTCCCGTCGGGGCGGCCCGAAACGATGACCTCGAACATGTCGGTCTGTTTCAGGCCCAGGAGGACACGTCCCGTTTCCTCCCTTTGCTCGTCTGTTGAAGGTGGATCGTGTACCACGTGGCGGTAGGCTTCGCCCATCTGTTCAAAACTAACCCCCTGGGCAAGCGAGCGGCCCAAAAGGGGCAGCTCTTCGGTGTCGTCTTCATCCTCGTCATAATCCGGCTCCTCCGCGTCCGCATCCGGGAAAGATTCATCGTACAGCGGAAAGTCGATTTCCAGAGGTTCGTTAGGCTCCCCCTCGGGAGCGACACCGAACACTTCATCCAGGTCTTCCGGCGGAATCTGCCGGGGGTGTTCGGGTACATTCGTGGGCACAAATATATCGGCTTTTCCGTAACTTTTTCAGTTTCAGATTCTACGGCAGCTTGTGGCCGGGAGTGGCGCGGGTCGAGGACAAAGCGGCTCCTGCCGATGATCTCCTGCCGGCAGGGAGTGTCTTCGGCAACGATCCCGTCTGCCGGTTCGTTACGTTCCATCCGCCGCAGGCGGAAAAACGCCCACAAGGCATACCCCACGGCAAAGAGGGGCAGCAGCCACAACGCCCCGTTCATCGCTCCTCCGCTTTGGGTTGCCGGGAGGCCACGGCCTCGCGTTCCTCGAAAAGCCGCTCGATGGTTTCCCGGTTATCGTCCAGGTGCGCCTTGAGAACCTTGTCCACGTAGGCCGTGATCGTCACGTCGCCACGACCGATGACACGGGTGATCTCGCGGATACGCTCGTGATACGACGGACGTATCTTCACGTGCTTGTTACCGGCGAAAGGCAGCCGCAGCAGGCAGATGTAACGGGCCAGGTACTCGGCCTCGGGGGTGGGGACAGTCCCACGGCGACCTCCCCGAAGGGCCGTCGGGACGATAAGGGTTTTCATCCTGCGCCGGTAGCGGCACACGCGGAAGATGAAGGGCACGGCGACGCAAAGGACAGCCGCCAGGATAACAGATAAAATAATTGCTTTGTCTGACATGATGGATTGTTTTTAATGGATTGTAAAAATATTGGGTTCATAACTAAAAAATATCGGAGTTCCGTTTCTTGTAGAGTTCCGAAATTTCCTCCTGATAGGTCGCGAAATGCTGCTCCAGCACATTGTCCAGGTAGCTATACAGCGAGAGTTCGTTCTTACCGATAACCTGCACTATCCGGGTTATACGCTCGTGAAACTCCTTGCGGATATACACCGTTTTGCCGCTTCGGGTATTGGAGGGGGCGTTCCGGATAAAAAGACGCTCGTAATCCTGGCCTTTCCCTCTTCGGCGTCGTCCCTCCTCTTTCGTAGCCGGCGAGGCGGCGGCCTCGCCGGACGGTTCCGATAGAGCCGATGCCTCCTCCTCTTTTTCCGGCGTGTAAGGATGTAATGGCCGGTTTCGGCTTTTGGCCTGGCTGATGATGAAGGAAGCGTCCAAACCGTCGTCATGTTCTTTTCCGCTCATAAGATCCTACTTTAACAGTTCGATCAATTCATCCACGAGTTTATCCAGGTTGCTGCCCCGGATCAAAGAACGGTCTGCCGGGAAGAGCGTGGAACGGAAGACAGAGCGACGGCTGGCGTTCTGCTCACGACGAAAACGCTTGGTGTCAGGCAGGAAGGTCTTCAGGACAGGAAGAGCCAACTCTTTCATTACCGCCTCGTAAACCTGATATAATTCTGTCTTTTCACGTCCGTCCACCATGTTCCATAGCATATACAGCCCTTTCATCCGGGACTTCTCGCGGCCCATGATATGCTCCTTTACCACAACCGCGTAATTCAGGGTGCTTTCCATGACAACCCGGTCGGCACTGATCGGGGCGACGAGATAATCCATTCCGGCCAGGGAATGAATCAGATCCTCGTTATTGATCGTACCGGGAAGGTCGAAGAACACATAATCGAAATCACCTTGCGGCAGGAGGTAGTCGGCATCGGCCAACGCCTCTTTCGTGTTGCTTTCCACGACAGGATAGGCTTTCTTTTGAAGCCGGGTGAATTGTTCGTAAGCTAACCTCTTGTAATGTTCGTCTTCGAGGGCAAGCTTCAGGTCACGTTCCCGCATCTCCACGATGGAGTGTTGGGGATAATCGCAGTCAATGACCGCGACATTGAAACCCTTTACATAGTGCAGGTAAGAGGCTGCCAGCACCGTGAGGGTGGTTTTGCCCGCTCCGCCTTTCTGGGTGGAGAAGGCCACGAATTTCGTTTTCTCTTTCATTGTTCCATGCGTTTTTAAGTTATACAATCGGGTAATCGTTCATCTCTTCACGTATCCGGGCAAGTGACGGCATGAGATTTTATGCAGGTATGCCGGCACGCATATATGCTGGTGCGCTGGCAGGCTGTTACGCCGGTATGCCGGTGCATGGGCGCGTGTCCGATTTTATACTCATGCGCAACCGCATTTGCTTATCCGGACAAAGACCCGCTTTTTCCTCTGCACACGATGTTTTCTGCATCCGTCCGCACGTGTGCGGACAGGGGGATGTGTCATTGCCCGTATCCGTTCTCACGTGCAAAATAAACCCTTAAAAACACGGGTTGTATGCTCTTTTTCCGCTATGGCCGCGTGTGGCGTCAAAGTGGACGCAAGTGGCGTAATCGCTTATGGCACAAGTGATTGAATAGGTCGGTATCTTTGCCTCGTGAACGATCCCGACGCTAATGAAGCCGTCCTTGCCCCGTTTTACGGCGGCTCTTTCAATGTTCTGTCCGCGAGCGGGCAGAAGGTATTTGCAAAGGGCAAATAGCAAGCTGTGTTTTCTGCTGCACGATTCTCGTTTTGCAGCAGAAAACAGCTTGCCCGCAAGGGGGAGAAAGCACCTCCGGAGTCGGTGCTTTTCAGAAGGGCGGCAGGCCGCGAAGGGATCGGAATTTTCAGGAACCGGTGGGGCCCTGGCCTCTCCTTAAAATTTCGATGCGATGGGAAAAGAACCAGAAGACCCCGAGGGGGCAAAGGGGGACGACCCGCGTAAAAACGACCCGGCCGTTTACCGCTTTTCGGTAAACTTTTCAGCCGTGGAACATGCCCGTTTCCTCGACCTTTACGAGCAGTCCGGGCTATTGTCCAAAGCCGCTTTTATCAAAGCGAGAGTGTTCAACGAGGCGTTCCGGGTGGTAAAGACCGACCGGGGCAACGCTCGAATACGTGGCGAAGCTGACCGCTTTCCACGCCCAATTCCGTGCCGTGGGAACGAATTACAACCAGGTGGTGAAGGAGCTGCACGCGCATTTTTCCGAGAAGAAAACACTCGCGCTGCTCTATAAACTGGAGAGAGCGACACGTGAACTGGCGGCCGTCGGGCAGCAGGTCGTGTCGCTCTCCGAAGAGTTCAAACAGCGATGGTAGCCAATATCACCACCGGAAAAAGACGTGTACGGCGCGCTGGCGTACAACCAGGAGAAAGTCGATCGGGGCGACGGGAAGGTACTGCTGACCCACATCGTGAGGGAGCCGGCGGATGGGCGCTTCAACGTGGCCGCGACGGCAGAAGACCTCCTGCGCTGGATGCCCTCGCACTACCGGACGGAAAAAGCCCGTCGTGCACGTATCGCTCAACCCGGCTCCGAAGACCGCCTTGACGACGGGCAACTCGCGGAGATAGCCGGGGCCTACATGGAGCGCATGGGCTGGGGAGGACAACCTTATATCGTATTCAAGCATACCGACATCGGACGGGAGCATATCCATATCGTGTCGGTGCAGGTGGCCCAGGACGGGCGCAAGATAAACGACAGCAGGCGCAATGAACGCAGCGTGGCCGTTACCGAGGAACTGGAACGGGAGTACGGACTGCATCCCGCCAAAGGGAGAAGGCGGGAGAAAGGGCAAGGGATCGTCCCCGCCGATTACACGCGGGGCGACCTGAAACGCCAGGTGGCAGCGGTAATAAAACCGGCCGTGGCGACATACCGCTTCCAGACCCTCGGCGAGTTCCGGGCATTGCTGTCCCTATATAATATAGGTATAGAGGAAGTCCGGGGAGAGCGGAACGGAACCCCCTACCGGGGATTGCTCTACACGCTGCTGGACGAGAACGGGGACAAGGCAGTGGCCGCGCCGCTCAAATCCTCACTGTTCGGTAAAGAGGTCGGGTATGACGGGCTGGAACGGCACATGGAGCGCAGCGCCGAACGGTTCGGGAAGGACGACACGAGGAGGCAAATCCGTGGCCGGGTCGATAAAGCGCTTCGGGGAGAACCCACGGAGGAAGAACTGCGCGAACGCCTGCGGGGAGCCCGGGTGGATCTCTACATACGACGCAACGAAAACGGCCGCATCGTGGGTGTGACCTTCATTGACCACGAAACACGGACGGTCGTGAACGGATCACGGCTGGGAAAGGCATACTCGGCCAACGCCTTCGAGCTGCGCTTCGGCGGGAAACGGAATCCCGGGGAAAACACAAGGGGCTTGTCCTCGAAACAAGCGCCTGCCGGACGGGACGGGCAACGGAAGCGGAATACCTCACGACGGAGGAAAGTATAACATCTCAATTATCATTCATTTATTAAATTTTACGGTTATGCAACAGGAAGACGACCTTCGGGGTCTTGCAAAAACAATGGATTTCATGCGGGCATTGAGTATCTTGTTCGTGGTTATCAACATCTACTGGTTCTGCTACGGGCAGATACGGGAATGGGGAATCAATATCGGCGTGGTCGATAGGATTCTGCTGAACTTCGACCGCACCGCGGGGCTGTTCCGGAATATACTATGGACGAAACTTTTCGCCGTCGTGTTCCTCGCCCTTTCATGCCTCGGGACAAAAGGAGTAAAAGAGGAGAAAATTACCTGGCGGAAAATCACGGCATCGCTGGCCACGGGAGGCGTGCTGTTCTTCTTCAACTGGTGGCTGCTGGACTTGCCGCTGCCGGCGATGGCGAACGCGGCTTTCTACATACTGACCCTATCGGCCGGGTATATCTGCCTCTTGATGGGCGGCGTGTGGATGTCCCGCCTGCTGAAGAACAATCTCATGGATGACCCTTTCAACAACGAGAACGAATCATTCCAGCAGGAAACACGCCTGATCGAGAACGAGTACTCCATAAATCTGCCGACGAAATTTTACTATAACAAACAGTGGAACAACGGGTTCGCCAATGTCGTAAACCCGCAAAGGGCTTGCATCTGCATGGGAAGCCCGGGCAGCGGGAAGAGTTATTGTGTTGTAAACCAGTTTATTAAACAGCAAATCGAAAAGGGCTATACCCAATACATCTATGACTACAAGTTTCCCGATCTTTCGGAAATCGCCTACAACCACCTGCTGAATCACCAGAACGGTTACAAGAAAATCCCGACTTTCTACGTCATAAATTTCGACGACCCGCGCCGCTCGCACCGCTGTAACCCCATTCACCCGGACTTCATGACCGATATTTCGGACGCCTACGAGAGCGCCTACACCATCATGCTCAACCTGAACCGAAGCTGGGTGCAGAAGCAGGGCGAATTTTTTTTGTGGAAAGCCCCATTATCCTTTTCGCGGCCGTGATCTGGTTCCTGCGCATCTACGACAACGGGCGGTATTGTACCTTCCCGCACGCCATCGAGTTCCTGAACAAGCGGTACGAGGATATTTTCCCGATTCTGACATCCTACCCGGAACTCGAAAACTACCTCAGCCCCTTTATGGATGCCTGGCTCGGAGGCGCTCAAGACCAGCTCCAGGGCCAGATAGCATCGGCCAAAATTCCGCTTTCCCGCATGATCTCTCCGCAGCTGTATTGGGTCATGTCGGGCGATGACTTCACGCTCGACATCAATAACCCGGACGATCCCAAGATACTCTGCGTGGGGAACAATCCCGACAGGCAAAACATTTACGGAGCGGCTTTGGGATTGTATAATTCCCGGATTGTCAAGCTCATAAATAAGAAAGGCCAGCTCAAATCGGGCATCATCATCGACGAGTTGCCGACAATCTACTTCAAGGGACTCGACAACCTGATCGCCACGGCCAGAAGCAACAAGGTCGCCGTGCTGCTGTGCTTCCAGGATTTTTCACAGTTGAAGAGGGACTACGGGGACAAGGAGGCCGCCGTCGTGATGAACACGGTGGGCAACATCTTCTCCGGGCAGGTCGTAGGTGAAACGGCCAAGACACTCTCGGAGCGGTTCGGTAAGGTATTGCAGAAGCGGCAGAGCATGACGTTGAGCCGCAGCGACAAATCGACATCCATATCCACGCAGCTGGACAGCCTGATCCCGGCCTCGAAAATCTCGACACTCACGCAGGGAATGTTCGTCGGGGCCGTGGCGGACAACTTCGACGAGCGAATCGAACAGAAGATTTTCCATTGTGAGATTGTCGTGGACAACGAAAAGTGAAAGCGGAAACGGCCCGGTACAAGAAGATACCACAAATTACCGACTTCACGGACGAGAACGGGACGGATCACATGAAACAGGTCGTGCAGGAAAACTACGAACGTATCAAGGCAGAGGCCGGCCGCATCGTCGCCGAGGAGCTGGAACGTATCAAGAACGACCCGGTGCTTTGCAAGCTCCTGCCGGAACAGAACTAAATGAACACAAACACCCCGCAAACAACCTCCGTGACCTTAACGGGGGCTGTTTCCTGGTTTTATAACCGCACAGCTGGTGTTTTGGAGCATAAAGTAGTGATTATGTGAACGGAAAACATTATTTTTGTGTTCGGAATCCTTTAATTATAAGTATGACAGTTACCGATATATACGAAGCAATGAACAGCAAGGCGGAAGCGTTTTTCGAGTGGTTGCAGGCTCACCCGAAATACGGGTTGCTGTTTGGTGTCGGGTTGCTTGCCCTATGGCTTGCAGGGTTGCTTTTCCGTTGGAAATGGGCGTGTCATTGGCAGTTTAACAGCAAACTGTGGTTATTTGACGATTGCAAGCCTGAAACACGCCGCAGGGTTCAGATTGTGTTGGTCAGCGTTCTGATTATACTTATATTGGTTGGTTTCTTTGTATGGAGATAACGGTATGGAAAAGGACAATCGCAAATACCGGATCTGCTTCATCGACTATATGTGGTATGTAGCCGAGATATGGCACGAAAGGGAACGTACCAATCTCAACGGACGTATGCTACTGTTTTGGTGCTGGCTCTTCGTCCTACTCATACCGCTTGGGTTTCCACCGATATTGCGCCTTTTCGGCTGGATGATTGGTTTGGCCATAGTGATTCCTCTCTGCTTTCTTCCCGATTTATTCTGCAAGCTACGCTATACAGCCGGACGGCGTGAAGCGCTCCGTGAACATTACGGGAAGATGAAACATCCCGGCAGGAAGCTCGCCAAAATAGTTCTTATCGCTATCGCCCTGATCGTGGCAAATGTAGCGCTGATGTTCCACCTCGGATTTATACATTGGGCATGATGAAACGGCAGGAGAATAAGCAACGGTTTTATCTCTGGGATTACCTCTGGTGGGTCGGAGAGCGGTTGCACGAATACCACCTTCGCATCACAGGAGAGAGTATGCTGTTTATGTATTTCAATTTTTTGTTGTTTGTTCCGGTCATGTCGTTGCTTGCGTTTGCGAGGGTTTACCATACGTTTCAGCAATGTATGTGGGGTATCTATTTAGTCCTTGCACTGGTGTATGTGATATGGGGTGAAAAGCTTTACGGAGTCCGCAGGCGCAAAGCCGTCATGAGCCACTATGCTGATAGAAGATTCAAGCCTGCAACAGGTTTTCTCCTTTTCTTCCTGCCAGTAATGTTTTTTGTGGCTATGATTATCACAATCGTTTCATTGATGAAATAAATAACGGCATGAAGAATAACGGCAGACAACGGTTCTATCTCTGGGACTACCTCTGGTGGATGGGGGAGAAATTGGAACAAGCAAGACGAACAGGCAGGGTCGATGGCGAAATGATGCTCTCGATTTATATCTTCGCTCTTTTGATATTCCCTATGATGACTGTTACTATCCGGCTTTTTCCAGGTGTGTCGGCATTGTTGCCATGTGTCGTTTTTAGCATTGTCACATTTGCCGTTATGTCGCTCGTCAGCAGGATTTACAAATGGCGAGGCAAAGCAGTGATGTCTCACTATGCCAAGTGCAGGTTTAACGAACTCCTTGCGGTTCTGTTATTTTTCCTTGCGATAGCCATTATCTGCTTTATGATGTATCTTCTTGACAAAAAGTGATACATACTTTGATACGAACTCCGGGCCGTTATATCGAATGGTCTAACTCGATGTACCAGTTTCCCTTGATGGGCTTGTACAGCGTGGTGTCGTTGTACGTCCTGCGGTAGATCTCGTTCAGATCACCATGTTCGGTGATACGGATATTCCGACGGCTTCTCAATCCGGGATCGTAAACGAAACTCTTGGACGTTCCGGCATCCACGATGCCGTGGGAATAGTACGGCATAACGAGGCTCACATATACCGAATCCGCCGTTTCCCATTCCCTGCGATCAACAAGGATAAAACCGCATCCAATCTCTGATAACAGGGAGTCGAGTAGGATTCGCTCCGGCTTCAACAGTCCATATACCGGGATGTCTTGTTCATCATTCGTTTCATGGGATGTATCGCTTTGCTCCATTGAATCAAGTATAATGACCTCTTCCGGAGAAAGCGGCGGGTAGTGAAAACTACCTTCTGAACTCTCTGCCATGATTTCGTACACCTTACGGAACGCCACCTCGTGCGTGGTGAAATGGCGTATCATTTCCTCGTCCGACGGCGGCATGGGAGGCTCTCCGCAGCTTACGGCAAGCAGGATTACAAATAACAGGATTATGACTGGTGTTCTCATTTTCTAATGTTTAATGTTCTGTGGCTAACCAATCTTGTTTAGGGAGTTGAGCCATTTGTTAATAGCATCCAATCTGTTATTCTGTTTAATGGTATCTTCATTTCTACATAATTTGATTTGCCGAATAACGGAGTTCTGCATAATTGAATCGGATTTGAAAAGCAGTTCTAAAACGGCTTCATAACATTTGGAATATCTGGACAATTCATCCAATATATTTGCGTCTTTTAGAATATACAGGTTGAAATTGTACACAAATGACTTGTAACTGAAAATCTCCGACTGTAATGCTGCTGCATCAAGACAAGTATAAAACAATTCCTTATCGTGCTGATATAGCCACATATAATCAGATGGGTTCAGGTTGTAGTGCAATAAAGTTTCCGAACGGACAAATGGAAGCCCCGTATTTGAGCCTACCAGATAACGGTATGTCTCATTGACTATTGACTCAACTATTTCAATGGATTCTGATTGTTTGTCCGATTCCCGTATTTCTGTAAATGTATCGGCAATAAGAACTTCCACATCCTGCGATTTGTAATATATACCGTTTTTTTGCCAGCGGAATCTACGGATATATTCTTCAGAAGTCGGACAACAGAACAGTAAAGTATTTAACAATCGGTTCAGATATATTCGCTTATCTGGAATATGACAACGGTGTAACCCTATTATGGAGCCATAAGCGTATAGCTTTCCAAACTCGTTTTCCTCCGAATTTGAATTTTTAGGCATGTAATACAACCGCACAATATTGGAAATGAAATAATATATGTCAAGATATTTCAATGTATCAGCCGATTCTCCATATTTGTTAAGTAAATGCCGCTCCAGTTTCTCGCCATACCATAAGTAGCCATCGGGATTTATTTGAAACAACCGATGAAACTTAGGTCTTGATAATGAAAAGTTCTTGTTTCTACTTTTCATTCGTTCCAGTAAGGCGACAATAATTCTATTCGTTATATCCATAGCTGTAATGTTCAATAGCGTTCCGCTTTAAGCAGTAGTGCTGTTTGTTACTAACGAATTCATTCATTAATTGATGCTTTCATTTTTTCTACAATTACATCAATATATTGTTGTGGAATGTTTTTATTTTTATAGTTCTCAATAGCATCAAGAATACTTTGTTTCAATATCTCAACACATTGAGAATCATTTGCTGTTTCAAATTTATCAAATGGGAGTAGAATTTCCAATTCTATCCGATTACGTTTTTTCGAATATCGACTTAATGGATTTGTAGTAAATCCTTTTAAGCAGAATACATAGAAACTTAGTTCATTAATATATGAAATATCACATAGACAATCCATATATTCTATTACAGAGTTTCTTGCTTTACGAAACTTATCAGAAATACTATGTTCCAATTCACCTCCAATAAAAACTTTCATACAAATTTGTTATCGTTAGTAATGTCCGGCAGCGTTTCCGCCTTTGTTCAGTCGGGTTGCAGCTTGTTATGCATCGATTTTTTATTTACGGATTTTTATACTTGTTTCTCAGAAATCCCGTAGTTCTTCGAATCTATCCAGCAATCTTGCCTTATCAATTATTGGATTATTCATGTAGTCAATTATTGAACACAATACCTCGTATACCAGATCCCGTTCATCAGTTTCGATACATCTCATTCGATTAAATGTCTTTGTATATTCCTCTACCGCAGCAATTGCTTTAGTCTGCGCCTCCGGATCATTTTGAACATTCAGGGCGAGTAACTCGTTTCGTGTCTTCCTGTACTGGATAATGGCCTTTTTTGGCGGAGGAGGGTGAGATATAATCACTGTCATCCCAATCTCTGAATGGATTATCCATATTTTCTTTTATCCACTCTGGTTTTCTTGCCTGCGTGACGGAAAGATTCATTCCTTCGTTTTTTTCGCTTCTTGTATAAATTTTTTTATACATTTTGCCGCATCTTCTGGCAAACTTGTCATCCAAAGCCAGTTTAGATGTTCCATCCGTTCTGGCACAGGAATATCCTCTGAACTGAAGCCAAAAAGATTCCTCGTTGCGAAAACTTCAATGTTCCTAAAACTTTCGAGTACCGAGAAGTTTCTGATATACCCGGGTTTTCCCCATAACCAGAGTTCTTTCAGATTAGGGTAAACGGAGAATATATCGTTCATATCCACTTCATTAATTTCTATGCCATGAAGACTGTTGAGATTGGAAAGTTCAGGATAGGGGTGAAATATTTTACGGTATTGTAAGAGAAGGTTAGCCCCGTTATCTCTTGCATGAATGACACATGGACTAATTTTATCATTCAAAAGATATAACTGTTCCATTTCATCATTCAACCATAGTTCATCAATTTCAGTCAAATCTATGAGAAGTTTTCGTAGGCTTGTACCACGAAAATCAAGACTTCTTTGTCCTTTACCCTTATATGTCAGTTCTGTAATAAACGGTGTATTATCCAAATATTCAATGAGCCCCTGATGATATTCTTTAAGAACCAGCGTAGAAAGACATGGGAATACTTTTAATTCATCTGCTTTGGAAAACGGGCAATGGGCGTCATCTACATAGTGCGAACTTATTTTATATTCAGTTCCATTAAGCCATACTGTTTCCTCACTTTTCATTGCAATCTTAAACGCTTTTCTCCTTTCTTCAGGAATCTGTTGCCATTTAATTTGCCTATATACATCATACCCATAATTCCCTGTACCAAAATATGAGTTTTCCTCGTTTGTAAGAGGAGGAATATTACCTACAAATATAAAATAAGCTGGAACATCTATATCGACATTGGCTATACATAATTGCCTCTCCCAATACATGAAATCCATATAAAGAGGTTGGAGATTTTCCATCTGTACTGGATGAAGAGGCGATTCTCCAGTCCAATCTAGGTAAAGACAAATTGCGTCGCCCTTATCCTCTATTACGTTTGTAATCTGACAGGCTGTATAAGCCTTAAACGATTATTATAGATAGTATAGACATCTCCTATCTTTGCTTTCATATTGGTTTAATTATAATTTTTTCGATGCTAATGTCCGGCAGATAAACCGCCTTCAATGTTTCATCTGTTTGTTAGCAACCTATTTTCTATCAATCTTTTGTAAAAGTTGATTGTAATACTTCTCTAACATTTTGATGTTATTTTTTTACTTGTCAATTTTTTACCACTTTCATTATCTGTGTATGCAAACCACTTAAATAGCAATTCAACAAAAATATGTTTACCAATTTCTGTTAAAGAACTTTCCTTAATAATTGAAGGCATGATTAGGTTTCCTTCATTATCACATGGATTATCACACAAAAGTCCCTTTCCGTATGCGTAGTTTAATAAGTTCTGACAACAGACTTTCGCATAGTCTTTATCTCTCTGACGGATTTGAGCTTCTATAAGTCCGTCAACATCAAAAATTATTTGGTCACTCATATTCTTTTTAGTTTGTAAAGTTGCTAATGTTTGGCAGCGTTCCGCTTATTCAGTCGGTCTGCTGTTTGTTATCAATGCCTTACCGATTATAAAGTTGATTTAGCATTTTGAAATAATCATTTCCAAACCCTTCAACATAATCATCCATTACGCCGTATATGTTGTTTTTACTATCAACAAGCAAGACCATATATCCATGTTCGTATTCCCAAAGGATCAAATATCCGAAACATGGAGTAGTTC